>Ga0209342_10004198_pt1 | contig 15033 bp, 14 predicted proteins | sample RifCSP16_2_FD_184023 | JGI IMG/M metagenome (GOLD analysis project Ga0209342, IMG submission 184023) | Soil microbial communities from Rifle, Colorado - Rifle CSP2_sed 16_2 (SPAdes) (version 2) | ecosystem: Environmental > Terrestrial > Deep subsurface > Rock core/Sediment | place: Rifle... | reverse complement strand
CGCCACGGGTGAAGGCGATGGGAACCGCATTCGCGCCGGGTTCACCGGGATCGGCCCGCCCGTTGCGATTAAGATCCACGATGGCGCGTACCTCGATGTAAGACGCAGACGCGGGCCTGAAGGCCAGCTGCAGGTCGAGAGTCTCCCCGGCCTGCAGGGTCACCCGTTGCATCCGGCCGCCCGTCGCGGTTGCGATTGGCCGGGCTCGTTCGGGGACGGCGGTGTGAACCAGTCATGTTCCAGCCGCCCCGAACACGTACGCGGCTGTGCGAAGGGTTAGTTGACAGATTACATTTGTTTGGTAGAAACGTATGTTTAAATTCGTAAATATACAGGAATGGGAATACGCGAATAATAGACCGCGTGGTGCCGCGGGGGCAAAGCAAGGCTCAGCTCTCGAACCAGAACTTGCGCCGCGATGCCGCGAACTCCTTCTTCTCCGCTGCGCCCTGCAGCGAGGCCTCCGTGAACGGTGCGACTACCGAGGGACCCGTAAGGAAATCGACGTCCACGCGCCCCACCTTGCGGTCTCCGAACTCGATAAAGCACGATCCAGCACCGTCGTACGGCCTCGCTGTACCCGCTTCGCGCAGACGGACGATGAGATGCTCGGCCACGGCGCGGCCGGCGCTTTCGGCGAAGATCCCGGCCTTGGGCACCGGCGCACTGGTCACATCGCCGATCGCGTAGACGTCCGGGAAACCCGTCGCGAGGTTTGCCTTATCGACCGGGATCCAGCCGTCGACGGCGAGGCCGGATGCCTCGACAACGGCGGGGACGCGATGGACTGGAATGCCGAGGAAAAGGTCGTACGGCAGGGTGCCTCCATCGCGCAGGTGCGCCGTCTTCGTCGCCGGATCGATTGATGCGATACCCTGGTTCGGGACCCAGCTCAGATTTCGCTCGTGGAAGCGATCGAGGATGGCGTTCGAAGCGGGAGCCGAGGGAGGGATCGGCCTCGCCCAGGGTGAAACGACCGTGATGCCGATGTTGCTCCGCACGCCGCGTTGTGAGAAGTACTCGTCGAGCAGCATCCCGGCTTCGCACGGCGCCGGGGGGCATTTGAATGGCTCGCTGAGGACGGCGACGATGACGTTACCAGACGTGACGCCCAGCAGTGCGTCCTGAAGTTGGACGGCGCCGTCGACAGAGTAGAACTCGTGGCCGCCTTCGACGAAGCCGGGCGTAGCGCCGAAGTCGTAGTCCGCGCCCAGAGCGACGACAAGCACGTCGGCGGTGTACTGGTTTCTGTCCGTCACGACCCTGCGGGCGACGGGATCGATGGAGGTGATGAGCTCCTGCCGGAACTCGACGCCGGGCTTTGCGATCTTAGCGTAGTGCGAGCTTACGTCTTCGCGCCGCTGGCGCCCGAGCATGATCTCGAACTTCGAGAAGCCGAAGATGAAGGCGTCGTTCTTGTCGATGAGTGTGATGTCGATCCCCTGGCCGAACGCGGCGGAGAGCCGCGCCGTCAGCTCCAGGCCACCGAAACCCGCACCGCAGATGACGATACGTGTGCTCATGCTGTCCTTACCTCCTGAAGAGATTTGGTCGAACGATTGAGTTGGCCATCATTTCCGGTCCACGATCACCCACACGCGCACCGGCTCGACGGGCGCCCTTCAGCACCGGCTCGCCCCGGTCCTCGGAGCGCACTTAGCTATTCCCGCGGCAGACGCTCCTCTATTGGCAGCAGCGGCGGGAACTCTTTATGAGGTTCCGTCTGGTACCAGTACGCCGTCGAGGAGTAGTCGTGGGAAAGGTCGTTGGCGTGTCCGTGCTCGATAGTCACCTTGATCGACCGCTGGAACATGATCGGGTCTTCCACGTGAAACCGGTACATCGAGTTCTTACCCTTCCACGGCCACTCGTCGCTGCCGGAGTACACGGTCACCCCATGGTAAGGCGAATTGTACTCCTCCTTCGGGCAGAACGCTGTATTGAAGTAGTCTTCTGTCCCCGTTCCGTGCAACGACGGCGGCCATGCCTCACCGTCGATGAAGATCATGTCGTCGCCCTCGCCGTACCAGTCGTCCCTCTGGCGGGCAACGCAGTCCACGTTGAGGTTGCAGCCCACGTAGTGACCGCGGCCCTCGGCCTCCAGGATGACGTAGTTCCCGCGCCCATCCAGGTTAGGCGTAGTCCACATGCGCCGCCGGTACTCGCCCATCTGACCGGCCGCCAGATCGTCGGCGTACCGCTCTGGATCGCCCCAGCCCTCGGTCGGGTTCTCGCGGCGCCATTGAGCATGGAAGCGCAGATGGTCGTCTGCGATCGACTCGTGCTCCTCGTAGTCGATGTAGTAGTAGAAGATCATCCCGGAGTCACCCTCGTTCGTAATCTCCAGCCGGGCACCGCGGGCAAACGGCATCGGGAAGTAGCAATTGAACCCGCGTCCCTCCTGCGGGCTCATGGTCAGCGGCAGCGACCAGAAGTTCTTCACGATTCCATGGCCGATCCCGAAGAAGTCCCCAATCGGCGCCTCCACACACGGCGTCGCTGAACCGTCCCAGTGCGCCCGGAGTAGCGTCGTTCGCGCATACCAGGGATTCCGAGGTGCCGCCATTGTGCACCAGACATGCCGGATTATCCCGGCCCCAGCTATGTCGCACAGCGTGGCCGTTGCACCGGCGGCAACGACCGTAAAGTCGAAGTTTCCGCCTGAGCGGTCCCAACTCGACACTCGCCCGCGCTTTCCCGGCCGCGCCCGCGAAAGGTCCGCCAGCGAGCTTCCAATGAAGATGCTTCACACCTCCGGCGGCAGATGCTGGAGATCGCCGCAACCGAGCTTGGTGAAGGCCAAGCAGACAACGCCGGTTCCCTCTCCGTAACTAATACTCGACTCTATCACTTGCGCTCTACCGCCGCCCAGACGCGGGCCGGCTCGCCGACGCCCTTCAACGGACTGCTCCTCACGGTCTTCGAAACCGCACCCCCACCGACGTGCGCGCCAACGACCGCACCGTCTGGGCCGCCGACCCCGCCCTCGCTGGCGGCCCTGCCGAATCCAGTCAGTCCGGGCGGCTGCGACCAGGTGTATCGTCCGTCGCCGTTCGTCCGAATTTAACACGAAGGTAACTTCACGGAAACATAATCAGCGTGCAAGCAACGCCCGCGGCCTGCAGAATTGTAGCGCGTGGCCCACCATACCAGCCCGATAGCGACACCGCAGCACGGAAGCGTGGACCGGATGAGCATAGTTGGCTCTAGAATGAAGACCCCCGTTGAGCGTCTACTAGAGCAGCTCTACGACAGTCACGCTGCTCTGCGCGAAGGTGCAGTCGCCACCTACATCCCGGAACTGGCGACAGTGGACCCGGGGCTATTCGGTATCTCGATCGTGACGACGGATGGGCACGAATACTCGATCGGAGACTCGCAGGTGCCGTTGACGATCCAATCCATCTCGAAGCCTTTTGTATATGGCCTGGCCCTGGAAGACAATGGCGAGGACTATGTACTCGAAAGAGTCGGGCTGGAACCGTCCGGTGACGCCTTCAACGCCATCAGCCTGGACCCAGTGTCCGGCAGGCCCTCGAATCCAATGATCAACGCAGGCGCAATCGCAACGGCGGCGATGGTTCAGGGACGCGAGGGAAACCGTCTGAAAAGGGTCCTGGACATGTTCGGCCGATACGCCGGTCACGACTTAGAGGTTGACCTAGACGTCTACCGATCGGAGTGCGAAACGGGTCACCGCAATCGCGCCATCGGCCACCTGCTGAGGAATTACGAGATCGTCTCCAGCGATCCGGACGCTGCGCTGGACCTGTACTTCCGACAGTGCTCTATTTCCGTAACCTGCCGCGATCTTGCTCTCATGGGCGCCTGCCTGGCGAACGCCGGTGTCAACCCCGTGAGTGGCATGCGGGCGGTGGACAGCCGGTTCGTAGAGAACATCCTCAGTGTCATGGGCTCGTGCGGGATGTACGACTACGCCGGCGAGTGGATTTACCGCGTTGGGATGCCCGCGAAGAGCGGTGTGGCCGGTGGTGTCGTGGCCGTTCTACCGGGACAGTTCGGCATTGGCGTCTTCTCGCCCCTCCTAGACCCTCGGGGTAACAGCGTGCGCGGCGTGCGAGTGTGCGCGGACCTTTCGGACGCTTACGGCCTCCACATGCTCAACGTTCCGAACCTAGGGAGCTCCGCGGTAAGAGCCGCCTACGATGCGACAGCCGTTAGGTCGAAACGCAAACGACAACCTCGCGCCGCCGAGGCACTCTTGGCAGGTGGAAGCCGGATCGGGGTGTACGAACTGCAGGGAGACCTCGTGTTCTCATCCGTTGAGGTCTTTTCGCGGCAGGTTGTCGCCGCCTGTGACGCGTTCGAAATCGTCTGTATAGACTTCAAGCACGCCGGCCGCATCGGGGAAGGTGCACTGGCGATGCTCATCGACCTAATTGGGAGCGTCCTGGAAGCCGGGAAGTTGGTTGCCCTGTCGGGCGTCGGTCAAGCGGTTGAGCTCGCCGGTCGTGCCGAAGAGATCGCCGGCGCAGAAGCTGCGCTCGCGGTCTTCCGCGATAAAGACCTGGCACCAGAGTGGTGCGAAGAGCGCCTGCTGCTGCGCCTGGCCACTGAACTGGAGGATGGATGCGTGCCGTTCACAGACAACGAACTCTGCCACGGGCTGAACCCCAGCGCGGCACGGACGCTCGAGGCGGCTGCGAGGCCGCTGCATTTTGCCACTGGTGAAACCATAGTGCGCAGAGGCGAAGATGGCCAGAGCGTGTACCTGCTGACGCGTGGGGAGGTCAGCGTGACGGTTGACCTTCCGGGAGGCGGTAGTGCGCGCGTGGCCACTCTCGCGCCGGGCATGACGTTCGGCGAGATGGCGATGCTCGGTGAGAGTGTCCGCAGCGCCAACGTCCAGGCGGATTCGGACGTCGAGTGCTGGGAGGTAACCATGACCGATCTCGTTCGGCTGGGGGAATCGGACCCGCACTTGCGGTCCATCATGTACGAGAACCTCGCGCGAAAGCTCGCTTCTAACCTCCGCAGCGCGAACGCAGAAGTGCGTGCCCTCTCCGGCTAGGCAAGCGCCCCTTCCCGCCTCCCCTGGGTGGAACCCCCGGATTCACGGCGCCGCAGCTTCTCGCACCGCCCACGCCCGCACCGGCTCGCCGACGCCCTTCAGCGCCTGCTCGCCGCGGTCCTCGAACGCCACTCCGGCCGACGTGCGGGCGAGGCCGCGGACGGTGTCCGAGACCAGCACCTCGCCCGGCGCGGACAGCCCGCTGATCCGCGCCGCGATGTTCACCGCGCCGCCGTAGACGTTGTTCTCCTCGCGGATGACGTCGCCGGCGTGGAGGCCGAGGTGCAGGGGGAGGCCGGCGTCATCGCCGGAGCGGCCGCAGGCGAGGGCGGCTTCGATCGCCTGGCGGGCGGAGGTAAAGACGGCGAGCACACCATCGCCGAGGAGCTTGCCTTCGATCGGGGTGCCGGCATTGTCGTGGATGATCGTGCGCAGCGCGCCGTCCAGCCCGCGGGCCTTCCCGCGGAAGGCGGCGTCGCCGAGGCGCTCGGTGAGGGCGGTGGAGTCCGCGATGTCGGCGAAGAGGATGATCGCGGTGCCGCTAGGGAGGTCGGTTGGCTCTTCCCCACCGCCCTCGCTGAGGAAGTCATCGATGGCACTGACAACTGAAACGGCATCACCTAGGTACGGCGCTACCGCGTCGCCCTCAAGCACGACCAGCCGGGCATCTGCTATTGCCGAGGCCACACGCTGGGCCACATCCAAGGGCGGAAGTGGACAGTTCTGCCGGTGGAGCACTAGCGTTGGCGCACGAATTTGCGGAAGGTGTTCGGTCGCATCGATAGCGCGTCTGGCGGGACCCCACCGCTCAGACAGTGTCGCCGGGGAAACCGAGCGCCGCATGATCTCGGCGAACTTCCTTGCGGGATCCCCTGCCGACCATCCAATGGCAATGTGGGCAAGTGTCTCCGTGAACGTCTTCCAATCTTGCATGTCTTGGACCGATGCCAGCGCTGGCGAGCGTGCCATGAACTCTGCGTAGCTTGTGTACGCGCCCCACAAGACAAGCTTGGCAACGCGACCAGGGTGTCGCGCGGCGTAGGCTATTGCGACCGGCGAGGAAGCCTGAAAACCAAGCAGATGGAAGGTCTTGAGATGGAGCTTCTCCACCAGGGCTTCGATATCCGCTACCAGGGCGTCCAGCGAGAAGTCCTCGACATCTCGATCAGACAAACCGCTTCCGCGCGCGTCGTACCAGATTAATCTACGCGTTTGCGCGAGCTGCTCGTACCAGCGACGGAACTCAGGGAACTGCCAGTCGAGCGTCAGGTGGCTGAACGGGGCGTTAGGTGTATGTATGACGGGGTCGCCGGTCCCTATATCAGCGTAGGCGATACTGACCCCATCACTCGCCTTCGCATACTGAACCCGCGGCTCCATCAATCACCACCCTCTCGCACCGCCCACACCCGCACCGCCTCGCCGACGCCCTTGAGCGCCTGCTCGCCGCGGTCCTCGAATCGCACGCCGGCCGACGTACGCGCGAGTCCCCGAACGATGTCCGACACCAGCACCTCGCCGGGCGCGGAGAGGCCGCTGATGCGGGAGGCGATGTTGACCGCGCCGCCGTAGACGTTGTTCTCTTCGCGGATGACGTCTCCGGCGTGCAGGCCGAGGTGGAGCGGGAGGCCGGCGTCGTCGCCGGAGCGGCCGCAGGCGAGGGCGGCCTCGATCGCCTGCCGCGCGCTGGTGAAGACGGCGAGGACGCCGTCGCCGAGGAGCTTGCCTTCGATCGGGGTGCCGGCATTGTCGCGGATGATCGTGCGCAGCGCGCCGTCCAGCTCACGCGCCTTCGCGCGGAAGGCGTCGTCGCCGAGGCGCTCGGTGAGCACCGTGGAGTCGGCGAAGAGGATTACGGTCATGCCGGAGGGGAGGATGGCGACAGCCGTTGCCTCTCTTTCCCTCGCGATGCCAAGGAACTGACTGATCATCTCAAAAGAAACCCCGGTCCATCAAGCCCGACGATCCCTCCAGAAGCACAAGCTGGGCATCTGGAATACGCGCCGCAAGCTTCTGCGCAGTCTCCACCTTGAGCATCCGGTATTGACGACGTTGGACCACGAGAGTGGGCGTGCTGATCAACGGGAGCAGATCGCTAACGTCCCACTCTAGGAACTGCCGAAAGAACGCTATGAACGTCTCCCGACTCACCGCCTCGCGTATTAGCAACGCGAGTCTATCGGGGAGGTCGCCTTCGGTCCAACCGAATGCAGTGTGCAGGTAGGCGTCGATCGCCAGCCCCCAGTCCACCTCTGCCAACGCGAGTAGGCCTGGGAGCGTTTCGCTCCAAGGCGCCACCGGCCGGGCGTAGCCATGCCAGAGAACCAGATGCGACATCCACTGCGGATTGCGTGCCGCATAGGTGATAGCGACGACAGTAGCGTTCGTCATGGCCACCAGGCGCATTGGTTCCAGTTCCAGGCATTCCCTTACCGCGTCAAGGTCACGCATTAGCGCTTCTACCGAGAAATCCGTCACGTCCCGGGCCGAGAGGCCGAAGCCGCGGGGGTCATAGCGCACCAGCGTCCATTGGTTCGCGATTTGTTCGTAAGACCGCCGCAGTTCAGCGATCTGCCACTCCAGCTGCAGATGCGAGCCGGGCATGTTCGGCATCCGGACCAACGGCGGGCCGCGCCCGATAGCGTAATACGCGATGTTTACCCCATCGCTCGTCTTCGCGTACTGTATGCGCGGCTCCATAGCGGCAATTATGCTACACCGGCCAACCCGTTAACAGTTTCGTGACGACTGTTACGAGATGCCGCGCGTATTATGACTACGGGAGGCGATCACCATGCACAAATGGCGCTTGGCAAAAATTCTCGTAGTAGTGGCTGCGGGCCTCGCGCTCGCCGCCGGTAGCGTGGCGGCGGTGGCGGCGACGCGCGACGGCGACGACGAGACGCCGCGCACGTCGGCGCAGGAAGGCACGGGTGGCGAACCGCCCTGGCTCGGTGTAGTCGCTCGCCCCTCGGAGGAGCCGGCCGGCGTCGCGGTGCGCCACGTCGCGCCCGAGAGCCCGGCGGCTGACAGCGGCATTGAGCCCGGCGACGTGATCACGGCGATCGACGGGCAGGTGGTCAGCGACTTCGATGCGCTGGCCGCGGCGATCGAGGCGAAGGCGGTGGGAGATAAGGTGACCCTCTCGGTGATCAAGAACGGCGTCGAGGAGCCGGGGGGCGAGGCGACGGACATCGAAGTGACGCTAGAGGCACGCCCCGACAGCGTCGATATCAAAGAGCACATCGGCGAGGGCATCGGCAAGCTGTTCGACCGCTTCGTCGACGGCCAGTTCCGCTATCTCGACGAGGAAGGCAACACCGTCACGGTCGAGGTGTTTGCCGGCACGGTGAAGAGCGTGAGCGCGGACGAGATCACGCTGGACATCAACGGCGACGAAGGCGACAAGACGTTCTCGATCCCGGACGGAGTCGAAGTACCGGACATTATCGACGAGGGGGACCGCGCGGGCGTCGTCGTCAAGGACGGCGAAGTGCAGCACGTTATCGGCGGCGGCTTCCCGTTCCTTCCGGGCATCCTGCCCGGCCTCCCGGACGGCTTGCCGAAGCCATTCGAGGGCGAGGGCGGCATCTTCCCGCGGCCGTTCCGTGACGGAGGCGGCCTCCCATTCGACTGTCCATGCGAGGAGCCCGCGCCCGCGCCGCAGGAGGCCGCTCCCGAGGCGTAATCGTCAGCGAATGGGAAGCGAATAAGCGAATGCCGAGGCGTACTTCATAGCTCGTACCTCGTATCTCGTTCGTCGTTCGTCTGACTTCTTCTGACATCTGACTTCTACCGCGTGCCTGTATAATCCGAACACCATGCCGGATGCGCGTGTCACCGCCACCTTGCTCATCTCGTGTCGTGACCAGAAAGGGCTGGTTGCGGCCGTTTCCGACTTCCTGTACCGCCACAACGGGAACATCATCCACGCCGACCAGCACACCGATCAGGAGGAAGCAGTCTTCCTCCAGCGCGTGGAGTGGGAGCTGCAGGACTTCGCCGTCAAGCGCGAGGAAATCGCCGACGCCTTCCGGCCGATCGCGGAGCGCTTCGGGATGTCATGGAGCCTGCGCTTCAGCGACTACGTGCCGCGCGTGGCCGTATTCGTGTCGAAGCTGCCGCACTGCATGTATGACCTGCTCGCCCGCTGGCGATTGGGAGAACTGCGCGCGGATGTCCCGCTGGCGATTAGCAACCACGATGGCCAACGGAGCATCGCGGAAAGCTTCGGTGTTGAGTACCGGCAGTTCGAGATCACGGCGGAGGCGAAGGCAGAGCAGGAGAAGCGCATTCTTGAGCTATTGGAGGCGCAGCAGATCGATCTCGTCGTGCTTGCGCGCTACATGCAGGTGCTGAGCGAGGAGTTCGTATCGCGCTACCCGCAACGGATCATTAACATCCACCACTCGTTCCTGCCCGCCTTCGCCGGCGCGCGGCCGTACCACCACGCGCACGAGCGCGGCGTCAAGATCATCGGCGCGACGGCGCACTACGTGACGGCCGAGCTGGACCAAGGCCCGATCATCGATCAGGACGTCGTTCGCGTGAGCCACCGCGACTCCGTCGAAGACCTCGTGCGCAAGGGCCGCGAGCTCGAGAAGGTAGTGCTGGCGCGCGCGGTGGACCTGCACCTGCGTAACCGGATAGTGGTGTATGGGAACAAGACGGTGGTGTTCGATTAGGGACGCCGGGCTCTTCGCGTTGCGAAGCCGTATACGATTCGTATACACCAGAGGGTGATCCGTGCGGATTCATCCAGGTCTTCGGCCGGAGCGAGGCTGGACGGCATCTCTTCTTTAGGAGGTTAACATGCAAGACATCGAGCGAGAGGTGGCCAAGCTGGAAGCGGGAGATACCTGGCGTGATGACGACGAGGTCGTGGATCTCGACGTGCAGAGGCCCCTCGACAAAGTGATCCCAGTGCGGCTGCCGTCCGAGGCGTGCGAGGCCCTGCGCCGGGAAGCGCGTGAACTAGGAATCGGTCCCACGACCCTATCGCGTATGTGGATTCTTGAGAAACTGCGAAGCGTTCGCGCGGCCAGAAGGTCGGCGTAACCCTGCGCAGCCCCGCAGACGAACCACCCCTTCGCCAGCCGGCCCCTAGCCACCACGACTAGAGGCAGGAACAAGGAGACCGGGAGCTAGAAGATGGAAGGCGCACGGTCAATCTCTATCCGCGAGGCTGTTGATGCGCTGCCCGGCCCCCGGCAGCCGAAGGACCTGGCGGTCGTGAACGACTCCATCGTGCGTGTCGCGCAACTGGAGGGCGAGTTCCCGTGGCACGAGCACGAGGAGGACGAGGAGGACGAGGTGTTCTTGTGCTGGGACGGCAGCTTCCGGATCGAGATGGAAGGCGCCGAGCCCGTCGTCCTGCGTACAGGCGAGCTGCTCGTCGTGCCGCGTGGCGTCCGGCACCGGCCGGTGGCCGATGAAGTGCCGCACGCGCTGCTGATCGAGAAGCCGGAGACGCGTCAGTACGGGAACTGACCTCCAGCGTTCCACTTCCATGTCCGCGTGCTAGGACCTGACGACCACTCGCCGATAGCACGTCCCCGTCTCTTCACGCCATTGCGCTTGAAGCAACGCCTCGCCTCGTTGGAGAATTCTAGTCTTCTTCCAATTCAACCTTAATGCCCCTCATCTACGGTGGTTTTGTGAACCACGTTAAACACTGAGTTGAGGAGGTGCATCGAGGCTGAGATACAACAGCACACGTACGACGACGAGGAGTAATCGAAATACGGAGTGAACGAGGTGAAAATGACAAAACTACAGAGCTGGATGATGACAGGGCTGGCGATCGTCGGGCTCGGAGTCGCGGCCCTACTGGCAAGCGGCGCGCTCACGTCCGCCCAGGAGGGCAGCCAGACGCCAACCCCTACGCCAACTGAAGGGTCCACGGGTGATGAGGGCGCCACCCCGTCGCCGAGCGAGGACGCTGACGAAAGCGGCGACGCCGACTCCGGAGACACCGAGGGCGAGGATGCTGAGAGCACGGTGGAGAGGCGTGGGTGTGGCGGCGGCAAGTACCCTGTGAAGGATGCGGCGGCCGAGGTGCTGGGCCTCAGCGAGGATGAGCTGAGGGCAGCGCTCCGGGACGGCCAGTCCCTGGCCCAGATCGCAGAGGCACAGGGGATGAGCGTCGAAGACTTCACGGCGGCCCTTCAGTCGAACATCACCGCCGCCCTGCAGGCGCAGCTTGACGCCGGCGAGATCACGCAGGAGCAGTTCGACGAGGTCACCGCGAACCTCAGCGAGAGGCTGAACGAGATTATCAACGCTGAGGGTGGCTTCCGGTCCCACCGTGGCTTCGATGGTGACGACGAGCAGGAGGGCACTGAAGGGGTCGGCACGCGATTCCGCGCACCGTTCCAGCGTTCCTCCGCCGGCAGCGGCACGTAACGCCGCATTCTCCCAGTCAAGAGGGGGCCGAGAAGAGGACCGGCTCCCTCTTTTCTTTTCTCGATGGCGCCCGGGAACCGCAATCGAGCGAATTGGAAGATTCTAATCGTTCTTCAATCCCTTCTTAATGTTCGCTCCATAAGCTTGGGCTGAAAGGCTGAAAGTGAGAAGAGGAGGTCGAACGAAATGAACAAGCTCTCAAGCGCCGTCTCCCCTGTGCGAGCGCGGAGATTCAGGCTCGCTGCCTGCGCGCGTTGCCGAGGAGATGCTCTTCTGGATCTGTTAGACGGTGAGTGGCGGTGTCTTCAGTGTGGGCGAACGGTGTCCGCCGCGGGCACTGGGAGCCCGGGCCGAGCGCGTGAGTACGCGGGGGCGAGCGCGGTTGACCGGCACGCTGGACCTACACGGGGTGCAGCGAGAGGTGACGTACGATGTGAAAGGTCGCCCTGGTAACGTGATCTCCGCCCTGGCAAGGCTGACGATGGCGTTCTCAGAGTTGGTATCGCCCCTCCTGTTATCGCTCAGTTCGTATCTATTAATGACGAGGCGACGCTCCAGATTCAGCTTATCGCGGACGCCATTTAGTGCTGATCCATTCGGACTTTACAGGTTAGGAAAAGGAGAAAGAAGATGCGTTTACGTTCAATAGCAGCGAGCGTGCTGGTCGCCGGAATCATCGGCGGACTCATCGCTGCGGGCGCCGCCCAGATGTTCGACAATGGAAGAGAGAGTGTGGTTTCGGCGCCCACAGCGTCCAACTCCGCGGCAGATGATGAGGGATCGCCTCAAGTGTTGTCGTTGAGCACGGACTGTCTCTCGGCCGCAGACCTCTACGACCAGGTCAGGCCGGCGGTTGTGCAGATCACGGTTGCCGCGGGGCGGTCGGGCGGAACCGGAACCGGAATTATCTTGGATATGGAGGGTCGCATCCTCACGAACTACCACGTGGTTGAGGGCGCAGACAGCATCGAGGTCCGCTTCGAGGACGGCTCAACCGCAAGCGCGGAGTTGATCGGCAGCGATCCAGCCAATGACCTCGCCCTGATCGACGCCGATGTGTCCGGCAAGGACTTAACGGCAGCTGACCTGGGCGATTCGGACGCGCTGCGCGTCGGCGATCCAGTCCTGGCCATCGGCAATCCGTTCAACCTCGAAGCCACCCTGACCCAGGGGATCGTGAGCGCGATCGATAGGACCTACAGCTCCGGCGCCAGCACCCGCCCCATTCGCGAGATGATCCAGACGGACGCGGCCGTGAACCCGGGGAACTCCGGCGGGCCGTTGCTCAACTGCCGGGGCGAGGTGATAGGCATAAACAGTCTGCTCGAAAACCCGAGCGGCGCGAACGTCAACGTAGGCGTTGCGTTTGCGGTCGCTATCAACACCGCCAAGCAGTCGCTGTCGCAGATGGAGGCCGGAGAGACGGTGAGCCACTCCTGGCTCGGCGTTGCCGGCGTGGACGTGACGCCGGCGCTGGCCGAAGAGCTGGGGCTGGACGCCGAGAGCGGCGTCTATGTGACGCTGGTGTCGGCCAACAGCCCGGCGGACGAGGCCGGTCTCCAGGGAGCCTTCGCGTCCCAGAACCAGGCCGCTGGAAGCGAGACCGTCCGCGCAGGGGGGGACGTGATCTTGGCCGCGGACGGCGAGAGCGTGACGAGCGTCGACGAGCTGGCCAGCTATCTGGATGACAATAAGCAGCCTGGAGACAGCGTCGAGCTTACGATTCTTCGCGACGGTCGGGAGGTTACCGTGCAGGCCCAACTCGCCGAGTGGCCCTCCTAATCCGCGCCGCACCGAGGGGTCGTTCGTCTGAGCGACCCCTCGGCCTCCGATGAATTCGAATACGTGCCCCTGTGGGAGATTTCATCACACCTTCATCCCGCGCGTTTAAACTGGCTGATGGGCGGATAACTGCGCCCTCGGTGAATTTGATGAGAATCCTCCTCGTGGAAGATGAACCTCAGATAGCGGACTTTATTGCCCGGGGCTTGTCCGAGGACGGCCACAGCGTAGACATTGCGCGGGACGGGGAAGAGGCGCTTGAGTGGCCGAGCGCTGCGGATTTCGACATCATTATCCTCGACGTCATGCTGCCTTCTATCGACGGGATCGAAGTCTGCCGGACCCTGCGTGGGCAGGGCCTGCGGATGCCGATCTTGATGCTCACAGCGCGCGATGCCGTAGAGGACCGCGTGCGCGGGCTGGATAGTGGCGCCGATGATTATCTAATTAAGCCCTTCGCCTTCACAGAACTGTTGGCGCGCGTCCGCGCCCTCAGCCGTCGTGAGCCGGCCCTGTTGGGCACGAAGTTGGAAGTAGGCGACCTGGTGATGGATACGGCGACCCGGCACGTGACTCGTGCCGGTGCCGAACTGGAGCTCACGGCCAAAGAGTTTGCCCTCCTCGAGTACCTGATGCGCCACCCGAATCAGGTGCTCTCACGGACTGTGATTGCGGAGCACATCTGGAACTACGACTTTGACAACGTGACCAATGTGATTGATGTCCACGTGAAGAATCTCCGGAAGAAGATTGATGAAGGGTTCGAAGGGAAGCTGATTCAGACCGTCCGCGGGGCGGGGTACCGACTTTCAGCTCGCACAACGGACTAGCATGCCGCTCTTTCGCTCCATCCGTCTGCGCCTGACGATGTGGTACGTGCTCCTGCTGGCTATCACGCTTGCCGCATTCAGTGCAGGACTGTACCTGGCGATGCGCCAGAGCCTGTACAAGAACCTGGACGATTCGCTAGAAGGCAGGGCAGAGATCGTCGGCGGGCTCGTGACAGAGGGGGGCCGATTGACCGACGAAGAAGTCGCCATTCCTGGAGACCCTGTGGACGGCGAAGAGTTCACCCGAGTCTACGATTTGACCGGCGACGTTGCTCTTGATAACACCAGTGAACGGTTCCCCGTACCCGAAGACCGGGACTCGGTGCAAGCCGCCCTTTCGGGGACGACGTCTCAACGGGGCGTTGACATCGACAGGGTCAATCTCAGAGTGATGACCGCTCCGATCCGGGCGAGCGGCGATATCATCGGGGTGGTGGAGGTAGGGCTGTCAGAGGAGGATGTCCACGCATCCTTGCGAGTTCTTCTCGTGATAATCGCAGTCGGTTATCCATTGGCGCTCGCTATCGCCAGCGGTGGCGGCGTTTTTCTGGCGGGCCGCGCGCTCTCTCCCATCGACGCGCTGACACGCACGGCACGTAAAATCACGGCGCAGGACCTGAGTCAAAGGCTGGATATACGCCTTCCCGATGACGAGGTCGGCAGGCTTGCCCGCACGTTCGACGAGATGATCGCACGTCTGGACGACGCCTTCCGCAGACAGCGGCAGTTCACGGCGGACGCTTCGCACGAACTGAGAACGCCGCTGACGGCGATCAAGGGACAGACGGAAGTCGCGTTGCAGCGAGATCGCGATGTGGAGGGGTACAAGCAGGTGCTCCGGGCCGTGAACTCAGAGGTTGACCGCATGATGCGGCTTGTCAGCAGCCTGCTCGCGCTCGCCAGGGCGGACGCCCGGCAGATCCCGATCAGCAGCGAGAAGATCGCCCTGGGCGCCGTTGTGAGCGACGCGGTTGAGCAGATCCG
>Ga0209342_10004197_pt1 | contig 15033 bp, 12 predicted proteins | sample RifCSP16_2_FD_184023 | JGI IMG/M metagenome (GOLD analysis project Ga0209342, IMG submission 184023) | Soil microbial communities from Rifle, Colorado - Rifle CSP2_sed 16_2 (SPAdes) (version 2) | ecosystem: Environmental > Terrestrial > Deep subsurface > Rock core/Sediment | place: Rifle... | reverse complement strand
CGGGCCGGGTTACGCCGGGGAAATACCCTGGAGCTGCTTCTGCCCCGCGGATGGCCGGAAAGCCATGGCATTATCCACTGGCGGTTGCGCGGCGACGCGGGCGTGGCGCCCCACGGTCAGGTCACGGAACTGAATCAGATTCCCGGCGTCGGCGCCATGACGCGGGTTCACGCCTGGACACCGCCCTCGGAAACGCTGCTGACGCGCGTCACATTGCCCACGCGTTCGCGCGCCAAAATCCAGCAGGCCCTGCCGTACGCGCTCGAGGATCAGTTGATCGGCGAGCCGGATCATCTGCATTTCGCCTATCGCGTCCTTGATGACGCCGGTCTCGCCGTGGCGATCACGGCACGCGCCCGCCTGCGGGCCTGGATTTCGCGCCTGACCGACGCAGGGCTACGCCCCGTCAGCCTGTGCCCGGCGGAATTGGCGCTTCCACTCATCGGTGGCTCCTGGTCGGCGGCGTTTCACGAGGACGAAATCTGGGTACGCACCGGACCGGCCTCCGGCTTCGTGTGCGCGGCCGGCGCGCGCACGCCGCCATCCATGCTGGAAACAGCCGTGCGCGAAGCGCGCGAAAAGCAGGCGGCGCCACAAGGCCTGACGGTCATGCAACCGCCATCCGGTTTCGACCCGAACGCGTGGGCGACACAGCTGGATTTGCGGGTACAGATACAGAAACAGGATTTCTGGGCGAACCACCATGAATCCTCGCCGTCCCTGAATCTTCTGCAGGGGGCCTACGCCCCATCGAGCCAGATACAGGCCATGACGCCCGCCTTGCGTCCGGCGGCGATCATGCTGGCGGTGTGGCTGGTCGGCAGCCTGGGATTCAATCTCTGGGAATGGTGGCAACTGAAAACGACTCATGAAAATCTCCGGCAAGAGATGACGAGCCTGTTCAAACGCACTTTTCCCGACGCGCAGGTCGTGGTGGACCCGGCCTTGCAAATGCAGCGGCTCATCGGCGACATGCAGGACAAGGGTGGCAAATCGTCCGGCGCCGACATGTTGCCTTTGCTCGGAAACATCGCGCCCGTCATTCAGGCAAGCCCGCAATTGAAACTACGCGGCATGCAGTACGGCGAAACCCGTTTGACGCTGGATATCACCTTGCCGGATTTCCAGACCATGGAGACGGTTAAAAATGCCTTCACGGCACGCGGCATGCAGGTCGAGGTCATTGGCGCCAACAGCACGCCTGCCGGAATCGAGGGCCGGCTACGTCTGGGTCAGACTGGCAAGGCGGGAACATGATTGAAATTTTCACAATAATAAATGTAGCGTGCGCCATGCGCACGATTCAGCTGACATGAACTTCAAGGACGCATTTCGAAACTTCTCGCTGGCGCGGTTGCGTAATCTTACGCCGCAGGAGCAACTTATCTATCTCGGTGGCGCCGCCGCGGTGCTGCTGATCCTGTATCTCTCGCTGTGGCTGCCGGTGCAACGCGAACTCTCGCAGTTGCGCACAGCGGTACCGCAGGAAAAAATACAACTGGCCCAGATGCAGGTACAGGCCATGGAAGTCAACCAGCTGCGTGCCAGCGGACGCCTGCCGACGGGGGGCGGCAACCTGCTGGCCAGGCTGGAACAATCCGCGACCACCAGCGGCATTCGCAACCGTATCACGCGCATGGAGCCGGATGGATCCAATGGCGCGCGTCTGTCGCTGGATGACATGGATTTCAACGCCCTCATCGGCTGGCTCAGCAACCTTCAGACCCAGGGCGGCGTGCGGGTGGAAAAAGCCACCTTCGAGGCGCAGGCGACGGCGGGCACGGTCAACGCGCGTCTTACCCTGCGAGGCGCCGGCACGTGAAGAAACGCATGTTGCTGTATGTCATCTTTGGGCTTGTCTTTTATCTGCTTTTCCTCATTATTCAAATGCCGGCTTCCTGGTTCGCGTGGGGGCTGAATCAGTACAGCCACGGGGCGGTTCGTCTCGATCCCCTCGGCGGCAGCCTGTGGAGCGGGAACGGCCGGCTCGTTATCTACTATCCTCAGACCGTACCACACGATTTTGGCCAGACCGAATGGAGCATCAATCCAGGGTGGCTATTTACCGGACGGGTACAGATGCACTGGCGCACGGAATCTCCCGATCGGCGGATCGATACGGTTTTGCGATTCGGGGGAAATCAGACTCAACTGCTGGAAACGCAAGCGGCCTTGCCGGCATCGGCGGTGAGCGCGTTCTACCCACCGGCCTCGCTGATTTCGCCGCAAGGACAGGTGTCGCTGCGCACTGGGAAACTGGTGATTGGCGGTGGACTGACCGGGAATGCCGAAATCCAATGGCAGAATGCATCGAGCGCCCTGTCCTCCGTGCAACCGCTGGGCACCTATCGTCTTGAGGTCAGCGGTGCAGGCGAGACCGCTACTCTCCGGCTCACCACCATGCAAGGTGTCCTCGAACTCAGCGGGCAGGGTCAATGGCAAGCCAAGACAGGGCAGGTCCAGCTAACTGGGTCCGCCGTTCCGCGCGAGCGCGCGGCAGAACTGGAGCCCTTGCTGAAACTGATGGGCAATGACCAAGGCGCGGGACGTCGCGCGCTGGCGTTCAACTTCCCTCTGACTCCGGCCATACGGCCGACACCGACGCTGCCAACCCCTACCGCCAACCCGCCAGTTAAACCAAAATAACTGGTATCACTCTCGGCGCCGCTTCCGCCGCACCATCGTTGCCAGGCCCAGGATGCCCGAACCGAACAGCCAGGCCGCGGCCAGAATCGGCACGGCGGCTTCCAGCCGGTGCGATGAACTCAAGGCGGATGTTCTTGACCTTGAAGTAATCCGCGCCGGCGAAACCGCTCCAGTGTGTCCCGATTTCAGCGCCGCTTACCAGGATGGCCGAAATGATGGGTTTCACCCATCCTACACGGGCCGCACGGTAAATAAATATTATCAGCGAAGCTGCACCACGAAATCCGATACCAGAGGGCCGGCCACCTGATTGCCGTTGATGTCGAAGTAACGCACCGAGATTATCGTTGGCGTTCCCACAAAACTGATAACCTGATTCTCGTCATTGAGCGGGACAATGGAAAACCGCGACTCGAAATAACGAAGCTTGCCTGTTGGGCTCAACAGCATGACGGTCAGGTTTTGATTGTCGTCATGCCGGTAGGTGGTATTGAGGCTTGATGATGTGGAAACACTCATGTCATCGACCAGAACCCGCAGTTGCGGTGGGTCAAGCGCCGTCCCCGCCGACGTCGGCACGTGCAACTTCATCTCAATCGCTCCATAAGCCGGCCAGGTGGTGCCGCTGGGGAAAACCGGCATGACCTGGGCGTATGGCAGGGCCTCCACCTGGGTCAGATCTCCGGGCATGCTGCTACCGACACCGAATTCGTATGCCAGATTGGAGGGGACACCCGTACCCGGGAGTATTTCCAGGCTTATTGGCCGGTCATTAATGTGGCTCCCGATCGTGGGGTAGGTTGCCGTCGTCGTGACACGAACCTCGCCGGGCCCGGATGGCAGGCCCTGTGGCAAATCGACGACCATGATCGTCACCCAAGGCTCATGGCCTGAGGTACTAACAACATATCGGGTGTTAGAACCGCCGGCATATATGCTGCTGGCCTTATCGGCATACAGCCTGAAGATACCGCGTATTCCCGGCGTCAAATTAACCGGGGCGTCGGGCGCGGAGTCGGAGACAAAAGCGGCTGTTGTATTGGCGCGCGCCATCCCGTCCGCCGACCCCACGGAGAGCGCCACGGTATCGCCTCCCCTGGCCGCCTGGGGAAACGTTTTCAGGGATATGCACCCTGAGACGGCCATGGCAAGAATACATGCGATAAAACCGGAAATGGTAGCCGAATGTTTTGTTTTCATGAGAACACTCTTCAAATAATGACGATTAAACTGAAACGTTCGATATTACTTTCCACCTGCCCGAATCTTCCGCCGTATCAGCTGCAAGATTCATTGCGAAAGACCGGCGTTTCGGCGCCCGATGTACCGGCATCGCCCGGAATCATCTGACGGTTTTCAGCAATAACAACATATCGCGGATATCCAGCACGGAGTCTCCATTCATATCGCCGAGAGCGAGATCCTTGGCATATGGAACAGCCAACCCTTCCACAAACCGCATGAGCATAAGCAAATCCGCAACATCCACCTTTCCATCCGCGGCAACGTATGGAGCCACATCGCCTTTGTTGGAAACATTAGGATTCGTGCCATAGGTGGTGACCTCCACGCCGTCCGTCAGGCCATCCCCGTCGGTATCCACAAGCAAGGGGTTGGTCGCGTAGGTATTGACCTCGATTCCGTCCGTCAGGCCATCCCCGTCGGTATCCGGGTTCTGCGGGTTTGTCCCCAAGGCACTTTCCTGAACATTTGTCAGCCCATCGCCGTCGATGTCGTTGTCGCACGCATCTCCGGTGCCATCGCCGTCAAGATCGGCCTGGGTCGCGTTGGAAACGAGCGGGCAGTTGTCGCTATCATGATTAAACCCGTCGCCATCGGCATCCAGGCTCATGCGTCCATTTCCCGTGCGGTAATCGAAGCCGGCTGTATATACATCTTTTGCCGTACTCGTGAGCAACCATTTAATCTGATCAGTTGTAAATGTGGGATTTTGCGCCCTGAGCAGGGCAACCGCTCCGGCAACATGCGGCGAAGCCGCGGATGTCCCGGCAAATGAACTTGTCAGCGAGGTTTGAACGCGATCCGGTGCCGCCACCTCGGGTTTCGCGCGTCCGTCCGTGGTCGGTCCCTCCGAGCTGTAGTATTCGGGTATATCGTTGTCCGGATATGTCGCGGCGACGCCGATGGCGCCGGCGCAATCCGCCGGCTGCGTGAGACTGCTGGCCTGTGTCATTACGCCCAAATCCACGCCAAACGCAAACAGGGCGAAGCGCACGTTTGCGGTATTGGTCCGGTATTTCTGGACAACAATATAATAAGTGCCATTAACGCTCGGCGTGTATGAAATATGTTCGTAAGGAATCGAGCCGATCTGTCTGGTATTGGATTTCGCAACCTGCACACCACCGGCATCGGGGTTGCCATTGAAAAGATACAGATTGTAGTCGGTGCTCGTTGTTGGATAGGCATCCCAGTTCAATACAAAATCCACGGGGACGCCCGCATACAGTATCACTGTGTTGTAATTCTGCCCCGTGGCGAATTCATGCCGCTTGTCGTTGTTGGTGTCGGTTAATACAGCCATGTAATGCCGGAAACGGTCATTGCCCATGGCATTAACCCATTGAGCATTGCCGGCAACCGCCTGGTTGACGGAATCGCAGATGGGGCCGGTGCCGTCGTAAAACGCCGCGCCGTACCAGCCCACCGAGTGATTGATCACCTGCACGCCGGCCGCCACCATGTCGTTTATCGCCTGGTATAACTGCACGTCAGTGCTTATTTTGGCCAGATACAGTTGCGATCCGGGCGCCATGTCGTAAACGATCTGGGCGACATTCGTGCCATGATCGATTCCGCCCGTGCCCGTGCCCGTATAATCCACAATACTCAGATTGGACGGCAAATCGCCGGAGGCCTGGGCGCTGGCGAGACTCGCAAAACCCAGATCAATCACGCCAACCTTGATTCCAGCGCCGTTGTTCCCGATGGCCTGCATATCGCCGCCGCCGGTCAATGCCACTCCCTGACTGGTCACCGCCAAGGGCTGATGGGGATAGGAAAGGCGCACGACCGAGGTGGGAGGAAGCAAGGAGATAAGCTGGGAAAGACGATTGCCGCGAATAGACACTTCATGACGCTTGCCAACGCTATAGCGCAGCGTCGCCCCGGCGGCTGAGGCGTGAGCCCTGATGGCGCTGGCGGGACCGTCCTCAATAATGACCGTAACCGGTTGTTCCGCGAAGGCAGGCTCGCGGCCCGCGCGATCGATCAACTCTTGTACTTCACCGGAGTGGAAAGCGCCACCCGGAGCGGCACTGGCAAACCCTGTGAACCCATACGCAATCCCGGCGAGAATTATCCGGCATAGTTTGTAGCGCATTTTATTGACTGTCGCTGCTTGATTGTCTGCTTCTCATATCCTATCAGCAGTCACTTTTGCATGCTTGGTATTCCGATTCCACCCAAGATACAAGTACCATGAAAAAAAAACGGGGCGCTGCATGACAGTGCCCCGTTGGATGTTTTTCTTGCCGTTTTATATAAGGGAACCTCTAAAAATCGCTTCTCATGTAGGTTGGGTCAAGCCGCGCCGGTGGCGGACCCAACAAAATCATATTGTTCGGCGGGTTTCGCTTCGCTTCACCCACCCTACATTTGAATTATTAGAGGTTCCCATAACGTTAGTGATGACCGCTACGGCAATCATGATGATCTCCACGATCATGACCGGGGCCGTTTTCATCATGCTCTTCATCGCCGCCACCTTCTCCGACACGATCGCGCGGGGCGCACAGCATTCCCTGGTTATAGGCCTCAAGCGTGTCCTTCAAATCCTCGCCGGTGTCCTGCCACGCCGCTGAACTGGCCTTCACGCTGCTTCCCACAGGATGGGCGATCAGCCACTGGTTGGCCGCATCGATCGTCGCCTGAATGCAGGTGGGGCAGGTGCCATTGGCAACATTCAACATCGCCGCAATGAGTTGGCGATAGAGTGCCCACGTCTGATCCCCTTTGGGAGGACGTTTCATGAGATTCCGGGCTTGCCTCGCGGTATAGGTAACGCCACCGACGGTTATGTTATCCACCGGCCAGCTTCCCAGATGGTTCTTCCAGTAGCCCTGCGAACGAGCGCCGGTAGTGCTGCAAACCGGCGGCGCAAGTGGTTCAATCGGACCGATCGCGCCTTTGGCTCCGCCGGAGAATGCCTGGACACAATCGACAAAATTGGAATTCTCGACCGTCACCACCGCGCCAATGTCCTTGCCGGCCGGCCAGTAACCACCCGATACCAGAAGGCCGCCAGCGGAATTGAAACGAAAGTCTATGGCTGTCGTCGTCGCGCTCACGCTCTGAAAACCGGCGGCCACAATCTCGCCGGTAAGCAGCGTTCCCGACAAAACAAGGACGCCGGTGCTTGGATCATAGACATCGCCGACCACGGTTACCTCGGGGTTAGCCTGATTACTCGCCACCGCGCACGCCGCATCTATCTTGGCGTTCATGGTCAGCGACCCGAAAGTAATATACGGCATGTCACTGGCCGCAAACTTGAACTCGATCAACGAGGCATTAATAGCGAGATCCATGTTGATGTTGTTGAAGACGGTCGTCCCCTGGTTGTCGTAGTTGGTCAAGGGAAAGCCGGGCTGAATACCGAGCAGGGCGGCGTTGCTTGCGACGCTGAAGAGGCACAGGGCGGTGCCTGCCAGCATATGGGTGAATTTCTTCACGAAGGTTGAACGTGAATAATTTTTCGTTAATTTCATATCGATCATTCTCCGAAAATACATGCGCACGGCGCGCTTGTTTTATTTGCCCCCTTGGCTGTTTTTTCCGTTCCACCAACCCGCAAAATCCACCAATACGCGGGTTATATTTTTATTTCCTTGCTTTACGCCGGGCCGCGCCGAGCAAGGCCAGGAGCCCGGAACCGAACAACCACGCGGCCGCCGGTACCGGCACGAAGACATCGCCATAACCCGTTCCGGTCCAGCTCGTGGTCAAGGCCTGAGTGCCGAAATCGGTCAAGGTCGAGGAGGATACCGTCAGGATCATGCCGCCGGCATTGAAACCCAGACCCTGGCCCCCGATGAGTCCACTCGCATTATCGAACCTGAATTCAATAAGACCGTTGCTGCCGGTATTCAACGACCAGCCGAAATCCGTCAGGCTGCCGCTCAAAAGCCCGCCCGAGACGGTCGAGCCGTCGTACAGCACACAGGTGGTGAACGTGCATCCGTTTTGACTGGGCCAACCATCCGAACGCACCGCGCCGTCTACCCGATACGTGCCGCCCAAAACACCGCCACTACCGTTGAGTTGGGCATACAAACTGAAGGATTCCACATAAGAAGGGGTGGCGACTGAATTTGTCACTTGCAACTGTGGAGAAGGTGCCGCCGCCGCGGAATAACTGCCCACGGCGCCCGTGCCCGTACAGGTCTCTCCCGGGTTGCACATCCAGTCATCGTTGCCGCCCGCTGCCGAGTTGGTTTCCACTCTTCCAATCGTCAAAATCCCGGTCGTGGCGTCATAACTGTAAGATAGGCCGGTAACGTAGAAATCAGGGTATTGCCGCGTGAGATTGAGCGGCGCGGCCTGTGACCAGCCTGGCAGCGTCAACTGCAACACGGTCCACAGCAGCGCCGGCAAGAAATAATTTCTTTTTTTCATCCGCCACTCCTCCTGAACGACTCACAAGGAAAACCCGGTACGGCTTTTTTCCGATTCTCCCGGATCACTCTCCCGAACTGCTTATTACATCTTATTTTTCCGCCAATCCCGGCAACCGTTTTCTCTTCATACTCCATGCACCTTCCAAAACAAGCCAGCCGCACGAGATTGAACAAAAAACGGCAGAGAGTAAATTCATACTCCCTGTCATTCAAAAAGCTCCCCCAAAATAAAATTGATATTTCTTTCTCCTCCGAACTCCGAATCCATTCCGGACAAGTGTAAGGGTGCGGCCCTTTCAGGCCGCACCCTTCACCTTACCGATTATTGTTATGTCTTACGCCCATGACAGTTACGCTGACTGTTACGCCAGCTTTGCTGTCTTAGGCTTTCTTCTTACGACGCGCCACCGCGGCCAGACCCATCAGGCCCGAACCGAACAGCCACACCGCGGCCGGCACCGGCACCACCGTTTCCGGGGTCGGGCTCAGGTTGGCGTTGAAGTTGGCGTTGAAGCCCGGGAACGGGCCGCCGCCCGGCATCGGGATACCCATGAGGCCGTCGCCGTTACCGTCAACCGAGGCGAGCATCCACACCGTGCCGCCGGCAGGCGCATTGGCAGCAAGGCCGCCCGCCCAGCCCTTGCCAGTCCAGAGGCAGTTCAGGGTGGTGGAGGTGCAGGGCGAACCCACGGACTTCGTGCCCACGCCGGAACCGAAGACGCTGCCCGAGGTCGCGACGACGAACACGTCGATGTTGTTGTTGCCGGCCCAGTCGAACAGCATGTGCATGCCGAGCTGGCCAGCGCCGACGGTCGCGATCAGCGTGCCTGTCTCAGCCGCGCCACCACCCAGGGTCACGTCGAACGAGTAGCTGCCGGGCGTGAACACCTGGATGTCATGCGCCACCCACGTATAGCTGAAGAACGCCGTGGTGCTGGATGCCGTAACGTTCACACCACTGCCGGGGCCGGTGTAGTCCGAGCTGTCGGTGTAGGCGTTGCCGTCCCACAGCATGGCCACGTCGTTGGTGCCGCCGACGATGCCGCCGCTCGGATTCAACATCGTAAAGTTGGCGCGGTCGGTGACAAAATCATAACCGGCGCTACCTGGCATGATGTCGGTAACGAGCATGGCGTGTGCGCTTGGCGCGCCCAAAGCCATGGCTACGCTTGAAGCAAGTAAAGACTTCTTGATCGTTGGATTCATTACCTTCCTCCAGTTAAAACACAGTTTTATTGACAATGGACTGAAACCACATGTTTTTACGTAAAAACCACGGTTAGGCTTACGCACAATTTTCGATGTCAACAACACCGGTCACTGCGAGCAGTCTCCATTCCGCCCCTAGCTAATTGCAATCCATGTGCCACATAATTTATTTATTTTAATTCAATACTTTATATCGTATTTTGGATTGCCTTGGCCAAGAACTGTAAATAATACCGACACAATTTCAGGATCGAATAGGCCTATAAACCGGATACATCGCTCACGTTTTTTTGAAAGCGCTGGATCGATGCCCTGACAGATACAGATTTAGGCAATAATCATAATATTATTCAATTACTTATAGTTATCTGGCATCAATCTGGAGATCCGGCTGGCTAAGAAACAGAAAGTAGCAAATACTGTAAATTTCACCGACAGATATTCCTAAAAATAATGCAACTTTATGTTTTATATAAATGATTTTTTATACAAACGCTCTGAAATCGGGCTTTCCCTGTGTTGGGATCAGGGCTATGGAAATTCCGCCGGCCCTGATGCACCTCATGCATCCTGCCGGTGTCTCGCCGCCAGCATCTCCTCATAGGCGCTCTCCACGGCCCGCGCATAGTCTTCCGCCGAGCAAAGGCGGGATTGCCGCACGCGCTCCCGCACTTGCGGGCGCAGCTCGGCGAGCCTGGCGCGATCGCGGGCCAGCCCGGCGGCGAGCCGGAGATAGCCCTCGGGTGTATCGGCTATCCAGTCCGGGAATCCCGCCGCGGTCAGCAGGCTCGCGCCCACGCGCGCGCTGTGACGGTCGCCGCGCAGACTCACGACAGGCACGCCCATCCACAGCGCCTCGCAGGTCGTGGTCGTGCCGTTATAGGGAAACGTATCGAGGGCAATATCGACCAGCCGGTAGGTCCCGAGATGGCCGGCATCGTCCTTCACATAGCCGAACAGAGCCAAGCGCGCGGGCGCGACGCCAGCCTGCGCGAACAGCGCCTGGTAGCGTTCCCTCGTCGCCACGTCAGTGAGCGAGGGGTTCTTAATGATCAGCCGCGCGTCGGGAACATCGCGTAGGATTTGCGCCCAGCGCGCGATCACTTCCTCGCTGACCTTGGCCAGATTGTTGAACGAGCCGAAGGTGACAAAACCGTTCTGCCGCCACGGCGACGGCGCGACCTCGGGCGCATTCGCGGGCGGCTGATAGCAAAGAAAACATCCGGGCAGGCGCACGAGGCGTTCCGTGCAATAGCGCTCGGCTCCCGGCGGATCGGCAATGGTATCGGTCAGCCGGAAGTCCATCGCATTCAGCCCCGTCGTGTCCGGGTAGCCGATAAACGTTGCCTGCACCGGCGCCGCGCGGCGCGCGAATACCGGCATCCGGTTCCCGGCTGTATGCCCGCTCAGGTCCACCAGAATGTCGATCTCGTCCCGGTCGATGGTGCGGACCAATTCCTCGTCATTCAATTCCGCCACATCGCGCCAGCGGTGCGCGAGCTTGCGCAAGCGCTCGGTCGTCGAATCCGCATCCTTGTGCCCGAAGTAGCACGTGATCTCGAAGCGCTCTGCGTCGTGATGCGCGAGCAGCGGCTCGATGAAGTGCGCGACCGAATGGCGCCGGAAGTCCGCCGATACATACCCGACGCGCAGGCGCGGACCGGCGCGACGCACGGGCAGCGATTCGCGTGGTCGCGACGAAATCAGCGCATTGCCGGGCCAACGGCGGTGCTGTTCGAGAATTTCTTCGGGTGTCTGATCCTTGACGTAGTGCAGCGTGAGCAGGTAGCCGGAAAAGACGTGCGAATTGCCCGGATCGGCCTCGAGCACCGTTCGAAATTGCTGAAGGGATTCCTCGAATTTCCCTTGCAGGCACAGCGCGGCGCCCATGTTTTCGCGTATCGAGGCGGAATTGGGGTGGTGCAACTCCAGCGCCTTTCGGTAGGAGTTGATCGCGGCCTCGTAACGGCCCATGGTCTGCATCGCCGACCCGTAAACCGCGTAGAACTCCGCGTTGCCGGGTTGGTAGTCCAGCATATGCCGGAACAACGCCTCGGCCTCGTCGTAACGATGGAGCGCCGCGAGGATATGACCGAGACTGGCCGCCGCGGACTCCTGCTTCGGATTGAGCGCCAGCGTCTTGCGCAAGGCCGCTACCGCCTTTTCCGCTTCGCCGCAGTCCCGCAGCGCAATGCCCAGGTTGTACCAGGCGGCCGCGTTGCCGGGCGCGAGTTCCACCGCCCTCGAACAACACGCGGCAGCATCCTTATATCGCCTGAGCATGCCGTTGACGGTCCCGAGCCGCAGCCAGCTCTCGGCGTGGTTCTTTCGTCGCGCGCAGATCTGCTCATAGGCGAGCCGCGCCTCTTCGAAGCGGCGCTCGCGGATGAGCTGCTCCGCACGTTTCAGGCGGGAGCGCAGGAGGAGGTCATCGGATGACATGATTCGGAACGCCGGGAGGGTTTGCCACCGGCGCGCGCCGGCAGACTATTGAGTTTTACGCAAATGATTGACACGAACCTTCAAAATTTAAAAATAAAACCCATGCATGTAGGTTGGGGTGAGCAAAGCGAACCCCAACGCGCAGGCGGGCAATGTTGGGGTTCGGCGTTTCACGCCTCACCCCAACCTACATGGGAACCATTTTGAGATAGGTTCACGTTTGCTATTCCCCTCCCCTTGACCTGTATTTGTCAGCCGGTGCGCACGCGAATCATGTGCGCGCTCCGGAAAGAACGTGGATAGGGCCCAGGTATTTACGCAAAAATCAACGACCGGCGTCATTTCCCCGGCGAAAGAGAAAAAGATGGCCCGCCACGAACTCTCCCTTCTCCTTGCGCAAACCGGTCGTCTGCTGGGCCATTTCTTCAAATCCGTGCTCCGCCGCGAGCGACCGGATGTAGCGGGCGGCGTGCGCGTACCGGCCAGTCGAACGAAGCACGAATGAATCCGCGTCGTCATCGGCCTCGACCGAGAACGCGAACCGCCCGCCGGGCCGGAGCGCATCACGGACGGACGCAAATATCTCGCGCAGATCGCCGACATAGATGAACACATCCGTGGAAATCGCCAGATCCCAGGCATTGTCGCCAACTTTCAGGCTGGTTGCGATGTCGTTCACCTCGAGCGAATCGTAGATGTTCCGGACCCGGGCCTTCTCGATCATGCCGGAGGAGAGATCGACGCCATGCAGCTTGCGAGCCATGCCGCGGAACAGCGGGCCGCACAGTCCGGTGCCGCAACCGAGATCAATGATATCCAGTGAATTCGCGGCCGGCTGCACATGCTGTCCGACGAAATCGGAAAGCTCCTGCGGCACCCGGTACTGAAGTTCTTCCACGAGCTTCGTATCGAAGGTCGCCGCGAAGCCGTCAAACAGCGTCCTGATGTACGCGGAAGGCGCGGTCTGCGGGGTTTCTCCATGCTGCGCCGCCAGCAGGTGCCGAGCCTGTTCGTCATCCGGCTTGATGCGCAACACCTCGGCAAAGTGTTTCGCCGACTCCTCGCGGCGCCCCATTTGTCCGAGCATCATTGCAAGTTGATAGTGGGCACGCATATGGTTCCTGTCGAGCGCCACCACGCGCCGGTAGCAGTTCTCGGCCCGTCCGGCCATCTTGCGCTTCAGGAAGCACTGGCCCAGGCGGAAATGCGCCTCGGTCGAGTCCGGAGCGAGCGTCGTTACCGTGAACAGACTGTCCGACGCGCCCGCATATTCACCCTTCCTGAACAGCAACTCGCCCAGACGAAGGTGCACCCTGGCATCACCGGGCAGCAGCCTGGCTGCCTCGCGCAGGCTGTCAATCGCCTGATCGCGATCGCCCAGCGCATGGAGCACGTTCCCAAGCGTGAAATGCGCCTCACCGATGCCGGGATTCAGGGTCAGCGCGCGCTGCGCGGCCTGCTTCGCTTCCTCGAGGCGGCGGAGACCAAATAGGACCTGCGCGAGCATGGACCACGCGTCCGCCATCTGCGGATCAAGCGCCACGGCCGACTCGTACTCGCTTGCGGCTTCGGCGAGTTTCCCCTGGCCTTGCAACGCATTGCCAATGTTAAAACGTGCGGCGGCCGAGGCGGGTTGCAGCTCGAGCGAACGACGGCAATATTGCTCGGACTTCTCGGGCTGTTTGGCCAGACCGCAAGTGACACCCAGGGTCAGCCAGACCTCCGCATTGTCCGGCTGCAACTGCGCTGCCTTTTCAAGCCAGTCAACCGCCGACTGGGGATTGCCGGCCGCCGCAAGCAGTTTCCCAAGCGCGAAATGGGCCTCGACAAGCTCGGGGTCAAGCTCAACCGCCTTTTTCAGCGCCGTCATGGCCGTCGCAATATTACCCGTATCGGCACTGAGGCAACCAAACATCAGCCAGTCCCGGGGCTTGGCCCCGGGCGCCGAGCAGATACGAATACACAGGTCGATCGCTTCCTTCTGCCTTCCCGCCCCAAGCAGGCCCTCCACAAGCAATTGATTGGCGCGCTCGGCTACCACGGTGTTGTGTTGCTGATTTGCCATCACGGATTGTCTGTCTGTAGTGGGATTTTACGGGCCTGCGCCCTGCTCGGTTTCGAAGTCTTTGGCGCCCGGTTATGTCAACAGTACCTGAATTTAATAACCTTTTCCAAGAGTCGGCCACCAGGCACAAGCGCCCAGTGTGTCAGACATTGGGATTCGTGCGGGAAGGTCGGCGCTCTCCGGAGCATGACAGGCTGCATCAATCTATTCAGTTTTGCGAAAATGATTGACATGCGCACAGACGCCCCCTCCCCCTGCCCCCCCGCGAGGGGAGGGTGAATCCCGGTTTTCCCGCCGAACCCACGCCGTTCGACGAGGGGTGTCCCCTCCCTCATGGCGGGGGGCAGGGCGGGGGATATCAAGCATTTGCGTAAATCTCAATATTAGTGATTACTTTTAGTCATGAGGAAGATTGAAAAGTGCGCGTGTAATTTGATCAGGCACCCCCTTAAATGCCAATGCATTGATTTCAAGGTTCCCAACTTTACTATATATTCTTGAGAACCCCGATCTCTGCAGTGCTGTTAATAGCGATTTCTGTGTAAAGCCGGTTTTATGGGCGTAAAAATCTTGCCCGCTTCGTTCAATTTCGACGCTATAACCGTACAGTACGTCTAGAACCATAATCGGCCCAGCAGATGATTGATAAAGTACGTCATCAATATCTAAACCTCGCTCAATGGTAACTCGCATCACTTCACTGATGTCTGGTACCCGTATTTGTGCAACCCCACCATCCTTAAGGACATGTAAGAACCCAGCAAGTACCCTCGGCACATCATGCCGGTAGTAGTGTTCAAGGTTATGTGAGCAATAAACCGCGTCAAACTGATTACCTTCGAGAGTAGTTAGCTTACGTGCATCACACACAATGTCAGGAGAACCTTTCGGGTCGATATCGAGCAACAGTTGCTCAAACTCGACGTACTGAGGGGGCAGTGGAATTGCCTTATTATTGCCTCCCACATTCAATACCTTTTTCAATTTCATACATCCTCTCATACGCGTGCGCGATTTTAGAATGACCTAAAT
>Ga0209342_10004196_pt1 | contig 15034 bp, 15 predicted proteins | sample RifCSP16_2_FD_184023 | JGI IMG/M metagenome (GOLD analysis project Ga0209342, IMG submission 184023) | Soil microbial communities from Rifle, Colorado - Rifle CSP2_sed 16_2 (SPAdes) (version 2) | ecosystem: Environmental > Terrestrial > Deep subsurface > Rock core/Sediment | place: Rifle... | reverse complement strand
AGATCCACGCGGAAGCCGAACTCCTTGAGGCTCCCTTGGACCTCCTCCTCGAAAGCGTCGGGCCCGCCCCCTGGCATCTGCGTCCGCAGGCCCGAGGGGCCGAGCGCCTCTACGAGCTTGGCGAGCTCGGCATGGTGCGCTTCCGCGGCCGTGCGCGTCGCGTCCTCCGACCCCACGGCGGCGAGCGCTCGCATGTACTCCCGGACGGCTTCGAGCATCTGCTCGCCCTTGGCGATTCGCCCGTCAATCTCCGTCGTGTCCGCAGCGGCCTCGGCGCCGCCGGCCGCGGCGGCGATCCGATCACGCAGGAGCGCCACCTCGGTCTCGAGACGCGCAACCGCGTCCTTCTTCTGCTTCCGCTGGTCCTGGACGGCCTCGAGCTCCGCGAGGCGCTTGCGGATCCCGGCCAGGTCGGGCGCCTCGGTATCCTTCGCCGCCAGATCGCCGCGGAGGACTTGCAGATCCCGCTCGGCTGCTTCAACGGCCCCCGCCAGGCTCGTAGTCATCGTGTGCTTCGTGGCCGCCTTGAGCTTTTGGAAGCACGTCGGGCATTCGCTCCCGAGCTTCTGGAAGGCCGCCAGGGTCGACTTCGCGTGCACCAGGCGGCCCTCGTACTCCCCGATCTTCCGGGCGACATTGGCCCGCGCCTCCTGAATGTCGCGCACGGTCAGTTCCGCGTCCTCGTACTCCGTGAGGAGCGGCTTCGCCTGCGCTGCGATCTGGTCGGCGGACGGGAGCTTCGCCAGGGCCTCCAGCGCCTCGGCGAGGAAGCCCTCCTTCCGGTCGAGCTCGCCTTGGAGGACCGCCGGGGCCGCATCGGCCTTGCCACGCGCTTTCACGATGGCGTCTCGGTCCTTCCGCAGGACCCGGAGCTTCCCGTCGATCGCCGAGGTGACCGCCCGCGGATCTTGGCTCGGGGGCCCGACCCCCTCCGGCCATGCGGGCTTCGCTGGAGCATCGCCAAGCCCTTTGAGGACCTGGCCGACCTCGCGGCGCCGCTCGTAGGCCCGCTTGTAGAGGCCGTCGAGATCGGCGAGCGTCAGGCTCTCGACGGAAGACACGGGGGCCAGGTGCCGCAGGATGGCGTCCTTGATGTCCCGCGGCGGCGTGATGCCCTGGCCCCCCGCCAGGTCGAGAATCATCCTCTGCTGGACCTTCCGGTCCAGGCTCAGGATCTCCGCGACGTACAATTGCGCGCGCGCGGCCACCGGGACGATGCCGAGCGTGTCATTGATCGCGGTCTGGATCGCCGCGCGGGGACCTTGAGTCTCCGTCCGGTTGAACACTCCATGTGTCGTGGCGAGCGTGACCGTCGCGGGCTTCTTCGCCGCCTTGCCGTCCGCCTGGGTGCGCAGCTCCTCGAGCGCGCGCCCCTCGGCCCCGCGGCAGGCGCCCGTGAGCCCGAACACGATCGCGTCGAGGATCGACGACTTGCCGGAGCCGTTCGGGCCGGCGAAAACGTTCAGCCGGCCGAGGCCATCGATCGAGGTGTCGAGGTGGGAGCGGAAGGATTGCAGCTTGATCGCTGTCAGCATTTCAGAACTCCGGCACGTGGTTTTCGGGCGCGACCTCCAGCGGCAGGCTTCCCGGCGGCGGCGCGTCCCCGGTCGGCGTGCCGTCCTCGAGCGGAAGCGGCTGCTGTCGTTCCGCCTCGTTCAGCGGCCGAACCTCGATCTCCTCCTGCGTGTCGAGGCGCACCGTGACCGCGCGATGGTTGTCGTAGTCGAGGCGGGTCTCGCACTCCACGTCTCGGTACGTCTCCCCCGTGCCGATCTCTTTCGCGAGGATGTGGATGCGCGCCCAGGCGGCTTTGATCTGCGAGCCGTGGTACTGCCCCGCCTGCGACTTCTCGGCCTCGTGCTGCGCGATCTTGTCGTTCTCCCCGGCCAGTTCCTCGCCCTTCGAGAGCCGCTCCTTGTTGGTTAGCTTGCACCGCAGGCTGCGGGAGAAAGTTCTATTCGCCACCACCGTTCTCCTCCTCGTCGTCCCCTTCGGTCGAGTACACCCCGAACTTCTCCTTCACTCCCTTGGTCACGTGCTGGTCCAGCGCCCGACGCGCCTCCTTCGAGAGCTTCTTGATCCGCCGCGCGTCGACGTTCAGGACCTCGCCCGGCTGGATCCCGTGCTCCTGCAACACCTCGAGGACCGCGGGGAGATCCCACAGCCGGCTCTCGCCCGGCCGGAACTCCGCCACCTTCCCGGGGGCGTGCACGGGCCCGCGGAACTGGATCCATCCGCGCAGCGCCTTCGTGTGCGCCCGCCGCACCCGGTCGAGGAGGATCAGGCGTCCGAGGGCCTCCTCGGCCTGCTCGGCACTCCCGCACTTCATGGGAAGCTCCGAGGGCATCGCATCTATGGCGGGACAGTGCAAGTTGCAGATCCCGCACTGGTGACCAGGCACCGCGGGCCACGCCGACGGGTCGTCGAGGGCGATCAACGCTACGAGACGTTCGCGCTCGTGGACCAGCCGGCGTTCCGTCTGCTCGTGGTCCTCGGGCCCGAGGGACAGCTCGCGGACAGCCCCGGTGCGGAGCGACCGGACCTTCACCTCCACGTTGTCGATTCGTGTCGCCTTGTGGATCAGGAGCCCGTACTGCCGGGTCTGGAGATCCTTCCGGTGGCCGAACACCCCGGCGAGAGACGCGGTCGTCCAATCCTCGACGATCGCGCGGGCATCCTGACCCTTGCCCTCGATCGACCAGACGTCGATCATCCCGCCCCACGCCGCCTCGGGATCCTCCCACTCGCACCCGGTCCAATCCTCGCGGAACGCCAGGGCGTACTCGATGTCCACGATCGCCTCGGGCTTCGCGATGTACTCCCCGAGTCGGGCGACGAAAAGGCCGAAGTCCTCGAAGGCTTCCTCGGGAATCGCGTGGTCGCGGTGGCGCCAGTGGTGCTCGGCGACCGCGTGCAGAAAGTCGAGATCCGTCCCGCGGCGCGTCTCCCGAAGGCGCTCCATGTACGCCCCGGCGACCTCGTGGACGAGCGAGCCCACGAGGAGCATGTGGTCCTTCGGGTCCTGCTCGTCGAGGAGGTAGAGCGCGCGGAATCGGTACGGGCAGGCGAGCGCCGCTAGCTTCGACGGCGAGAGCGCGAGACGCCCCGGCGGGACCGGCGAGCGAGCGAGTTGTTCAGGCATCAGCCTCGCCTCCAGTCCTTCGAGTCTGGGCAAGTCCCGAAATGACTCACCAGATCCTCGTCCTGCGGATCGAACACGGCTTCGTCCTCGGCGTATCGCCGCGCGACCTCGTTGTCGTCCACGGGCATCGACTTCCCGGCCTTCGTCTTAAGCCAGACGATCGCGGCGTCGCAGGAACGGCAGCGGACCATAGATCGCCTCCTTCAGAAGTCGATCAGCGGATAGTCGTCGCCCATCGCAACAGGCTGGGGCGGTTCGACATCTCCAGCCGGCAACTCGGCGACGAGATCCTCGGGGTGCTCCGTTTGCTCCCGCACCGGGAGCGTTCCTTGTCTGGGACGAGCCGCCGCCGCAGGCGTAGCGGCGGGCGGAGCCGCTTGCCACCCCGCGGCTGCGGCATGTTTGACGTTCTGTTCCGTGCGTGTCGCCAGGACCGACTCGAGCTCCTGTTTCAGGTCGTCGAGGTGGTCCGGATCGGCACGACGGATCTGGTTCTCCATCTGGCCTTCCGTGTAGCCGATGGACTTCCCGAGGGCGCGCAACTCCTCGCGCAGCGCCTCGTTCGGATCCACGGGAGGCTCCGGGGTTCCGCCGACCGCGGCGTCGAGATCCGCTCCAGCGTGCGGGTACAGGTCGTCGGGGACCACCTCCTCGGCGGGCGCAGGCAGGAGTCCAGCGACCACCGCGCCCCCCGCGTCGAGCGCCCGACGTCGCAGGCCGGCGAGCTGCTGCATGTTCCACGGGCAGACCATCTCGAGGACGTAGACCGTGACGGCACGACCCTCGACCTGCCCCTGGTGCGGGATCAGGTTCAGTACGAGCGGGATGCCGGCCACGGTGCCGCCCAAGGCGTTCGCGAAGTTCTGCAGGAACGATTCCACGTTCCGGATCGAGTTGAACGAGCTCGTCCGGATCGTCCAGACGCCGAAGCCCTGGACCGTCGGGAGGATCACGCTCAGGACCGCGAGGTTCTTGCACATCTCGGCCTTCCAGTAGGGGCACTCGATGCCGGGACACGGCATGTCGAAGAACTCGCCGACCTCGACCTCGAGCTTCTTCTCCTGGAGATAGGCCCACCCCTGCGGGTCCGCGGGCTCTCCCTTCTTCCGGTTCTTGATGTCCTTGTCGAGGATCCCCTTGTTGACCCGGCTCGCGGTCTCGCCGTCCGCGCAGCGGCAGAACAGGCCCGTCCCGCGGCCGTAGGCGCTCCGGCTCGTCTGCCAGAATGACGAGAAGTCCCACGTCCCGCCGCCGTTCGGCTTCGGGTTCGCCGGCAAGAGTATCGGGGAGAGCGTTCGCGCGTTGTCCCCGAAGCGCTCCCGGACGGCCGGGGCATCGACGAAGTTGAAATGATCGAGCTTCGCGGGGTACTCGACGCCCTGGGCGTTCTTGCGCTTCTCGCCGAGGCGGATGATGCCGAGCCAGTTGAGACGCGGTTTGTTTGTCAGCCCGGGGATCATGGTTTCGCCTCCCCTCCCCTACTTTTCCCGCTGGGTGAGCGCCGACGCCGCGGCCTTCTTCGCGAGGGATTGCACGAACCGTGCGCCAGCGAAAAAGGAGTCCATAAAGCCCGCGTCATCAGCGGCATCCGACTCGTTCCAGGTGTCGTAAGCGCGCTGGATCTCCCTTCTGCTGAGTCGCAGAACCTTGGCCGCGGCCGAAGCCGCCGCCTTGCCTGTGGTCTCAGTCTTCCTTTTCGTCACCATCGTCGCCCTCCTCGTCGAAGAAAAACTCGATCGGCTTCCCGGTGGCGGTAGCAAGGGCCGCGAGTGCGTCAGCCCGAGGGACCACCTCGCCGTTCTCCCAACTTCGGACCGTGTTCATCGAAACCCCTACGGCGACAGCTATCTTCTCGGCCTGCTGGTCGCCTCGGGCTTCACGGAGACGGTCAGGAAGGAATCTCATGCCCCTACGTATATACCGTGCAAGCGGGCTTGTCAAGCGCAGCTTGTACCTCTGGGGCTGGTCGCGTGGCCTTGCAATACTTGTTCCACGTGGACCTGTGTCCAGGATTGACACACTCAGGGGCGATGGAACGGGATCGCGAGCCCGGCGCCAACGTAGCCGTCGTGAACCTTCCGCCCGTAGGCCACGCGCCACCCCAGCCCGCGCCGCTTGCCCCAGGTCGCGGCGATCTCGGCGGAGGGAAGGGATGTCACCGTCCCCTCGGCTATCGCCCACCAGGACCGCTCAGGGTCGCGCACCCACCCCTCCACGCCCTCGGCGGTGAACGGCCGGGCGACTTCCCCGTGCGGGGTCTGCGCGGTGAGCGTCCCGTCGAACCGGACGCCTGGGACGGTCCCGAGGCGGACGAGCTCGATGTGCCAGTCCCGGAGCCCCAGGTCGCCCGGCCGGAGCGTCCAGTTGGCGGTTACCCCACCTGGAGAATGGGTAACCTCCGCCGCCTCCTCGACGAAGCACCCGATGCCCGCCTCGACGACGGGCGACTCGGGCTCGAGCGGGAAGATCGTCCCATCGAGGATCGCGATGGGCACGGCGCCGCGGGGGGCGTGGCGCGGCCGGAGGCTCTCGGTAGGCGCCTCGCTACCCGTGGTGGCCAGGGGGACGAAACGGCCCGCTCGGAGGAGCCGGATGGCGTCGGCGGGGTCCTCTACCCGGGTGCGCCACTCGAAGAGCGCGCCGAGCAACAGGACGAGCACGGCGCCGAGGACGAGGTAGGTGACGCGGATCCCGATGGCGCGCATGGGGCGCTCCTTTCAGTTGCGGTTTCGTCGTTCTGACTGTACAAGGGTCCCAACGGAGGGTTCGTCATGAAGCGATCGCTGTTCGTTCTCGTAGTGCTGGCTCTTCTCGTCGTCTCGCTCGGAGCCGCGCGACCGAAGCCGCTCGAGGCGTGCTTGAACAATGATGCCACCGGGGCCTGCTCGTTGAACTGCGTTCTCATGGGGGGGGATCGTTACGCTTGCGTGCGAATGGTCCACAACAACGACCCGTATTATAGCGACTCCCTCAACTATTCGGCGTGTCAAGAGTGCGCCAGCCAGGCGGACAGGCTGTGCGGTCCAGACATCGGCGTCCAGCAAAGCGCTGCTTGCGATCGCTTCTATATGCGAACCAAGTTCACGGCACCGCCTGTGCGAAAATCTTGATCCCTCGCGGACGCCCGCCTGTCACCACCACCGCCCGCCTCGACGCCGTGACCGTGTTGCTCGGCTCGGAGTCGATGCTTCCAGAGCACAGGGTTCCCCCTAGGCAACAGTAAACTCGGTACTCGTGGAAGCCTGGCGCTCCTGGATCGTCCGCGTGAGACGTCGCGTCGGCTGGAAGGTTCGCTGCCGTCACCCATTCCCCGGGTGGGTCCACCACCTTGCGACGCTGGACGCGATAGTTCGTCTCCTCCGCCGAGTTGTCCGTCCAAGCGAGCCCGATCTCCACCGGCCCCTGATACGGGCTCGTGAGATTCGTTGGCGGGCTCAGGCCGGGTGGAACCAGGCCAGAGTAGAGGCTTACCTCATCCAGCCCATGAACATAACTCTCGTTGGCGTCCTCCTGGGGAAACCATCGAATCCTGTAGGTTGTGTTTCCTTCTGACGGGGAACAGGCCGGGACGCAGGCAGAGCCCGCACTGCGCCTTATGTTGGTGACTCGGTACATCTCTTCCTCGTCGATCCACAGCCGGACCTCTCCGTCGTAGGTGCTGTCGTTCAGGGCGTTCTTGATGTAGAGTCGGATTTTGCGCCAAACGTTGTCTCCGAAGCCTGGGCTCCACCGGACACGCATCCTTGAATTGAGCTCGCCGATTGCTGTGTTCCGGTCGCAGTTGTAATCGTTCGGGCTAATAGGACTGCAAGGACCGCGCGTGCAACCCGTGCAACAAGGGCTTGGGGTGGTCGCGCAGTTGCAATAACCAAGGTTCTCACATTCGTCAGTTACGTCCGTCACCTTGGAAGTGACGTGCAAATCGGCCGTTTCCCATCCGCTCATGTACCATTGCCCGCCGCCGTGCTGGCTCACGATCGCACCGATGTAGCGGTCAGAGCCGAAAAACGGCCTGATCTCTTTGACGCCGCCCCCTGCGAAGCCTATATTTCCGTCATTGTCATCGAACTTCGACCACCACACTATCGTCATCTCGCGCAACGGAGTCGCGAGGTTGATCTCGAGCGGCAGGAAAACCCCGGGCGGGTACGGTGGAACGCTGAGACCAACGCCACTGCCGATTGCTCCAGCCATGAGAGAGGCTCTACCGTCGAAGCCGCCTGCCGCCGTAAACGTGCACTCTGCCGTTGTGCAGGAAGTCCATTTGCCCGAGGGGCCAGTCCCGGCGCCATCGAAGGTGCACGTACACACCGGCGCCGCCGCCCACGCGGAGAGCGTCACCAGGGCGACGACGACGGCGATCGCGAGTCTCTTCATCACACTCTCCCTTCGAGGAAGTCCTCGACGGTGTATCCGAGTCGCTTCCACGCATGCAGGATCCGCACCGCGCGCTCGCGGGCCTCGATCTCCATCGGGTTCCTCACGTACCCGTTCCAAAGCTGGTGCATCCAGTACCGCCGGAAGAACCCCACGATCCCGTACCGCCGGAACTGTCCGACGTGCGCCGCCTCGTGCGCCAGGAGCGGAAGCGACGCTCGGCCTCGGCAGAACACGTGCTGCCCGAACGTGAACGCTTCCTTATCGTCGGGCAGGAGCCATCGCAGGAGCCGGCTGTGCTCATGGACGGTCACGCCGGCGGGGGCGCCGGTGGCCCGTTCTTGCCGATCATGTCCCTTGCGACTTGGGTCCCCTTGGTCAGCCCGTAGACCGTGCCGGCGAGCGCCGTGATCCCCAAGAGCAGCGAGTTCAGCCCGCTCCAATCGTGTTCCGGGACCATCACGGTCTCGAGATAGATCGCCTTCGTCGGTGGGTCGTATCGCTTCACCTCGACGGCCTTGGTGGGGAAGCGGTAAGCGCCGAGGACGACCAGGACGAGGATGAACAGGCCGACCATGATCGACGCGCCGGCGAAGACCCGGCCGAATGAGTAGTTCGGGCCCGCGTTCTTGAAGACCGTCAAAAGACTCATCTCTGTCTCCTTTCGGAATCGAGCCACGCCGTCCGACCTTCGAGCACGCCGAGTTGTCGCTGCGTCGCCTGCTGGTTCTGCTCGATGGCGGAGAGACGGCTCCGGATGTCGAGCCACGCGCCGCCCATCAACAAGGCGAGCATCGTCATGGCCCCCGCGAACGCCCAGGACGGGACTCCGTTCCTTTCGCTCATCATCGGCACTCGAGGCGGGCCGAGCCGCCGCCGTCGATCCACTTGCACTGGAGCCCGATCTGCTTCAGGGCCCGGAGCGGGATGTCGCGCGATTCCTTGTAGTCGCCGGCGCTCCAGGCATTCGCAGAGTCGATCATCGCCGCCTGAAGGATCCCGACGTCCCGGCAGCAATTCGTGAGTTCCATCTGCTCCGTGGGTTCGAGTGCCCACCCGAGAGCCACGGCGACCAATAGCAGGCAAACAACGATGACAAGAACGGTGACGGTCAGCTTCATGCGATCTGCCCTCCCACTGCCGCCGGCCATCGGAAACTGAGGAGCCTGCCGCGCGGATAGGCCACGACGGAGACGCTGTTCCCTTGGTTCCCGCCGACGATCCAGACCCGCGCGCTGTCCAGGTCGATGCAGAACCCGACGTGGCCCTGCCATGATTGCCCGCGTGAGAAGACGGCGACGGCTCCGTATTGCGGCTCGACGGCCGCACCCCAGACGAGCCAGGAGCGCGCGGCCTTCGAGCGCGTCGAGAGGAGACCGGCTCGCGTCATTACCCAGCAGACGAACGAGCTGCACCAGGGCAATTCGTCCGTGACCTCGTCGGCGTCCCCATCCGTCGCTCGGTGGTACTCCAGGATCCGGAGCGTGTGCTCCGGCCCCGGCGTCTCGGTGACGCCGAGCTCGCGCAGGGCGATCGGCATCCACGTAGGAGCGATCACTGCGCCTCTCGGATCGTGACCTCGGCGCCGTAGAACTTCGCATCTGCGCTGATCGTGTCCGAGGCGTGCGCCGGGTCGCGGGTGAGCTTGATCAAGAGGAACTCTCCCGCCTGGCACCCCGTGATCGTGACACTCGTGATCGTCGCAATGTTCCCGGCGTTTGCGGTTCCCACGGCCGCGTCCGTCACCGTCGACGCAGTGTTCGGCGACGGGTCGGTCGCCTCGTTCTGCGCGACGCAGGCAGTCTGCGCTTGCCATACGGCGTTCCCAGTCGTCGCCGAGGTGGACCAGAAGAGCCGGAGATCGACCGTGCCCGTGAAGCCCGTCGAAAGCATCCGTTGCGTGTAGATGCTCGACGACGCCGCATCCAGGAACGTGAGCGAGACGCTGGTGAAGTTCGAGCCCGCGGTCGTGCACGCCTTCCCGACCCATGCCGGATAACAAAGCGTGCCATCCGTCGACCCGGCGCCGACCCACCATCTGTCGATGATCGTGATGACGTTGCCCGTTGCCTCGACGTCGAGCGTCTTGTTCGTCAGCGCGTCGGCGGTGTCCGTCCCGATGATGGTTGTCGTGGAGAGCGGCAGGGTGTAGTCGTAATCCACACCAGGATCGGTCTCTTGGGCGATGATCTTTACTTCGTTGTCGTCGTCCGTCTGCCCTTCCCAATTGAGTAGGATCGTTCCTCCGTTGCTCACAACTCCATCGCTGAACGGCGCCGTGACGCCCGCATCGTAAGACGGCCCGACGGCCGTGACCGCGCTGGCGCACGTCAAAGCGCCGCTCGCCGCGATCGTGGTGGCGAACTCGTTCGCGGCGCAGTCGGCCGGGTCGGCTGCGAGAGCCGTCGCGGTCGCCGCCAGGCTGACCGTGATCGTGTCGGGCACGTCGTCGTCCGCGATCGCACGAAACGCCGGAACGGCCGCCCCGCCCGACGCAGGCCCGGCGTACACGGTGTTCGCCGTCTGTGTCACCGCTGTCACCGTGAACGTCCCCGCTCCCGTGATCGGGCTCCCGGCTACGCTGTATTCCCCAGGCATGCTGAGCGCCACGCTCGTCACGGTCCCGGCCGCGGTGCTCAGGGCGACATCGGGCCCGCCCGTGTCCCGGATGTAGGCCACGCCGGCCTTCGTGCAGATCGAGGTCGCGCCGGCCGCCGGGTCCGGGCACGAGGTCGTGTTGTCCGTCAATTCCACGCCGCGCAGGTTGTCGCCCGGATCCGCGGTCACGAGGCCGCCGACGGTGAGCGTGTCGGTCGCTGCGTCGTAGGAGAGTCCGGCGTCCTCGCCCATCACGGTGCCCGAGATGAACGGCACCCGGCCCGTCACCCAGGAGGCTTTCCCTGTCCCTCCGTTGTCAAGGTCGACCGTCCCGCTGATCATCTCGCCCTTCGCAACGTCCTCGTCCCACGCGCCATCCTTGCAGTGGTAGCCGATCCCGATGTTGTCGGTGCACCTCGCCCCGGAGAGGCAGTCGCCCGTTGGCGGCGTCGCTTCGCACTCCCAATAGCTCACCTCGACCCACTGGTTGCCGCGGCTGACGAAGATCCGGCCAGTCGCGCCGTCGATGTAGACCTGATCCCTCGACGTCACGACATACGGCCCGGCAGTGCCAGGTGCCGGCGCGTAACCGCTCTTTGTGGGGTCGAAGACATCCGCTCGGCCGAGCGTCGCCAACAGGAACACGATCAGGAACAGCATCCTCTTCATCGCGCGGCTCTCCTTCTGGGTTCCCGGCGCCCGCGGAGCTTCGTGGGCTCGGCGGGGCGGATCGGGAGGTAACGGGCGAATCCTTCCTTCGTGCGGACCTTGTGCAGGTAGCGCAGGACCTCGGGCGGGTAGTCGGTCTTGAGGCGCGCTTGCGCGATCTCGCCGCGCCACCCAGGCTGCATCGACTCGTAGAGGTCCTGGGCCAAGGCGACGTTCGGCCCGAGGCGCCGCGGCATCACGCCCCAGAACGACCAGAGGTTCGACACGTTGAGACCGAACATCTCGCCGAGCTTCTTGGCGCCGTAGGTCGTCATGCCGATGAGCGCGAGGTAGCGGATCAACCGCATGGTTTCCCGATGCTTGACGGACGAGACCACGCCGTCCCACAGGAACGCCATCTGCTGCGTCGGGTACGACATGAACTGGAAGACCTGGCGCCCCGTCGGCGTCCCCATCACCGGGGCGCTCTCGACCGCGGAGTAGCCGAACTGCGTCCGGATCGTCGCCTCGCGGGCGAGCGTCGCCGCGGGGGATGTGTAGAAGATGTTACGGAATTCCTCTTCGGGCAGGTGCTCGCGGAGGTAGTCGGACACCTTGCCGCGGCCGAGGCGGACGGCGTGCTCGAACGACAGGTTGCGTCGCTTCGCTTGCTCGAGCCCCGCTAGGAATGCGGCGCCGCGATTCACCGCCTCGGCCATGCTGAACGGCGAGAGCGCTATCCGTTCGAGCGCGCCGAGCCCCTTGGCGTAGAACGGCCGCTGGCCGCCGAAGAACCCTTGGAACTCCGCCATCAGGTGCTCGTTCCGGATCATCTCGATTGCCTTGGGCGACAAGAGCTTCGTGTAGCCCGCGGCTGCGTTGGGCATTCCGAGGTCGACGAGCGTGTTCACGCCCTGCGTGAGGTTCGTGATCGCGGAATCGACCCCGAGGCCGAGGAGCCGGAGGTACTGGAGTCGGGCCAGGGCGATCGACGCCCGGCTCGCCAGTTGCGGCTGGAACAGCCGACGCAGGATCGGGATCTGGAGGACGCGCCCACGCGTCTTCGCGATGATCGCCTCGGCGACCGCGTCCACGGCGGAGTCCGCGGCCTGCGGCCGGCCGAGGACCTGCTGGAAGAGGCGTTCTGCGTATTCCCGCTGCGACATGAACCCGAGCGTCCAGACGCTCGGCCCTACGCCCGGCCGGGGGAGCCTCTCGACGAGCGGTCGAAGCGCCTGGACGGTCGGCTCGAGGTGGATCTTCCGCAGGGCGTAACGGAAGTACACCTCCCACATCTCCACCGCGTCCAGGCGGTACGGCGCGCCCTCGCGCTTCTTCAGGTACGGCTGGTAGAGCTCCGTCGGGAGCCCCATCACGTCGTCCGCGTCGAGGATGATGTCGATCCGCCGGCCGAGGCTCTTCATCGTGTGCGGCGGCCGGGTCCCGCCGAGCGCGTCGATGATCTGGAGCGCCTTCGACCGTCGCATCCCCTTCGTGAGCTTCGCGGCCAAACCCTCGAAGTCGTAGTCGCGCAGCTTCAGCTTGGCGAGGCCGTGGATCTTCTGGAGGTCCTTGGTCGTCGCCGGCTCGAGGGCGATGATCCGGTCCATGAAGTGCGTCGCGTAGAACTTCTTCCGGCGCGCCGTCGGGAGGTCCTGGCGGTCGGCCAGCTCGTTCCAGATTTCCCGCATCTCCTCGGCAATCTCGCGTTGCCGAGGCGTCGGCTGGACTATCCGACCGTCTCGGAGCTTCACCGTCGGCCGCCCGATCCACGCCTCGTCGCCCTCGGGGTTGTCGAGGAGCGTCGCGATCACCTCCGCGGCTTCCGAGCCCTTCTTGATGTGCTTCCCCTCCGCGTCCCGGAAGATGACGTCCTCGCCGTAGGCCATCTGCGCGTTCCATTCGCGCTTGAGCCCCTCCCAGGCGAGACGCAGGCCGCCGACTCCCTCGATGATCCCCTTGCCCGCCAGCGCCTTCCGGGTCGGCGTGAGCATGTGGACGAACTTCGCCTCCTCGCCGGTGGCGAGCCGCTTCCCGCTGGCGATCCCGGGCTTCTCCCCGCGTTCGAGCGCCGCGACGGCGATGCGCATCCGCTCGGGGTAGCTCTCGATCTGCGCATCGGCCATCCGGCGCCCCACGGCGACGAGGAGGGCTCCAAGGTCCTCGGCGGGCATCTGCCAGACGCCGTACTTCTCGGCCAAGAGGATCCGCTCCATGTGCTTCGGGTCTCTGGCGTCGAAGACCCGGCGGGTCACGTGGACGAGCCGTTCCTCGGGCAGGAGCTCGTTGAACTCCTCGGCGCTCATCTCGTCGCGGCCGAGCTTCTCGTGCTTCGCCCGGTCGATCGCGCGGCCGGCGCGCCCGAGGATCCCCTCCTCGAGCGGGGTGAGCTTTAGCCCGGCCTCTGGAACGGGGACCGCGGCCTCGGAGAACCGCGTCGCGGCCTTGGGCTTCCGCTGGAGCCCGAGCTTGACGCGGAGGCGCTTCGCGCCCTTCTTGTCGCCGGCCTGTTCGAGCTGCTGGATGTCGGCCACCGCCTGGCGCGTCTGGACTTCCGAGAGCGTCGGGATGGTCTGCCCTGGCAAGAGGATGCCGAGGTCCTGCGCCTCGTGGATCAGGCGCCGATAGTCCTCCGCCTGCCGCGCGCGCTTCGCCCGCGCTGCCGCCTTCATCTCCTCGGAGCTGGCGGCGCCCAACGAGCGGTCGGAGCTGTCCGGGCGAAACGGCTCGCCCTGCTTCACCGCGGGCAACTTGCCGTACAGGTGTTGCCAGACCCTCCGGATCGTGTCACCGCGCAGCGACCCGGTCTCCTCCTTGAGGTAGCTCAGGACGCTGGCGTTCCCCTCTCGGATCGACCGGGCGGTCAAGTCGAGGAGCCCGCGGTTTTCCTCGCCCGCCATCTTCCCGGCAAGATCCGCGATCTCGTCGGCGATCCGCTCGGGCGAGAATCCCGCGGGCAACTTGATTCCCTCGCGCCGGAACTCCTGCTCCGCGAGCGCCTGGGGATAGGACACGCCCTCGATCACGCGCGCTTGGAGTGCTTCGGCTTCCGCGAGGATCGCCTTCGATTGCTCGAGGTGCTCGAGTTCCGTCGCGTGCTCGACGCTGAACTTCTCCACCTGCGCCTCGAGGTCGCTCCGGCGCCTGCGCAGATCGATCAGCGCGTCCTCGTGCTGTTTGATGACCGTCGCGTAGGCTTCCTTGTTCTCGCTCTGCGCTCGCTGGCCGAGGTAGCCCCTGACCTTCCCCTCGCGTTCGCCGATCTCCTTCGTGACGCGCTCCAGAAGGTCCTGCGCCTCGAGGTGGTCGGATTTGACCTTCGCCGCCCACGCCTCGACGCGGGCGTGCTCCGCGCCGCGCTGGTAGTAGTCCCGGCTGGCCTTCCCCGGGGCGAGTACCGACATGACCTCCGCTTCGCTGATCGCCTCCTCGCCTTGGTCGGCTTCGTTGTCCACCGTCTCGCGAGTCGTCTTCTCGAGCTGGTTCAGCCATCGCCTCTTCTTCGCGAGCTGTCCGTAGAAGAAGGCGTCGAAGCTGCCCTCGGTGACGTAGCGGATCACGTGAACGTCCTCGCCGAGGTTCCCCTGGCGCACCCCGCGGCCCTCCCGCTGCTCGATCAACGACGGGTTCCACTGCGGGTCGACGTGGTGGATGTGCGTCGTGATCTCCTGGAGGTCCATCCCCTCGCCCATCGAGCCCGTTGTCCCGATGATCACGCGGTACTTTCCCGCGTTGTAGTCCTTCGAGAGTTGGTCCTTCTCTTTGGGCTCCGTGTTCACGAAGCCATTGACGATCGCGATCTCTTCCCGCGGGATGCCGCCCTCGACGAGCATGTCGCGGAGCCGCTCGTGGAGGTTGCGCTTCAGTGGGTCGATCTGGGTGCCGCCGTAGGCGTCGAGGAAGATCAGGTGCCCGTTGAGCGCCGGAGCGTCCTCCTCGACTCCTTCGCGATGCGCCTTCGGGTTCTCCTTGAGCGCCATGTACTCCTGCGCGACGCGCGCGGCGACGGCATCGAGCTTGTTGTTCGGATGGCGGTACTCCTCCTCCGCGGGCCTGTAGAGGCCCGGATGGGCGGCGACCTTCTTGGCCATCCCGATGATCTTGAGTTGCCAGTCTTTCCCGAGCTGCGCTCGCCCGCTCTGGGCGAGCTGGAGGATCTCGCCGAGCTGCCGGCGCTGCGCCGGCGACGGCTGGAGGAACACCGTCTCCGTGTTGGATTGCGGCTCGTTGAAGGGATAGTCGCCGAACTCCCTCCGGACGTCCGCGGTG
>Ga0209342_10004191_pt1 | contig 15039 bp, 12 predicted proteins | sample RifCSP16_2_FD_184023 | JGI IMG/M metagenome (GOLD analysis project Ga0209342, IMG submission 184023) | Soil microbial communities from Rifle, Colorado - Rifle CSP2_sed 16_2 (SPAdes) (version 2) | ecosystem: Environmental > Terrestrial > Deep subsurface > Rock core/Sediment | place: Rifle... | reverse complement strand
TCGCGGCATTCCGCTCGTCGGGAGCCCTTTCGGGATCGTGACGAGCGGAATGCCGCGATGCTCGGCCTCCTGGGCCAGGGTCCCTCCGCTGGTGATGGCCGCGAGCGTCGCGTTGCGCTCCACTGCCTGCTGAAAGACACTCAGTGTCTCTTCGGTCTGTCCCGAGTAGCTCACCGCCACCACGAGGGACTCTGCGCCGACCCACGCCGGGCAGTCGTAGCCCCTGACCACGTGGAAAGGCAGAGTCACCGACTGAGCGAGCACCGAACTGATCAGATCGCCGCTGATCGCCGATCCTCCCATACCCGCCACCACCACTGCCCGGATCGACCGGGGGAACGAAGCCAGCCGCGCAGCCAGGGCGAATCCCTCCCGGCACTGAGCAGGGAACTGTTCAAGAAGACGGCCGAGCCCTTGAGGGTCGAAGCGAGCGATCTGATCAGGATGGTCGAGCATGTTGATTCCAGCACGGGCGCCCGGGCTGTCCCCCGCCCGTGCTCGCGTGTATTCAGAGCCTAGAGATCAGCATAAGGCGCAAGTCGTCCGGCAGGCCTGTTCGCCGACCACTGCGCGTTTCGATTCAGACTTTGTTTTTTGACTGTCCCACTCGCGCCGTACTGAGGCGTGCCCCCTCCGAATCCAACGAAGAGATGCGAAGCTTATCGGCACGGCGCTAGCCGATCTCTCGGACTTCGAAACGAATCATCGCTTCCCATTCACCCCCCGGCTCCATGACAATCGGCCAGGCGAAGAGGAGCGCTGTCCCCTGGTACAGGCGCTCGTACCCGGCCTCTGAAAGAGAAACGGTCTCGACCGGCTCCCAGGAAAACCCCGCGCGGGGCTCGCAGCGAAACCATGCCGCAACTCCCGCCCATTCGTCGATGGCGCCAACCTCTGAAAGCCTTTCCTGAGATCCTCGACTGCCCAACGATGGTTGCCCCCGAAGTGTGAGGTACCGGCCGGGCGCGTCGCCGGCGGTCAGGGAAAGATTCCACTGGCACGCCCACCGAGCGTCGAGTTGGGATTGGCCGCGCCAGGCCAGTCGATAGCGCACTTTCAATTCCGCCTTCGTTTCATCGACTTGGACGCGCTTTTCAAGTCGAATCGGCCACGCCGCGGTCTCACTGAATACACACCTCACGTCGAGACCCTCAGGGTCTTTCTCCATTTCAACGGTCGCGTGGCGATCCGGGAAGACAAGCAGCGCTGTCGTCCATGGAGCGCGCGTTGAGGCGGGTTCGCGCGCTGGGAGAAGATATTCCTGGAGCGCCCCGCGACGAAACGGATCGTATTCAAGATGCGCGTAAAGGCCGGGCTCCTTGGCTGTCTGCTGATCGTGGATCGTCCTCACGTCTTCACGTTCTCCGTTTGTCGCACCCGCCTTGAGCGCCTGATGGTACAGTTCAGGACGCCGGGTCAAGACGTCGGCCAGGTCCAGTGGTTTTGAACGGTAGCCGATCTCCGTGAGGCATCCTCCAGCCGCAGGACGAAAGAGGAGCGTCAAGGTTCGATTCGCCACCAACAGTTCCTCGTGCCCGTCACCGTCGAGATCGCCAGTTGTCCATGCAAGCGACTGCTCGTCCTCTGCCTGGCGGAGTTGCTCCTCTGCCAGGAGCAGAGCGCTTTTGACCGCGCGCCTGAGATGAGGGAGATAGAGCCCACCGAACACGCCGTGCCAGTAGGCGTCATTCCCCTGCGCTTGCCAGAGCGCGTCCCGAGCAGCCAAGAGCTCCCGAGAATTCGGGCGCCCCGCAAGCCCGGAGTGGATGTTCTTGCTGAGCCGCAGGGTCTTGCGGTACGCATCATTCGCTTCGGGGTATTTGACCAGAAAATTCCGCCAAAAGCCTCCGCGGAGCCAGCGGACAAGCTGCTCTCCTCGTGGAAGCTCGCTCAGGACAAGCTTGGCATCCTCGAGCGCCTGCCCCGCCGACGATGGCAGCGCCCACTCCCCCATTTCCCGGTACGAAGCCGTCGGCAGGTAGACGCGGCCTGTGGCCGTGTGTGTGGCGAGGTAGTCCGAAAACGTAGCAGTCCGGATCCCCTCGGCTTTTTGCAGCCCCTCAAGGACTCGCCTGAGCCATCCGTCCTGATAACAGAGGCGGTCTGTCCCCGGCCACACCCCGAACTTTTCCCCGTCATCCACGCACGTCACGGCGCCTTTGCGCGATCCCAGAAACGTCAGAAGCTCGTCTGGTGGCCTGAACGGGATCAAGTAGCGAACCTTCTGGCTGATCGGAAAAACCGCCAGCTCCACTCCCTCTTCTTCCGTGAGGTAGTAACCGGAAAGCTCGTCCGGCGCGAGCCCTGCCAGCTCGAAATGCGAATCGTCCAGCAGGACGTAGCGAATGCCCGCCTCAGCGATCGGCTTTGTGAGGTGGGGCTCCCAGACCCGCTCAGCCAGCCACATTCCGCGCGGCGGAGTCCCGAAGCGACGCTCCAGGCGCTCGCTGAGCGCCTGGATCTGCCCGATCTTGTCATGATAGGGGAGCATGGAGAGAATCGGCTCGTACAGTCCGCCGCCGAGCAGCTCCACTTGACCGCGATCCACCAGCTCGCCGAGAAGGTCGAGATACGCGGGCCGAGAACTCTCGAGCAAGCTCAGGAGTGTTCCCGACGTGTGAACGGTGAATCGGATGTCGGGAAACTCTCGCATGAGCTGAAGAAACGGAAAGTACGCGCGATCGTGCGCATCGCGGATGACCTCGTCGAAGTTTCCGACCGGTTGGTGATTGTGGATGCCGAAGAGAAAATAGAGTGGGGGGAACGGCTCAGACCGAAGCGGGTCACTCACGATCGACGTCCCGGTGTGTGACGATGGGAGGAACCCCTTGCGCTTCAAAAAACGACCTGAGCTCCTCGACCAGGGCCACAGATCGGTGGCGACCACCTGTGCACCCGAGCGCGATCGTGAGGTATGCCTTCCCTTCACGACGATACAGGGGAAGGAGGAATTCGAAAAGCTGACGGAGGCGCTCGAGCAACGCTCCGCTCTCGTCATGCTTCAAGACAAACTCGCGCACCGAATGGTGCCGCCCGTCCAGGGAGCGAAAAGCAGGAATGAAAAATGGGTTCGGCAGAAACCGGCAGTCGAGCACGAGATCCGCGTCGTAGGGCACCCCGTGCTTATATCCGAACGAGATGAGATTCAGGACCAGCGGCGAGCGCTGGTCGGACTGACCGTAGTTTTCGACCAGAAGCTCCTTCAACTGATGGACGGTGATGTGCGAGGTGTCGATGGTTCGGTCCGCCATCTCCCGGAGGTGCGCGAGACGCTCGCGCTCCAGGCGAATCCCATCCAGCACGCTCCCGCTCCCCGCGAGGGGATGGCGGCGGCGGGTCTCATGGTAGCGCCGCACCAGCGCTTCGTCCGAGGCGTCGAGGAAGAGGATCTCGGAAGGAAACCCCTTGTTTTTCAGCGCCTGGAGGTTTTCGATGAGATGCTCGAGATACTCGCCCTCCCGAATGTCCACGACCAGCGCCACCCGTCGAATCTCACGCGTGGATTGAGCGCACAGCTCGGCGAACGTGGGAATAAGCGTGGTGGGGAGGTTGTCCACACAGAAGTACCCCATGTCCTCAAAGCACTTCACGGCATAGCTCTTCCCGGCGCCTGACAGGCCGGTGATGATGACGAAGCGGATCTCTTCAGCCATCGTTGAACACGTGAAGAGTGAAAAGTGAAGAGTGAAGCGTTAGAAGAGGCATCATACTGTAGGCTCGATGAGTCCCATCGTCCCGTTGTTCTTTCGATAGAGCACGTTCACGCGCTTCGACGACGAGTTGGTAAAGACCAGGAACTGGTCCTTCCCCAGCCGGAACTGCATCACCGCCTCCTCGACGGACATCGGCTTTGAGACAAGGCGACGCGGCACGAGACCGAGCCCCTCCTCTCCGAGCCCGTCTCCAGACGACGGAGATGTCAGCGTTGGCCGAGTGCCCATGCCTGCGGACGACTGTCGAGACTTCCACCCCTGCAATCGCTCTTTAGTGCGCCGGACCTGGCGTTCCAACGCCTCGACGGCGCGATCAATGGCGGAGGACAAGTCGTCAGCGGTCTCTTCGCTCCGAAACGTGCGACGCGTTGCAAGCAATGTCAGTTCAGCGGTGCGTCGATATTTCTCCGCGGAGAGGACCACACGCGCTTCGAGAATTTTCGGCAGGATTCGGGTCAGCTTCCCCACTTTCCGTTCCACCCGCGCGCGCAGGGCGGGCCCGACGGTCACCCCGCGACCACTGATAATGAACTGCATACTCTGTTCTTTGTCAGGCCTGGGGTTTTGGATGGGCAGGCTGTGATGGCTTGACTTTCTTCGGGGCCAGGCGTCGCTGATGGGAGGGAAGAATCCCCAGCTCCTCTCGATACTTGGCCACGGTTCGGCGCGCGATGTTCAATCCATGATTCTTCAATCTGAGCCCGATCTCCTGATCGGACAACGGGCGGCCGGGGTCCTCTTGGGCGACCAGGTCCTGGATCATCTTCTTCACAGAGAGCGAGGAGACCATCGCGCCCTGACTCGAGGCGATACCGCTGTGGAAGAAGTACTTCAGCTCGAACAATCCCTGAGGGGTCTGCACATACTTGTTCGTCGTCACACGGCTGACGGTCGATTCGTGCATCCCGATGTCTTCCGCGACATCTTTGAGCGCAAGCGGACGAAGCGTGCTGATCCCGTGATCGAGAAACTCCCGCTGGAACTTCACAATGCTCTCCGTGACCCTGTAGAGGGTGCGCTGTCGCTGGTGCACGCTTTTGATGAGCCAGAGCGCTGACCGGAGCTTTTGCTCGACGTACAGGCGGGTTTCAGGACCGCCGTCCTTGGCGAGCATCGACCGATAGAGGCTATTGACGCGAAGCCGGGGGATGCCATCCTCGTTGAGCACGATCGTGTAGTCATCCCCCATCTTGTGGACGAACACGTCAGGCACAATGTACCGGGCATCCGAGGACGCGAACCGTCGGCCGGGCTTGGGCTCCAAGTCGGCGATCTCTTCCACGGCCTCCATGACCCGGTCCAGCGGGAGCTTCAACGCTCTGGCGATCTCCGGGTAGCGCCGCCGCTCGAGGCTCTGGAAGTGGTGCTCAGCGATCTCCAACGCCACGGGGTCGGGCTGCGGGTCTGCTCGGAGCTGCAGCAGGATGCACTCCTGGCAGTTGCGGGCCGCCACACCCGGAGGATCAAAGGACTGCACCAAGGCCAGACCCTGCTCCACTTCGTCCATCGTGGCCTGGCAGACTTCCGCCAGCTCCTCGAGCGTGATCCGCAGGTAGCCGTCGTCGTCGAGATTCCCGATGATCGCGCGACAGATCTTGTCGATCGCTGGGTCGTACGCAACCATCCGGAGCTGCTCCGTCAGGTGCTCCGTCAACGATTGGCCGCCCTGGCTGAAGTTTTCAAATGGCAGGTCTTCATGTTCTTCCTGTTGCACGAGCGAGAGCTCTTCGGGGTGATCGAACATCACCGCGGTCAGGTCGAACGGAAGGTCATCGGGCACCTGTCCGTCGACCGGTGGCGTGTCCTCCCGGTTCTCTGTCGTGGCAGGTGGAGTGGTGGAGAGCGTGGGAGGCTCACTCGCCGGTTCCTCCACCGGCGTCTCTTCGAGCAGCGGATTCTCCGTGAGCTCGCGTTCGAGGAGCTCCTGGAGCTCGATCGTCGAGAGCTGCAGCAGCTGGATCGCCTGCTGCAGCATCGGCGTCATGACCAGACGCTGGCTCAGCCGGAGTGAGAGACGGTGTTCAATCGCCATACGCGAATCCTCGAAGGGGGGCTCGCCCGACATTCATCTCGACCGGACAAGCCGGTCGAGGGAGGCGAATCTCCCTCCAGGGTTGCGCGGGCAAAGCCAGCGCTCGAACCAGGCACGTCGGAACACCTGGTTCATTGCGGCGCTTGATTCCCGTCCTCATGGGTTTCACACCAACTAAGTGTTCGGTCGCTCGCGTCATGAAGATCACAGGGAAAACTTCTCGCCGAGGTAGATCTCTCGGGCTTTGGGATTCACGGCCAGTTCCTTGGAAGTTCCGGACACCAGGATCTTGCCATCGTAGAGGATGTACGCGCGGTCGGTGATGGCAAGCGTCTCCCGCACGTTGTGATCGGTGACGAGGATTCCGATGCCTTTCTCCTTAAGCCGCGCGATGATCGATTGGATCTCCGCAATCGCGATCGGGTCTATTCCAGTAAATGGCTCATCAAGCAGCAGGTAGCGCGGTGCAGTGATAAGCGCCCGGGTAATTTCAAGACGCCGGCGCTCCCCGCCCGACAGGGTGTACGCTTTGTGGCGCGCCAACGGCGTCAGCGTGAGCTCGGCGAGCAGCTCGCGAAGACGCTCCCTCCGCTCAGTCTCGTCCAGGTCCAGTGTTTCCAGAATCGCCAAAAGATTCTCCTCAACCGTCAGCTTTCGAAAGACCGAAGACTCCTGAGGCAGATACCCCAGCCCCAGCCGGCACCGCCGGTACATCGGAAGATCGGTCACCTCCCGCCCCTCCAAAAAGATCCGGCCGCCATTTGGTCTGAGGAGCCCCACGATCATGTAGAAGCTCGTCGTCTTCCCCGCTCCGTTCGGGCCGAGAAGCCCAACGACCTCCCCCCGCTGAATGTCGAGCGTGACATGATTCACGACGGTGCGATCGCGAAAGCGCTTCACCAGTCCCTGTGCGATCAGTCCTTCCATTGGTGATCAGCGCTATTGGCACGCCTGCTTGGAGGGGCGACTGGGCCTTTTCTGATCGTTCTGACTTGTGTAAAACGTGACGGCGACGCGCCCATCACGCCCGCCTTCCACGACACTTCGGTCTTCAGCCATATACATCGTAATGCGCTCGCCCTGCACGACATTCTCGTCCTGCCACACCCGCGCGTTCCCGATCAAGATGATTCTCTGCTCGGTATCATAGTACTCGGCCCGTCGAGCCGTTCCGGTGCGGCAATCGGACGCGATCACCTTGACATTCCCAGTGGAGATGGCCCGCAGCACCTTCTCACCCTTGTCATCGAGGTACACCTCCATCCGGTCCGCGTATTGCGTGTTGTTGTTGTGGCGGGCCTCCACTCTCCCATCAAAAATGATCAACCCCTCCTTTTTCAGCGTTTCCATCCGGTCCGCATTGATCGTGACCGGCTGGGACTTCCCATCAGGACCGGCGGGAGAGGCCAGGGGCGACAACGCGCTGGGTGTTTCCGCCGATCTTGGCGCTGGCTTTTTAGACTGCGGCTGGCCATTGGAATCAGGCGCGAGCGGGAGCGCCAACAGTCCTCCGACGACCACGAGGGCGAGCCAAATCCATGCACGCGACCCGATGTTTCTCATCGAACAATCTTGCTGAGAGGCGACGACGGGCCCTTACGGCCGGGAATACTGACCCAGACGCGGCCCTTGACCACCGCCCGCTCCTCCCCGACGAGGACATCCAGCGCCTCTCCACGAATTGAGGTTTCACCCCGGACGATGGTGATGGGGTCGTTGGTCCAGAGTTTTTTGGGCTCGGCTGCCCACTGGAGGCTCTCGGTGCTGAGGCGGACCCCGTCGGATGAGAGTGCCACCACATTCCCTTGAAGGCGAACATTTTTGGAATCGTTCTTGAGATCACCGTGCTCGCTCGTGATCGTCCACGTTCGGTCAGGCTGCAAGATCGTGATCGTCACCTTTTGCATCACGGTCTTCCCTTCCTGCTCGAAGACTTCGGCCTGATCGGCATCGAGCTTCCAGCGGACGCCGCCTTCGGCAGCCTCCTGGAGGTGGACCTCTTTAATCCGGAAGTCGGCTCTGGACGCCCCCGCTTCTTCCGGGAGGGGGCTCACCCCCCGCCCCCTGATCACCATGAGAGTGGCCACTATGATGATGAAAAGTCCGACACCTACGAAAAGGACGAGCGAGACGCGCTTCAAGAAATTCTCCTCACATGCAAGTTTAATACCACACTAGCGCACTTTGTTTGAGGAGTAAAGCAGAAAGTACCTCGGAAAAACTTTCAACGACTACGAGGCGGCCGCGACCGATTCCCCTGCACATCACGCTGAAGCGCCGATGCAACAAGGGCGATCACCCGCATGTATCATCGGCAGTTCCAACGACCGCCTTGACGACAAGATCAGGAATGCTGCAAAGATTGCAGTTGGGCTCGCGCGCGCGCGGCGTACGAGCCCTGGCGCAAGCACAAGGCTCTGAATGCACGCGAGCGCGGGCGGGCGATAGCCCGGGCGCCCGCGCTGCAATCAGGCCTTGGCCCTGAGGATATCGTGGAGGTGAACGATCCCCACGGGACGGCGCTCTGCATCCACGACCACAAGCTGTGTGATCGGGCGTGAGGGGTTCTGTTCCATCATTTCCAGCGCCACACTGGCCAGGACGTTTTTCTTCACGGTCCGAGGCTGACGGGTCATCACCTCTTTGGCGTGCTTCTCAAAGACGTTTCCGTCCCGCTGCAGCGCTCGGCGAAGATCGCCATCGGTGATGATCCCGACCAGAGCCCCCTCCGCGTCCACCACCGTGGTCACGCCCAAGCGCTTCGCGGTCATCTCCACCACCACATCCTTCATCACGCTCTCCTCGTCAACCCGGGGAATCTTGTCTCCGCGATGCATCAGGTCCTCGACTTTTAAGAACCGACGGCCCAGATTCCCACCCGGATGAACGACCGCGAAGTCTTCTTCCTGGAGATCTGAGAGCTCGAGCAGGGCCACAGCCAGCGCGTCGCCCATGGCGAGCGCCGCGGTGGTGCTCGCGGTTGGCGCAAGATTCAACGGGCACGCCTCCTCCGCCACGCTCACATCCAGCACCACATCCGCGTGCTGAGCCAGCGTGGATTGAGGGTGCCCTGAGAGGAGAACCAGCGGCAGTTCCAGTCGCTTGATCGCGGGAAGGAGTGTCAACACCTCTTCTGTCTCCCCGCTGTTCGAGATCACCATCACCACATCGCCCCGCGCCACCATGCCGATATCCCCGTGAGCGCCCTCCGCGGGATGCAGAAAGAATGCGGGCGTCCCCACGCTGGACAGGGTGGCCGCAATCTTACGGCCGATGTGTCCGGATTTCCCGATCCCTGTGACCACAACGCGCCCTTGGCACGCCCGCAGGGTCTCCACCGCTTTGAGAAAGGAGTGGTTGAGCCGCGGGATCAGGCCGAAGATCCCCTCGGCCTCGATCCTCAGCACGCGCTCGGCCAGCTTCAGGAGATCCGAAGTCATCACACCCCCCGGAGCCCGTCTTGAATCGCGAGAAGCTCTTTCAAGAGCCGCGGAAGCTCCTCGAGAGGGAGCATGGTCGGCCCATCGCTCGGCGCGCGGTCAGGCGCCTCGTGGATCTCCATGAACAGGGCGTCAGTGCCGAACGCGACTGCGGCTCTGGCTAACCCGGAGACATACTGCCGTTCGCCGCCTGACCGGCTCCCCTCTCCGCCCGGCAGTTGAACCGCGTGCGTGGCGTCAAAGACCACCGGGCAGCCAAAGTTCCGCATGATCTGAAGGCTCCGAAAGTCCACGACCAGGTTATTGTAGCCGAAACTCGCCCCTCGCTCGGTAAGGAGAATCCGCGTCGCCCCCACCCGTCGAAGCTTCTCGACTACGTTGGCCATGTCCCACGGCGCGAGGAATTGGCCTTTCTTTACGTTCACCGGCTTGCCGCTCCGCCCGCACGCTTCCAGAAGATCCGTCTGGCGGCAGAGGAATGCGGGAACCTGAAGCATGTCCAACTGCTCGGCCGCCGGCGCCACCTCTGACGGCAGGTGAACATCAGAGAGGACCGGACACCCAAACGACTCCCGCACCTTGGAGAGAATCCTGAGGCCAGCCGCCAGCCCCGGGCCACGATAACCCGTCCCGGACGAGCGGTTGGCTTTATCATAGGAAGACTTGTAAATAAACGCGATCTTCAGATCACTCGTGATCCGCGTCAGCGCCTGAGCCATCCGGAGCGCATGGGCCTCGTCCTCAATCGCGCACGGCCCGGCGATGAGGGCGACCGAATTTCCGCCACCGATCCTCACGCCTCCGACCAGAACTTCGGGGCAAGTGTCGCTCATCGCGTTTGCTGGTGTTCCAAGGCGGCTCCGATGAAGGCGCCGAACAACGGATGAGGCCGCCATGGCCGCGAGCGGAACTCGGGGTGGAATTGCCCCGCCACGAACCACGGGTGATCCGCAAGCTCGATGATCTCCACGAGCTGCTGTTCCTGCCAGACGCCGGAGATCGTAAGGCCGTTCTTCTCCAGAATTTTCCAATACTCGTTGTTCACCTCGTAGCGGTGGCGATGACGCTCGTGAATGATGCTCTCGCCGTACACCTTCGCCGCCTGAGATCCCGGCGCCAGGCTCACCGGGTAGAGCCCGAGCCGCATCGTCCCTCCCTTCTCCCTGAGCCCGCGCTGCCCCGGCAGCAGGTCGATCACCGGATGAGGCGTCCGCGGGTTGAACTCCGTTGAGTTCGCGCCGGCAAGCCCGCAGGCGTTTCGCGCGAACTCGACCACCGCACACTGCATGCCCAGGCAGATCCCGAAAAACGGAAGTCCGCGCTCTCGCGCATACTGGATCGCCTGAATCTTCCCCTCGATCCCCCGATCACCAAACCCCCCGGGGATGAGCAGCCCGTTCACGTGGTGGAGCATCGCCTCGGTCCCTGTCCGCTCCAGGTCCTCGGCGTCAACCCATGAGACATTGACCTGGGCGTCGTTCGCGACCCCTCCGTGCGTGAGCGCTTCAGCCAGGCTCTTGTATGAGTCCTTCAGGTCGATATACTTCCCGACCACGGCGATCCGCGCCTGGCGCTTGGGGGTCTTGATCTTCCGAACGATCTCTTCCCACCGGGAGAGATCGCCCGGGCGGGGGTCGAGCCCAAGGAGCTTCACCAGGATCTGATCCAGCCCTTCCTGGCGGAACACCAGAGGGACCTCGTAGATCGTCTCCACGTCTTTCGCCGTGATCACCGCCTCTTCTTCGACGTCACAGAAGAGCGCGATCTTGGACTTGATTCCAGGCGGAAGAAACCGGTCGGTTCGGCAAAGGACCACATCGGGCTGGATCCCGATCGCGCGAAGCTCCTTCACCGAGTGCTGTGTGGCCTTGGTCTTGAGCTCTGACGCCGCCTGGATGAACGGGACGAGGGTCAGGTGCACGTACGCCACGTTCTCCTTCCCCACGTCCTTCTTGAGCTGGCGGATCGCCTCGAGAAACGGCAGTCCCTCGATGTCGCCGACCGTGCCCCCCACTTCCACGATCACCACGTCGACTCCATCCCCCACCTTTCTCACCGCGGCTTTGATCTCGTCAGTGATGTGGGGGATCACCTGGACGGTACGGCCCAGGTAGTCGCCGCGCCGCTCCTTTGTGATCACGGAGTAGTAGATCTTCCCGGTGGTGACATTGTGGTCCTTGGTCATCCGCGCGCTCGTGAAGCGCTCGTAGTGGCCGAGATCGAGGTCGGTCTCGCCGCCGTCGTCGGTCACGTACACCTCTCCGTGCTGGTACGGGCTCATGGTGCCCGCATCCACGTTGATGTATGGGTCCATTTTCTGCAACGTCACGCGGAAGCCTCGCGCCTCGAGCAGACACCCGATAGAGGCCGCGGCGAGCCCCTTCCCCAGGGAGGAGACCACGCCGCCGGTGATAAAGATGTATTTGGTCGTCACGTCAAGTCCTCCGTGCTTCTATTCCTCAAGGCTTGCCCCCTTTCTTCAGTTTCTTTGTTTTGCTCTTCGCGCTGATTGCGGCGCGGGCACCCGGGCTATCGCCCGCACGCCCCCCTCTTTTTCTGCACTCTTCACACTTCACTGTTCACTCTTCACGCCATTTCAGCAAGCCATTTTTTAACCAGCGCTTCCTCCTCCTCGCGCGTGCTGAGGGTTCGTTCCAGTCTCGCTGAACGAAGCCTGGAGAGAAAGTCGCCGAGCCTGGGCCCGGGCGACACTCCCAGGGCCTGGAGATCATCGCCATTCAGGAGCGGACGGCTCAACCGGCCTTCAAGGAGAAACCATTCGACCTGTTCCCTGACGTTTCTCGGGGCGCACACCCAAAGCCATTCGAGGCAGGTCAATGGAAGCGGGTCGAGGCGCCGGACCAGCTCGCTTGCCGAACATGAGGCCAGGTCGCTTGCCAGAAGGTCGTCGCTGTCGCGAATGCAGCGGAGAAGCCGCTGAGCCGGCTCCCCTTTGATCGAGAGGCGATCGAGGAATTCCCTGGCCATCGTCTGGTTCAAACGCTCTATCAAGGCAAGAAGGATAAGTTCAAGCCAATTAAAAGACAATCGACTCGATTGAGCCCACTGCATCAGGCGCTGTATCTCTCCGAGCCGCGTGACGATGATGGACGCGAAACGGTAGCCGGGGACGACGAGCCTGAACAGACCGAGGCGGCCAAGTCTGGTCACGAGAAGCGCCGGGTCCGGCTCTGACGCCGCCAGCTCCAATTCCCCCAGGAGACGCTGCCCTGAGAGGGCTGGGTATGGTGCACGGCCCAAGGCGGAGCGAAGGAGCCGGAGGGTCGTCTGCTCGACCCCAAAATCAAGTCGGACAGCGTAGCGCAACGCACGAAAGACTCGAGTGGGATCCTCAATAAAGCTTAGCGGATGGAGCACGCGGATAACGCGGTGGGTGAGATCTCGCCATCCCCCTCGAGGATCGAGGAGCAAGCCGAAGCTTCCCGGGTTCAGATGAATCGCCATGGCATTGACCGTGAAGTCCCGGCGGGCGAGGTCTTCTTCGATCGTCGCCCGGCTGACGCTGGGCAGCGCGCCGGGGCGGGGATAGGTCTCACGCCTGGTTTCCGCCACATCAAGACGTCCGCTGGTCACCCCCTCGAGCGACGCCGTACGGAACTGCTCGTGAAGAGTCAGCCGCCCGTTCTCGCGCTCAGCGAGAAGGCGCGCAAAGAACAACGCGTCACCCTCAACCGCGAGGTCCACATCGAGCACAGGTCGATCAAGCAACAGATCGCGCACCAGCCCCCCCACCGCGAACAGCCCAATCCCCTTCGATTCGGCGAGAAGACCGGCGTGACGAAGGAAGCTCGCGAGCGAAGGCGCGCACCGGGCATCCAGCCGTGGCCCGAGGAGCGTTGAGCCTCGATGGCCGAGCTCAGGAAGCTTCTCAATACACCCGATCAGGGATCGCCCCTCACGAACAAAGAGCAGCGGCGCTCCAGCCATGAGCGCGCGCCGAACCGTCACCTCGCCGGTCCGTGCTGCGAGCGCCGGGATCCCCCACCAGATCACATCGGAAATCGGGGCCTGCTTCAGACCCAACTCCGCTGCGCGACGGAGTATCTCAATCGTCACCGCACCCGTGCTGCGCCTTCCCACCACCGCCAGCACACGGGCCTTCCTCTTCCGAAGTTCTCGCAGTCCCTCAGCGATCGTCAGAAGCTCTCCGACCGTGACAACGCCCCGATGCATGAGATCCCTGGCGGTGGGATCCACCTGAGGGTATGTGGTCTGTCTAAGACTCCTCATAGAGTCCTCGGGACGCGCGAAACGTTCCCGTGGCCTTGCTCCTTGATCAAAAGTCGTTCATCGGTCATCTTCATCGCGCTCTGGGGTGAAAACGACGGTACATCTGAGTCAGCGCTCGGGACGGCAGATGCGTGTAGATCTGCGTGGTGGAGATATCCGCGTGCCCCAGCATTGCCTGCACCGATCGAAGATCAGCCCCGCGCTCGAGCAGGTGACTGGCGAACGAGTGTCTCAAGGTATGCGGCGACACCATTGCCCGAATGCGAGCCCGTTGAGCATCTCGTCTGATGATCACCCACAGCGCCTGGCGCGTCAGCGGTCGGCCTCGCCGATTCACAAAGAGATACCCGGAGTCGGTGCGGCGAACAGATGTCGGTCGCGCGCTCTGGAGATACTGCCTCACCCATTGAATTGCCTGGCTCCCCACTGGAACGAGCCGCTGTCGGCTCCCTTTCCCCATGCAGACGACATAGCCGGCCGTGAGGTTCAGATCCTCGAGACGAAGAGTCAGGCATTCGGTCGCCCGCATCCCGGTTGCATAGAGCAACTCGAGGAGCGCACGATCTCGGACCCCAACAGGGTGGTCAACAGGAATGCAATCCAGCAACGCGCCCACCTCTTCGACCGACAGCGTCCGCGGCAGCCTTCGCTCTAGGCGCGGTGATTCGAGATGTTCCGTTGGATCACGCTGTGTAAGCCCGTCCCGCACGAGAAAACGATAAAACCCGCGAAGCGAGGAGAGGTGCCGCGCCACGCTGCGGGACCCGAGTCCCTCGCGGCGGAGGTGTAACAGGTAGCGTGACAACTGTTCGGGCTTCACGCGAAACAGCTTCCAGCCCTGCTGGGCAACGAATGCCTGGAATCGGAGGAGGTCGCGGCGGTACGCCGACAGGGTGTTGAGACTCGCTCCCCGCTCCGTCTGCAGGGTGGCGAGAAATTGCTGCGTGGAGTCCATTACCGACTCCACTGAATGATCGCCGTGCCGAAGACTCGGACCACGGAAAACACGACGACGCCTCCAACTGCCGGGCCGATTAAGCAATCGGCCCGGGCCGAGGCGTCATCCACCGTCTCCCGAAGGAATGACATTCTTGTTCAGTATTATACCCCGATCCGAAAGAAAATCCCAGACCGATGCCGGTGGCTCCGCTGTGAGAAGACTTTTCGGATCGGGGTATACTGCCACAACTTCCGCTATCGCAACCTGCGGCCGCGAGTGAGAAGTGCAAGCAGCGCTGGTCCTTCTTTGCCCTTCATTGAGAAACTGATGGCGAGGTACACTGCGACGCTTGCCCCAATGGTGAGGAACAGCCAGACCACGTCGATCCAGCGTGAGACGCCGACCGGCCAGACCCACAGACAGAAGAGCACAACCGGAACGAAGCTCAGGCTTGCCGCGAGAATCCGAATCACACTAGCCAGGAGCAGACGTCCGCCGATCAGACCCGTGTGGCGCCTGAAAAAAAAGAGCAACCCGAGGAAATTCACGGTGGACGAACACGAGGTCGCCAGGGCCAACCCGCCGTGGGCCAACCACCGCATGAAAAGGAGGTTGAGGAGAATATTGAGAAGCATCGTCGCGACTGCCAGACGCACGGGAGTC
>Ga0209342_10004189_pt1 | contig 15041 bp, 11 predicted proteins | sample RifCSP16_2_FD_184023 | JGI IMG/M metagenome (GOLD analysis project Ga0209342, IMG submission 184023) | Soil microbial communities from Rifle, Colorado - Rifle CSP2_sed 16_2 (SPAdes) (version 2) | ecosystem: Environmental > Terrestrial > Deep subsurface > Rock core/Sediment | place: Rifle... | reverse complement strand
TGTCGACCACCTGCCCACCAACCAGGGGGGGCAGCTGGGTCGAGGACAGCCAACCCCGACGCCGGAGCTGCCCGGGCCCGTCCTGCCCCCCTGAGGCCCTGGATCCGGCTCGGCGCCGGATCCCGCCGTTCCGGTCGCCGTAGAACTGGTTCTCGACCGGCGCATCAATCACGCCAGGCCAGGAGGGCGCCCCGGAGCACTTGATCCGGAACGGGGGACGGGCGAAATTTCCCCCCCCCACGGAGGTTCTGCCTTGCCGACAGCCAGCAGCGAGCTCACCGAGAAGTGCGTCAACACCATCCGAATGCTGGCCGCCGACGCCGTCCAGGCCGCCAACAGCGGTCACCCGGGCTTGCCGATGGGCGCCGCGGACATGGCCTTCGTGCTGTGGACGCGCCACCTGCGCTTCGACCCGGGCGAGCCGCGCTGGCTGGGCCGCGACCGCTTCGTGCTCTCCGCGGGCCACGGGTCGATGCTCCTCTACTCCCTGCTCCACCTCGCAGGGTTCGACCTCGGCCTCGACGACCTGCGCCGGTTCCGCCAGCTCCACTCACGCACACCCGGGCACCCGGAGTTCGGCTGCGCGCCGGGGGTGGAGGTGACGAGCGGCCCGCTCGGCCAGGGGTTCGCGAACGGCGTGGGGATGGCGCTCGGCCACGCCATGCTCGCGGCCAGGCTCGGCCCCGGCAATCCGCTCGAGGACGCGTTCGTCTACGCGATCTGCAGCGACGGCGACCTCATGGAGGGCATCTCCGCCGAGGCGGCGAGCTTCGCCGGCCACCAGCGCCTCGGGCGCCTCGTCTACCTCTACGACGACAACGGGATCAGCATCGACGGGAAGACGGAGATCACCTTCTCCGAGAACGTGACCGGGCGCTTCGAGGCCGTCGGCTGGCACGTGCAGTCGGTGGACGGCCGCGACCACGAGGGCATCTCGCGCGCGCTCGAGGCCGCGAGGGGAGATCCGCGGCCGAGCCTCATCCGAGTGCGGACGACGATCGGGTTCGGGGCACCCCGGAAGGCCGGCACCTCCGGGGTCCACGGCGCGCCGCTCGGCGAGGACGAGCTCGCCGCCACCAAGAAGAACCTCGGCTGGCCGCTCGAGCCGCGGTTCCTCGTGCCCGACGAGGTGCGCGCCTTCTGGAAGGAGGTCCAGGCCGAGAAGCGGGCGCAGCGCGAGGCCTGGGATCGCAAGGTGGCGGCGTGGCGCTCGGCCAATCCAGACCGGGCGTCACTCCTCGACGCGCACGTCGAGCGCAGGGTGCCCGCCGACATCGGCGCCAGGCTGATGGATGGCTTCGACATCGCTGACTCCACGCGCAAGCTCTCGGCGGCGATCATCCAGAAGGCGGCGGCGCTCGTGCCGGCGCTCGTGGGCGGCTCGGCCGACCTCGCCGAGTCGAACCTCACCGAGATCAAGGGCGGCGGCTCGGTCGCGCCCGGGAACTACTCGGGGCGGAACATCCACTACGGCATCCGCGAGCACGCGATGGGGGCCATCGGAAACGGCCTCGCCTACGACGGACTGTTCATCCCCTTCTCGGGCACGTTCCTCATCTTCTCCGACTACATGCGCCCGCCGGTGAGGCTGGCGGCCCTCTCGGGCCTGCAGCGCATCTTCGTGTGGACCCACGACTCGATCTTCCTCGGCGAGGATGGGCCGACTCACCAGCCCATCGAGCACCTCACCGCGCTCCGCGCCATCCCCGGGCTGCACGTGGCGAGGCCGGCAGATGGCCTGGAGGTCGCCGCGGCGTGGACCCACGCGCTCCAGCGCCGCCAGGGCCCCACGGCGCTCGTGCTCACGCGCCAGAAGCTGCCCCGCATCGCGAGGATGCCGTCGTTCTCCACGGACGACCTCGCGAGGGGCGGCTACGTGGTCGAGGACCCTCCCGGCGCCAAGGTGACCGTGATCGCCACCGGCTCGGAGGTCCACATCGCCCAGGCGGCGCTGGCGCTCCTCGCCCAGCGGGGCGTGCCGGCGCGCCTCGTCTCCATGCCCTGCCTCGCCTGCTTCGAGGCGCAGCCCGAGGAGTACCATCGGTCGGTGCTGCCGCCCGACCACCGCATCGCCGCGGTGGAGGCGGCGCGAGGTCTCGAGTGGTGGAGGTGGGTGGGGAGGGATGGCCTCGTCGTCGGCATCGACCGCTTCGGAGCGAGCGCGCCGGAGAAGGCCCTGGCGGAGGAGTATGGCTTCACGCCCGCGAAGGTGGCGGAGGAGATCGCGAAGTGGCTGGGGACCAGCCGCCCCCGGTGATCTCGCCGTCAGGGGGCTGGCGCTCGGAGACCTGGTTCGGCCGGCGCCTCTGAGGGGATCGTTCAGGTGGTCCACGGGTCGAACGCTGATATGTTGAGGAGGTGAGTACGTCCCTCCGCCAGACCTGGGGCGCGGGCCCGCTGAGCGCCGAGGCCGAGGCGCGGTTCGTTGCGGGGGTGGAGTATTGCGGGAGATTCTTCATGGACCAGGCCGAGGCGCAGAGAGCGCTCTACAAGCTCACGGCCATCCTGGAGGCGGAGGCGCTGCCGTACGCAATCATCGGCGCCTTCGCGCTGAACGAGTACGGCCATCGCCGCGTGACCGTGGATGTCGATCTGGTCATGCGAGACGACGACCTTCGGACGTTCAAGGAGCGCTGGCTCGGTCGAGGGTACGCCGAGCGGGTCATCGGGACCGGGAAGCTGCTCGACACGGAGCATGGCGTGAACGTGGACGTGCTCAGCACGGGTCGCTTTCCTGGCGACGACAAGCCGAAACCGATCGCCTTCCCTGATCCTTCGACGACGGCCGTCCGAGGCGCGCGCTTCGCGCTGCTACCCATGCCGCGTTTCGTCGAGCTCAAGCTGGCGTCGGGCATGGCAGCCCCGCACAGGGGCAAGGACCTCGTCGACGTTCAGGAGTTGATCCGCAGCGCCGGGCTCCCGCGTGAGGTCGCCGATGACCTTCATCCGTGGGTTCGCGAGCGGTTTCTCGAACTCTGGGACCTTGCGCAGGTCTCGGACCCGTTCTGATGAACGATCCCGAAGACCTCGCGCCCGAGGAGCGCCCGCCCGGGCGCCCGGGCCCTCTCGCGCGGCGGCGCAGGTCCCTCCTCTTCCGCCTCGCTCTATGGGGCGCGTTCGGCCTCCTCTGCCTGGCGCTCGCCGGCGCCGTCGCCGCCGTCGTGGCCTACCGCCACTTCGCGCGCGGGCTCCCCGACGTGCCCTCGCTCGCGGAGTACCGCCCCCCGATCGTGACCGAGCTCATCTCCGCGGACGGGCAGCTCGCGGGGGAACTCTACGTGGAACGCCGGAAGGTGGTCCCGTACGAGCGCATCCCCAGGCTGCTCGTCCAGGCGGTGCTCGCCTCGGAGGACAAGAACTTCTTCGAGCACGGCGGCGTCGATCTGATGGGGACCCTCCGGGCCGGGGTGTACACCTACGTCCTGCGCCGGCGGGTGCAGGGCGGCTCCACCATCACCCAGCAGACGGCGAAGTCGCTCCTCGTCTCCAGGGAGGGGTTCGCGGAGGGCACGCGCCGCGATCTCTCCCGGAAGATCCGCGAGCTCATCCTGGCGCGGCGGCTCGAGGAGGCCCTCTCGAAGAAGGAGATCCTCTGGCTCTACCTGAACGGCGTGTACCTCGGTCACCACAGCTACGGCGTGCAGGCGGCGGCCGAGAACTACTTCCGCGAGAACGTGGAGGACCTCACGCTCCCGGAGGCGGCGCTCCTGGCCGGTTTGCCGCAGGCGCCCTCCAAGTACTCTCCGTTCATGAACCCGGAGGCGGCGAAGGCGCGGCGCAGGTACGTCCTCAGGCGCATGCACGAGGAGGGGATGATCGACGACGAGGAGCGGCGCCGGGCGGAGGAGGCCGAGATCGAGGTCTACCCGGTCGACGACGTCTTCCGCGAGACGGCGCCCTTCTACGCGGAGCAGGTGCGGCGGCAGATCGTCGAGCGGTACGGGAACGACCGCCTGCTCCACGACGGCCTGCGGGTCGAGATGGCCATGGACCTCGAGCGGCAGCGCGCCGCCCAGGCGGCGATGCTCTCGGGGCTGATGGAGGTCGACCACCGCCAGGGCTACGGCGGGCCGGTGGCGCACGTCGAGGGCGCCGAGCGCGACGCGCTGGCGGCGCGTCTCGGCCGGGTCTGGCCGCGCGGCGCGCTCGAGCCCGGGGATTACGCGGTGGGGATCGTCACCGAGGTCGACGACACCCTCGCGCTGGCGCGGGTGGCGGTGGGTGCCAGCTCCGGGATCCTCCCCATCGCCGGCATGCGCTGGGCGCGGAAGCCCAACCCGCTACAGAACTACCCGGACGCGCTCATCTCGCGCCCCTCGACGGCGCTGCACGAGGGCGACGTGATCCTCGTCCGCCGGGTCACGCGCGCGGAGCTCGTCGCCCGCGAGCCGAAGGAGCGGCAGGCGCTCGTGCCCGAGGCGGAGCTGCTGCTCTCGCTCGAGCAGGAGCCGAAGCTGCAAGGCGCGCTCGTCTCCATCGAGCCCTTCACCGGCTACGTCACGGCGATGGTGGGCGGCTACGACTTCGACGCCTCCGAGTTCAACCGAGCGTTCCAGGCGTGTCGCCAGCCCGGCTCCGCGTTCAAGCCCATCGTCTACTCCGCGGCGATCGAGAAGCTCGGCTACACCCCGGCCACCCTGCTCACCGACGCCCCGGTGGTCTTCCGCGACGAGACGGGGGCGTCCTGGAAGCCGGAGAACTACGGCGCGTCGTTCAAGGGGGACGTCACGCTGCGCGACGCGCTCGTCCACTCGATGAACATCCCGACCATCAAGATCGCCGCGGCGCTGGGCGTGGACGAGCTGGTGAAGTGGGCCGAGAACGTCGGGCTCGCCACCCCGGTGAAGCGCGAGCTGGGGAGCGCCATCGGCTCGTCGTGCACCACGCTCTGGAGCCTGGCGAACGTCTACGCGCTCCTCGACCGCTACGGAGAGAAGAAGGCGTCGGCGCTCGTGCGGCGCGTGCTCGATCGCGACGGGAGGCTCCTCGAGGACCACACCGCGCCCTCGGACGCCTGGGTGCCGCTCTCCTCCAGGCTGGCGGCGGCCGCCGCCGCGGTGAAGGCGCCGATGGAGCGGGTGATGGACGAGCGCACGGCCTACATGACGGTGTCGCTCATGCACGAGGTGGCGACGGTGGGGACTGGGGCGCAGGCCTCCAAGCTGGGGAAGCCGGCCGCCGGGAAGACGGGGACGACCAACGACTCCTTCGACACCTGGTTCATGGGCTTCACCCGCGACCTCGTCGCCGGCGTGTGGCTAGGTTACGACCACAACGAGATGCCGCTCGGACGGTACGAGACGGGTGGCCGCGCGGCGCTGCCCATCTGGCTCGCCTACATGCAGCAGGCGCTCCGCGACCGCCCCCAGCCCGACTTCCCGGTCCCCGACGGCATCGTCATCCTCCGGATGGATCCGGCGACCGGGAGGCTGCTGCCCGACGCCACCGGAGGCGCCTTCGAGCCGTTCAAGGTCGAGAACCAGCCCACGACCATGACCTCCACGGACCAGCCGCGGGTGCAGGTGCAGGACCTGTTCGGGCAGTAAGTCCGGACGCGGAACTGCGGGTTGGAACACCTACCCGCGAGCTGACGGTGGACGAGCGCGGCCGCAGCTACCACGTTGACGTCAACGGCCGGCAGGTCAAGCGCCCGCGATGGCGCGGGCAGGTGCGAGCGAGCTCCCCCTATCGCTCCGCACATGAATGCGGCACCGCAGGGTAGGCGCCCAGGGATTCCACGGGTCAAGGCCCGAACGTCGGGGATGCCGCCGTCTGGACTAGTTCGGCGCGAAACCGCTGGAAGGCTGGGCACTTCGCGGCAACGACATCGAGAGCGCAGAGCGCTGCGATTGGTGCGGCGCATCGTCTGACCGTCAGCTCTTGCCGTTGCGATGGCCTGGGCGAGGAGCTGCTTCGCCTCCTGCCGACCCATGCCTTCCGGTGCCGGCGGGGTAGGGAACACCGCCCCCAATGCGTCCGAAACGGCTGTCAGCGATGAGCCACGCCTCGAACTCCTCGACCGCGACCCCGACACGACGACTCGTAGGCTCATCGGGCTTGGCTAGGCTCCCGGGACGCCGCCTAGACCACCCGACAACCAGGCCTGGCGGAGAGACTCTTCGTACTCCTTGAAGTACCGCTTCCAGTCAGGATCCTTCGCAGGTAAGAGCCTGCCGCCACCGGAGCTGACGCCGTGACAGAGCGGGAGCGCTTCGATGTCGTCCTGGAGGAGCTCGGCCTGCTGCTGAGCCGGCTGGGATGGCTCTGCGACGTAGTGCTGATCGGGAGGCCAGGTGCTGGCCGTCGAGCAGGTGGCCGCCGGCGAGGAGCCGATCCTCAGGATCGCGCTCGCGGAGGTGCACTTCATCGAGAGCCGGGACCCGAGGTGGTCCAGGTCATCGTGCTCCCGCGCTGCCGCTCCGCTCCGCGACCCCGGGCGCGCACGGCGTGAAAGCTATCGGGTGACGGAGCAGGCATCACTCGTTCATGGCAGCACCCCCGACGGAAAGTCCGCGATCGTTTCTGCGGCGGGTGATATGCTGCGGCTGACCAATTGGTAGCAGTCCGTCAGACAGTCTCCCAGGGGGGACGCATGGTCCGAGACGGGATGTGCGCTTCACGCATACGCGCCTCGCTCGCGTTGTTCGTTCTCCTGGCGGCTGCGTGCGGCGGCTCGTCGACGGGCGCGAGGACGTGCCGCATCGACCAGGACTGCGGCGGTGGAACGTGCCAGGGAGGCGTTTGCCAGGCCGGGCTGCTTGTCCTTCTGACGAGCCCCGCCGGACCGGTTGCGACCAACGGCGTCGTCCACGTCGCCGTCGAGCTCCGGGGGCAGGGCGGGTCGCCGGCAGAGGTGGAGATTCTGGCGGACGACACGACCCTGGCCAAGGTCCCCACCCCGTTCTCGTTCGACTGGGACACGAGCCCCTTCGCGGAGGGGTCGTACGGGCTGTGGGCGCGGGTGACGGCAGGCGACCGCGAGTACCGAACGGCTTACCGGACGACGGTCGCCGTCGATCGCACCCCGCCGGCGGGCCCCACCGTCTTGGCGAGGACGCTTACGAATGAGTCGCCGGTGCACCTGAGCGGAACGACCAGCGAGGGCGCCGTGGCGGTCACGATCTTCGAGGGGGCCACGGCACTGTTGCAGGTGAGCGCGAGCGATGCCGGCGCGTGGTCCGCCGCGCTGGATCTCGCGCCGGGACCGCACGCGCTCACTCTGGCCGCCACGGACGCCGCCGGCAACACCACCTGGGAGGCCGATCGAACTGCGCTCTCGATCGAGGTGGAGCGGCAGCCACTCGGCATCGTGTCGCGCAAGCCGGGTCCGGGAGCCACGAACGTGTGGTCGCGGGACCCGATCGTCGTCACGTTCAACAAGCCGCTCGACCCCCAGACCGTGACCGCTTCCGCGATGACGCTCGCGGGCGACGACGGCTTCGCGCTCGCGTTGAAGGCGCCCGAGCTGTCCTCGGAGGGAACCACGGTCACGATCGCGCCCACCGTCCTACCGCGCGTCCCCAACACCCTCACGTTGACCTTGACGAATGCCATCGCCGATCGCGCCGGGAATGCGCTTCCAGAGACCAGCTGGAGCTGGCGCCTGCCCGCCTGGCAGGAGCCGGCCGATCCCGTCTGGGACATTCCCAACCTCTCCAGCTCCTTTCTGGGCATCGACGACAGCGGCAGCCCCACGGTGGGCGGCACCTACGACGATTACAGCCCGTACGTCACCGCGTTGCTCCGGTGGAGCGGGTCGGCGTTCCACGCGGCGGAGCCTTTCAGCTCGTCCATCGCCGCCTCGCTGAAGGCACTGACGGTGGATCCGAATGGATCACCTGCGGTGGCTTGGGGCGACTACTTCAACGGGACGAGCAGGCTTCTTGCCGCAGGGTGGAACGGCTCAGCGTGGATCGGCGCGGACACGGCGCTGACCTCCGCCAACTACGGTCCGCTCTCGCTCCGCTTCGAGCCCGGCGGCGATCGCAGGCCCGTGGTGGCCTGGTACGACGGGGCGCTGCACGTCGCACGGCTGGTGACGTCTTCGTGGCAGCCCGTCGGGCCCACGCTGGCAACCACCACTGCGCCCACTGCTGGTTCCGTCATGCTCACGTTCGACCTGTCCGGTGCGCCGAGGGTGTCCTGGCTGGAGAGCCGCGCGAACGGCAGCTATTACGACACGTACTTCGTCACGTACGACTACAGCGCGTCCGGCGGCAGCTGGTCGGGGGAGGAGCGGCTCGTCCCCGCCGGCTTGGGGCTGAGGGCGTCCGGCAGCACGTTCGACGGCTCTGTGGGAGTGGATCCATCCGGGCGCCTCGTCATCGCCTGGATGGATACGTCGATCGGCCCAGCGAACGGTCTCCTCCATGTGTCACGCTACTCGCAGACCAGCGGCTGGGAGCTACTCGGACTCGATCCTCTCAACGTCGACTCCGGCAAGAGCGTCTGCCAGTTGGGCTGCAGGTCGACGGCGCTGGCGATGGACGCCGCGGGCGCGCCCGTGGTGGCCTGGTTCGAGGTCGTGAACGACGAGTACGCGCTGCAGGCAAAGCGCTGGAAGGATCCCGACTGGGAGTCCCTCCCGCGGGACGGAGCGACGGTGAATTCGTCGGGAACCACCTGGCGGCCCTGCGGACCGCGGTTGGCCGTGAGCGCGGGAGGCATAATCGCCATCTCGTGGTGGGACGACCAGCTGGGGCTCAAGGTGAGACGCTACAACCGGTGAGCGACCCGAGCGCGGCGGCGAGCGCCTGCGCCTCGGCGCCCGCTCTTCGCGGGGAGCGCTGGCGGCGAGGCGTGGACCAACAACAGCGGCGGCCTCTTCTCCGCCACCACCGGGGAGAACGTCGGCAGGAACCAGGCACGGTCAACTTCCTCATCTGGTGGGACGGCGAGGCGAGAGCTCGCAGTACGGGGTCGATCTGTACCTGAACGGTCACAACCACGCCTACGAGCGCACCTGCCCGGTGCGGGGCAGCGCGCGAGACGCCAGCGGCACGACCTACGTCACGGTCGGCCCCGCCGGCGCTGTGCGACGGCGTGAACGGCGACTGGTTCACGGCCGCGAGCTACCAGGACTGGACCACCTACGGCGATCTCGAGGGGAACACGGTCTACACGAAGATCACGGTGGACGGCGGCACCGTCACCGGCCGGGTCTTCAGCCTGGCGGGGGGCACCGTCCCGGTGGACACGTTCACGTTGGTGCGCTGAGCGTCCCCTGAGCCCGCGGAGCTCGGGCCCGGCCGCCGGCCACAACCTTGACCCCCCTCCAGGGGGCGCGTAGCATGAGCACGAGTCGTAACGCCTCGGGGTATCGGGGGCGAAGCCCCCGATGTCAAAGTCGGCGAAGCCGGCGGCCGCGCTCGCGGTAGCGAGCGCAAACGCCTAAGGCGTGCCGCCGGTTTCCCACACGGCCCGACCCTCCACCATGTCCCAACTCATCGACAAGCTCGGCCTGAAGCGGACCTTCTACGTCAGCTTCGCGGTGACGGTGGTGATCGTGATCGGGATCATCGGCTTCGCGCTCGACCGGATGGTGCGGGCCGAGCTCCTCGACGCGGTGAGGAACAGCGCGAGGATGGAGGCGCGCCTGCGCGCAGAGCTCGTCGCGAGCTCGCTCGCGGCAGGCAGGGGCGACGCGGTCGCGCGCGCCCTCGGCGCAGCGCCGCCGGCGTCCGACGACGCGTTCGTGGTGGTGCTGCGCGCCGATCGCACCGTCGTGGCCCGGTCGGTGAAGCCCGGCTACGCCGACCGAGTGACGCCGGTGCTCGTGCGCCACGCCCAGGAGCCGGATCTCTCGGTGATCGCGGCCGACGGCATCATCTCGGCGGTCGAGCCGGTGCGGGCTCCCGCGGCTGACGGGGTCCGCGGCGCGGAGGCACCGGTCATCGGGTACGTCCTGCAGGCCCACGACGCCTCCCGGCCGGGCCAGGCGCTGACGCGGATCGCCGCCGTCATCCTCTCGCTGCTGGCGGCCGGCGGCTTCGCGCTCGCCTGGCTCCTGTGGCGGCTCACCCGCAGCCTCGTCCTCCGGCCGCTCTCGGAGATGAACCTGGTGGCGAGCCGCGTGTCCGAGTGCGACCTCGGCGCCCGCGCCGTCTCGGCCTCGCGGGACGAGCTGGGCGAGCTCGCCGGATCGCTGAACCGGATCGGCGAGAACCTGACCGTCACCATCTCGCGCATGAAGAGCGTCGCCGAGGGGGTGGGCCAGGTCATCGAGCGCATCGCCAAGACGGGCTCGCAGGTGGCCCAGGGGACCGGGACTGTCTCCGCGCGCGTGGCCGAGACGGGGGCGTCCATGGGCGAGATGCTCACCTCGATCAAGGGGATCGCCGAGAACGTGGAGGTGCTCGCGCACTCGGCCGACGAGTCGTCCTCGTCGATTCTGGAGATGGCAGCCACCAACAGCGAGGTGGCCGAGAACATCCAGGCGCTCGCGGCGAGCGTGGAGGAGACCACGGCCGCCATCGAGGAGATGACCTACTCCATCAAGGAGGTGGCGAAGAACATCGAGGACCTGTCCGCCACCGCCGAGGAGACGAGCTCCTCCATGAACGAGATGGACGTCTCCATCTCCCACGTCGAGTCGAACGCGAACGAGACGGCCAAGCTGTCGGAGCAGGCGGCCAAGGACGCGGAGCTCGGGACGGAGGCGCTCTCCCGCACCCTGAACGGCATCGAGCGCATCAAGGAGTCGTCGAAGGAGGCGGCCAGCGTCATCGACTCGCTGGGCAAGAAGATCGGGACCATCGGCAACATCCTCAACGTCATCGACGAGGTGGCGGAGCAGACGAACCTCCTCGCGCTCAACGCCGCCATCCTCGCCGCGCAGTCGGGCGAGCACGGCAAGGGCTTCGCCGTGGTGGCGGACGAGATCAAGGACCTCGCCGACCGGACCGGCGCCTCCACCAAGGAGATCTCCGAGCTCATCCGCTCGGTGCAGGAGGAGAGCGCGAACGCGGTCTCCGCCATGGATCGCGGCGTGAAGGACGTGGAGGAGGGGGTGCGGCTCGGGGCGGAGGCGGAGAGCGCCCTGAAGAAGATCCAGGCCTCCTCGCAGAAGTCGACGCAGATGGTGAAGGCCATCGCCCGGGCCACGATCGAGCAGGCGCGGGGCTCGAAGCAGGTGACCACCGCGATCACCCGCTTCGCCGAGACCGTGCAGCAGATCGCCGCCGCCACCGGAGAGCAGGCGCGCGGCTCCGAGCAGATCATGAAGAGCGCCGAGAAGATGAAGGTCATCACCAAGCACGTCGAGCGCTCGAGCCAGGAGCAGGCGCGCGGCTCGAAGCAGATCACCCGCGCCATCGAGTCGATCAGCGAGATGGTGAGCCACCTGAACCGCGCCCAGAAGGAGCAGACCAAGGGCTCGGAGCTCGTGCTCTCCGCGGTGGACCAGATCAAGGGCGTCGCGGAGGCGCAGACCACCTCCGTCGCCGACCTCGAGGCCTCGATCGTCGACCTCGCGCAGCAGGCCGAGGTGCTGCGCGGCGAGGTGCGGCGGTTCAAGATGTGATCTTCAGAAGCTCGCGCCGGCCGGCATGCCTCCGGTGCGCGCGATGACCTCGGCGACGTTGGTGATGTCGCGCCACTCCGCGGGCGTGAGCGGCACGACCGAGAGGCGCCCCTGCCGCAGGAGCGCCGAGCCGGCCAGGGCAGGCTCGAGCTTCAGCGCCTCGAGCGGGACGGGCGCGGGCAAGGGCTCGAGCGCGCGGACGTCCACGCAGGCCAGCCCCTCCCGCGATGCCGTGGGGTCCGGATAGGCGGCGCGCACGACCTCCGCCACCCCTGCGATCCGGCGCTCGCCCGAATGGTACACGAACGCCCGGTCGCCTATCCGCATCACCCGCAGATTCGCCTGGGCCTGCGCGTTCGTGACGCCCGTCCAGGCGGTCGTCCGCTCCTTGAGGAGGTCGTCGAAGGAGTACTGTTCGGGTTCCGTCTTGAGCAGCCAGTAGGCCATTGCGCGCCACCTGGCCGTAAACGTGGCATCCCGACGGTGCAACGGTGAGTGGCCACGCTCGGGGCGCGGCAGCGCCGACGGCGTGTTATAGATGCACCCATGTTCGGCCTGGGAATGGGCGAGATCGCCATCATCCTGGTGCTGGCGCTCATCCTGCTCGGACCGCAGCGTTTGCCCGACGCCGCCAAGAAGCTGGGGAAGGGCCTGCGCGAGTTCCGCAAGGCGACGGAGGATCTGAAGAGCCAGTTCGAGACCGAGCTGTACCAGGACGCGAGGCCACAGAGGCCCACCCTGGTCGAGCAGCCCGGGTCGAGCGGCGCCGGCGCTGTCGGCGCGCCCGCTGGTGGAGCTCCGGCGGCGCCGGGGGTGCCGCTCGCCACGGCTGACAACGTCCCCGGTCTCGACGCGGCGCTGGCCGAGCCCAGGCCCATGCCGGCGGCCGCCGCGAGCGAGGAGGCCAAGGCGGCGCCCGACGGGCCGACCGTCGGCGCGCGCCAATGAGCGATCCAGCGAAGAAGTCGCCGTCGCCGCCAGAGCCGCCGCCCCAACCGGAGGACGACGTCAAGGCCGGCTTCTTTGAGCACATCACCGAGCTGCGCAAGCGGCTCATCCACGCGCTCATCGGGGTCGCCGTGGGGATGGCCCTGGTGGGCTCGTTCTGCGAGCGCATCTTCCGCTGGGTGATGCTGCCCGTCCTGGGCTCGCTGCCGGAGGGGCAGCGCTTCCTGCACTACACGGGCTCCCTCGAGCCCTTCATGGTGTACCTGAAAGTGGCGCTCTACGGCGGCATCTTCGCCGCCACCCCGTACGTTCTCCTGCAGATCTGGCTCTTCGTCGCGCCCGGGCTCTACAAGCGCGAGCGCAAGGTGGTCGTGCCGTTCCTCGCCGCGGGCACGCTCCTCTTCTACGCCGGCGCCGCGTTCTGCTACTTCCTGGTGATGCCCTATGCCTTCCCCGCGCTGGCCGCCATCGCGGGCGAGGACATGAAGCCCATCCTCACCATGTCCGAGCAGCTCTCGCTCGTCCTGGCGATGCTCCTCGGGTTCGGCATCGTCTTCGAGGTGCCGGTCATCATGGGCTTCCTCTCCATGGTCGGGCTCGTCTCGGCGGACTTCCTCGCCAGGCACCGGCGGTTCGCCATCGTCATCAACGTCGCCATCGCGGCCATCATCACGCCCACCGGCGACCCCTTGAACCTGGCGCTCATGGCGGTGCCGATGATCCTCTTCTACGAGATCGGCGTCATCCTGGCGCGAGTGCTGGGGAGGAAGAAGGCGGCGGACAGCCAGGCCGCGTCGACGTAAGATCGCGCGCTGAAATGCGTGCCTTCGACCGGCGGCCGCGCTTCGGCACACTTGCTCGCCTCGCCCGCCAGTTCAGGCGTAAGATCGCGCACCGGTCATCCATGCGTGCCTTCGACCTCCTGGTCGCTCTCTTCGCCCTCGTCCAGCTCGCCCGGTACGGGCGGCGAGCCCTGCTCTTCGCCGCGCCGTCGGTGCGCCTCTGGGCCGAGCCGGGCGCGCTCGCGCGGTCGGCGCCGCGGCTCCGGGCCGGCGAGGCGCTGGAGGAGCTCGGGTTCGTGCCGCTCGGCTCTCGCGGCGAGCGAGGCATCCTCGGCGCCTTCGAGCAGACGCTCGACGCCTACGCCCACCCCGCGCGCGGCGCCTACGCGGACGTGCTCGACGGGCCGCCGCGCGAGGGGGCGCGGACGATCCTCTTCACGCCGTTCGCCGACGGCGCCGCCGTGCTCACGGCCACGTTCCAGAGGAGCGCGCGCTCGACAGCGCGGGTGCTCCTGGGGTCCGTGCCCGGGAGCGTGGGGGCGGCGCTGGCGGCGCACGAGGTCGCGGTGCGCCGGTTCGCCTCCGCCCATGGTTCACCCCAGGTGTCGCCGGACCTCGGCGCCCGCGTCGACGCGGCGCGCGCCTGGTACCGCGGGGAAGGCCGGCGCGAGCTCCGGCGGTCCAGCGTCATCGCCTTCGTGAACGCCGCGCTCGGGCTCGCGCTCCTGGCCGGCAGCGCCGTGAATGTCCTCGTGCGCGGCCTTAGATGATCGCGCGGGAGGAGCCCCATGCGAACCGCCACCCCCGTCGACGTGGTCATCCTCGCCGCCAGGCGAACCCCCTTCGGGACGTACGGGGGGGCCCTGAAGGACCTCTCCGCCACCGACCTCGGCGTGCACGCGGCCAGGGCGGCGCTGGCGCAGGCGGGCGTTCGCCCGGAGGAGGTGGGGCACGTCGTCTTCGGCAACGTCGCCCAGACCTCGACGGACGCCATCTACCTCTCGCGCCACGTCGGCCTCAGGGCGGGCGTGCCGGTGGGCGTCCCTGCGCTCACGGTGAACCGGCTCTGCGGCTCGGGGTTCGAGGCGGTGGTGCAGGGGGCGCGCCTCCTCGCCTCGGGCGAGGCCGAGGCGGTGCTCGTGGGCGGCACCGAGTCGATGAGCCAGGCCCCGCTCGTCCTGCGTGGCACGCGCTTCGGGTTCCCTCTGGGTAAAACCCCGGCCATGGAGGACATGCTCTGGTCGGCGCTGACCGACACCTACGCCGGCATGCCCATGGCGCTCACCGCCGAGAAGCTGGCCGAGCAGTACCGCATCGGCCAGGACGAGGTGGACGAGTACAGCGTGCTCTCGCAGAGGCGCTTCGCCGCCGCCCAGGAGGCGGGCCGGTTCGCCGAGGAGCTCGCGCCCGTCGAGGTCCCCTCGCGCAAGGGTCCGGTGCAGGTCTCGCGCGACGAGCATCCGAGGCCGGACACCACGGTCGAGAGCCTCCGGAGGCTCCCCAAGGTGTTCAAGAAGGAGGGCGTCATCCACGCCGGCGCGGCGAGCGGGGTCGCGGACGGAGCGGGCGCGCTCGTGCTCGCGACGCGCGACTTCGCCGAGCGCGGCGGACATCGCCCCCTCGCGCGGCTGGTGAACTGGGGGTTCGCGGGGGTCGATCCCACCATCATGGGGATCGGCCCCGTGGCGGCGTTCCGGAACGCGCTCGCCCGCGCCGAGGCGAAGCTCTCCGAATTCCAGCTCTTCGAGGTGAACGAGGCGTTCGCGCCCCAGTACCTGGCGGTGGAGAAG
>Ga0209342_10004188_pt1 | contig 15042 bp, 11 predicted proteins | sample RifCSP16_2_FD_184023 | JGI IMG/M metagenome (GOLD analysis project Ga0209342, IMG submission 184023) | Soil microbial communities from Rifle, Colorado - Rifle CSP2_sed 16_2 (SPAdes) (version 2) | ecosystem: Environmental > Terrestrial > Deep subsurface > Rock core/Sediment | place: Rifle... | reverse complement strand
GCCTGGTGCCTGGTGCCTACGTTCCCGCCACGTTGCGGATCGAGGCATGCCACGGGATCACGGAGCGCTCCACGAGCACGATCGCCAGGTACATGACGATTCCGGAGAAGGACGCGACCATGATCGCGGCCCACGTCTCGGCAAAGTGGAACAGCGCCGCTTGCTGAGAGATGTACACCCCGAGCGTCGCACGCGACCCACCGAAGTACTCGCTGACCACTGCGGCGATCACGCTGAGTGTCGTCCCCACCTTGAAGGCCGAGAACACGAAGGGAAGGGCGTGCGGGATGCGCACCTTGACCAGCACCTCCCGGGGGGTTGCCCCGTACGAGTCCAACAACTCGAGCGACCCGGCGGACACCTCGCTCAACCCGCGCACCATGTTGATCATCACCGGGAAGAAGACGATGAGCGCCACCACTGTGGCCCCCGGCCACACGCTGGTGATCGGGAACCAGTTGTTCATGATCGGGGCAAGGGCGATGATCGGCGTCGAGTTCACCGCGATGGCGAACGGCATGACTCCGTCGCGGACGATCGGCCAGCGCGAAGTGAGCAAGGCAACCCCGATACCGCCCGCGGCGCCGAGGGCGAACCCGACCATCGCCTTGCGCATCGTGAGCCATCCGGCAGAGACCACCACCTCGAACTGGTCGACGAACACCGAGGCGATCCGGCTGGGTCGGGGAAGCAGGAACGTCCGTATGTGGAAGACGATCACGATCCCCTCCCAGAGGGCGATCCCTGCGATGAAGATGAGCACCGCCGGGAGGTAGCGCCGCAGGACCGTCCCGACAGGGGGGGCACGACGGATCCCGGTGGCCGTGGTCATGCCGGCTCGACCGAGCGGAGCGTCTCGCGTACCTCGGTGAGCTTTGCGTAGAAGCGGGGGTGCTCCCGGGTGTCGTCGTTGCGGGGCTGAGGCAGGTCGATTTCCACGATCCCGGCGATGCGACCGGGCCGGGGTGACATGACCACCACCCGTGAGGAGAGGAACACTGCCTCGGGGATCGAATGGGTGACGAAGATCACGGTGGTGCCGGTCTGCGACCAGATTCGGAGCAGTTCGGCCTGCATCCGTTCCCGGGTCATCTCGTCGAGGGCGCCGAACGGCTCATCCATGAGCAGGATCGACGGTTCGAACGAGAGCGCCCGGGCGATCGCCACCCGCTGCTGCATGCCGCCGGACAGCTGGAAGGGAAAGTACCGCTCGAATTCGGTGAGTTGCACCAGGTCCAGCATCGCCCGGGCCCGTCGCTCCCGGTCCTCTCGGGAGCGTCCCATGATCTCGAGGGGGAGCTCCACGTTCTTCAGCACCGATCGCCACTCGTAGAGCGTGGCCTGCTGGAAGACGATCCCGTAATCGCGGTCGCGCCGCGCCTGCGGCGCCTCCTTGCCGTTCACCGCGACGGTCCCTGCGCTGGGCTGGACCAGATCGCCGATGATCCGTAGCAGTGTGCTCTTGCCGCAGCCTGAGGGCCCGAGGAGGGTGACGAACTCGCCGGGGGGAATGGTGAGGTCTATGGCTCCGAGCGCCTCTACCCGATCCGGCGACCCGTCGTTGAAGACCTTCTCGACACCCCGGATCGTGACGGCGGCGGTGATCGTGGTCATCGGCGCGCAGGTTACCCGTCACCCGTTGCCCGTCACCGGTTGCCCGTTACCGGTTGCCCGTTGCCCGTTGCCCGTTACCCGACGCCCGACGCCATCTGCCCTCTGTCTGGCATCTGGTGTCCGGCATCTGGTGTCCGGCATCCTCGGATGGCACACCGCCACCGACACCTACCATCAACTCCTCGCTGCAACCACCGGTTGAACTGGCCCCGGTATCCGGCATCTGGCATCCGGTATCCGGTATCCGGTATCTGGCATCCGGCATCCGGCATCCGGCATCCGGCCTCCGGTATCCGGCATCCGGCCTCCGGCCTCCGGCCGAACATTCCCTCAGATTCCGCCTGGGAATTGCCGAAAAACCGGTAAACCTGTTCCCCTCCTCCAGCGAGTAACTCACTGAGATGACCGTTCAGCCCGTCAGGCGACGCCACATGGTCGAGAGCACGACGGAGGAGACCACGAACCTCCGCTCGGTTCGGGCCGTGCCCAATTTCGAGTCCTTCTACCGGGGCGAATATCGCGCCGTGGTGGGACTGGCGTATGCACTCTCCGGGAGCCGCCTCGCCGCCGAGGACATCGCTCAGGACGCCTTCCTCGCCGCCCACCGACAGTGGGACCGGGTTGGGTTTTATGAGCAGCCCGAGGCGTGGGTGCGGCGCGTGGTGGCCAACCTTGCGGTGTCGGCGTTCCGGACCAAGGTGCGCGAGGCAGGCGCCCTGGCGCGGCTCAAGCCGCGTGAGGAGTACCTGCCCCGCCTCCCGGTGGAGGACGCCGACTTCTGGAAGGCGGTGCGCAGCCTGCCCAAGCGTCAGGCCCAGGTGATCGCCCTCCACTACCTGGAGGATCGGCCCGTCGCCGAGATCGCCCGCGTCCTCGGGTGCGCCGCGAACACGGTGAAGGTCCATCTCCACAAGGGGCGAGATCGACTCGCCCGTCGGCTCGATGAGAGGTGGGAGGTCACGCCATGAGTTTCGACACGCGCGCCCGTCATGCCGTCCGCAGTGTGCAGGACAGCGTCGTCCGGGTGTCCCCGGTGGGGATGCCGGCCGTGACCCGTCGTCACCGCGCCTCGCTGATCGCCGGCCTGGCCGGGGCCCTGGCCATCGCCTTCGCCTCGATTGCCCTCGCCTCGATGCTGCCCGACAGCGATCCGGGCGACACCGCCAACGTCAACCCCAACATCCCCGATCCCGAGATCCCCGACGGTGAGCTGGTCGTCCTCCCCGAGGGGGGCGGCGGCGACGTCGAGGAAGGTATCCACCAAAAGAACGAGACCTCGGACAGCGCCGACCCGTACACCCAGTTCTACGGCACCGCCGATCCCGGCACCGTCGTCGTGGCGTCCTCGCCCTACGGCACCGCCGACCTCGAGGTGGGCGAGTCGGGCGAGTTCAGCCTCAAACTGTTCTTCGAGGGCGCGCCGAGCGGCTTCACCTTTCCGGTGACGCTCACCGTCGGCGACGTCGAGTACCAGTTCGAATTCACCTGCCTGTGGGACCCGGACAACATCGCCCTCACCGCCCACCAGGCCTACGGGTCGAGCGACTCGGCGACGCCCTATGAGAAGTTCTTCGGCACCGCGCCTCCGGGCACTGCCGTGCACGCCACCTCCGCCTACGGCTCCGCCGACACCGAAGCCAGCGAGCACGGCGAGTGGTACCTGAAGCTGTGGTTCGAGGGTCAGCCGGTTGGTGAGCCGTTCGACATCACGGTCACCGTCGGCGACGACACGTTCACGTTCTCGTTCGTTTGGCTCCAGGAGGAGGGCCTCACCGGCGAGATCAGCGTCGTCCAGGAGGGCACCTCGTCGAACAGCTCGAGCCCATACACGAGGTTCGTGGGCACCGCCCCCGCCGGTACCCACGTGCTCGCCACCAGCGCGTACGGATCGGCCGACCTCGAGGTCGGGGAGTCGGGTGAGTTCAGCCTCAAGGTGTGGTTCACCAACGCACCCGCAGGCGTGAAGTTCCCGATCACCCTCAAGATCAACCACGAGTACTACGCCACCTACTACTTCAAGTCCTACTGGACGCCGGGACCCGTGGGGTTGACCCTGACCCAGTACAACACCGAGTCGTGGGATCCCGCCCCGTGGGTGAAGTTCTACGGCACGGCGGCTCCGGGAACCGTCCTGTTCGCCCAGAGCGAATACGGGTCGGCCGACATGGTGGTCGGGGAGTCGGGTGAGGTCTACTTCAAGCTGTACTTCTCGACCCTGCCGCCGGCCGGCGTGGAGTTCCCGGTGACGTTGAAGGTCAACGGCGACGTCTACGGCACCTACCCGTTCACCTCGTGGTCCGACGGATCGGTTGAGACGACGGTGAACCAGCACAACACCGAATCGGACACGCCCGAGCCGTACGTGAAGTTCTACGGCACGGCGCCGATCGGCACGGAGATCCAGATCATCAGCCCCTACGGCTCGACGACCTGGAACACCGAGTCGGTCGAGTGGCTGAACAAGCTGTGGTTCGCGCCGCTGCCGCCGGCAGGTGAGACCTTCGAGGTGACCGTCAAGGTGAACGGCGAGGTGTGGGGCACCTACTCCTTCACCTCCTGGTACGCGGCGCCGGTGGTGGACATCACCGCCCACAACACGCTCGGGACGAGCAACCTGGACCCGCCGTACGACGTGTACTACGGGACGGCCCCGGCCGGCACCGGCGTGACGATCACCAGCCCGTACTCGGAGCCGGCGTCGACCACGACGAACGGCGACGGGGGGTGGGAGAAGCAAGTGTTCTTCTCCGGGGCTCCGCTCAACGAGGCCTTTACGGTGACGGTCACCGTGGGCGACCAGACCTTCTACTTCGGGATGGTGGTCACCACCGGCTGAGTCCTCCGCAGCCGGAACACCGGGATCTCTCCAACCCCGGGGGCGCCGGCCCCCGGGGTTCCCGGCGTCTCACTCTCCTCCTTCAAGGAGGAGTACCCGGCTCCGCAGGAGCCGGGGGAGGAGGGTCTCCACACCCGACGCGACCCGTGCTCACGGTGGAGACCCCTGCTCAGCGCCGATGGTGGGCGGTGATGAGATGCGCCTCGTGGTCGCCGCTCGGATCGACGTGCACCAGAGCGTCGACGGCGAAGGCGAATGCATGGATCAGTTCGTGGGTCACCGTCTGGGCAATGCGGTGTCCCTCACGTACCGTGGCCTCAGGGTCGACGGCGACGAGCATGTTGATCAGCATCCGATGCCCGTGCCATCGCATACGCACGTCGTCGACCGATGCCACTCCGGCAACCGAGCGGGCGGTCTCGGTGGCTCGGTCGACCAAAGCAGGATCGACGGCGTCGAGCAGACGGCCGAACAGCCGCCCCGCCGACCGGCGCAGCAGCACCATGATGACCGCCGCCACCACAAGCCCGACGGCGGGGTCGATCCAGGCGACACCGCTCGCCGCCCCGATCCCGGCGGCCACCACCGCCAACGAGGTGAGGGCGTCCGCCCTGGCGTGGTGGCCGTCGGCAATGAGGGCCGCCGAGGAAATCCGTCTTCCCACCCGGATCCGGTAGCGGGCCACGAGTTCGTTGCCGAGTGCGCCGACGATCCCGGCGGCGATCACCCACGGAGCATGCTCGACGACCCGGGGCGTCAAGAGGCGCCGCACAGACTCCCAGGTGATCCCCACGGCGGAGGTTGCGATGGCGACCACGATGATCAGTCCGGCGAGGTCTTCGGCGCGGTGCCATCCGAAGGTGTACTTCTTGGTGCTGCTGCGCCGACCCAGCGAGAAGGCGATCCACAGCGGGATGGCGGTGAGGGCATCGGTGAGGTTGTGCAGCGTGTCGGAGAGCAATGCGACGGAACCGGTGAACACCACCACGACGGCCTGGAGCGCGGCCGTGAACCCCAACCCGGCGAGCGAGACCTTGGAGGCGCGCACTCCGGCGGCGCCGGTGTCCTCCCCTGCTGCGTGCTCCCCGTGGTCGTGCGAGTGCGATACGGCGCGGCGGAGGCGGTTCACCAGGGTGCCGGTGTCCTCCTCCGGGTGATGGTCGTCCCCAAGGTGAGGGTGATCTTCCGGATGCGGGTGATCGTGGGCCACAGCGGCGTCACGATAGGCCGGATCGCTGCCGCGGCGACCGGTCCTGTCCGCTCGCCGCTCCTGGCCCTTCGCCCCTCTCGTGCCAATACCCAATTGCCCCCTCCCCGCACCACCGCCCCCGCGCGTCGCGTAGTCTTGTGTGCCGCAACTGATCGAAGGAGATCCCGCCAATGGCGAACATCGTGCGAGCCGCCCTGGTCCAGGCGGCATGGACCGGCGACCAGGAGACGATGATCCAAAAGAGCATCGACCTTGCCAAGAAGGCGGCCAAAGACGGCGCCAAGGTCCTCTGTTTCCAGGAGCTCTTCTACGGCCCGTACTTCTGCCAGGTGCAAGAGATCGAGCACTTCTCCTACGCCGAGCCCATTCCCGACGGTCCGACCACCAAGCGGATGCAGAAGCTCGCCACGGAGACGGGCATGGTGCTGGTGGTCCCCATGTTCGAGATCGAGCAGGAGGGCTTCTACTACAACACCGCGGCGGTGATCGACGCCGACGGCACCTACCTGGGAAAGTACCGCAAGACCCACATCCCCCACGTCAAGGGCTTCTGGGAGAAGTTCTACTTCCGTCCCGGCAATTTGGGGTATCCGATCTTCGACACCGCGGTGGGGCGGATCGGCGTGTACATCTGTTACGACCGCCACTTCCCCGAGGGATGGCGGGCACTCGGCCTGGCCGGGGCCAAGATCGTGTTCAACCCGTCCGCGACCAGCCGCGGCCTCTCCATGTACCTGTGGAACCTCGAGCAGCCCGCCGCCGCGGTGGCCAACGAGTACTTCATCGGGGCGATCAACCGGGTCGGCGTCGAGCCGCTCGGCGACGACGATTTCTACGGATCGACCTACTTCGTCAACCCCCGCGGGCAGAAGGTGGGCGAGGCGGCCGGCGACAAGAAGGACGAGTACATCGTGCGCGACCTCGACCTCGACCTGATCGAGGAGGTCCGCCAGCAGTGGGCGTTCTACCGGGATCGCCGTCCCGACGCCTACGGACCGCTGGTCGAGGCATAGCAATGGCCAAGGGCAAGCACGCCGATCTGCTGAAGCGGCACAAGGCGGTCCTCCCCGCCTGGATCGCCCTGTACTACGAGCACCCGATCTCGCTGGTCGACGGTGACGGCCGTAGGGTGGTCGACGCCGAGGGCAACGAGTACCTCGACTTCTTCGGGGGGATCCTCACCACGATGACCGGGTACAAGACCCCGGCGGTGGTGAAGGCGATCCAGGAGCAGGCCGCCAAGATGCTCCACACCTCGACCCTGTACCTGATCGAGGGGCAGATCGCCCTCGCCGAGAAGCTCGCCGGGCTGTCGGGGATCCCCAACGCCAAGGTGTTCTTCGCCAACAGCGGCACCGAGGCCAACGACACCGCCCTGATGCTGGCGACTGCCTACCGGCAGTCGAACCAGGTGCTGGCGATCCGCAACTCGTACCACGGGCGGTCGTTCAGCGCGGTGGCGATCACCGGCAACCGGGCCTGGTCGGCGACCAGCCTGTCGCCGGTGCAGGTGACCTACGTGCACGGCGGGTACAAGTACCGCAGTCCGTTCGGCCACCTCCCCGACGCCGAGTTCACCAAGGCGTGCGTCGACGACCTCAAGGACCTGTTGGCCATCGCCACTTCGGGCGACGTGGCATGCATGATCGCCGAGCCGATTCAGGGAGTCGGCGGTTTCGCCACCCCGCCCGACGGGTTCTTCGGCGAGATGAAGCAGGTACTCGACGAGAGCGGCATCCTCTTCATCTCCGACGAAGTGCAGACCGGATGGGGACGCACCGGGGAGAACTTCTGGGGCTACCAGGCCCACGGGATCGTCCCCGACATGCTCACCTTCGCCAAGGGTCTGGGCAACGGCATGGCGATCGGCGGCGTGATCGCCCGCGCCGAGATCATGGACTGCCTCACGGCCAACTCGATCTCGACCTTCGGGGGCAACCCGCTGGCGATGGCCGGAGCGCTGGCCAACCTCGAATACCTGCTCGAGCACGACCTGCAGACCAACGCGTCCAAGGTAGGCCGGCATTTGAAGTCGGCCCTCGAGGACCTGGGGGAGCGGTACGACATCATCGGCGAAGTGCGGGGCAAAGGCCTGATGATCGGCGTCGAGCTGGTCAAGTCCGGCGGCAAGGAGCCCAACCCGCCGGCAGCGACCGCGGTGCTGGAGAAGGCCCGGGAGGGTGGGTTGCTGATCGGCAAGGGCGGCCTCTACGGCAACTGCCTGCGCATCGCCCCGCCTCTCTCGCTCACCGAAGCCGAAGCCGACGAGGGCATCGCCATCCTGGGCAAGGCGATCGCAGAGGCAGCGAAGGGGTGAGGAAGTCGCCCGTCGCCCGTCGCCCGTCGCCCGCTCAGAAGTTGTCTCGCCCTACGGCCACTCGCGGCTGGACATGGAAACCCCCTCCGGCTCGCTGCGCTCGCCACCTCCCCCTAAGGGGGAGGAACAAGGGGGGAGATCGCGTGTTCTTGTTCTCCCCCCTCAGGGGGGAGAACGGGTCTCCACCGATGACGAGCACCGCGTGTTCTTGTTCTCCCCCCTTAGGGGGGAGTACCCGGCTCCGCAGGAGCCGGGGGAGGAGGGTCTCCGTTGATGACGACATTGGCCCACCGCGTTCATCGGCCGTTCTTCCCCGAAGTGGGGAACCCGTGTCCCCCAATCGCCTCGCCCTCGCTCCGCTCGGGCGAGACCTTCTTATCACTCCCCCCTTGTGGGGGAGTCGACGAGGCAAAGCCTCGTGGGTATTGCGAATTGCGAATTGCCAATTGCACCCCGCCCACCTCTCCATGACGCAACGCTGATCACACCGGAGGAACCATGTCCACGACATTGATCAAGAACGGCACCGTGGTCACCGCCACTGAAACCATGTCCGTCGACGTGCTCATCGACGGCGAGAAGGTCGTGGCCCTCGCCGCCCAGGGCACCCAGAAGTGGAAGGCCGACCGGGAGATCGACGCCAAGGGCAAGTACCTGTTCCCCGGTGGCATCGACGTCCACACCCATATGGAACTTCCGTTCGGCGGTACCTCCGCCTCGGACTCGTTCGAGACCGGAACCCGCGCCGCCGCCTTCGGGGGAACGACCACGATCATCGACTTCGCCGTCCAGTTGAAGGGCGCCTCGGCGATGGACGGGTACGAGGCGTGGCGGGCCAAGGCCGACGGCAAGGTCGCCATCGACTACGCCCTCCACATGATCACCGGCGACATCAACGAGCAGACCCTCAAGGAGATGGGGATGCTCATGGACGAGGGGGTCACCTCGTTCAAGTTGTTCATGGCGTACCCGGGTGTGTTCTACTCGAACGACGGCGAGATCCTGCGGGCGATGCAGAAAGCCGCCGAGATCGGCGCCACCATCTGCATGCACGCCGAGAACGGCATCGCCATCGACGTCTACGTCGAGCAGGCGCTGAAGCGCGGCGAGACCGACCCGATCTACCACGCCCTCGTCCGCAAGTCGCTGCTCGAAGGTGAGGCCGCCCACCGGGCGATCGTGCTCGCCGAATTGACCGGGGCGCAGCTGTACATCGTCCACATGTCGGCCAAGGAGGCGCTCGAGGAGGTCAAGGTCGCCCGCGACCGCGGGCTCAACGTATTCGCCGAGACCTGTCCGCAGTACCTGTTCTTCGGACTCGAGGAGATGGGCAATGGGTTCGAAGGCGCCAAGTACGTGTGCTCTCCACCCATGCGCGACCGTCTCGCCGGACATCAGGAGGCGCTGTGGAAAGGTTTGGCCACCAACGACCTCCAGGTGGTGTCCACCGACCACTGCCCGTTCTGTTTCGACGAGCACCCGCTGCTCGGGGTGCAGAAGCGGTTGGGTGAGGGTGACTTCTCCAAGATTCCCAACGGGATGCCGGGGGTGGAGCCGCGCTTCGAGGTGATGTACGACGGCGCCGTCAACGGCAAGCGGCTGAACCTGAACCGGTTCGTCGAGATCACCGCGACCGCGCCGGCGAAGATGTTCGGCCTGTACCCAAAGAAGGGCACCATCGCCCCCGGGGCCGATGCCGACATCGTGATCTTCGACCCGAAGCGCAAGCACACCCTGTCGGTGAAGAACCACCACATGCGGGTGGACTACTCGGCCTACGAGGGCCGGGAGGTCATGGGCAAGGTGGAGACGGTGCTGTCACGGGGCAGAGTCATCATCGAGGGTGGTTCGTACTTGGGTAAGGCGGGGGACGGGGTGTACCTGAAGCGAGGAACGAGTCAGTACCGGGTGTGAGGGCTAGAGCCGGCTCGTGGCAGCGACAGCGAGAATGCGGGACAGAGCACAGAGAGAACGCGCGACTTGCTCACGGAGATTCGACTAGTCGAGGCACTGCGTCGGGCCCGTCGGCCACTCCAGGACTCTCCGATGTAGCATTCGTCCGGCGGAATTCACAGTGGGGCGCACAGATGGACATTGAACACTTCGGATCCTCCGATCGGTGAGCTGATACCGATCCTCCCGAGTCCTGGGTGGTGAGCGATGAGGTCACGGCGATGAGTCCGTTCGGCGCTGGGTGGATTCGGTGGGGGTCATTCTTCGTCGCGGGCGCGCTGCTCGCGGGGTTCATCATCGTCCCGACACCCCTCGGGGCTCAGGAGACCGACGAGTCGCCGTCGCGCAGCGCGATCGCCCCGGTCACGGCGGCCGATCTCGAGGCGGTCGCCGCACGCCTTCCCGCCGATCCCGCCTCCGCCGGGATGCTGCTCGTCGAGTTCATCCTCACCGGCGAGCCTCGGGTTGCCCGCGCCGCCGTCGGCGAGCTGCTGCGTCGCAGCGGCATCCCCTTGGTCTCCCCGGACGGCGCCCTCGTCGCCGCACCCGACGGCGTGGTCCTCAAGGACGCCGTCGTCTATGCAGAGTTGGTCACCGAGCTCACCGACGCCGTACGGTCCGACACCCACTACACGCCACAGGAGGTGGTGTGGTTGCTCGCCGACCTCGGGTACCCCGAGGAGGGGGAGATCGAGCCCGGTGAGCTCCTGGCCGCGCTCGGCGATTGGGGTAAGGGGACGGATGCTCCCGGGGAGTCCCGGGTCGCCGGTGCTGCGGTGCGGGCACTGGCTGCGAGCCGCGGCCACGTCCTCTATCCGGGGGCCGATCCCGACGAGGTGATCCTCGACCCTTTGCAGACTCTGCTCGTCGTGGCCCACGCCACCAGCGTGGAGCTGGTCCCCGTCGAGGCGCTCGTCGACGCCGCCGGGGCCCACACCACGGCCTTCTTCGGCGAAGGGGCCGCGCCCTTCGCCGGGGCGGAAGTCTGCAAGGACCTGATCACCCTGCTGGAGGCGCTCAAGGGACCGCGCAACTATCTCGATGTCGCCACGTCCAACCCGCTCGGTGAGCACCTCACCGACAAGGTCAAGGATCGGGTGCTGAGCCCACGGGTCAATTCCGCACTCGAGCGCTTCAGCAAAGTGAAGGGGCGTGCCGACCTCGTCGCATCCGTCCTCGGGGTGCTGCTGCTCCTCCTCGGCGCCGAGATCGAGCTGGTGCACGCCTCCGGCGGCACCGGGCAGTGGCAGACCCACTTCGGACACCAGGCAGACGAGGCCGACAAGCACATGATCTTGGAGGCGCGCACTCGCTTCAACTCGAGCCTCACCGGGAAGCGCCTCGAATGCTGGTCACTGGCGGGCATCGACCTCCCCCGGAGCGACGTCATGGAAGGATTCACGGTGAAGTGGAGCGGCGACCAGCACCTCGGACGAATCCAGGAGGGGGGCCGGTACCTCACCGCAGTCTCCGGCGACTCCCACAAGTTCCAACAGGGTGAGGTGCTCGGGTCGTCCGGCGTCTCCAGGGTGGAGATGCGCCCGCCCCATGAGAAGTTCACGCCCGGGCCCGGCAGCCGTGAGCTTGAGGGGTCGGTGCGCATCACCGTGAAGCTCGACCAGGCCTCGCTCCCGCTCAACCTGTCGAACATCTGGGATTGGAAGGGGGCGACCATCGATCTCGCCCTCGACGCCCTCAAGCGTGCCGGGCTGCCCTCTGCGAGCCGGGTCGCCCGGGTCACCTACCACGGCAGCGACATCTTCATCGCAAAGGGCGCCGCCGACGTGTTCCTGTTCTACCTCACGCTCCCCATCTTCGTCGACATCTACTCGTGCACCGGTCCCGGGGGTCCGTGGAAGGGCCGAGGCGGCTTCGGCAATTGGAACAAGGAGTTCCTGGCCTTCGGTCTCGAGTGGCTGTCCGGCCAGAATATTCCGTCGGAGTTCTCCATGGTGAACGAGCAGATCAACTTTCTGGTGAACTCCTCCGCCGCCGAACCGCAGCCGTTCCCGGTGACGGCTCCCGACCCTTTTATCAGCGGGCTGATGATGCTCGATCTCGGCTGGCTGGACCGCAACGAGCTGGTGAGGCCCCACAATGGCAGCATCTCCCGGCCGGCCGGGACGGTTGAGCTCCTCCTGGGCGGGAAGAGCATGCCCTTCGCCAACCTCACCTACCCGATCAAGTGGGTGACCGAGGATGCCCGCTGCCCCAAGATGGAGTACGAGTACTGATGCGGCTCCGCTCACACGCGCTCGTGGTCGTCTTGGTCGCATCCGCGTGCAGCGGCGGCGGCGATCCGGGTGGCGGCGGGCCGACGGGAACGCTGCCGCCGGGCTCGGAGACGCCGCTCGTGGTGCCTGCCGTCGGCGTGCCGCCGGGGCCTACCCTCATCCCGGGCATCTACCTTCCACCAGAGGTGCTCGTCGCCTCAGCCGACGCCTTCGGGGCCACTCTGATCGCGGCCCTTCCCTGCGACGAGGTCTTCGACGTGCTCGCCGCCGGCGAGTGGGAGGTGATGTCACGCACCGAGCCGACTCCGGAGGTGGCCTTGCTCACCATGTTCGCGTACGGGCTCACCACGGCGATGGTCCTCCAGCGCGGGGATGATCAGGTCCTCGTGCGGGGAGTCGGCTCGGCGCTGATCGTCGACGACCCGGAGGAGGCGCCGCCCAGCATCGACGACTGCATCCTCCATCTCACCCGGCTGCAGTCGGCGCCGCTCACCCTCACCGGGCCGATGCCGGTGGACGGGCCGGTAACGGCGTTTCCGCTGCGGTGTTTCATCGAGGGCGTCGCCACGTTCGTGTCGATGGGGTACCAGGCACCCGGGGCATGGATCGCCCTCACCTTCGAGCTGGCGTCATCGCAGCCCGGGGAGCACCCGGTGGCAGGCTCGCTCGAGCTGTCGGGGCTTCCCATCGACCGCCCCCCGTGGGAGATCTTCGAGACGATCCTGGGGACCGACGAGGACGAGTGGGACGGTGTCGGGCTCGAGGTCGAGGCCGCCGACGACGTCGTCGGCACGGCGACGGTGACCTCGTCGGAGCCGCTCGAAGGGACCGTCCGGCTCACCGAGCTCGTGGCCCTCCCGGACGGGGTGCCCGTCACCCTGGAGGCTCCGTTCGCCTGCTCCGGTGAGGGCTGACGGGCGCGGAGCGCGTCCTGAGGGCCCTCCCGCCCGGCGGGCCATACTCACGCCCCGCTCACCCCTCCGGCGGTGATACCACTTCGGCGTTGGCCCGTCCCACCACCCGCGCCAGCGCCGGGTACGCCAGCACCCCGGCGGTGAGGGTCGCCACCCCGCCCAATCCCAGGGCCACCCGCGGCCCGATGTGCTCGCCCACCCAGCCCACGATGGGACCGCCGATCGGGGTCGATCCCAAGAAGGCCACCGCCCACAGGGCCATCACCCGGCCCCGCATCTCCGGCGCGGCGGCCAACTGCAGGGTGCTGTTGCCCAGGGAGAGGAACCGGATGGACGCCGCCCCGAGGAAGACCATGGCGACGAAGGTGGTGATCAGGTTCGGGGCCAGTGCCGCCGCCACCTGGATCGATCCGAACACGATCGCATTCCGGGACAGCGCGGTGGCGGGGGGCCGGCGCATGGCGGCGGTGATCAGGCCGCCGACCACGGCGCCGAGTCCCATCAGCATCGACATCGTCCCGTAGGTGCCGGCGTCGCCCCGGTAGGTGAACCGGGCCAACAGCGGCAGCACCACCTGGAACTCATAGGCGAGGGTGCCGACGATCGCCATCATCAGCAGCGGCACCCGCACCTCCGGGGTGGACCACACATAGCGCAGGCCCTCCCGCAACTGCCCCCGGCGCCGCACCTGGCGCGCCTCGCGGTGGAGGCGGTCGGGGTCGATCAGGAAGAGGGCGATCAGCACCGCCCCGTACGAGGCGGCGTTGATGAAGAAGCACGGCGCCAGGCCGACGGCCAGGATCAGGGTGCCGGCGAGCCCGGGGCCGATCACCCGGGCGACGTTGATCACCACCGCGTTGAGGCTGACCGCGTTGGTGAGGTTGTCGGGGCCGACCATCTCGTGGAGGAAGGTCTGCCGGGTCGGGTTGTCCACCACGTAGACGAACCCGAGGCAGGCGGCGAGCACGTAGACCATCCACACCTCGATGAGGTCGGTGGCCACCAGCAGGCCGAGAACCGCCGCCAGCGTCGCCGCCACGACCTGGGTGATCAGCAGCAGGCGGCGCTTGTCGAAACGGTCGGCGAGCACGCCGCCCATCGGGCCGAAGAGCAGCACGGGGAGGAACTGCAGCGACGACACCAACCCGAGAGCGGTGCCGCTCCCAGTGAGGTCGAGCACCAGCCACGCCTGGGCGACCCCCTGCATCCAGGTGCCCGACAACGACACCACCTGCCCGGCGAAGTACAGGCGGTAGTTGGGCACCTTGAGCGAGGAGAACATACGCCCGAGGGTCGCGGCCCGTGATGTCACGTGTCTGGTCGTCCCCGGTGCATCGTCCGAGCCTACGACCGTCGTCGTGGGGGTCGGTTGCGAGTGCCACTGCGACGATGGCTGGGCAGGATCCGGCGTTCCACGGGGACGGGCCTCGTCAGGGCGCGGTGCACTCCCAGACGCGGGCGGTCCACAGAAGGCGCGAGCCTCTCTCGCGGAGCCGCACGGTCTTTTCCTTGGCGAGTTTGACCACTGCCGAAGTCTCGGCAAGAGCGCGGGGAAGCGGGATCTGACGCTCGGTGAGCTGGGTGATCTTGCCGTAGAGCGCTCGGGCGGTTCGCAGGATCGCCCCTTCGTCCTGGAGAGTGCCGGTGGGCAGGAACAGACGCCCTCCGGCCCGGAGGCGCTCCCGGGCCGCCCGGAGCATCCGGATCGGCAACTCCGAGCCCCGCGGACCCCCGCCGGCGCGGCCCGGGAACCAGCCGCTCTCCACCGCCAGGGAATCCGGTATCCCGGAGACGTCGCCGATGATGACGTCGGCCCGAACCTCTTGGGAAAGAGGGGCGAACAGATCGCCGTGGAGGAACGTGACGACGTCCGAGACGCCGTGGCGGGCGGCATTGCGCGAAGCGACCTCCACGACGTCGGGTGCCGTATCGACCCCGATGACCCGGAGTGCCCCCAGTTTGGC
>Ga0209342_10004187_pt1 | contig 15045 bp, 13 predicted proteins | sample RifCSP16_2_FD_184023 | JGI IMG/M metagenome (GOLD analysis project Ga0209342, IMG submission 184023) | Soil microbial communities from Rifle, Colorado - Rifle CSP2_sed 16_2 (SPAdes) (version 2) | ecosystem: Environmental > Terrestrial > Deep subsurface > Rock core/Sediment | place: Rifle... | reverse complement strand
GGCGCGGATCTGGATCCCTCCAAGGTTGAGGCCATCAACCGCGGCGAGGCGCCCGTGCGCGAGACGAACCTGGCGGAGACCATCCGCGCCGGGCATGCTCGCCTGCGGGCTACAACCGATATCCGTTGGGCGGCGCTCGAGGCGGAGGTCATCTTCATCATTGTGCCAACGCCCAGCGAACCCGACGGAGGCTTCTCGCTGCGCCACGTCCTACCCGCGTTGGACGAGGTGGGCAAGGCCATCGGGGCGACGGCCGAGCGGCGCGTGGTCGTGATCACATGCACGGTCATGCCCGGCCACACCGGCGGGCCAATCCGCGAGCGGTTGGAGGCGGTCTCGGGCAAGAAGGCCGGGCAGCGTCATCCACGATTTTCTCAATCCCGATTTGATCCTGGTGGGCGAATCCGACGCGCATACGGGCGAACTGCTGGAGGCCTTCTACAAGAAGGTGTGCCAGAACGAGCCGGTCATCGCACGCATGAATTTTGTCAACGCCGAACTCTCCAAGCTCTCGGTCAACACCTTCGTCACGACCAAGATCACCTTCGCCAACATGCTGGCCCACCTGTGCGAGCAAATACCCGGCGCGGAAGTGGACGTGGTGACGCGCGCCATTGGGCACGATACGCGCATCGGCCACAAGTACCTCCAAGGCGCGGCCGGCTACGGCGGGCCGTGCTTCCCGCGCGACAACCTGGCCCTCGGACGGCTGGCGCGCGAGCACGGATTGACCGCGGCTCTGGCCGAGGCCACCGATCGCGCCAATCGCGCCGAGGTCAACCGGCTGAAGGGAATAGTCCGCGCGCATTGCAGGCCGGGCACGCGCGTAGGGATTCTCGGATTGGCCTATAAACCCGACAGTGAAGTCATTGAAGAATCGCAAGGGGTCATGCTGGCCCAGGCGCTGCTCGACGAGGGCCTCGCGGTGGTAGTGTACGACCCGATGGCGCAGGAGTCGGCGCGGGCGGTTCTGGGCGAGCGCGTGGCCTACGCCGGCAGCGCCATTGACTGCCTGCGTGAGTGCCAGGTGGCCGTGCTGGTCACACCCTGGAAGGAGTTTGGCGCGCTGCGTGCGGCCGCGCTCGGAGAGCATGCGCCCAGGCTCACCCTGATCGATGCGTGGCGCCTGGCCTCACCGGATCTGCGCGCGGCGGTGGGTTCTTACATTGCGATTGGCGTCGGTTCGACCTAGCAGGTTGCTAAGGAGAGACCACCGTTTTGTGGCCCCCACCCTCGCTCCGCCACGATCCGCTTCGTCTAGGACTGCCAAGAGGCGGAGAAGGGGTCGGGGGTGAGGTGGGAGACGGTTCTTCCCCAAACTGCTAGAATAAACGCTCGCCGCCTCTGCACTCGCGGCGGACGCGAGAAGAATTGGGAGAGACCAGGTTAATGATCAATTGGGATGCAACGCAGGTCTTGGTCACCGGAGGCGCATCCTTCATCGGCTCATCGCTGGTGGATGCTCTGGTGGCGCGCGGTGCGCGCGTACGTGTGGTCGACAACCTCTCGAGCGGCCGGCGCGAAAACATCCAGGGCCATTTGGACGCCGGGCGAGTTGAGTTCATCCAGGGCGATTTGCTGGAGGCGGAAGTGGTCGCGGCCGGCTTGCGGGGAGTGCAGGTCGTGTTTCACCTGGCGGCCGACCACGGCGGGCGCGGCTACGTCGACCTGCATCAGGTCGAGTGTTCGACCAACTTTATTCTGGATGGCATGCTGTTCCGAGCGGCGCATGCGGCCGGCGTGGAGAGAGTCGTTTTCGCCTCTTCGGGCTGTGTGTACCCGAACAACTTGCAGACGCGCACCGACCAGGAACTGTATCTCACCGAGGATTTGGTGCGGCCGCCCTACGACGCCGACAACCTGTACGGCTGGGCCAAGCTGATGGGTGAGTTGACGCTGCAGGCCTACCACAAACAGCACGGGATGAAATCTGCCAGTTGCCGCTACTTCACGGTTTACGGCCCGCGCGGCGTGGAAAACCATGCGGTGATGGCCATGATCGCCCGCGCTTTCATCGGCGAGGACCCGTACGAGGTGTGGGGCACGGGCGAACAGATCCGCAATTGGACCTTTATCGACGACATCGTGGCCGGAACGATTCTGGCAGCGGAACGAATCGACGACGGCCGGGCGGTGAACCTAGGCACGATGGAGCGCATCACCGTGCGCGAGGCAGCCGAAGAAGTGCTGCGCACCACGCGCCACAAAGCGCGCATCGTGACGCGGCCGGAGATGCCCACCGGCCCGCTCAACCGTGTGGCCGACAACCGCCTGGCCAAGCAGCTGCTCGGCTGGGAGCCCAAGACCAAATTCGTTGACGGCCTGCATCGCACCATCGACTGGTACTTCTCGACCAAGGATCGAGCGCAGGTGCGGGCTATCCTTGGTCGCATGCTCACCGAACGGTAGCTCGCGCCGGCGCGCGTGCCGGCCGCCCGAGGCCGCGATCGGACCGCCCTCGCGGCGCGGCGTATCTCCTCGAGGCCCCACTCCATCGAATGCCTGCGTTGGTCAGTATCGTCCTGCCCTACCTCAACATGGCCCGCTATCTGCCTGCCGCGGTGGAGAGCGTGCTGGCCCAGTCGTACGCCGAGTGGGAATTGATCGTTGTGGATGACGGCTCGCGGTCCGAGGAGGCGCGCCTGGCCCGCGATCTGGCCGGCCGCCACGCGCCGCGGGTTCGCGTGCTGGCCCATGCCGATGGCCTCTCGCATGGCGCCAGCGCCACGCGCAACGTGGGCATCGCCGAGGCGCGCGGGGGCTACGTGGCCTTCCTGGATGCAGACGACATTTGGTTGCCCGAGAAGCTTGCGCGCCAGGTGGACTTGCTCGAGCGCTTCCCGCGAGCGGCCATGACCTTCGCCCGCGTACGCTACTTCTCGGATGACCCGCAGGGTGCGGCGGAGTTCGATCAGCCATTCGGCGCGCTGCACGAAGGTCTGTACTCGCCGCCGAAGCTGACGCTCGAGTTCCTGCGCGACGCGTCGGTTTACCCATGCCCGACGGCTGTGCTTGTCCGCCGCGAGGCGTTGCAGTCTGTGGGCGGATTCGACCCGCGCTTTCGCAAAGTGCGCACCGACCTGGTGGCCTGGACCAAGATCAACACCCACTATGCGGTACACGCGGATTCGAGAATCGTAGCGCGCTACCGGCAACACCCGGCCTCCTCGGTGGCGCAGATGAACGCCGCCGGGAATTACCTGCGCTACGAACTGGCCTTCTACGATTGGCTCCTACACTACATCGAAACCCTGCCGCCGGTAGTGCGTGCTGAGATCGAACCGCTGGCCTGCGAGAGGATGTACTATTACTCCGTGCAGCGGGCGCGCGAGACGGGGTGGCGTTCGCGGCTGGCCTGGCGGCTGGCCGTGGCACCGCGCCTGGCGGCTTACCATGCCTTCTGGCGGCAGTCGCGATGGCTGAAAGCCATGCTTCCCGGCGGCGCCTCCGAAGACATGCGCCCGCGCATTGAGAGAGTCGAATGACCCTAGCGCGCATGCTACCCGCCGGACTTCGTTTGAGGCTACGCTCGCTGCGCGATGCGCTGCGGCGGCGCCTCGCCCGCTGGCGCGTGCGCCCGCCCGTCGGTTGGGTGCGGCTGGGGGGCCTGAACCGCGTGACGCCCATCAGCCGCGCGTTCGGTTTCGACCGCGGCACGCCGATCGACCGCTATTACATCGAACGCTTCCTGAGCGAACATGCGGCGGATATTCGCGGGCACGTGCTCGAGGTGGGCGACGACGGCTACATGCGGCGCTTCGGCGGTGAGCGCGTCACGCAGCGCGAGGTGCTGCATGTGACGCCCGGCAACCCGCAGGCGACGCTCGTCGGCAGCCTGGAGACGGGCGAGGGACTGGCCGGCCGAGAGTACGACTGCTTGATCCTCACCCAGACGCTGCACTGCATCTACGACATACGCGCGGCCGTGCGCACGCTGCACCAAGTGCTGGCTCCGGGCGGGGTGGCGCTGGTCACGCTGCCGGGCATTAGCCAGATCAGCCGCTATGATGCCGATCGCTGGGGCGACTACTGGCGCTTGACCCCGCTAGCCGCCCACCGCCTTTTCGGGGAAGTCTTCGATCACGAGCAGATCGAGGTGCGCGTCTATGGCAACGTGCAAACGGCCGCTGCCTTCCTGCACGGGCTCTCGCTCGAAGACCTGCCGCGCCGTGTGTTCGACTACGACGACGCGGATTACCCTGTCCTCATCTGCCTGCGCGTCCAACGGACAGGTGCCCGAGGCGCGAGCGTGGATTCTTCAACCCCCGCGCAGTGATCGACATGCCCTCGCGTGGCACGTCATGAGAGAACCGAGAGCATGATTGGGAATCGGCCGCGGATCTGGCCCGATATCGCGCTGCTGATGCTTCTGACGGCGGCGGTCATCGTGCTGCGTACCCAAGGGTGGCGCGCCAACCGTCTCAACAACCCCGACATGCTGCCGTATTACACGGGGGCACGCTCCCTGGTTCAATCCGGTACGGTCCTCGATCACGGCGATATCTCCAGTTACTCGTCTTTCAGCCCCCCGGGGACCGTGTACTTGATGGTGCCGGGGCTGCTCCTCACGCGCGATGCCCGGTTGCAGCGAGTTCCAGGGGACGCGCTGGTTTTCGCGGGCATGATCCTCTTGCTCTACCTTACAGCGCGGCCGTTGCTGGGGCGTGGAATTGGGTTGACCGCGGCCGCGCTCACCGCAGTCTCGTCGGTGGGTTATCAGGGCGTCTATCCCGTTGGCCACCCGGTTTTTGTCCTGGGCGCACTGGCCGGGCTGATCGCGTGGGTCAACGGGGGCGGCCGGTGGGCGCTGCCTCTGGCGCTGCTTAGCCTGGCGGCCGGGTTGTATGCGGATCTCGGGATCCTGCCCTTCGTTCTTGTCGTCGCAGCAACATGGCTCGTATTCCGTCCGAAAGTGTGGTGGCCGGGGGTTGCGGCCGCGGGCCTAGCGGCGGGCCTGCTCTGGCTGCCGTATCTGCGGTTCGAAGCGAGCCGCGGGCTTTCCGACATCGCATCCATCATCACCTTGAAGAGCTTGAATCCTGCAGGCGCTTCGGGTCAACCTTGCCTGGCCACATTGCCTGGCGAATCCGAAACCATTAACGGGGTCTTCATTCCTTATGTCGATGCGGCGGCGGCAAGCGCTCGCCTCGTTGAGCCGGCGACGAGTATCGTCGGCATCGCGCTGCATCGCGCGTGCGCGGTTCTGGCCAATCTCGACGGCAATTTCGACTCGGGAGTATTCCTGCCCGGCCCCAGCCGGCCGCTGGCCGTGTTGCTGTTCCTCGTGACCATGATCGGGCAGACGGCGCTGCTTATTGGGTGGCTGCGCTCCGGGCCGATGCGATCGGCCGGTGACCGTCGGCCGTCCAAGGGTTGGCCGGGCTGGGCCATGATCCTCTTGGCAGCGGCAGGGGCGGCCGCTGCCTATGTGCTTCTCGACCCAGGTGGCATTGCACCACGACTCACGGCGGATGGTTCGCTCTCTGCGCCTGCGCGCCTGGTTCTCGCCCAAGCGCGCGCGTACCTGCCTCTCATGTGGGTGGGTGGAGTGATCGGGGCCTGGCTCGGATGGAAACGTCCATGTTCGCGCTCGGCCGGTTTGTTGGCGCTTGGCCTGTGGATCCCCTACCTTACCCTCGTCATCCTGGCCGAACCTGGGCGGGTCGAGCGGTTTAGATTCCTATGGCCGCTGCAGGTAACGGCGCTCGTGTATGGACTGTCGGTGATGATTCCAGACAGCCGGCGAGCGTTCTTAAGGGGCATTGCCTTTGCGCTTGCGTTCGTGATGTTGCTTCCCGCGTCGACATACTCCGGGAAGCTGCACTCCTGGAGGACGGAGGGCTATGCGGGCACGGACGACGGCGAGACGGCCGTTGTAGATTTCCTCGCCCAGGGCGTGAGCGCGTCCGGTTCGACCATCCTCACGGTAGGGTATGATGCGAGTTGGCGACCTGCGGGAGAGTCAATCCCCGACGCGTATCACCGACCCGGCGCGTGGATCGACTACCTGCTCGAATCACGGCACGGGATCCGAAACGACCGCGCGCTCGAGGGTCCGTTGTCGGATGAGGACGAGTACCGGATCCGGGATACGGGCATCGGCGGAGATGGCCGCTCGATATCGACCTCGGCTGCGCCCGAGTGGGATGGGTTTCATCTGGCGGCCGTCTTCGGCCCGCTCGAAGTGTACGAGCGTACGGGCTCGGTGCCGTGAGGGACGCTCAGCCCTCCCACAGCCGTGGGGGTGGCAATAACACAAACCATGCCGACATCTAGACTTCCTCGCATCACTCTGGTCACGCCCTCCTTCAACCAGGTGCGGTTCCTCGAAGCCTGCCTGCGCTCGATTCTCGATCAGCAGTATCCGGACCTCGAGTACATGGTGATGGACGGAGGCTCCAAAGACGGGAGCGCCGAGGTGATTCGCCGCTACGCACCCCGCCTGAAGTCCTGGCGCAGCCGGCCCGACGCAGGACAGTACGCGGCCGTGGCCGAGGGAATGAATGCTGCCTCAGGCGAGGTGATGGGCTGGCTGAACTCGGATGATCTGCACTTGCCGTGGACGTTGCGCACGGTGGGCGAGATCTTCGCCGCGCGACCCGAGGTCGATTGGATTACCAGCCGCATGCCGCTGCTGGTGAGCGAATCGAGCGCGCTTGTGGCGGCCAAGCGCCTGGAGGGATTCAACGGGCGGGCGTTTTTCCGCGGCCGCAACTTGCCCGTGGTTCACGGCTTCTACACCTGCTTCATCCAGCAGGAGTCGACCTTCTGGCGGCGCTCGCTGTGGGAGCGTTCGGGAGGTTTTGGCGCAGGGCTCGACCTGGCCGGCGATTTTGATTTGTGGGCGCGCTTCTGGAGGCATGCGACACTGCATGCGGTGAACGTCCCCCTGGCGTGCTTCCGCCTGCAATCCGATCAAAAGACGGCCCGCCAGATGACGGATTACATGGACGAAGCGGCGTCCGTGTTGCGACGCGAGAAGATGCGTCCGCCTTCGCGGCTCGAAATTCTTGCACGGCGAGCGTTGCGGCAATTGCCGCCGGCTGTGCAGCGCAGGCTGCCCGAAGGAATCTCCTACACGGCCCGCATCATCGAGAGCACCGACCTCGACGGACGCACCCCGCAATGGCGAGTGACGAATGAGCGCTTCATCTAAGAGGCGCGAGTGACCGTCCGCTCTCGTGCGCCCGGCACGCCCTTGAGAATCCTTCAGGTGGCAGGTGCCGCCCGCGCCGGGGGTGGCGAGCAAGTGGCGCTGCGCTTGCACCGGGCCTTCCTGGCACACGGACACCAGGCGTGGTTGGCCGTCGGCAGCGGCGCAGACCTCCCAAGTGAAGGCCTGGTATCCATCCCGAATCGCTGGGCGGTCGGCGGCTGGCCGCGGACCGTGCGCCGCGCGCAAGACTGGCTACTGAGATTCACCGAAGGTCGCGGGCAATCGCGCCTGGATGCAGTCCTCGAGGCGCTGGTATTCCCAGGCGTTGTGTGGGATCTCGCCACCGGCCGCGAGGATTACACCCAGCCTGGGACATGGCTCTTGCCGCGCACACTCCCCGCGTCTCCGGATGTCATTCAACTTCACAACCTGCATGCACGCTGGCTGCGGCGCGAGGGCTTCTTTGATCTGCGCGTCTTGCCCGGGTGGAGCCGCCGCACGCCGGTCGTCCTCACGCCGCACGATCCGTGGTTGCTCACCGGGCACTGTGCGCACCCGCTCGGCTGCCCACGCTGGAGGATCGGATGCGGGAGATGCCCGGACCTCGATATCTATCCCGCGGTGCGCCGCGACGCCACGGCAGCCAACTGGCAGCGCAAGCGCCGGCTCTTCGCAGAAAGCCGGCTGTACCTTGCCACTCCCTCGCGATGGCTGATGTCGATGTTCGACGAGGCAGGCTTTCCGGCAGTGGAGAAGCGCGTGATCCCCAACGGCGTGGAGAGCGATGTGTTCACGCCGGGCGATCGGAGTGCTGCGCGGCGGGCGCTCGGGCTGGATGAGCAGCGGCCGATCGTCTTAATCGTCGCCAACCACCTGCGCACCAATCCGTGGAAAGGATACGATTGGGTCCGCGAAGTGGCGGCGCGCCTGGGCGCCGACGAATCGCTGAGCGTGGATATCGTGTGCGTCGGGGACGAGGGCCCCGCAGAGCCGGCCGTGAATGCGCGGGTGATCTTTGCCGGCCAGGTTGCGGACGTGCAGCGCATGGCGAGCTATTATTGCGCCGCGGATGTGTACCTGCATGCCAGCCGCGCAGACACTTTTCCGCTGGCGGTACTCGAGGCAATGAGCAGCGGCCTGCCCGTGGTCGCCACCTCCGTCGGAGGAATCCCGGAACAAGTAGAGCAGGGGGAAAGCGGATTCCTCGTCCGCCCGGGCGATGTGGCGGCGATGGCGGCCCGCGTAAGCGAGCTGTTGCGCGATGCTGCCCGCGCACGAAACATGGGCGCGCGCGGCCGCGCGATCGTCGAGAGGAATTTCCGCTTCGAGATTCAGGTGAGCGCCTACCTCGACTGGTTCGCCGAGTTGCGCGAGGAGCGAGTCGCCGCGGCGGCGAGCGAGCGCAGGGCGGGACGCAGCGCAGACAGGTTGGACGCGTGAGCGACTATCCGCTGGTCTCGATCGTTACTCCGTCTTTCAATCAGGCGGAATACCTGAGTGCCTGCATGGAGTCCGTCTTGGGCCAGGCGTACCCGCGCCTTGAGTACCTGGTCCTGGATGGCGGATCGAAGGACGGCAGCCGTGAGGTCATCGAAAGACAGGCCGCCCGATTGACCTATTGGGCGAGCGAGGCCGACCGCGGGCAGGCCAGCGCGGTGAACAAAGGCTGGGCGCGTGCGCACGGCGAGATCCTTGGGTGGTTGAATTCCGACGACCAGTTGGCGCCGGGCGCGCTTGAGCAGGTGGCGTGTGCCTACCGGTCGAACCGCGCTGCAGCAATGATCTATGGCGACATTCAAGAGATTGATGCGCACGGACGCCTGGTCCATCTCAAGCACATGGCGGGGTTCGGCGTGAGCTCACTTCTCCTGGGAAAGAATATGGGCCAGCCGGGGGTCTTCATCACCCGGCGCGCGTATGAAGCATTGGGCGGGCTGGACGAAACGCTGCACTATGCGCTCGACTTCGATTACTTCCTGCGCGCCTGGCTGGCTTTTCCGGCGAGCGAGATGATCTACAGCGGCTCGGTCCTGGCGCTCTCGCGATTGTGGGGCGGGACAAAGAGCACCCAGGCCGCCTCGCGTTTCGGTGAGGAGTATCAGTTGGTTCTCGAGAGGGCCTTCGCGCAACCCGATCTCGATCCGCAACTGAAGGAATTGCGCGAACGGTCGTATGCCAGGGCGGTTCACTTTCGCCAGGCGCGGCTGCATTTCGAATCGCGACGCACCGCCGAGGCGTGGCGCTGGCTGCTGCGGGCGGCCCGGCACGAACCGCAACCGGTGGAGAAGCTGCGCATGCTATGGTTCGGCGCGCGCTATCTCCTGGGCCTGCATGTGCCGCCGGCGAAGGACTAGCCGATGCGCATCTGCCTGCCCACCGGAATCTTCCCTCCCGACATCGGCGGCCCGGCCTCTTACGTGCCGCGCATCGCGAAGGCGCTTGTCGAGCGCGGGCACACGGTCGAAGTCATCACTCTGAGCGATACACTCCACGATGACGGACCTTACCCCTTCGTCGTGCAGCGCATTCCGCGCGGCATGGCACGGGTGCCGCGCATGGCGCGGACTATCGCGCGCATTGCGCAGGCCGCACGCCGCGCGGAGGTTGTCTTCGCAAACGGGCTTTTCGTCGAAGCGGTGCTGGCGTGCGGGTTGGTGCGGCGGCCGCTGGTGACGAAGGTTGTGGGCGATTTGGCCTGGGAGCGTGCCACGCTCAATCGGCAGACTGCAGACGGCCTGGAGGATTTTCAGAGGCGGCGCCAGAATCTTCGCGTGGAGATGGTGAAGTGGCTGCGCGCATGGGTCACGCGCCGGGCTCAGCACGTGATCGTGCCGAGCCGCTACCTGGCGGGCATCGTGTGCGGGTGGGGGGTTGCGCGCGCGCGAGTGGCTGTGATCTACAATGCTCCCGATCTTGCCCCCGCTCGCGATACGCTTCTCCCGCAATTCGACGGAAGCACGATCGTGACTATTGGGCGACTCATTCCGCTCAAGCGCATTGATGCAATAATGCGGGCAATCGCATCATCGCCGCGAACCCGCCTGGTTATCGCCGGCGATGGACCCTCGCGAGATGGCCTCCAACGAGCAGCTGCGGACCTGGGACTGCAATCGCGGGCGACCTTCCTGGGGGCCGTATCGCGTGAAGCCGTGGCGGGATTGCTGCAGCGCTCGGACCTACTGGTGCTCAATTCGACCCACGAGGGTCTGCCACACGTCGTGCTGGAGGCTTTCGCCGCAGGGACACCGGTGCTCGCCACGCGAGTGGGCGGCATGCCGGAAGTCGTCGAGCACGGCGTGAGCGGCTGGCTGATCCCTTCCGGGGATGAAGCCGAACTCGGCCGGGCCATCCATGTGCTACTCGAGGATCCGGCATTGCGGGAACGGCTGCGCGAGGGAGGGCGGCGTAGGCTCACGCAGCGCTTCCGCTGGGATACGCTCGTCGAGGAAACTTTGGCCGTGCTTGAAGGTCACACGAAATGAATCTCCTGATGCTTGGCGTCGGCGCGGCGGGGCTGGACGACCCGCGCAGCGAGCCGGTGCAGCGGCACCTGGAGTATGCACGCCGGCTGGGCGGGACCATCGACCTGATCGTAGATAGCCCGCGCCCGATGCGCATCGAACACGGCCCGGGGCTGCGCGTGTGGACGACCGGAACCGGTCGCATGGCTTACGTCGCCCGGGCGACTCGCCTCGCCTTGCAGGCTGCCCGCGATCGATCTCCGGACCTGATCACCACGCAGGATCCGTTCCTTACAGCTTATGTAGGGCTGAGCGTACGCCGGCGGATTCGGCGGCCGGTCATCGTCCAAAACCATTCGTCGTTCCTTGGCGAACCTTACTGGGTTCGCGAGCGGCCGGTGGTCTACCACGCACTGCGCGAACTGGCCCGAGCGCTACTGCGTCGCGCGGATGGCTGGCGCGTGGTGAACAAGCGCGAGCGCGAGTACTATGTCGAGAGGTTGCTCTTGCCGGCCGATCGCGTTCGGGTGCTGCCCGTTCCGTGCCGCATCGAGCCCTTCCTCGTTGACCCGGCGCCCTCAGAAGTGGAGCGACGGCGTGCAGAGCTCGGGCTGAGCGAGAAAGACAAAGTGCTGTTGTGGGTCGGCCGGCCGGTGAGGGTCAAGCGCCTGCCCATTCTGTTTTCGGTCTTCGAGCGCGTGCGGGCTGAGCATCCCGGTGCGCGCCTGGTTCTTGTCGGCGACCCGTCCCTCGTGCCCGACGAGGAGCGGCACGCACCGCTGCCGCAGGGTGCCGTCTGGGCGGGCCAAGTTGCATTTGATGATTTGCCGGCATTCTATGCGCTGGCCGATGTGTTGGTCCTTACTTCGAGCTATGAAGGATTCGGGCGCGTGCTGGTCGAGGCGGGCGCGGCGGCGCGGCCCGCCGTGGCCACCGCCACGGCCGGCGCGCGCGATATCATTCGCCACGGGGAAACCGGTTTCCTCGCGCCGGTCGACGACAGCCAGTCTTTAGCCGGGCACGTGCGCGCGCTGCTGGCAGCGCCTGCGCAGGCGCAGGCGCTGGGCCGCGCCGCGCGGCAGCATGTGCGCGCAGCCTTCGACCCGCAGCGCGCCTTCACGGCCATCGTGAGTCATTGGCGCGAAGTCGCCGGACACCGCCTGTAGTCGGGCACATATCAGGCCTATACTCCTGCCATGCCTGAGCCGCTTGTCTTTCTCCTGCCGCGCTACGATCCGCAATCGCCCGAGCACTTCTTTCATCTATACGGATTCCTCGAGCGCGTAGCGGCTCAAGCTGATCTGACGGTGTTGGTGGAGCGGATGCGGCCGGGAGAAGCATGGGCCGGCCGGGCTCGGGTGCGGCGGCTGCGTGCGCGATTCGCCGGTCTGCGGTTCTTTGAGGAATTGGCGTGGTTCGCCGCGGCGCGGGCGCGAGGCGTGCGCCGCTTCTACGTTCATTACTCGCTCTCGGGCGGGCTGGCGGCCTCGTTCGTCACACGCCTCATGGGCGGCGAAACCTACTATTGGAACTGTGGGCTGTACCGCCAGTTTGCGCCGGCGCGCGAGGCCGGCTGGCGCGCACGCTGGCGCGCAGCGCGGGGAGTGTGGCTGCTGGAGTTGGTCCTGCGCCTGTGCACCTGGTTGGTGACCGGTACACCGCGCATGGCCGAGTACTACTCGCGCGAAGCGCGCATCCCACTCGCCAAGATCCGCGTGCTGCCGAATTCCATCGACCGCCAACGATTCGCGGGCCTCGACCGCGATCGAGCGCGCGCGCAACTGGGCATCGGGCGCGACGAGCAGGTGCTGCTCTTTCTGCATCGTGTCGCGCCGCGCAAGGGCGCGCATCACCTGCCCAACATCCTGCGCGCCGTCGAGGAACAGTGCGGCCCCGTGCGGCTGATCGTGGCCGGCGATGGGCCATACCTCGCGCGGCTGCGTGAGGCCATGGAGCGTGCCGGGCTCAGCCGGCGTTGCGACTTCCGCGGCTGGGTGCCGAACCGAGATACGCCCGCCTACTTCCATGCGGCCGACCTGTACCTCATGCCGTCTCTCGAGGAAGGGTTCCCGCGTGTGTTGCTGGAGGCCATGGCGAGTGCCTGCCCGTTTGTCGCCTTCGATATTGGCGGGGTGAGTGACATCCTCACCCGCGAGCAAGCTTCGGCGGTTGTCCGCGCGGGTGCCGTGGATGAATTCACGCGGCGCTGCGCCGAACTCATGCAGGATCAGAACTTGCGCCAGCGCCTGGCCGCGGCCGGGCTGGAGCGGGTGAAGGCGTTTGACGAAGTGCGTGTGGCCGCGATGTTCGTGGAGATGATGGGTGGGAACGCGCCGCGCTGGCCGGGCGCCGATGGAGCGAGGAGCATCCCATGAGCTCCAACAAAGTGGCCTGGTGTGGTGTGTGGAGCCGAGAACACAACAACATTCGCTACAGCGAACTGCTGCCGCGGCTCCCGAGTGTCGACAAATACTACGTCCATCTCAATCGCTGGTGGCCGGTGCGCGGCGTGCAGCGGCGCTTGTGGCAGCCTTTCTTGGTGCGGATGCTCAGCCGGCGCTACGCTCTCTTCCTGTGCACCGCGTGGTGGCAGGCGCACCTCTTCCGCGGGCGTGTGATTATCGATCTCGACGACCCGCGGTTCACGGCGCGCGAGCAGGCGGCCCTGCAAGGCCGCAACGTAGCCTGCATCGTGGTGACGACCGACCGCGTTCGCGGCCGCCTGCGCGAAGCGGGCGTGCGCACACCCATCGAGATCATCCCGCAAGGCGTGGCCACCGACCGCATTCGGGCGGACCGGGTACGTGAGATCCGCGACGGCTGGCGAGAGGCGGGCGGCGAGATCATCGCGGGGTTGCATCAGCCGCACTTCGAACTCGGGCGTGAGCTGCACGAGCAGGGTCTGGCGCGCATGTACGCGGTCGATCGGCTGCTGGAGGCTTTCGCCAAAGTGGTGGCCGAGGAGCCGCACGCCACATTGTGCCTGGTGGGCCGCCCGAGCCCGGGCGTGCTCGAGTTCGCCAAGGCTCACCCCTGGCTGCGCCTGACAGGATATGTGCCGCACACGGATGTGCTCAACTTCGTTTCGGCCTTCGATATCGGCCTGTTCCCGCGAGAGGTGGATGCAGGTGGCTATGCCTCGATCAAGCTGCTCGAGTACATGGCCTGCGGCGTACCGGTGGTGGGCACGCGAGTGAGCGAGATGGACGTGGTGCTGGAGGCCAAGGCGGGCATCCGCGCCGACGATTGGGAAGACTTCGCGCTGTGGATCAAACGACTGTGCCGTGAAGACCCGTTGCGCGTGGCCTTGGGCGAACGCGGGCGGGCCTTCGCCGCGGAACGCAGTTGGGAGCATGTGGCCGCGGAGTACGGGAGACTGCTGTCGAGCGTTGCAGGATAGGCCCCGATCCAAGCCGCCTCGACCCCTTGCGGCCGAGCGGGGCACGAGCCTCCAGACAGGGATATCGGATTCAGGGATGACCTCAAAAGGGTTGGGCGTTCTCGGGCAGCTGGCGCATACAATGCGATCCGCGCACCTTGGATTTCTCCTGCAAGCGATGGTCGATGCCGTCGACTCGATTTGCACCCGCCTCGGGCTGCCTCTCCTCTTAGCCGCCGCCGGCCCTGCCAGGCTGTGGGGGTTTGCCCGCCATCGCAGCTTCCTGGAGCATCTCGCAAGTGGGACCTATGAACCGTACACGCTCGAACTCTTCCGGGCGGCGATTGAGCCCGGAGCCCTGGTGGTGGACGGCGGGGCGCACATCGGCCTATTCAGCGTGACGGCGTGTCTTCGCATGGATGGCGCGGGGACCCTGATTTCCATCGAGGCCGATCCGTACAACTTCCGCGCTCTCGAAATCAATCTACACCGCAATGAATGCAGAAATGCACATACGCATTGTGCGGCGATCTGGGACACGGAAGGCGAGCGAGTGTTCTTCGTGAGCCGTGGGACAATCGGCAGTTCGCTGGCGGTGCGGCCGGAGGTCGGAAAAGCCAAGGCCATCCACTCGCGCACTGTTTCTCTCGATGTCGTCACGCGCGACCTTGCCTCCGCGCCGATCGTCGTGAAGCTCGATGTGGAGGGTGCCGAGATCGAGGCCTTGCGCGGCATGACAGCATTGCTGGGCCGTGTGCCGCGAGCCGTTATCCTGGTCGAGGTCAATCCTGGAGTGCAGGCCGAAGCCGGCCATAGCGACAGCGCGTTGATCGGGGCGTTGCGTGCTCTGGGATTCGCGGTGTCTTTCGTGGATGAGGCCGGCCACCGGCTCATCGATGTGGGTGAGCATTCGCCGCGCAAGGGTATGCTCTATTGCACGCGGACCGCCTGAAGGGCGGTAAGTCGGTGAACGATGGCTAAGGCTCCCCGCCCAAGGTATTGCGACTAATGATCTCATTGCGCGCCCTCCACCTAGATCGGAAGAGCGT
>Ga0209342_10004185_pt1 | contig 15046 bp, 14 predicted proteins | sample RifCSP16_2_FD_184023 | JGI IMG/M metagenome (GOLD analysis project Ga0209342, IMG submission 184023) | Soil microbial communities from Rifle, Colorado - Rifle CSP2_sed 16_2 (SPAdes) (version 2) | ecosystem: Environmental > Terrestrial > Deep subsurface > Rock core/Sediment | place: Rifle... | reverse complement strand
CCAACCCCTGCTTCGCCAACACATGCGTTATCACCGACGTCAGCGTCGTCTTCCCATGATCCACATGCCCTATCGTCCCTACGTTCACATGCGGCTTTGTCCGCTTAAATACCTCTTTAGCCATCGTTTTCCACTCCTCTTAATTATCTTACTACTTTTTTTTGTATTGTATATTCTTTTATTATTTTCTGGAGCTGCTGATGGGATTTGAACCCATGACCTCGTCCTTACCAAGGACGTGCTCCACCACTGAGCTACAGCAGCAAAAGGCAAAACAATAATTTCCGATAAAAGTTATAAACTTATGCCTTGTAGAAGGTTAGCATTGATTTTTTTAAACTATTTATAGCAGTAAAGTTATTAATTGTAGCATTAAAAATTTAAATGTCAAATATAAATAATATTTTTTATTAAAAACAATCTAAAGCGGGCGATGGGAATCGAACCCACGTGACTAGCTTGGAAGGCTAGGGCTCTACCATTGAGCTACGCCCGCAAAAATAAAAATGTCGCAAAGATAAATTATTTTAAACGTTTAACAACATTATAAATGGTGGGTGGAGGAGGATTCGAACCTCCGAAGGCTATGCCAACAGATTTACAGTCTGTCCCCTTTGGCCGCTCGGGAATCCACCCTTTTTAAACTTTCTCATCTAGCATATCTTTTAAAGCTAGCGGTGGGACTCGAACCCACAACCTGCGGTTTACAAAACCGCTGCTCCGCCGTTGAGCTACGCTAGCTAGGAAAGCAAATTATTTTATCAGAACATTAAGAATATTCAAGAAAATATTGTAAACATAACATCAAATATTTGAAACGTATCCTTCATAATTTCTTTTCACCTCATCTAAGCTATCGCCTCCAAATTTTTCCATGAAACCTCTGGCAATCTCAAAAGCAACCATGGCCTCACAAACCACAGAGGCCGCGGGAACTGCACACACGTCAGATCGCTCGTACGTAGCCGTAATCGGCTCTTTTGTCAGGAAATCTACAGACCGCAAAGATTTTTTCAAAGTCGGGATGGGTTTCATATAAGCCCGTACAACTATCGGTTCCCCGTTGCTTATACCGCCTTCTATCCCCCCCGCATTATTAGTGATCCTCTTAAATCCGCCTGTTTGCAACTTATTTTTCGTGGGCTTTTCATAAAAAATTTCATCGTGCACTTCTGAACCAAATTTATTGGCTACATCACAACCCAAACCCACCTCAACACCTTTGATTGCTTGGACAGACATCAGTGCACCGGCAAGCCTCGCATCCAATCGCAGATCCCATTGCGTATGATTCCCCAACCCAACAGGCAATCCCACAGCAATCACTTCAATAATGCCGCCGAGGGAGTCTCCTTTTTCGGTAGTCGCTGTAATCTTTTCAACAATTTTTGCCTCGATTTCCTGATCTACACAATACATTGAACTTTTTTCACGAATTTGCCTTCCGACGCTTATGTCTCTAAGAAATTTATCCGAGTTAATACCCCCAACCCCTTTTACGTAACCAAAAACGTCTATTCCAAATTGAGAGAGCAAAATCTTTACCAGTGCGCCGACTGCGACCCTTGCAGCAGTTTCTCTTGCACTTGCCCGCTCTAATATATTTCGCGCATCTTTTTGATTATACTTTATAACACCTGCCAAATCAGCGTGGCCTGGACGTGGCCTGGTAACGGCTGGTAATTCGTCGATTTTAAAGTCCCTATTCTTTATCATCAAACAAATTGGGCTACCAAGGGTTATATTTTTTCTCATGCCGGAAAGGATTTCTATGCGATCCTCTTCGATTTGCATTCTTCCGCCCCTCCCCAATCCACCCTGCCTTCGCTTCAATTCGGCGTTTATCACCGCTTCATCAATAAATACCCCCGCCGGAAACCCTTCAACCATTGCAATCAGACATTTTCCGTGCGATTCTCCTGCAGTTTTAAAATACAACATCCTATGTCTCCAATATGACAAGTTTATTATTTCGTTGCCTGGAATAATTTAGTTATGCTAGAATCGCAAAATTATATATTTAACAACGTGAAATAACAATGTAAATTCTATCCTTATGTATATACTTTTCGTCAGTCTACGCTATTTACGGAGCAGAAAGATATCCTTTTTTGCCATAGCCGGAGTTGCCGTTGGTGTAATGACTCTGATTGTTGTAATGTCGGTAATGAATGGATTCGATCATGAACTCCGCAATAGAATACGAGGCACACTCGCACACATCATCATCTTAAAAGGCGGGATGTATGGACTCGAAGATTACAAACAGGTCATCGAAAAAGTAAATACCTTTGAACATGTGACTGCCTGTGCGCCCTATGTAGAAGGTCCGGCCCTTATCAAATTAAGAGGCAGGAAGGAATTCGTATATTTCAAAGGAATAGACCCGAATGCAGAGGCAAGTGTGGGTGATTTCGAATCATACATCACCCCGTTCGGAAACCGGCCTGATGACTTGCTAAAAACACACGGAGAAAAAAATACCGCAAGCGCCTTTGGCGGTACGGAATTATTAAGACTCGGACCGGGTGAACCAGAAAAAGACCCAAGAAGTTTTATCCAAAATGGAGAGCAGGTTGTGCTGGTAACGCTTAAAGAATGGGATAAAATCAGCGTAAAGGCCTTTGTTGTTGCCGGGAAATTCAAATCGGGAATGTATGACTTTGATAAAAATTATGTGTACATCCCCCTTGCTGTAGCGCAAGAACTCGTCGGTTCGAAGGAAAAAAATGCTGTCACCGGCATCAGTGTCAAATTAGATGATTATCGTTACGCAAATCAGGTGCGTGACCAACTACAGGCTGCCTTGGGTTTCGAATATTATGTACAAACATGGGAGGATGCCAGAAAGACCTTCTTAACCGCGGTTATGATGGAAAGACGCGTAATGGCATTTATATTATTTTTCATCATTGTTGTGGCAGGATTTAATATACTTGCCATCCTCACTATGATTGTTCTTGAGAAGTCCAAGGACATTGGTGTTTTAAAAGCCCTTGGGGCGACCACACAAGGTATCATTTCTATCTTCCTTTTAAATGGACTGCTTATCGGCAGCATTGGCGCTGGCGCTGGAGTAGCCATAGGGCTGTCCATTGTTTTCAGGATTAACTGGCTGGAAAATTTCTTGTACAATACCACGGGCTGGAGACCATTCCCACCGGAAGTGTATTATTTCAATCAGATTCCAACGGTAGTGAATCCAGGCAGCATTATACTTACCGTAGGTATTGCCATAGCGAGCAGTGTGATATTCAGTATTTACCCTGCTTTAAGGGCAGCGCGGCTTGATCCTGTAGAAACATTGCGTTACGAATAAAGTCATTTTTAGGAAATGTGTAAAAATACATATTTACGTAACAGTTCAGCCGACTCGAAATACATGCAGAATTACAACCCCCCTACCCCCCTAGTTCTAAGGGGGATTTCTTTAAGTCCCCCTTAACAAAGGGGGACTTCGTCGTGAGCTCAGTCGAACGATAAACCCCAGCGTTACGTCAATTTGCCGCAGGAGATGACCCATGCGCTACGGATTTTTCTATATCATGCAGAGGCAAACCCCACGTTACGTCAATATTGCCCATAAAGCAAAATCCAAAAACAAAAATCAAAATCGACACCTCCCCCTGCACCCCCTAAATAATCAAATAACTCAAATCACCAAATCATGGAGCATCTTAGCCCTGTCCGCCTCGTACACACCATACGCAGCCACTGCCGCTCTTACCGTCGTAGTACACGTTACCATTGCCGAAGTACACGCCCCACGCGCCACTGGTATTGCCAACACTGGTAGTAGACGACCAGTAGCCGCCCGACTGGACATTTGTAAAGGGAGGGTCACTGGGGAGGGCAGGGTTACTCTGTGTGGGATCTACCAGGCTTGCCAACTCCTCAACCGTGAGAAGCCGCCACTCTTTTCGACCACCCACCGTTTTATCATAGGCATAGTATATAGCATCAGCCCAATTTCTCCTTGTTGTGTCAGGGGATTTCTCCCAGACGAGCCCCGTCTCCTTGTCAAGCACGGCAGCATTGTCCAGTACCAGTTGAAATCGCTCAGCTGCAGGCAGTTTCTGGTACCACGCAGGTGGAATGAAACCCTTTTTTGCGGCAAAGGCATGTTCATTAAACCCCATAAGTCCTATACATGCTTCCAGTAATAACCCTAATATTTTATACTTATTCATCTTCTTTTCCTCCTTTTGTCCTGAATAATTAACCATCTTCCAATTATCACAACTTTCACGGATAACAAACAAATCATGTCATACCATGCAACCACCATCCTTTCTGAGTAACAGTTCGGCCCACCGCAAAGGAGCAAAGGACGCAAAGAAAATACTTCACAGAAGGATTATCTTCTATAACATTTCATTAAACCTATTGACAGATTGCAAAATTGCTGTTAGCATTATTTCTTGATTTTTTTTCATAATCTCTTGAAAGATTTGACAAGATAACAGGATAGACATGATATAAATAAATTAATTTTTGACAGGATTAACAGGATAAAACAGGATTGCTTTTTAACTTATTTTTAAGGTAGCTTTTATCATGTTAATCCTGTTTATCCTGTCTAAGGTAGCTGAACTATTACAATGATTTCAACCGTGATAAATTATTACGACATTCTCGAAATACATCAAGAAGTAAGCACAGAGGAGATAAAACGCTCATTCCGAACGCTTATCAAAAAATATCATCCCGATATCCATGGCCCGAACAAACTATGGGCTGAATCAAAGACCAAGATCATCATACAGGCTTACAAGACACTTTCTGACTCAACAACTCGCGAACAATACGACAGACTTTACAGCCATCACCTTCAGAATAACAGAACTCGAAGGCACAATAAAAGAGAAGATATACAGACTGAAGACGAAGATATTCTGGCGAGGGTGCGTCTCATCCTTAAAGACCTTTTAAACGGTCATGCTCAGAATGCTATAGAAAATTATGAACGTTTATCAAAAGACCACGCTGATGTTGAATTTCTTCTGCATTTAAAACACCGCGACTACATTGACTGCAAATTCCTGTTAGCCGAGGCATATGAAAAATTTGGACAACATGAGGTTGCGATTGAATTTTACGAATTTATCTACGAAAGGGGAAAAGACACCCATCACCGTCACCATCTTGTCACCGAGGTTAAAGAGCGAATCCGAAATATCTATTGTCGTAAACTGGCAAGGTCTGCCCCACCAGAAAAGGCTTTAGGCTATTACGAAAAGGTGCTACGACTTAAGCTGAACAAAAATGAAAGTGCCTTTATTTATAAAAAAATGGTCGAGTGTTATCTCAAATTAAAAGAGTATGAAAATGCCCTTATACACCTGAAAATCGCTTTATCATTAAAACCCAACCTTCAAGGTTTAAATAAGATTAAGACAAAACTCAGACAACATATACCAAACTTAAACATATAAATGAATACAGAAATCCCCCCCCTTCTTACCACACAAATTCCACAACTCAAGCTTTGCATCCGTGGTAAGGTACGCGATATTTATGAAATTAACAACTCATTATTAATCGTCGCCACAGACCGTATCTCAGCCTTTGATGTGGTACTGCCAAACGGCATTCCTTACAAAGGGAAGGTGCTTACCGGACTTTCCGAATTCTGGTTTCAATATACCTCCGGCATTATTGAAAACCACCTTATTACCACCAAGATTGAACACATGAACAATAGCATTATTACACAGCATAAGGACATGCTGGATGGTCGTTCCATGCTGGTAAAGAAGGTAGAAGTCATTCCCGTAGAATGCGTAATTCGGGGTTATCTGGCAGGCTCTGGCTGGAAGGAGTATCAAAATACCCAATCCATTTGTGGAATAAAATTACCTCCTGGACTTAAAGAATCCGAAAAACTTCCGGAACCCATCTTTACCCCTTCCACAAAGGCAACCACCGGGCACGACGAAAACATCCCTTTTTCAGAGGTCGTAGATTCGATTGGTAAAAAACTCGCTGAAGAACTGAAAGAAAAGAGCATGAAGGTCTATCTCAAGGCCAGCGAACACGCAAGAAACAAAGGCATCATCATCTGCGATACCAAGTTCGAATGGGGCATCACAAAAGATAATAAGATAATACTGATTGATGAGGTACTTACACCGGATTCATCACGTTTTTGGCCAAGAGACGGCTATGAACCGGGAAAACCACAGCACTCTTACGACAAGCAATTTATCCGCGATTATCTCGAAAGCATCCACTGGGACAAAAAACCGCCGGCGCCAACCCTTCCCCCAGACATCATTCAAAAAACATCTGATAAGTACCTCAACGCATATAAAGCACTTACTGGTAAAAGCCTAATATAGCATTTCTTCATGCCGTATTATCATGCAGGCATGTCCTCATAAAAATGGGGATCCGTATGTCGCGGATGCTGCCAATAGTAGACCCAATCCTTTCTGCTTTTTCTCCCTTCTTTACCAATTGACATAGCTACACACGAATGATAAATTATTTGTAACAGTTCACCCTACCGTAGTAACCGCTAAAATTGTGGAATATCTACAAAATATATACGGGTAATTATGCAACAGTTACCATTTTCCTTTATTTCTCTGCGTTCTCTGCGCCCTCTGCGGTGAACTGTTACAATTATTTTAATGAGAAATGAGGAGGGAAAACAGATATGGGAAGACCACTACACGTTCAAATAGCCCTTTTGCCAATTATAAGCATTGTAACTGTATATAAACCAGATCCGGAGCAATGGATTGATAATAGAATAAGGAGAAAATAGATTATGAATACCTGTTCTGTATGTCATGGGAAAACCATCCAGAAATATATTACTTACACTCAATGGTATCGTGGAGAACTGGTTGCAGTGGAGAATGTCCCGTCAGAGGTATGTGAAAATTGTAACGAAGAATATTTTTCTCCAGAAACCGTTGATAAACTCCAAATTGCCATCGAACGGCATCGCTCGTATAAAACTATTCAAGTGCCAGTATTTCAACTTTTGTAATTACTACAGAATACAATCAAACCTTAAGAAATGCGTTAAAGCCAGGTTGAAAGTTAAAATTGCAACTGTTAAGAAACGACTCATTAAACGGACGTGCATCTTCCGGATGGCACAATTTAGTTCAAAAAAACAGGAAAAACTATTTTTGCAACAGATTTAGGATTTGGTGTCGTAGTAGTAAGAAACGTGCCTGCAACGGTATGTTCACAATGCGGCGCTGATTGGATTGAAGACGCCATCGCATCGAGATACTGCATCAAGAAAGCAAAACCCGGACCCATAGACCTTCACGATCGTCATTATCATCAAAAATATTCCTTCGCTCAATTTCTCGTGATAAGATGTGATGGTAAGCCCCTTCACATTCTATGCACCATTGTCTTGTCATGGCAGACAAGGTAGTTAATTTGCATTTTGTTGTCAATAAATTAATCACTAATCAAGGTGACCCCATTATCCCCCCCTTGTCCCACCCACAAGCTATATTGCAAATATTTTGAATTGAGCAATATATGGTGGCGCTTGTTAGCATTATATTCATGGAATTGTCCCATAAACGATTATATTATTTTTCTTGTTGTTCTCTGTTAAAACTTTTTCCGCGTCAAGAACCACTATCACATACTTTCATGAGGCACTGGTGCCAAGGGGAAGAGAGGCTCTTAGACTCACACTCTTAATTAGCCCGACCTTCGCAATTCGAGGGGTGTATAAGCCGTTAAGCCAGTAAATACAAGGGGTCATCTGAAAAGGTCGGCACTACAGCCCGATCTGCCCGGAGGCATAAACCTTGGGCGGTGGTTGATCGGGAAGCGACAATCCCAGTTGAGCTAAAAGGAGAGAAACATCCTTGTCTGGCTGGGTATAGCGGCTCATGACAATGTGACGGCCATCTGTGGTCGGTAAATGAATATCAATCATTTGAATGCTCGACAGTCCCCGATAGATTCATTCGGGGATCGCATCGGACGTAAGTCCTGCGGCTCGTTCCCGCGCAAGATTTCGCAACGTTGTGTGGAGACAATAAGCCAAAAAGGAAACAAAAATATGAGCTTCGATTCTCTTTTCCAATTGGTGCCAGATGGGACGGATGGAAAGCTCTCCCTTCAAATCCTTAAATGCCTGCTCAATGCGGGTCAAAAGCAGATAAGATTCCCAGACGGTTTCAGGCGAAGCGGCCTGCATGTTGGAACGAAGCAGATAGCGTCCCTCACGCCGCAACGTTCTCCGCAGGCGTTCGCGGTCCAGTTCGAAATGGAAAGTATGTTCATTTACCGGTTCCAGCGGATTTGGGATAGAGATGCGAACCAGCCCAAAGTCTCGCCCGGCTTCTTTCTTTAATGCCCCTATATGCATCAGCAGGTCGTCACGAGTGATACTCTTTCGATTGCGAAGTTCGTGCAGGCTTGCCCACAGACGTTTGAGTCTGCGGCGACGCATGGAACGTTCTTTGGCTACCCGGTCATGACTCTCCACATAAACGTAGAACTCCGACTCTTGCTGAAGAATCTTAACGCTGACACTTTCACGTGCCCCCGATAGATTCATTCGGGGGTTGTTCGAGCAACTGTTTTTCAACACGGGTCAAATGTCCCTTGGGGGTGCCGACCAAATAATCAATCCCTCGAGAACGCATCTTTTCCAACGTATTCTCTGTTGGGATACCGCGATCCATGAGCCAGGCTCGTTGAACCCCCGTTTCCACGAGGGCAAGATTTCCCATACTGTTTTTCGATCCGATCCAGAAATTCCTCCAGTGTCGCGATATCTCTTGTGTTTCCAGGATATACTTCGTAGGCCACGGGAAAACCTTCCGGCGTCAATACTAATGCCACAACCACCTGAACGCAATCCGAACGTTTGTCCCGGCTGTATCCAAAACGTTTCCCCATTCCCGTGGACGGCGCAATTCAATTTTGTCCAACTGCACCCGGATGACCTCGCAGGCCAGTATGGGCAATTCTTCACGGTCATCCGGAAACAATGCCATTTGTTTTGCCTTGGACTTTTCATCAGAAAACGCCTCTATCGTCCGAACCCATCCCGCCCGTTGGTTATCATTGAGTTCCCCCAAGTAAAGAACCTACCGCTGTACCACTCCTCCTCCGCATACTCTACGGTTCTCCACTACACTCCAATACTTGTCCTCATGAAGATGGGGAACGGTGCGTTTTTCCATCTTTCGTCCGTGATTTTTCTCGTAAAAACATGAAGACATTTTCGCAGTTTTTATCGAGAGCGTCAATAGGGTAGGTCGGCACTACAGCCCGTTTTAGAAATTCACCCCTTTATAATCAAGGGCTTCCTGGCGATTCACGCCTAAAAATAACCGTTTTTTAGTGCGAATTGCGAAAGTCGGGTTAACACAGAGACACCAAGAGCTCAGAGAAGTCTGGATGATGGTCAAACAAGATAGACGTATACTCTCAACCTCTTCATTTCTTAGTGCGCTCAGTGGTTGAAAACAACTATCTTCCCCATTTACCATTTATTTCAGCTACACCCAATCTCAGTATCTTTTATTTCCCTTTTTTTTCCTGTAGACGATATCGTGTCATTGTGTTTTTCAACTTTTGAATATGTTTAATTATAATGATTACAAATTTATACGTAAATTAACAAAGATGTTTTTCATTTATAGTGAACAACTGAACTTATAACCACCCCTCTTTCCCCTCCTTCGCAAGGAGGGGATGAAGGGGAGGTCTTCCATAGACTATTTACCATATTGGTTATGGCCGCGAAAACCGCCTGTCTGCGTGCGGGGACGCACAGGCAGGCTTAAATAAAATGAATATTCCTATACAATTGAATTAATCACCCTAAATCCTTCTTTAGCAAAGATCGGGAACGAAGGGGGATTTGTTTACTTATTGTTGCTGTTTATACATCGATATCAAGAAATCTCTATTTGCATAAATATGGCTATGTAGTATAATGGCGCCGTTTTTAACAAGGAGTAACATTCATTATATGAGCGAAAGAAAGTCCATTACAAAAGAACTGATTGGGATTATACAAAAATCTCAGGTAATAAATCGTCTAAAAATCACTCCAAAAGAGGTACGGATAGGGGTGTTTTATACCGGCGTCGTTTTAAGTACGGGTCATGCAGGGATGTCTTATACCCCTGTCCAGGAAATCCCGGAGGCGGTGTGTTGTCCCCGGTCTCATGCAAAAATGCCGCAAGCAGGTCATTTACTGAATTTCTCTGTTTACGACCTCATGGAATACGCCCTTGATGATAACGTCCTGAAAGCGGCCGTTGGTATCGCAACCATAAACGCACTCTCTGCAATATTGCTTGAAGACGACCACTGTCCTTACAAACCTTCAGCATTTGGGAATGCATTAGACCTGATCCAGATGACTGGAGAAGACACGGTCGTTATGGTCGGGGCATTTCCACCGTTTATAAAAAGAATCCAGGAGATTACTAAAAAACTTTTTGTCATCGAAAAAAATCCCCGAACCGTTGGCAAAGGCGAAAACATTGAAATTGAACCCGAAGCCCGTTTGCAGGAATTAATTCCTCAAGGAAACATCCTGATTATAACCGGGGTTACGCTCGTGAATCACACCCTTGAACCTATCTTGAAACTTGCCAGAAATGCGCGTGATGTTGTCATTGTCGGTCCGACTGCCAGTGTGTACCCGGAGCCGCTTTTTAAAAGAGGTGTGACTGTTTTAGGTGGCGTGCGGGTTACAGATGCGGCAAAGATGATACATCTCATCGGCGAGGCAGGTTCAGGATATGATTTCTTTGACCAATGCGCCGAGAAAATTGTAATTCGAAACAACAAAAAATAAACCACAGATTTCGCAGATTACACAGATTTAAGACAATGCGATTTCACAGATTATTTATACTTTTATCTCTTGAGTTTAGTAAATTTCGAGCCTTCAAGCGTCAGGTTGTACATCAGCCCCTTCTGGCCAAAAACGAACCCAACGATGGGTTCTTTCATTTTTGCCGTGTCAAGAGAGGCGGCTGCCCCAAGATTTACCAGGGCAACTGATCCATCAACTCCCGCCTTCCATCCGGAGCTTTCACGGAACTTATTAAGCGCCTCTTCCTGCATAAAGACAAGGATGATGTCCTTCTTTTGCCCACCCAGTTGGAAGCCGTATGAGGCAGACGCGGTGCTATAGTAATCAACCGTCTTTCCATCAATTCTCAAAGCCCCCTCACCATATTCACCCCCAATGACCAGTCCACCCTTGATAACCCCCGGTAGTACAAGCACACCCTTAGCGCTCTTGAGAAATTCCTCTGCGCCTTTCACTTCCTTATGAAAACGTTCGAGGGAGGCACCTACGCTTGCGTCAATCTCCGCAGCCGTTTTCGCTTGAGAGATGCCGGCAGAAACAAATCCAAGAATGACTGTGATACAAACAACCAATACAAAGGCTTTCATGATGTGTAATTTTATGTCTTGCATATTTACATCTCCTTTTCTATAGTTTATTTTTATTTCAAACGGAAAACCTTAAATCCAGGAATACCAGCATTGTTGTCCAAAGTTGTTAGAGAATAATACCATTGTTTTGAAAAAGTTTCCAGATAATCCTAATCATTTTCGTAAAATACGAAAAGGGCAGATTTTGGCATAGGCCATTTGTAGCTGAACCTGCTGTAAAGTATTTGTAATGAAAGCGAGTAAATAGGAATGAGCAGGTGAGGTGTGCGTGCCTTGAAGTATGGAATACCTAAGTGATTGAAAGTATCATTCATTAAGAGATAAGGTGTTATTTGCATCTTTCCGTAATATAACCAAAAAACCACCCTCCTGGATAGCCAGCACCTAAGTCATAATCCCTCTATCCTTAAAACTGACATACTGCTCGTTTCCGACAATAATGTGATCCAGGATTTTTATACCGACTATATTTCCGGCCTCTACCAGCCGATTGGTTATCTGAATGTCTTCTTTACTGGGTTCAGGGTCGCCTGAGGGATGATTATGCACAAAGATTACTGATGCTGCGGATTCCTTGATCGCCGCCCTAAATGCCTCTCTGGGATGGACGATGCTGGATGTTAAACTGCCAGCAGAAACATCTGATTCAATTTTAATGATACGGTTTTTATTATCCAGTAGAACTGCCAGGAATACTTCCTGTTTCTTTCCCCGAAGTTGCTCGTGGAAGTGCTTGAAGATATCGTTGCTAGACTTAAACTGTTGGCTAGGTTTAAGGGAAGTGGCAGAAAAACGCTTGGCAATAGCCAGGGCGGCCTTTATCTGCGCAGCCCGTGCCGGCCCTATACCATCTATCTTACATAACTCACGAATAGAAACTGAACTCAAACTTCTAAAGTCACTATACTTTGAAAGTATCTCTTTGGCTATGTCAACTGCACTGTAATTTATTGTACCGTCACGAATGATGATTCCTAAGAGTTCAGCATCGGTGAGATGTTCGTCGCCACCCTGGATAAGTCTTTCTCGCGGTCGTTCATGGGCGGGAAGTTGTTTGATTGTAGGGCGTTTTTTTTCTTCCTTCAGGGCCACAGTTACCATATCGCCGAAGTGGTGAACTTAAAACCTATGAAAATATTTTTAAAATAGCTACTTCTATTTTCCTGACCTGACAGATTATACCGTATGAATTGACCCTGTCAATAAAATGTTTTGTGCGCATTCCAAGGAAAAAATATTTGATTAAACACACTATCTCGTTTATATTAAATACAATGAAAGATTAGTCCTTTAGGAGATTTGCCTATGCATATCCAGGATTCGGCTATACCAGACATTCAGGCGGATATTATATCACACCTTGATTCCAACGGTTTGTGTGATTTATTGATTAAAAAGTCCATAGAACTTGGTTGTGAACAGGCTTTCGTTATCCATACCAATACTGTTGCTGTTGCACGGTGGATTCAACTGAAATGCAAATATGGATGTGACGAGTACGGGAAAAAACTAACCTGCCCGCCTCATGCGCCATCTTATGAAGAGATGAAAAAAATTCTTGGGGAATATAATAAGGCATTGCTCCTCCATGGACACCTGAGCTGGCAGATGCGATATATCACTGCAGAAATCGAAAAGCATGCATTTTCTCTGGGATTTTACAAAGCCTTTGGTCTTGGTGCAGGTCCTTGTAAATTGTGCGAAAATTGCGAGACTGCCTCTGCCTGCGTTCGTACTACAGAGGCAAGACCGTCAATGGAGGCGTGCGGTATCGATGTCTATCAGACGGTAAGAAATCATAACTTAAAAATAGAAACGCTTAAGAATAAACTCGATGAGGTTAATATATACGGACTTGTCCTTTTAGAGTAATTTCAATTTTATTTGTTGTTCAGGGTAATTTATTTTCCTCCCTTTAATTTTTCGTACTGGGCAAAAGATTTCCTTGCCTCTTCTTTCATCCCCTTTTTTTCGTAAAGAATTCCAAGTTTGTTATGAATATCCACGGTTTCCGGATTGATTTCAAGCACTTTCAAGTATTCATAAATAGCGTCATCCAATACCCCTTTTTGCTCGTAGATACGGGCTAGAGTAAGATGTATGGTGGCATATTTAGGATTGATCTCGAGGGCGCGTTTCAAGATTTTAATCGCATTGTCAGACATATTTTCTTCGTTATAAACAATCCCAAGACAGATGTATGCCTTGAGATTGTTTTTGTTCAAAGATACTGCATTTTCCCATTGTTCAATTGCTTCGCCGAGTTGTTTGTTGTAATAGGAAACGAGACCCATCCCAAAATACGTATCAGATTTTAAAGGGAGATTCATTTCGTCAATATTTTTTAACTTTTCTTTTATGGCCACTAATTTTTTTAATACATCGGCAGTCAGTGCATTATTTTTGGTTTCAGGCAGGATCAGAGAAGGGATTAATGCTTTTTTTCGCTCTAACATAAGCATATTTTCCAATGCATCCTTTTCCCCTTTGATGAATTCTGCAGATTTTTCGAACGTTTCTTTTAGATCGAGATTTTTGTCTTCCAGAATAGAGACCTTTTGTTCCAGTGCGGTGACTTTTTGTGCATATTCTTCTTTGGATACATTTTCTTCTGATAAAGTTTCTTCTTTAAGGCGCTGTTCTAATTCTGCTACCTGTTTTTCATGTTCTTCTTTGGAAATGTAACTATTCTTGTACGAGGTTAGTTTTTGCTCGTAGTCATTGATTTTATCGTCATAAAGGGATTTTGGGATATATTCGCCTTTTAATTTTTCTTCATAACTAGCGACTGCATTTTCATGAATTTTTTTCAACTTATCCCGCGTGAATTTCAGGGTCTTAATCAGTTCGTCTTTTTCAGCAAGCAGATTATTATAGTAAGGCCTTTCTTTTAAAAGCCAATAACAAAAGAGGGTAACTGCAGAAACAGCAAAGGCAATTCCGAGGATAGTGTAAATTTGCTTATCGGTTTTAATAAATGTCCTTTTTTTGGCATCAGAATCTACCCCGGTCGCATTTTCGAGGCGTTTAAATGGGTTTTTAAATTTTATATTGAAATTCATCTTAAAATATTCCTCAACAGACGTTAATGGTTTGAGATTTTTTTAGTATGAGTTTGTCCACTTCTTCCTGGCTCATTGGTGTAATTTCTATGATCCTCTCCGTGGCATTATTTTTCACCTGTTTCACAGATACTTTTACTGAAGGCAAAACGTGTGACTTCCCGTACCTGGCAGTAATTTGCGCAGCAGTCTGAATCTTTTCTTCGGTGATTTCCCCTCGGATAAGGGTAAGAGGTCCTGGCATGTCAACCAGGGTTAACAGGACATCTCCTTCTTTTGATAGCGAGTCGACCCTTGTATTATCCTCCTCGTTTCTGCCGACGATAACCTTTGTTTGCTGGTCGAGTCTGAAATGTCTTCCAACCTTTAATAAGTTAACATCGTTGACATTGGCATCACAGGTATTAACCAAATCCCGCATACGATGCGCAAACTCTGGATCGGTAAGCAGACATCCGCCTGCAGAGCAGGGATAGTCTTTGATTTGGAACACATCGGCAAGCTGTATCTGGTTCTTTCTGGAACGTCCCCGAATCTGAAGCAGTTGTTCTCTGTCTACAATC
>Ga0209342_10004182_pt1 | contig 15048 bp, 12 predicted proteins | sample RifCSP16_2_FD_184023 | JGI IMG/M metagenome (GOLD analysis project Ga0209342, IMG submission 184023) | Soil microbial communities from Rifle, Colorado - Rifle CSP2_sed 16_2 (SPAdes) (version 2) | ecosystem: Environmental > Terrestrial > Deep subsurface > Rock core/Sediment | place: Rifle... | reverse complement strand
ACCGCCTTGGCGATGGCCTGCAACTTCTTCGGCCTTGAGTGCCATGTCTACATGGTGAGGGTTTCTTACAATCAGAAGCCCTACCGGCGAATCATCATGGAGACATTCGGGGCCACGGTCTTTCCCAGTCCCTCCGACAAGACCCAATATGGCCGAAAGCTCCTGGCAGAGCAGCCGGACCACCCCGGCTCGCTGGGCATTGCCATCTCCGAGGGCGTGGAAGCCGCGGTCACATCGAATGGCAAGTTCAAGTACTCGCTGGGATCGGTGCTGCCGTTCGTGCTGATGCACCAGACCGTCGTCGGGCTGGAAGCCCTCAAGCAGTTCGAGATGGCCGGCGAATACCCCGACATGGTGATCGGCTGCGTCGGCGGGGGGAGCAACTTCGCTGGCTTTGTGTTCCCCTTCCTGCATCAGAACTTCACCGCCGGCAAGAAAACGAGGGTGATCGCCGTCGAGCCAACTGCCTGTCCGTCGTTAACGAAAGGCAAATACACGTTCGACTATGGCGATACGGCCGGGACGGCGCCCATCGCCAAGATGCACACCCTGGGGCACACCTTCGTTCCCCCGGGGATCCATGCTGGAGGGCTGCGCTATCACGGCATGGCGCCTCACGTGTGCGCCCTGTATGACCATGGGGACATCGAGGCCGTGGCGGTCAAGCAGGTGCCCGTGTTCCAGGCGGCGGTCGACTTCGCCCGCGCCGAAGGCATCCTGCCGGCGCCCGAATCCGCCCACGCGGTGCGGGTGGCCATCGACGAGGCCCTGAAGGCTAAGAAAGAGGGCAAGTCCCGCGTGATCGCCTTCAACCTGTCGGGGCACGGGCACTTCGACCTTGGCGCGTACGACGAATTCCTGCACGGCAAGCTTCAGGACTACGAGTACCCAAAGAAGCTCGTCGATGAGGCCATGAAGCACCTCCCGGAGGTGGCCCTGCCGGCATAGTTCATGCGAATCGGCGGAGGGTTCCTGCCCGGCGCGAGCACCACCATCCGTCAGGCCGGAACCTCCCGCCGAGCGTCTCGGCCCTGCCTATGGCAAGCATCTCTGCTCTTCGACTGAGGATCGTCTCCCTGGAGCGCATCCTCCTGCACGAAGCCCACGACGCCAGACGGGTCGAGCACATCATGGCCGCCATGCGCCGGGACGGTTGCCTGCGCAACCCGATCATCGTCGCCGAGCGCGGGGAGCAGTACGTGCAGCTCGATGGGGCCACCCGCGCCATCGCCCTGGGTGAGATGGGAGTGCCCTGTGCCCTGGTGCAGATCGTGAGCTATGAGGACCCTGAGGTTTCCTTAAGCAGCTGGAATCATGTCTTGATCGATTTCTCGGCCCAGCGCCTACGGGCGGCGCTCGGGGCGATGGCCGGGCTGGCCTGCTCCGACTGCGACCCGTCCCAGATCGGGCCGGCCCTACAGAGCAGACCGGAGTCTGCCGCCAGCCGGCTTGAGGATTTCGCCGAGCCCCAGGCTCTGCTGGGGATCATCAGCCGTGAGGGCCACGGCTTGCTGGTCCGGGTGGAGGGGGAGTTGAGAGGGCAGCTCGGCCAGTTGACCGCGTTGGTGGAACTGTACCGCGGCCAGGCCGAAGTCCGCCGGGTGGCGGACCTGGAACTGGAGGCGCTGCTCTCCCAACACCCAGACCTCTCCGCCGTGGTGGGCTTCCCGCAGCTCGAGCCCGAGGACGTGTTTCACTGTGCCTGCAACCAGACCAAGCTTCCTATGGGGATCACCCGTCACCTGGTTGGAGGCCGAGCCCTGGGCGTGGATGTGCCGCTGGAGCTGCTCGCCGGCGACAAGCCGCTGGAGGAGAAGAACGCCTGGTTGCAGGACATGGTCCTTGAGCGCCTTCGACGGCACAAGGTGCGGGTGTACCAGGAGCCGGTGATCATCTTCGATGATTGAACGAGAGGCTGCGGGATGAGCGTCGAGTTGCTGCTGGGCAATGAGGCCATCGCCCTGGGTTTGGTGGAGGGTGGCTGCCGGGTGGCCACCGCCTACCCCGGCACGCCGAGTTCAGAGATCCTGGCCGGTGTGGTCAAGTACAAGAACCAGCTCGGCCGGAGCGTGTACGCGGAATGGTCCACCAACGAGAAAGTGGCCTTTGAAGTGGCGCTGGCTGCCAGCTGGACGGGGCTGCGGGCGGCGGTGGCCATGAAGCAGGTGGGCCTGAACGTGGCCTCCGATCCGTTGTTCAGCTCCGCCTACACCGGGGTAGTGGGCGGCTTCCTGGTCATCCCGGCCGACGATCCCGGCCCGCATTCCTCCCAGACCGAGCAAGACTCACGGCTGGTCGCCCTCAGCGCCAAGGTGCCCGTGTTCGACCCCTCTTCGCCTGAGGAGGCCCGGCTCATGGTGGAACGAGCCTTCGCCCTCTCCGAGGAGTTGGGGACGCCGGTCATGTTGCGGCCGACCACCCGGTTGTGTCATGCCCTACAGAGCATACCGGTGGCGGAGGACGGCGGCCCCGACAGGCCGGCGCGGCAGACACGCTTTCACAAGGACCCCGTGCACTGGACGGCGACCCCCAAGCTGCGCCAGCGGCTGCATGGCGAGCTGAACGAGAAGCTCCAGCGGGCCGAGCAGGCCTTTGAGGCCTCGGACCTCAATTTCGTCCTCAACGCGGAGTCGAAGACCAGGGTGGGGGTGATCGCCTCTGGCGTCGCCTACCATACCGCTGAGCAGGCGCTGCTGGAGCTGGGGGTCGAGCTGCCGGTGCTGAAGATCGGCACTCCGTACCCCTTGCCGCGCAAGCTGGTCCAGGCCTTCATGAACGACCTGGAGGTAGTGGTCGTGCTCGAGGAGCCCGACGCCTGCATCGAGCTGCAGATTCCCGACCGCCGTCGAGTGCGCGGCCGGCTTGACGGCCTGGTGCCTGGCGCCGGCGAACTCTCTCCGGAGGCGGTGTGCGCGGTGCTGGCCCAAGCCTTGAGCCAGGCGGGGATCCAGGTGCAGACTCCTCCCGACGACCCAGCCCTGCTGGCACTGATCGCCTCGCTCGAGCTCCCTGCCCGCCGCCCGCGCCTCTGCCCGGGCTGCTCCCACCGCTCGGCCTTCTTCGCCTTGAAGCGAGAATTCGGCCCGCGGGCGATCTACCCCGGTGACATCGGCTGCTACACGCTGGGCACCAACCTGCGGGCAGTGGACACCTTCGTAGACATGGGTGCCGCAGTGAGCATGGCCGACGGGCTGTATCAGGCCGGGCGACTGGTGGGGGAGAACCGGCCGATCATCGCCTCCATCGGCGATTCCACTTTCCTTCATGCGGGCATCCCGCCGCTGATCAACGCGGTGCACACGGGCTCCCGATTCGTACTGGTCATCCTGGACAACCACACGACTGCCATGACCGGGTTCCAGCCGACGGCTGCGGCGGAGGTCCTGGCCGACGGGAGCGCAGCCAAGCGGGCCGTGTCGATCCCGGACTTGGTCCGAGCATGCGGCGTGGGCTTCGTTCAGGTGACTGATCCTTACGACCAGCAGAGCTTCCGGGAAGTCCTGCGGCGGGCGTATGCCCATACGCAGGCGGCCGAGGGAGGGGTGGCGGTGGTCATCGCCGATCGCCCCTGCGTGCTGTATGACCCGTCCCCCATCCAGCGAGACCCCATCCCCGTGGTGGTCACCAATGAATGCGATGGCTGCCGCTACTGCCTGGAGGCCTTCGAGTGCCCGGCGCTGGTGCTCAGCCCGGACGGTAGCCGGGTGGACGTGGACCGAACCCTATGCATCGAGTGCGGACAGTGTATCGACGCCTGCTACAAGGGGTTCATCCTGCCCGAGGCCATGGTGTACCAGGATGCGCCGGCATGAGCGGCCGGCTGCCTGGCAGAGAGTCTGCGCCAGAGCCGTCGCACCGGCCCCTCGAGTTCAAACTGCTGCTTGCCGGCGTCGGCGGGCAGGGTGTGGTCTTCGCCACCCGGCTGCTGGCGGGCACAGCCGCCGGCATGGGGCTGCCGGTGCTGGCCTCCGAGACTCATGGGATGAGCCAGCGCGGCGGATCGGTGCTTGCCCATCTGAAGGTCGGCGGCACGGCGGCCCCTCTGATCCGTCGGGGCACCGCTGACGCGCTGCTGGCTTTCGACCGGGACGAGGCGCTGAGGAATCTGCCTTTCCTGCGCGCCGGCGCCGCGGCCTACATCAACACCCCAGACAGTCTTCCGGTGGAGGTTGCGCAGGCGCTGCGCTCCCGCAGCATTGAGGTTCACTGCCTGCCGGCTACCCAGGTGGCCATGGAGTTGGGCTCCTCCACGGTCAGCAATGTGGTCTTGATCGGCTTCGCCGCCGTCCACCCTTCCTTTACCTTCCCGCTGGAGAATCTGCGAGAGACACTCTCACGGTATGGCCGGGGTTTGAATCTGCGGGCGCTGGCGGCGGGCGCTGAGGAAGGGTTTCGCGCCGCTGGCAGCCTCCTGCCCGCCTCCAAGAGGGCATCCGGCGCATGAAGGAGTTTGCATTCCATAGCCCCAATTCGCTGACCGAGGCGCTGGAACTGCTGGGTGAACTCGGCGAGCAGGCCAGACCCCTGGCCGGAGGCACCGACCTGCTGCTGCAAATGCGACAGGGCGAGCGATTGCCAGGGGCGCTGGTGAGCCTACGGCGGCTGACGGAGCTAAAGGGTATCCACGATGACGCCGATGGCGGTCTGCGCTTGGGCGCCGGCACCACATTGCGGGAGCTCACCCGTGATGCCACCATTCGGGCTCGCTACCCGTGCCTGGCCCATACCGCCGCTTTGATGGGGTCTGAGCAGGTGCGGTCGCTGGCCACTCTGGGCGGCAACCTGTGCAACGGCTCGCCCTCCGCCGATCTGGCACCGCCGCTGATCGCTCTGGGCGCCGAAGCTCGCATCAGCGGCCCGCGGGGCGAACGGGCCCTGCCTCTGGAGACCTTCTTCCTCGGACCTGGATCCACTGCGCTGCAGCCAGGTGAGCTGCTGACCCATCTGGTCGTTCCGCCGCCACAGGGCCGTTGCGTCTACCTCAAGCATGCTGCGCGCGCCTACATGGACATCCCCATGGTGGGTGTCGCCGCGCAGCTCAGCTTCGAGCGAGGCCAACTGCGCAAGCCGCGGATTGTGCTCGGGGCGGTAGCACCAGTGCCCCTGCGCGCCACAGCCGCAGAGCGGGCTCTGGAAGACGGCCCACTCACCCAGGAGCGCATCCAGGCCGCCGCCGAGCTGGCCCAGGCGGCCTGCTCGCCCATCAGCGACTTGCGCAGCTCACAGGGGTACCGCCGCCGCATGGTGCGGGTGATGGTGGTCAGGGCCCTGGAATCGCTCAGGCCGAACGGGAGCGGGGAGTGAAGACCCTCGTGTCGCTCACGGTCAATGGAGTGGCGCACGAGCTCTACGTTGACACTCGCCGCAGCCTGCTGGACGTGCTGCGATCCGACCTGGGGCTGACCGGCACACATCGCGGCTGCGACTCTGGAGATTGCGGCGCCTGCACGGTGCTGCGCAATGGCCTCCCGGTAACCGCCTGTCTGGCCCTGGCGGCGGATTGTGGGGGCGATGAAGTGCTGACGATCGAAGGTCTGGCAGTCGGCGGCTCTTTGGATCCGGTCCAGCAGGCCCTGGTGGAGAAGGGCGCGATCCAGTGCGGATTCTGCACGCCGGGGGTGGTGATGAATGCAGTGGCCCTGCTGCGCGAAAACCCCCGCCCCAGTGAGCTGGAGGTGCGCCAGGCCCTGGCCGGCAACCTGTGCCGCTGCACGGGCTACGTGAAGATCGTGGAGGCGGTGTTGAGCCTGCAGGAGGCAGCGTGAACCAGCGCGGCTCGCTCATCGGCGCTCGTGTCCCCAAGCGTGACGCGCCGCAGAAGGCCAGCGGCCGGGCGGTCTACGGCCACGATGTGCGCCTTCCCGGCATGCTGCATGGCAGGATCCTGTACTCGAAGCATCCCCACGCGCGGGTCCTGGCGGTGGACACCTCCCGCGCCGAGCGCCTGCCGGGGGTCAAGTGGGTGCTCACTTCGGCAGACAATCCGGGCACCCGTTTCGGCTACGGCAAAGACAACATCCCCTTCAAGGGCGAGGTCGTGCGCAGCCTGCGCGATGAGGTGGCGGGGGTGGTGGCGATCGACGAGGACGCGGCGGAGGAGGCGCTGGAGCTCATCCGGGTGGAGTACGAACCGCTGCCGCCGGTGTTCAGCGCCCAGGCGGCGCTGGCCGAAGGCGCGCCGCTGCTGCACCCCGAGCATGGCAGCAACCTCTTCCAGGGCTTTCACTACGAGCACGGGGATCTGGGGCGCGGCGAGTCCGATTCGGCGGTTGTGGTCGAAAACCAGTTCCGCCTCCCGTACGTCTCCCACGCCTGCATGGAAACCAGCGTCATCGTGGCCAACTTCGAGCCCGGCGGCCGCCTGACGCTGTGGTCCACCACCCAGATCCCCTTCCTGCTGCAGCGCGATCTGGCCGAAGCGCTGGACATGGATGGGCGGGATATTCGCATCCTCCAGACCGCCATCGGCGGAGCGTTCGGACGCGGCCTGGATATCTATCCGTTCGAGCCGATCGCCGCCCTCATGGCGCGTAAGGCCGGCGCGCCGGTGCGGCTGTCGTTCAGCAGGCGGGAGGAGTTCCAGGCTACGCCCGTCCGCCAGCCGGCCGAGGTGGTCCTGCGTGCCGGCGCGGATAAACACGGCCGGCTCACATTCCGGGACGTGAGCGCGCTGCTCGATATCGGCGCCTATGTGTCCTGGGGTACGGTCACCCCGCTGGTGTTTATCGAGACCACCGCCTCGCTCTACCAGGTGCCGCATGTGCGCTTTCAAGCTGACTGCGTGTACACCAACAACCCCATCACCGGCGCAGTGCGGGGCTACGGCAACCCGCAATCCACCTTTTACGTGGAGACCGCCATGGATCGGTTGGCCGAGGCGCTGGGTATGGATCCGGTCGAATTCCGCTTGCTGAACGCCAACCAACCCAACACGGTGACGCCGCAGGGGTTGGTCATCACCTCCTGCGGCTTGAAAGAGTGCCTGGAGGCCGTCGCGGCTGCCGCAGATCAGGGCAGCGCGGCTGGGGGGCAGGGGGCCGATGCGGCCCTGGGCTGGGCCGGCGCGGTGGGCTCGACCCGCGGTGGGGATACCACCCGCCGCCGTGGGATCGGTTTCGCCTCCACCCTCAACGTCGGCGGAGGCGCCCGCATTTACCGCAGCGACGGCTGCGGGGCCATCGTCAAGGTGGACGACTTTGGACACGTCTGCCTGGTGACCGGCTCCACGGAGATCGGGCAGGGTTCAGAGACCGTGCTGGCGCAAATCGTGGCGGAGACGCTGGGCGTGGACATCGCCGCGGTGAGCGTGGAGAACAGCGACACGGACACGAAACCCTGGGACGTGGGCGTGCATGCCAGCCGCACCACCTTCATCGCCGGCAACGCAGCCCACCTGGCTGCCCTGGAGGCACGGGCCAAGATCTTCGAGACGGCGGCCGAGTTGCTGCAGACCGATCCTGAGCAGCTCGAGGCGCACGCCGGGCAGGTGCGGGTGAAACGTGATCCGTCCCGCGCCATGCCGCTGGATCAGGTGGTCAGACGCCGCCATTTCCGGGAGGGAGGGCAAATGGTCATCGGCGAGGGATGGTACGACCCGCCGACCAAGCTGGTGGACAAGGCAACCTACAAGGGAAACATCTCCGCCGCCTACGGCTTCGGCGCGCAAATGGCGGATGTGGAGGTGGATGTGGACACAGGGGTGGTCAGGGTGCTGCGCCTGGTCTGCGCCAATGACGTGGGGCGGGCGATCAATCCCATGGCGGTGGAGGGTCAGATCGAGGGCGGCGCCCAGATGGGCCTGGGATACGCCTTGACCGAGGAGTTGCTGGTGAGCCAGGGACGGGTGTTGAACCCCGACTTCCTGGACTACCGCCTGTTCACCGCCGCGGACATGCCGCGCATCCAGACCATCATCGTGGAATCCGAAGATCCGGGCGGCCCCTTCGGCGCCAAGGGCGTGGGCGAAATGGGCGGCACGCCCACCGCCGCAGCCATCGCCAACGCCGTTTTCGACGCCGTGGGAGTCCGGATAACCGAGCTGCCCATGACACCGGAGCGGGTGTTGGCCGCCATCGAGGCGGGGGAGAGGCGAACAAGACCGTGAGAGACCTCAAGCTCAGCCCACATCTCTTGAAGGTGCCTCTCTACATCGCCGGCAAATCGGCGGAGCAGGTGCGCGAGGAGCTGGGACTGGAGCAGGTGATTAAGCTGGCCTCCAATGAGAACCCGCTGGGTCCAAGCCCCAAGGCGATGGCGGCCCTGCGACAGGCGCTGGCTCAGGCGCACCGCTATCCGGGCCTATCGGAGCGGGAGCTGCGGCGGGGCCTGGCGGCCCATCACAGCCTCTCAGAGGACCACTTCATTATCGGCAACGGCGGGACCGACGTGCTGCGCATGATCGCCCAGGGTTTCGTGTTCGACGGGGGAGAGGCCGTCATGGGGCGGGTGACCTTCCCGCTGTATCGGCTGCTGACGACCATGTTCGGCGGCCGGCCGGTGGAGGTGGAGGCCGGTCCGGGTCTGGCGCTGGACCTGCCGGCCATGGCCGAGGCCGTCGCAGCGGACACGCGCCTCCTCTGGTTGTGCTCCCCGAACAACCCGACTGGGCTGGCCCTCTCCCGGTCCGAAGTGGACGCCCTGGTCGACCGCCTGCCGGCGCACCTGCTCCTGGTGCTGGACGAGTCCTATCATGACTACATCACACAGCCCGATGTGGTGGACAGCCTGCGCTATGTTCGGGAGGGCCGCCCGGTCATCTCGGTGCGCAGCTTCTCCAAGGCTGCCGGACTGGCCAACCTGCGGGTAGGCTACGGGATCGCTGAGCCGGAGATCATCGAGTACCTGATGCATACGCTGCTGCCCTTCAACACCGGAGGCCCGGCCCTGCAGGCAGCCCTGGCCAGCCTGCAGGACCATGAGCACGCGCGGGCCAGCCTGGAGTTGGTGCAGCGCGAGCGAGAATTCCTGGTGTCCAGCCTGGGCGCGCTCGGGCTGAGCTGCCTGCCCAGCCAGGCGAACTTCGCGCTGGTCAACGATGTGCCGGGCGGCGGCCGGGAGTTCGCCGATGAACTTCTGCAGCGGGGAGTCATCGTCCGCCCGATGGGGGGCTTCGGGGTCCCGCAGGCCGTGCGCGTGAGCGTGGGCACCCGAGCGGAGAACGAACGGCTGCTGCGGGCGGTTGACGAACTCGTGAGCGCCATGCGCCAGCGGCAGCGCTAGTGGGAGGGACGGTGGGATTCATACGTCGGGTCGAACGGGTGGCGCTGGCGGTCGAGGATCTGGACCAGGCTCAGGCCTTCTTCGAGACCTGGTTTGGCGCCGAGTTTCGCCCGGAGGAGACCATCGATGACATGGGCATCCGCTATCGCCCATTCCGTCTGGGGGAGAGCCGCATGGAGCTGCTGCAGGCCACGCGCCCGGACAGTCCGGTCGCCAAGTTCCTGCGCAGCCATGGCGGACCGGGCGTGCACCACCTCACCTTCGAGGTGGACGACCTGGACGCGGCGCTGGCAGAGCTTGAGCGACGTGGAGGGCGGATCGCCCTCCGCCACGAGTACGAGCCGGGGGTGACCTTCGAAGGGTACGTCTGGCGGGAGGCCTTCGTCCACCCCAGCGATGCCTTCGGCGTGCTGATCCACCTGGCCGAGAAGCGGCCGGCGGGCGGGGGTGCAGGTGGCCGCTGAGCCTTTCCGCTCGCTCACCGTGCTCTCCCTGGAGCAAGCCATGGCGCTGCCCTTTCTCACCATGCGCCTGGCCGAGGAGGGCATGCGCGTGGTCCGGGTCGAGCGGCCGGGACGGGGCGATCCCAACCGGTGGGTGGGGGCGCCGGTGCTCCCGGACCCCGCCGGGAGCGACGCGGGCGAGCCCGGGATGAATGCCTATTATCTGCCCAACAACCTGGGCAAAGAGGCGATCACCCTGAATCTGCGTGAGTCGCAGGGGCGACAGCTGCTCGCCGAGCTGATCCGGGAACTGCGCGTGGACATCTTCGCTACCAACCAGCGCCCGGGCAGCTACGCCCGGCTCGGCATCGATTACGAGACGCTGCGCCGGATTCGTCCGGAGCTCATCTGGGTGGGCATCACCGGCTTCGGCCCGCAGCATGACGAGGCCGCCTACGATCCGATCTTGCAGGCCCGGTCCGGGTTCATGGAGCTCACCGGAGATCCGGCGGGCGACCCGATGGTGTTCGGCCTGCCCATGGTGGACCTGGGCGCTGCCGAGCACGCCTTCGGGTCGGTGATGAAGGCCCTCTTCCTGAGGGCGGCGACCAGCCGCGGCAGCCGGGTGGATATCTCGATGTATCAGTCGGCCGTGTCCTGGATGGTGGCGCCGGTGATGCTCAGCCTGTGCCTGGGGGAACAGGTCACCCGCCGCGCCAACACCCATCCCTTCTTCGCGCCCGTTTCGGTCTTCCCGTCCAGCGATGGTCATCTCTACCTGGCGGTCGGGAACGACGAGCAATGGCAGGCCTTGACCCAACTCCCGGGTTTCGAGGGCCTGGACCGCCCTGAGTACGTGCGCAACGCCGGACGGATCGACCAGGTCGAGCGGCTCGCCCGCGAGCTGGAGGCCATCACCCGGGAGGCCACCACCCAGGAACTCGTCGAGCGCCTCACCGGCGCCGGCATTCCGATCTCAAAAGTGAATCGCGTCGCAGACGTGTGCGCCGACCCGCTGCTCGCCAGCCGTCTGGTGAGGGCCCGGGACGCGCGCACCGGTGTGGAAATCTGCATCTCTCCGCCTCCTGTGATCTCGGAATACCTGCGCCAGCGCGATCTGAATCTGGACTTCCCTCCCCGGCTGGGCGAACACAACGCCGAGATCTACGGGGCCCTGGGCCATGAGGCGGCTGAGCTTCAAGCGCAGGGGTTGATTTGAGCGACGCGAGGCTTGCCTGAGATGGAGTTCTCCCTCACGGAGGAGCAGGAGCAGTTCCGCAGCTCGGTCCACTCGTTCGTCGAGAAAGAGGTGGCGCCCCAGGCGCGGGCCATCGACGAGCAGGGACGGTTCCCTCACGCTCTCTTTCAGCGCTGTGCCGCCAATGGCTATCTCGGGTTGCGCTACCCGGAAGCCCAGGGCGGCATGGGGGCCGACTTCCTGACCTTCTGCCTGATGGCTGAGGAGCTGGCCCGCGGCTCCCTCTCGCTGGCGGCGGCCGTCTCCATGCAGGCCCTGATGGGGACGGAGTTCCTACACCGCTACGGGACCGAGGACCACCGTCGGCGGCTGCTCCAGCCGGCACTGCGGGGTGAGAAGATCGGGACGATCGCCATGACCGAGCCGGACTTCGGATCCGACCTGGGCGGCATCACCACCCGGGCGGAGCGGACCGCCTCGGGCTGGAGCCTTACCGGGCGCAAGATGTGGATCACCTCCGCCACGGTGGCCGACTTCTTTACCGTGGCCGCCAAGACCGACCCGGAGGCCGGGTTCAAGGGGGTGGACCTGTTCCTGGTGGAGAAGGGGGCGTCGGGGCTCCAGGTGGGGCGGCAGATCGAGAAGCTGGGCGTGCGCGCCTCAGAGACCTCCGAGTTGATCCTGGACCAGGTGGGAGTTCCCCCGGAGAACCTGCTGGGCGGGCAGGGCACCGGATACAAGAGCCTGAGTCGGGTGCTGGGGGAGATCCGGGTCATGACCGGAGCGCTGGCGCTGGGCCTGGGGCAGGCGGCGCTGGAAGCTTCGGTGCGCTACGCCGATGAGCGGGTGCAGTTTGGCAAGCCCATCGGCGCCTTCCAGGCCGTCGCCCACAAGATCGCCGACATGGGCACAGAGCTGGAGGCGGCCCGCGGGCTGGTCTACCGGGCTGCCTGGACCATCGCGCAGGGCGTACAGGAAATGCGCCTGGCCTCCATGGCGAAGCTGTTTGCCACGGAAGCGGCCAATCGCATTGCCGACCAGTGCACCCGGATCTTCGGCAGCTACGGATTCGCCATGGAATACGATGCGCAGCGCTTCTTCCGCGATGCCCGCTTTCTGCTGTACGGCGGAGGGACTTCCGAGATCCTGCGCACCGTCATCGCCCGCGAGCTGGGGGTCCCTAAGGGGCGGGGGCAGGAGGGGTAATGGCGGACAACCCCATCCGGGTGCTCATCGCCAAGCCGGGTTTGGACGGCCACGACCGGGGAGCCAAGGTGGTGGCGCTGGCCTTGCGTCAGGCCGGCTTCGAGGTGATCTACAGCGGACTGCACCGGACGGTGGAGGAGATCGTACAGGCGGCGGCCCAGGAGGACGTCGCCGTGCTCGGCCTCTCGGTCCTCTCCGGGGCCCACCTTCCCATCGCCCAGAAGCTGATGGGCAGGCTTCGTCAGCTCGGGTTCCAGCCGGTGGTGCTCTTCGGCGGTAACATCCCCCGGGCGGACATCGAGGCCCTCGGCGCACTGGGGGTGGAGGGCGTGTTTCCCACCGGATCGCGCTTTGATGACATCGCGTCCTTCATCCGCCAGCGTGTCGGCACGGAGTCGGCAGCGGCGGGCAGGGACAGGAGGCGGTAGGCATGTCGGATCGGCTTGAGGAGGTCACGCTCGAGTCGGGGATCTCGGTCAAACCGGTATACCGCCCGCAGGACCTGGCCGGGACCGATCCCGACCTGGACATCGGCCTGCCCGGCGAGTACCCCTTCACCCGCGGGATCCATCCCCTCATGTATCGTGCCCGCCCCTATACCATGCGGCAGTACGCCGGCTTCGGCACACCCGAGGAGACCAACCAGCGCTTCAAATTCCTCATCGAACAGGGCCAGACCGCCTTGAACGTGGCCTTCGACCTGCCCACGCAGATGGGGCTGGACAGCTCCGATCCCCTGGCCGAAGGCGAAGTGGGCCGGGTGGGCATGGCGGTCGACACCTTGGCGGACATGGAAGTGGCTTTCGCCGGCATCCCCATCGATCGCATCAGCGTGTCACTCACCGTCAACGCGGTGGCCGCGCCGATCATGGCGATGTACTTCGTGGTGGCCGAGAACTACGGAGTTCCGCTGGCCGAGGTGCGCGGCACCGCTCAAAACGATATCCTCAAGGAGTACATCGGGCGAGGGGCCTGGATCTTCCCCGTGGAGCCGGCGGTCAGGCTGATCGGCGACACCATCGAGTATTGCTGCCGGAATGCCCCCAAGTATTACCCGGTGTCGGTGTGCGGGTACCACATTCGCGAGTCCGGGGCCAACCCGGTGCAGGAGATCGCCTACGCCTTTTGCATCGCCCGCGAGTACATCCGCGGGGGGATCAAGCGCGGGCTGGCGGTGGACGAGTTCGCCGAGCGAATCTCCTTCAATTTCGATATCCACGGCAACTTGTTCGAGCAGGTGGCCAAGTTCCGCGCCGCCAGGCGGCTGTGGGCCAGGATCATGCGCCAGGAGTTTGCGGCGCAGGAACCCGGGTCGCTCAAACTCAAGATGATCGCCGGAGGAGGCGGCAGCGGCCTGACCATTGAACAGCCCGAGAACAACATCGTACGCGGGGCATACTACGCGCTGATCTCCGCCCTCTCCGGCGCCCAGACCATGGCCCTGTGCTCCTACGACGAGGCTTACACCATCCCCACCGAGAAGGCGGCACTGATCTCGCTGCGCACGATGCAGATATTGGTGGAAGAGATGGGGCTGCGCGACACGGTGGATCCGCTGGCCGGCTCCTACTATGTGGAGTGGTTGACCAGCCAGCTGGAAGACCGCATCCTGCAGGAGTTGCGCCGGGTGGATAGCTCGTGGGGCGGGATCCTGCGGGCGGTCGAGCGCGGGTTGGTACAGCAGGAGGTGGCAGGTCAGGCCTGGCAGCACGAGGTGGGAATCCAGCGAGGGACGATCCCCAAGGTCGGCGTCAACCGCTACCGCATGCAAGAGGAGCTGCGCCAGGTGGAGCTGCATCCCTACCGGCCCGAGCAGGCCGAGGCCTCCGTCCGACGCACGGCCCGGGTGAAGGCGGAGCGGGATCCCGAGAGGGTGGAGGCCGCCCTGCGCGGTTTGCGGCAGGCCGCTGCCGACGGCACCAACGTCATGCCGGCGGCACTGGAGGCGGTGCGCGCCTACGCCACCCTGGGCGAAATGACGGGCGTGCTCAGGGAGGTCTTTGGCGTGTTCAAGGAGCCGGTGGCGCTGTGAGGCTTGGCATTGACGTCGGTGGCACTTTCACCGACTTCGTCCTGCTGGACGATGCCACCGGGCAGACCCACATCTACAAGTGCCTGACCACGCCGAGCGACCCTTCCGAGGCCATGGAAGGGGGTGTGCGGGCCTTGGAGCAGCAGGTGCCGGGCTGTGCCGAGAGGCTGGAGGAGATCATCCACGGCACGACCCTGGTCATCAATGCCATCCTGGAGCGCAAAGGGGCGCGCACCGCCCTGCTCACCACCCAGGGCTTTCGCGACGTCCTGGAGCTGGGTCGCGAGCTGCGCTATGCCCCCTATGACCTCTTCGCGGAATTCCCCGAGCCGCTCGTGCCGCGGAGACGTCGGCTGGAAGTGGACGAGCGCCTCCGCGCCGATGGCAGCGTACTGCGGCCGCTGGACGAGGCGCAGGCGCGAGGGGTGATCCAGTCCCTGACCGACCTGGGGGTCGAATCGGTCGCGGTCTGCCTGCTCAACTCCTTCGAAAACCCGGCCCACGAGCTGACGCTCAAGCGCCTGCTGGCCGAAGAGTTTCCCACGGCCTCCGTGTCCGTGTCCTTCGAGGTGTTGCCCCAGATCCGAGAGTACGAGCGCACCAGCACCACCGTCACCAACGCCTATGTCAAGCCGCTGACCGAGAAGTACCTGCGGCGGCTGGGTGATCGCCTGGCCGGGCTGGGATTTCGCGGCCGGCTGTTCATCATGCTCTCCAGCGGCGGGGTGACCTCGGTCGAGACCGCGGCGGAGTTCCCGGTGCGCATCATCGAATCCGGCCCGACGGCGGCGGTCATCGCCGGGCAGTACTTCAGCCGCCTGTTCGACTTGCCCGAGATGTTCTGCTTCGACATGGGCGGCACGACCGCCAAATCCTGCCTGATCCAAGGCGGCCTGGCCGGGGTCGCGCCGACCTTCCAGGTCGGGCGGGTGCAGCGCTTCCTGCGCGGC
>Ga0209342_10004181_pt1 | contig 15050 bp, 15 predicted proteins | sample RifCSP16_2_FD_184023 | JGI IMG/M metagenome (GOLD analysis project Ga0209342, IMG submission 184023) | Soil microbial communities from Rifle, Colorado - Rifle CSP2_sed 16_2 (SPAdes) (version 2) | ecosystem: Environmental > Terrestrial > Deep subsurface > Rock core/Sediment | place: Rifle... | reverse complement strand
TTTACAGATAATGGTCCTGGGATTAGTGAAGAAAATTTGGCGAAAGTCTTTGATCCCTTTTTCACCACAAAAGAAAAGGGTCATGGAGTGGGGCTTGGGCTTTCTATAAGTTACGGCATTATCAAAGAGCACAATGGAACAATCATGGTTAAGAGCAAGATCGGTGAAGGGACCACCTTTAGAGTACGTATTCCCGTCTCCAGTCGTGATGTGGTTACACCAGTTGAATAAAGGTTAAATTTATGATTTCAACAAAATCAAGGCTCGTAATAATCGATGATGAAGAAGTAGTTTTGGATTCGTGTAAATTGATCCTCCGAAATGAAAACTACCAAATCACTACTGCACCGAATGGAGAAGCAGGGCTTAGATTAATCGAGAAGGACAAACCAGATCTCGTTTTTGTTGATCTGAAAATGCCCGGATTATCTGGATTCGAGGTTATCAAGCGAATTAATGAGATCGATCCAAATATCGTGACCATAGTTTTAACCGGCTTTTCAACAGTCAGTTCTGCGGTAGAAGCGATGAAGAAAGGTGCCTATGATTTCTTACCAAAACCATTTTCACCTGATGAGTTTCGACTTATTGCTCGCAGGGGACTGGAAAGGCGAATACTTGTCTTGGAAACCATTAAGTTAAAACGAGAAAAAGATATGCTCAGAGAGCAGTTTGCAGCTATTGTCTCTCACGAATTGAAATCACCTTTAGGAGTTGTCCAACAAAACCTATATACACTTGAAGAAGATCTGTCAGGTTGTCTCAATACTGAACAGATTCTATTGCTGGAGAAATTGAAATCAAAAATCACGGATCTAATGAATTTGATCCATACCTGGTTAAGAATAATTTCAGTTGATGTTTCCAAACTTAAAGATAGCTTTGTAAATATTTCCATAGAAGATGTAGTTACAAAAGCTGTTGAAAACCATCATCTTCTAGCCCAGAAAAAGGGAATTGAAATTGAATTAGATTCTTTCCACACTTTTCCAGCCATCAATGGCGATGAAGGAACTTTAGTTGAAGCTGTTGGAAATTTACTGGGAAATGCTATTAAATTTTCTCATCAATATGGAAATATATTTGTTAAGGGAAAAATTCAGGATGAAGAGTTGGAAATTTCCGTTATAGATAATGGTATAGGTATATCAAAGGAGGATATACCATATATTTTTGACGATTTTTATTCCTATAGCAGAGATGAAAATGTAAATCAAAGTAGTGGTCTTGGATTGGCGATATCCAAACGGATTATCGAAGCACATGATGGCGAGATAAGTGTTGTCAGTGAGCTTGGGCAGGGAAGTAAATTTTCCATCAAACTTCCAATTCCATCCTCAGCCCAATAATTTCTTTGTAAATGACAGGAGTTGAAAATGAGTGATCAAAACAAGATATTAATTATAGACGACGATCCAGATTATATTGATGGGATCAGAAAAATCTTGGAGAAGGCGGAGTATTTAGTTTCTGTCGCACACAATCCGAAAGATGGGTACCAAATGCTTCTATCTTCACAATATGACCTGGTGTTATTGGATATCATGATGGGAAGAGGTGCAGAAGGCATAGCTCTAGCCAGAAAGCTTCGTAAAGATCCAATATTGAGAATAATCCCGTTATTGATTATTACCGGAATTAGAGAACAGATCGCATTTTTATTCCCGGGTCAACCAGTTCACCCCAATTTTGTTGAAATGGATGGATTGCTCGAAAAACCTATTGAACCTAAGGTCCTTTTGAAAAAAGTTGGCGACCTTATTCAGATATCCAAGGAAAAATTACATGAATAAATTCATTAAAGGAGTTTTATTATGTCGGTAGATTATTCATTTAGCAATGAAATTGAAAATATGATGTATGCATCCAAGCTTAATCCTATTAATGAATGTATCCAATGTGGCACATGTTCTGGCACATGCCCTGCAATTGAATTCATGGATCATTCTCCCAGAAAAATAATAGGAATGATCCGTGCAAATCTTAAAAAAGAAGTATTAAACAGTAATACATATTGGTCGTGTGCTTCATGCTTTCATTGCACAGTGCGTTGTCCTGCAGGAATTGATATATCAGATTTAATGTACACACTAAAACGATATTCAATTTGGAATAACCAATATCAAGAAGATCTTATCGGTCCTGAGTTTTCAGAAAGTTTTGTGAAAATGATCGTTACGTATGGACGTTCTTATGAACCAGCACTAGCTGCCACTTACCTACCTAAATATAGCGCAGCAAATATTATGGAAGAAGCCCTTACAGCTTCAGGTTTGGTCCTCAATGGGAAATTAAACATTTTTCCAAAGAAAATTAAGAGAATCAAGAAATTCCAGAATGTTGTAAAAAGAATTCTTCCATTGGGAGAGGCAAAATGAAATCTTATGCATATTATCCTGGATGCTCACTAGAAAGTTTAGGGAAGAATTACCATATATCAGCCATGGAAGTAGCTTCAAAACTTGGGCTCGATCTGCAGGAAATTTCCGATTGGAATTGTTGTGGTGCAACAGCTTACTACCCTATCGATGAGCTGCTTGCTTACACACTTTCAGCCAGGAATTTGGCAATTGCAGAACAAACAGGGCTAATTGATTTTGTTGCCCCTTGTAGTGCTTGTTACAAGAACGCTTATTCAACCAACAAACTATTAAAATCCGACCCTGAACTTGCCGAACATATTAATTATGCGCTTGAAGCAGATAACCTAAAAATAACCGGCTCAATGAATGTAAGGCATTTGATTGAAGTATTCTTAGAGGATGTTGGGCTTGAAGAAATAAAACACAAGGCAATAAAACCTTTGAAAGACATAAAAGTCGCCCCTTATTATGGTTGCCAGATGATCAGACCCAGAAAGGGAGATGAAAATGTTGAAAACCCCATGTTCTTTGAAGAGTTGATATCTGCAATAGGGGCTACTCCGATTGATTTTTCCTCCAAAACAAGATGCTGTGGCGGATCTTTGATCATTACAAATAGATCTGCAGCGCTTGATATGGTTTCCAAATTACTTCAGGATGCAACAAGCAACAATGCAGATGTAATAGCTACTACTTGCCCTATGTGCAATGTAAACCTGGAACTTTACCAACGTCAGGTAAATCATGAGTTTGGAACGAATTATTCAATTCCAGTAATGTATTTCACACAATTAATGGGATTTGCTTTGGGGAGTACTGAAAAAGCATTGAAGATCCCCAGAGATTTCTTCTCAAAGATATCCCTTAATATAGGCATGGAACCATCATGAGTCATGAGATCAAAAAACCGCTTACTTACCGAATTTATCCTACCATGCGTGTTGAAATAACCAAACTAAATAATTGAGGTGCATATGACAGAGAAAATTGGAGTTTATATTTGCCACTGCGGAACCAACATAGCTGGAGTTGTCGATGTACAAGATGTTAGTCGATGGGTTGGAAAAGAATTAGCTTCTGAAGGAGTAGTTATTGCCCGTGATTATAAGTTTATGTGTTCTAGTTTAGGGCAGGAATTAATCCAAAAAGACATACAAGAACTTGGATTAACCCGAGTTGTTGTTGGAGCTTGTTCCCCCCACCTTCACGAGTCTACGTTCCGTAATGCATGTAAAGAAGTTGGACTAAATCCTTATCTATGCGAATTGGTTTCACTGAGGGAGCAGGATTCATGGGTTCACTCTGATAAAAATGCAGCCACTGATAAGGCAAAAGCGATCATATCGGGTGGAGTATCAAGAGTAATTTATCATGAAGAATTGGAACCTCTCAAGGTTCCAATAAATCCTAATACGCTTGTGGTTGGTGGGGGTATTGCTGGGATTCAAGCAGCTCTTGAGATCGCTGATGCAGGTTACCATGTATATCTCGTAGAGAGGGAGCCATCCATAGGGGGACATATGGCTCAATTTGATAAGACATTCCCAACGCTTGATTGTTCAGCTTGTATTTTAACGCCAAAAATGGTTCAAGTCGGGAACCACCCAAATATCACTTTGCTTACCTGGAGCGAAGTGGTTAATGTTGAAGGTTATGTAGGATCGTTTGATGTTACTGTAAATAAGAAAGCCCGATTTATTAAGACTGATACCTGCACCGGATGCGGGATCTGTTGGGAAAAATGCCCGAAGAAGGTGGTTGATGAGGTCTTTGAAGTTGGAATGGCAAATCGTAAAGCTATATATACACCCTTCCCACAAGCCGTCCCGAAATATCCTGTGATAGATGCTGAAAATTGTACGTATTTTATTAATGGTAAATGTAAAGCTTGCGAGAAATTCTGTCCTACTGGAGCTATTGATTTTAACCAAAAGGATGAAGAGGTCATAATAAAAGTAGGCAATATCATTATTGCAACTGGATATGATTTATTCGATGCAAAAAGGATACCGCAATATGGTTGCGGTAGATATGATAATGTCTATACCAGCCTAGAATTTGAAAGACTGAGTAATGCAGCCGGGCCAACGGGCGGAAATATTATCCTTAAGGACGGCAAAACTATTCCAAAATCTGTGGGAATTGTTCATTGTGTTGGTAGCAGAGATCAAAATTACAACGAGTATTGTTCCTCCATATGTTGTATGCAGAGTCTGAAATTTGCCCACCTTGTGCACGAGAGGACCGGTGCAGAAGTGTATAACTTTTATATTGATATTCGTACTCCTGGAAAAGGATACGAAGAATTTTACAACCGCCTTCTCGAGGAAAGAACTAATTTTGTAAGAGGAAAGGTCGCAGAGATTTCTTCATTTGCAAGAATTCCGGAGGAGGAAGGGAAACTAATCATACAGGTTGAAGATACTTTAATTTCAAAACAAAGAAGAATACCTGTAGATATGGTAATCCTTTCATCAGGCTTACAGTCAAGATCTGATGCAAAAGAAGTTGCGAAAATGTTTGGAATTTCTTGCAGTGCAGAAAATTGGTATATCGAGAGACACCCAAAATTAGATCCAATAGCGACCATGACCGAGGGTATTTATATTGCTGGTTGTGCCCAAGGACCCAAGGATATCCCAGCGTCTGTTGCACAAGGTGCAGCTGCAGCTGCAAGGGTTATGGGAAAGATCCAGCAGAAAGAGATATCTCTGGAACCGATCAGGGCAACTATTAACGAAGAACAATGTTCTGGCTGCCGAATTTGTAATGATATTTGTCCGTTCAATGCAATCCTATACCACGAAGACAAAATGACTTCTGAAATTAATCCGGCTCTATGCCAGGGATGTGGCACATGTGTCGCAGCATGCCCGGCTGGAGCGATCAGTGGTACTGGATTCAGCAATGAACAAGTATTATCCCAAATAGAAGGTCTTCTTCTACTCAAATCCCTTGAAAATGAATATTCATATAGCGGAGATTGAACATGACAAATGATAATTTTGAACCCGTGATCATTGGATTTACTTGTAACTGGTGCAGCTACCGGGCAGCTGATATGGCGGGTACTGCTCGCATGAAATATGCCCCAAATATTCGCCTGATACGATTAATGTGTTCAGGTCGTCTCGATCCAACCTTTATTTTCAAGGCATTAGCGGGAGGTGCTGATGGCATTCTAATTTCAGGATGCCATCCAGGCGACTGCCATTATATAGAACAAAATTACAAGGCACTGAGAAGGTTTCAATTAACCAAGCGTGTCCTGATCCAAATGGGCATGGAGCCAGAAAGGTTGAAACTCTTCTGGGCTAGTGCAGCTGAAGGTGCATTTCTTACATCAGAAATAAATAAATTTGTGAAAGTTATTCGAGAATTGGGACCATTGAATTGGAATGAAAATAATTTTCGAGTACAAATCCCGATTCATTCGATTGAAGAGGAGGTGCTTGCATGACAACGAAACCCAAGTTTGCAATGTATTGGGCTGCTTCTTGTGGAGGATGCGAGATTGCTGTCCTGAATATCCATGAAAAAATTCTGGCAGTCGATGAAAATTTCGAAGTTGTTTTTTGGCCTGTTGCCATGGATGCTAAATACAAAGATGTTGATGCAATGGAAGACGGAGAAATCTTACTTACTCTGTTTAATGGCAGCATCAGAAATAGTGAAAATGAACATATCGCCAAATTACTGCGTAGGAAATCAAAAATCCTTGTGGCATTTGGGTCATGCGCTACGGAAGGATGTATTCCTGGATTGGCAAATTTTACTCCCATAAATGAGGTTATTGCTACCGCGTTTTCAACCCCAACAACTGAAAACCCGGAAAACATCTTGCCTATCCCCGATTATGAAGTCCCTGAAGGCGAGCTACATATACCAACGATCTACCCGTTAATTAGAACATTGGAGCAGGTTGTTGATGTCGATTATTTTATGCCTGGATGTCCTCCTGAATCGCACCAAATTGCAGCTGTGATCGATCTTGTTATTGAGGTTCTTAAGGGAAATGCAGAATTACCTCCAAAAGGTTCTGTCATTGGGGCGGGGTTGTCAACAGTTTGCGATGATTGTGAGCGAACCCGAAATATTAAAAAGATAAAGGAATTTGGAAGAATCCAAATGCAGCATTCAGATCCAGATCTATGTTTGTTGGAACAAGGCATACCTTGCAATGGTCCTGCAACACGGCAAGGTTGTGGTGCATTATGCCCCTCAGCAGGAGCTCAATGCATTGGATGTTATGGACCAGCTGAAGGCGTAATTGATTATGGCGCTAGGTTGATTTCGGCTTTTGCCTCCGTCATTGATAGCGATGATGAAGAAGAAATCGACCATATATTGGATGGTCTGGTCGATCCGGCCGGCCAATTTTATCGATTCAACCTTGCAGGTTCTCTTTTGAGAGGAAGCAAAGCTGCTGTTTCGGTTGAACATAAATGAGCCAGGAGGAACCATGCAAAGAATAACGATAGACCCCATAACTCGTCTTGAAGGTCACGGAAAGATTGAGATCTTTCTAAATGATGAAGGTGAAGTTGAAAACACGTATTTCCAAATTCCAGAATTGCGTGGATTTGAACGATTCTGTGTTGGCAGACCAGTCGAAGAGTTGCCTCTTTTGACTAATAGGATTTGTGGTGTGTGTCCTGAAGCCCATCATATGGCTGGAGCCAAGGCGGCAGATGCCGTTTACAAAGTTGATCCACCTCGAACAGCAAAAATGCTGAGAGAGTTATTGTACAGTGCCTTTTATTGCACAGACCATACAACCCATTTTTATGCCTTGGCAGGACCTGATTTCGTAATGGGTCCAGATGCACCTATAGCTGAAAGAAATATACTGGGTGTAATCCACAAAGTTGGATTGGAAATTGGCGGCAAAGTTATCCAAATGAGAAAAAATGGACACAACGTTGTTGAAATGATCGGCGGAAGAAAAGTTCACCCATGCACTTCCATTCCCGGAGGTTTGACAAAAGGCATTACGGAAGAACAGAGAATTGAGATCGAGTCCATGGGAAAGTGGGCTATAGAATTTGCCCAGTTTTCGTTAAAGTTGTTTGCTGATATTGTATTGGGGAATAAAGCTTATCTGGATTTGATTCTTGGCGATATTTACACTCATCAAACCTATTCAATGGGAATGGTTGATGAAAACAACCATGTAAATTTCTATGATGGTCAAATTAGTATTGTGGCACCTGATGGCGAAAGGATTGGAAAGTATCTTCCTGCTGATTACCAGGATTGGATTGCAGAACGCGTGGAACCCTGGACATATTTGAAGTTCCCCTATCTCAAAAAAGTAGGGTGGAAGGGTTTCGTGGATGGAAAAGATTCAGGAATATATATGGCAACACCTTTGTCTCGTTTGAATGCCTCTGATGGAATGGCTACTCCTCTCGCGCAGGAAGAATACGATAAGTTCTATAAAACATTAGGTGGGAAACCTGTTCATCAAAGATTGGCTACCCACTGGGCTAGGTTGATCGAACTCCTATATGCTGCTGAAAGATGGGTTGAACTTGCCACCGATCCTGAAATTACCTCCCCTGAATACCACACAATTCCTACCGAGACACCTAGTGAAGGAATTGGTATAGTTGAAGCGCCCAGAGGAACATTGACACATCATTACTGGACTGACGAAAGAGGTGTTGTTACTAAAGTGAATCTTATTGTTGGAACAACAAATAACAATGCTCCCATCAGCATGTCCATTAAAAAAGCAGCGAAGAGTCTGATCACAAAAGGAACTGTTGTCACTGAAGGTTTACTTAACATGATAGAAATGGCATTCCGAGCCTATGATCCATGTTTTGGTTGCGCAACTCACTCATTGCCAGGAAAAATGCCTCTCCAAGTCACCATCTATGATGTAAACGGTGATCCCATTAATGAATTAAAGCAATATTGTTGATGTATAAAAGAGGAGCTGACATTAATTGTCAGCTCCAATATTAAAATGGCAAAATCATCAACCTTAATTATTGGATTAGGAAATCCCATCCTTGGTGATGATGGTGTTGGATGGATTATTTCAAAGAAACTCTCCATTCTTTTATCGTCGAGAGATGATTTAGAGTTTGATTTTCTCTCTCTCGGTGGACTTAGCTTGATGGAGCGATTGGAAGGTTATGAAAGAGTTTTAATAATCGACGCTATTTGCAGTAAAAGCCAGGAAAAAGGAACAATACACCAATTCAAGTTAAATGATTTACCTGTACGATCTACCGGTCATACAATCTCCGCACACGATACAGACCTTCGGACCGCAATGCAGGTGGGAAGGTCCATGAACTTAAACCTTCCTGACGATAATAATATAATTATCGTTGGAATAGAAACTGACAATAGTTACGAATTCAGTGAAGACCTTAGCTCCGAAGTATCAAATACTATTCCTGCAGTAATTGAATTGTGCAAGACATTAGTCTGATATGTAATTAACAAGGATCGTGATTGGCACTAACAATATACTGAAAGAATATTTGCCAGCACCTATAACCCCTTAAATTATTTTATAGTGTGATTTTTCTCAGTCTTAAACTATTACTTACAACGAAAATACTGCTGAAAGCCATTGCCCCTGCAGCCAACATTGGATTCAATAAACCCATGGCAGCAGCTGGTATCAAAAGGATATTATAGAAAAAAGCCCAAAATAGGTTCTGCTTGATTGATTTGAGAGTTCTCCGTGAGAGAATAATTGCCTGCTGGACTCCCTCCAAATCTCCCCTGATTATTGTTACTGGTGCAGCGGCCATGGCTACGTCTGTACCAGTCCCAATTGCGATGCCTACATCCGCTTGCGCAAGTGCTGGAGCATCATTTACCCCATCACCAACCATTGCAACAATCTTTCCTGTTGATTGAAGATTCTTAATTTCAATGGATTTACCCTCAGGCAATACTTCTGCCTTAACACTATTAATCCCAACTTGGTCTCCAATCGCATTAGCAGTTTTTTGATTATCTCCAGTTATCATGATCGTTTTCAAACCCAAGTTTTTGATCGATTCGATTGCAGTTTTCGAATTATCTTTTATTGCATCAGCAACTGCGATACAACCAACTAATTTATCATTTACAGCAACCAACATGGGTGTTTTTGCTTCTAGTTGAAAGTCTTGAACTAAACCAGCAACCTGTGAGGTATTTATATTGCTAGCGTCCATCAACCGTATATTTCCAACTCTTATGGTTTTTCCAGACATATCTGCTTCTACACCCATACCAGAAATGGATTTAAAAGAATCAGGTTCTCTCAATTGAATCCCATTTCGGGTTGCTTTTGCCCAAATTGCTTCCCCTAATGGATGTTCACTTCCTTTTTCTGCACTGGCTGCGATTTCTAATATTTCTTTCTCTGAATATTCTGTTTTATTAAAAGAAACGATATCTGTGACTTCTGGTTGTCCTTTCGTAATCGTTCCTGTCTTATCAAAAACCATGACTTCAACTTTTCCTGCTGTTTCCAATGCTTCTGATGAACGAAAAAGAATTCCCATCTCTGCAGCTCTTCCTGTACCAACCATGACTGCAGTTGGCGTTGCCAATCCCATCGCACACGGGCAAGCAATCACCAGAACAGCCACCATGTTTATCAAAGCCCTGGTAAAAATGGTTGTATCTGATCCGATAGGAAGTGGAATAAAGAAATACCAGACAAGGAATGTAATTAATGCCAGGGCAATTACTGCTGGTACAAATATTGACGATACTTTGTCTACAATTGCTTGTATTGGAGCTTTGCTGCCCTGGGCTTCTTCTACAAGCTTAATAATTTGAGCAAGGGCTGTTTCTTTACCTACTTTTGTTGCTTCAAACTTGATCATTCCCTGTCTGTTCATTGTGGCACCAATTACGGGATCACCTGCACTTTTTTCAACAGGGATGGATTCGCCAGTTAACATGGATTCATCTACAGAGGATTTACCCGAAATCACAACACCATCAACTGGAATTTTTTCACCAGGTCGGACAAAAACAAAATCTCCAACTTTTACTTCGTCTACACTTACATTTACTTCTTTTCCATCTCGTTCAATTCTTGCTTCTTTTGGACGTAAACCCATTAATTTCTTTATCGCTCCACTTGTTCTTCCTTTCGCTTTGGCTTCCAAATATTTTCCAACCCTGATCAAAGTGATGATCACTGCGGAGGTTTCGAAATATAAATGTCCAGGGATCATACCAATTAATACAAAGATGGAGTAAATGTATGCAACTGAAGATCCCATGGAAATAAGGACATCCATGTTTGCAGAACCATTTCGCAATGATTTATAAGCTCCCACATAATATTGCCAACCAACATAAAACTGAACTGGCGTTGCCAGGATAAACATTACCCAATTGAGTAGCCCATCTTGATGCAGGCTGTCCAAAATGTGGAGATCTTTAGACATTGAAATAATGAATAATGGTAAGGTAAATATTAAGCCTATGATCAATAATGTCTTTTGTTTCTTTAACTCCAATTCTCGTGCTTTGCCTTCAGCATCATCGGTGTCTGATCCAAGTTCAACTGGATCAAAACCAACAGATCGTATCTTTTTTCTAATCTCTGATTGGCTTATGACTGTTGGTATATATTTAATTTTTGCTTTTTCAGTTGCATAACTTATATGGGCTTCGATAATTCCTTCCATGTTGGAAATCGTTACCTCAAGCCGTTTGGCATCACTATCATCCGCGATTCTTTTGATCAAAATTTCTGCTTCCCCAACCGCTATACCATACCCGGCTTTTTCAATTCTGTTTACAACATCAGAAAGTTTAATTTTATCTGGATTAAATTCCACCGATGCTCTTTCTGAAGATAGATTGACAACCACTGAATTTACTCCATCCAATTTATTAATATTTCTTTCAACGGTTGCCTCACAATTGGCACAAGTCATACCAGTTATAGGTAATGTTAAATGTTTTACTAGTTCAGTCATTATTATTTCTCTTTTTAATACTATTTAAAAAGAGGAGGGATAATACCCTCCTCTTGTAAAACTTGAAATATTTAATTTACGATTAACCGGCAACTGGATAATTAATCGATGAAAGTAGCTCTTTAATTTTTTCTTCATTTGCCGGATCATCAAATTCAATCTCGACTTTTCTAGAATTTGCATCCGCTATCACTGAACTAACTCCTTCTAATTCAGATACCTCAGATTGAATTGTGTGAACACAGTGATTGCAATGAATACTTGGAACCGAATAGTAAACTTTCTTCATTATTTTCTCCTTTATGATTTATGCAAAATCATAATTTGTTTGATGTTTCGAATACTTCAATTATCTCGTTCAAAACTCTTTGGCGTTCTTTCTGATCCTCTCCTTTTACAGCAGTGATTACACAGGAATTTAAATGATTATCAAGAATTATTCCACTTACCTTCTTCAAAGCTGATTCAACAGCCTGAATTTGACGAATCACGTCTATACAGTAAGCTTCTTCATCGACCATCCGAATTATTCCCTTCAAATGACCTTCAATTGTCTTTAACCTTCTGCGAGGATCTTCATTATTCATTTTGTATTCCTACACCCTCCCCTGGGGGGATGGGTGATAGTTATTATACCCCCTTGGGAGGTTCTGTCAAGGTATATAATTTCTCATTCCACCATCACCTATACTCTATAGTGGTGTTATATATTAATAATTCCTATTTCCAAGTTTTTTATAAGGATGATCATGGCCAAAATAGCAGTCATAACCGACACAGATGCAAGCTTTTCACAAGAATTCGCAGTTTCTCATGGAATTACCATGGTTCCAATCATGGTTCAATTTGGAGAGGAGGGTTTTAGAGATACTTTTGATATTACAAATTCCCAGGTGTTCTCAAGGATTGATAAGGAAGGAAAGCTTCCAACAACTTCTGCGCCATCTCCAGGTCAATTTCGAGAATCTTTTTTGAACGCCTTTAATTCTGGGTACGAATCAGTAATTTGTTTTACTGTCAGCAGTGAAGTTAGTGCAACATATGCTTCCGCAGTGAATGCAAGAAATGAATTTCCCGATAAAGATATTTCAATCATTGATTCTAAGAGTCTTACAATGCAGCAGGGTTATATGGTTTTAGCAGCCGCCGAATCCATAGACAAGGGCTCCAGCAAAGAAGAAGCCATTGCAGCTGCATTGAATATTCGGGACCGATCTTATATGTTTGCTGCCCTTTCTACCCTAAAATACCTGGCAATGAGCGGACGAGTGGGTCATATCGCAGCAGGTTTTGCAAATTTATTAGATGTGAAACCAATTTTAACTATTCGCAATGGTAAATTGGATCTATTGGAAAAAATCAGGACACAGAAAAAAGCGTGGAGCCATACTATCGAGTTAATTTCTAATGCATCACAAGGAAAAATAATTGAAAGGATAAGTGTCATTCATGTAAATGTTCCTGAAAAAGCAGAATATTTTAAGGAATTGCTTAAATCCAGTGTTGCCTGTCCTGATTTAATTGAAACCAGAGAAATTAACCCCGGTTTATCAGTTCATTCCGGAGCAGGGATGGTAGGCGCTGTTGTCGTAACCGCAGATTAGTTCATATCCATACTGATAATCAATAATTAATAACAATTATCACAGCCCAGATTTCTTTAGTTCTTGGGGTTTGGTATAATAATTTAATATAAACAAATAGTATTCAGAAATTAAATTTATTATGTAAAGGAGGCAATAATGAGTCCATTTAAGCTGACCTATGCAACCATGTTCAATCCCCCAGAAGAATTGCACGAGAACTTTGATTCCGCATTAAAGAATGTCAGGAATGATTTAGGCCTTGATTATCCTATGTTTATTGACGGTAAAGATGTTTTTACATCAGTAAAATTCAAGGATTTTAATCCAGCGAATTTTGAACAGCTTCTTGGCACTTTCCAAAAAGGAGATTCGACACATGCAACTCAAGCATTAACTGCAGCCAGGAAAGCGTTTCCAACCTGGTCAAGAATGCATTGGAAAGAACGGATTACTTTCTTGAGAAAAGCTGCTGACAACATCGATAACCGGTTATTTAAAATGGGAGCTGCTTTATCGCTCGAGGTAGGCAAGAACCGAATGGAATCCCTGGGCGATATTGCTGAAACAGCTGATCTCATTCGATATGCATGCGAGCAAATTGAACAAAATAATGGATTTACATCTCAAATGGGGAAAGATCCATTAGTCGGTTATGAAGCACAGAATTATTCCAAGCTTCGTCCCTATGGTGTATGGGTAGTCATTAGTCCTTTTAACTTTCCGTTTGCTTTAACAGGTGGTCCTGTTGGAGCTGCGCTAGCAGCAGGAAATACGGTTGTCATCAAACCAGCAAGTGATACACCCTGGGTTGTACGATTACTTACAGAATGCTTCAGAGATGCTGGATTACCTGATGGTGTTATTAATTACGTTACTGGCCCTGGAAGCACTCTTGGCCAATCCCTTATTGAAAGCCCAGAAGTTGACGGTATCACCTTTACTGGTTCATATGATGTTGGCATGAAGATATTCAGAGATTTTGCCAATGGAAGTTATATCAGACCAACGATATTGGAGTTGGGAGGAAAAAATCCTGTAATAGTGTCCAAACATGCTGATTTGGAACGAGCATCGATCGGAATCATACGTTCAGCGTTTGGTCTTCAAGGCCAAAAATGTTCAGCTGCTTCCCGAGTTTTTATTGAAGGCGAAGTGTATGATGAACTCGTTGACCGATTAAAAGAGATGACCGAAAAACTTGTGATTGGCGATCCCACTGAAAGAAATGTGTACCTTGGTCCGGTTGCAAATAGATATTCATATAACGATTTTCAGAATTTCACAAAGGAATTAAAGAAATCTGGAAAAATATTAACCGGAGGTGGAATATTAACTGAAGGTGCATTCTCAAAAGGTTTCTTCTGTGCTCCGACATTAGTAACTGACCTGCCTATCGACCATGTCTTGTGGAAACAAGAAATGTTTGTTCCGATCACTACAATTGCGAAAGTTGCCAATCTTCAAGAAGCCATGAAATATGCCAATGACGTGGATTACGGATTGACGGCTGGTTTTTATGGGTCTCTTGAAGAAACTGAGTGGTTCTTCGATCAAATAGAAGCTGGGGTTACATATGCTAACCGCCCACAAGGAGCTACAACTGGTGCATGGCCTGGATATCAACCCTTTGGTGGTTGGAAGGGCTCAGGATCGTCAGGGAAGAATGCCGGTGGTCGATATTATGTCCAGCTTTACATGCATGAACAGATACAAACGCTGATCAAATAAGAGATTTATATTAATTTTATTTGCAAGCCCGGAGAAACCTCTCCGGGTTTGTTTGTTTAATGTAACACAGATGCGTATGATCTCACAATTTCATTTTCACTATAATAATTGAAAATTTCAAGGTCGTATATAATATTCAGAGTACCATCCACCGAAATACTATTAGGAGCGGAGGACAATAAATGTCCAAACTTACTTCTTTAAAAAATGCGATCAATCTTCATATATCTGATGGCGATACCGTTTACGCTGCTGGTTTTACCCACCTGATCCCATTTGCCGCTGGTCATGAAATTATCCGGCAAAATAAGAAAAACCTGGTGTTGGCAAGAGCAACTCCAGATTTAATTTATGATCAAATGGTTGCAGCTGGCTGCGCTAGAAAAGTAATTTTTTCATAAATTAAATCTGGAGTT
>Ga0209342_10004180_pt1 | contig 15053 bp, 13 predicted proteins | sample RifCSP16_2_FD_184023 | JGI IMG/M metagenome (GOLD analysis project Ga0209342, IMG submission 184023) | Soil microbial communities from Rifle, Colorado - Rifle CSP2_sed 16_2 (SPAdes) (version 2) | ecosystem: Environmental > Terrestrial > Deep subsurface > Rock core/Sediment | place: Rifle... | reverse complement strand
GATGGCAATCGCCGGGCGATGAAACGGATCGTCAAGGCCGGGGACGTGCCCGGCCTGGTCGCCTACATCGACGGCGAGCCGGCGGGGTGGTGCTCGGTCGCTCCTCGGGAGGCCTACCCTGCGTTGCAGCGTTCGCGCGTGCTCAAGCGCCTCGACGACACGCCGGTGTGGTCGATTGTGTGCTTCTACATCGCCCGTCCCCATCGGGGCCGGGGGCTCGCCGTGGCGCTGATCCGCGCCGCGATCGACTATGTTCGGCGCCGGGGAGGGAAAATGCTGGAGGCCTATCCAGCGATCGCCCGGACCGGCCGCCTCCCCGCGGTTTCTGCGTACATGGGGGTCCCATCCGCGTTTCTTCAGGCGGGGTTCAGGGAAGTGGCGCAGCCCTCGGAAGGCCGAAAGATCTGCCGCTACCGCATCCGACGACCCGAGCAGCGCCGGCGGTGAGGCAGGGTCCCGCTCATTCCATGTGGAATTGTCCTGCAGTCGGTGCGTCGCCCGCTCGGGATGACGTCAACGGGGTCATCTCTCTGCAGTCTCGGCGCGCTCTTGTCGTCACCAAATATCCCTTCGAATTAGCGCCATCCTGAGAGCCTGTGAATGAATTGGACGAGGACATGCGCAAGCATCCCTCGCATCCAATTGCACTGATGCAATGCCATTCATGGCTTGTAGCTTTCCGCCTCACCCCCTACCCCCCTCTCCGCTTGTCACGATTCGTCAACGCATTTCGCGAAAGCGGAGAGGGGGATTGAGGTCTAAGGACGCGTCCTTAGATAACCTCCCCTCCCCCGGCAGATCCTCATCACCCAGGTAACGGTAGGATCTGCCGGGGGAGAGGCCAGGGGTGGGGGCAATAGAAGCCGCGCCAGCCGCGGTGAAGGAAGTTCATTGCGGCGGCGAGGCACAGGAGACGGAAGACCGCCTTTCAATGCAGCAACAACAGCCCCCCGGGTGATCGCCGGGGGGCCTCTCTCGTGCTTCGTCTCTTGTCGTCTGCTAGGCCGGCGCGGCCCCCTTGGGCCAGGCGCGCAGCTCAATGGTCAGGCGCTGGAAGTAGGAGTTGGCCGGGAGCGGGCCCTCCCCGTAGGTGAGGTCGACAATCCGGGCCTCCACTTCGAGCGAGGCCGTCTCCAGATAGACCACCCCGCCGCTCTCCACCTCGACCGGATCTCCCTTCGCCGCGAGCCGGCTGCGGGTCGCATCATCGTTGAACGTATACCGACTCATCAGCACTTTCGTGACGGTCTGGATGTCGTTCTTGTCGAAGAGCCAGATCTCAAAAGCCGAGACCTTCTTCGGATCGCCCGTCCCCATCAGGTCGGCGATGCCCACGCCGCACTCACCGACGAATTCGCCGGCGGGTGTCTCAATGCTGAACGAGTCGTCGTAAAGATCGTCGCCCAGGGTAAACGTAGTTCGGAATGTCGCCAGGGGTTCATTGGCCGCCGCTGGTCCGGGGAGATCCATTTCGCCGGGCCTTCCCGGTTGAGCCCAGAGATCCTCGCGCTCCTCGAGAGGCGATTGGGGCACGCCGCCCGCCAGCCGGCGTCGCAGGACGAGCGCCAACACCAGGAGAACTCCCAGGATTCCGGTGGCCCCGCAGGCCGGGAGGATGAAGCGGCTCAGCGCCCCGCCGAGAAACTCGCCCTCCTCCTCTTCCGGTGGCGGCTCTAGGAGCTCGATCGCGGCGCTGAACTGCTGAATGGCAGATGGGTCCACGTCTCCGGGATCGCCGCCCACCTCCTCCAGCGTAGCCGCGGCCGCCGGTCCCAGAGCATCATAGCGTTCCCGGGCAAGCTCGGCCTCCTGGTTCACGGAATACGAAACGATGGCCATCCGCAGGTACTCTTGCCGGAGGTCGGAACGCAGGTGCTCGGGTAGGGCGTCGGTCCACTCGACCGGGTTGATCACCCAGCCGTAGATGATTCCCAGGATGATTCCAAGCAGAAGAGCAATCCCGGCGACCACCCACTTGCGTTCCGTCAGTCCCTTCAATGCTTCCATGGGCCCTCACTTTGGGCGCCGTGCCATTCCGCGCCCTATCTGCTCCCGCGGGGAGATTGTAGACTCGACGCGGGGACCGGGCAACCGCTTCGTTGCAGGACTTATGCCGCGTCCGGCTCCACGGCGGCTAGTTCCGATTGCCGAACGCGATTCCCACAGACCGTGCACAGAGCGTGATCCCTGTTTTCGACCACGAGCAGCCCTCCACATTGAGGGCATGGCTGTGGGAGAGGGCGTTTCCAGGAGGTGAATTCACACGCCGGGTAGTTGGCGCAGCCGTAGAACACCCGGCCCTTGCGGGTCTTGCGCTCAACCAGCTCGCCTCCATCCTTGGGGCACCTCACGCCGATTCTCTCCAGCCAGGGCTCCGTGTAGCGGCATTCGGGGAAATCCGAACACCCGATGAACTTCCCATACCGGCCGTGGCGGATCACCAGAGGCTTGCCACAGGTCGGGCAGGCCCGGTCGATCACCTCGGGCTCCGCCTTCATCTCGGGCATCAGCCGCTCCGCCTTGCGCAGGTCGGCGGCGAACGGCCCGTAGAAATCGCGGATCACCTCCGCCCACCCGCGAGTGCCTTCGGCGATCTCATCGAGCTCTTCCTCCATCCGGGCGGTGAAACCCAGGTCGACGATCTCCGGGAAGTGATCCACGAGCAGCTCATTGACCACTTCCCCGATCTCGGTGGGCGCCAGCCGCTTGGCTTCCCTGCGGACGTAGCCTCGCTGCTGGATCGTGGTGAGGATCGGGGCATAGGTGGATGGCCGCCCGATCCCGTATTCCTCAAGAGCCCGCACCAAGGTGGCCTCGGTGTATCGAGGCGGCGGCTGAGTGAAGTGTTGCTCGGGGAACAGATCGATCAGATCGAGCGGATCCCCGTCGGCCAGAACCGGCAGCCCGTTCATCCGAATCTCGCCATTCTCATCTTCGCCGGCGGACCCGTTTTCCTCGGCGACGTCCTGGTAGACGGCGAGGAAGCCGGAGAAACGCAGGCTGGAGGCGGCAAGGCGAAGCCGGTATTCGTGCTCGGCCGACTTTCCCAGCACATCGACGGTGAGCGTATCAAACTCCGCGGGGCTCATCTGAGAGGCCAGGAAGCGCTGCCAGACAAGAGTGTAGAGCTTGAGCTGCTCTGCGCTCAGGTCGCCGCGCAACGACTCGGGGTCTCGTCCGGGCGATGTGGGTCGAATCGCCTCGTGCGCCTCCTGGGCCCCTCTGGTCTTCGTCTTGTAGATCGGAGGCTCCGAAGGGAGGTAGTCTTTCCCGAAGGAGCGCTCGATCACCTCCCGGGCCTCGGCCTGCGCGAGCGCCGAGACGTTGGTCGAGTCCGTGCGCATGTAGGTGATGAGCCCGGTGGGCCCCTTTTCACCGAGATCGACGCCTTCATAGAGCTGCTGGGCCACCGCCATCGTGCGCCGGGCGGTGAAGCCGAGCCGCCTGGAGGCATCTTGCTGAAGAGTGCTGGTCGTGAAGGGGGCCCACGGGCGGCGCTGGCGCGTGCTGCGCCGGACGCGATCCACCCGGTAGGTGGCCGAACGCAAATCCATCTGTACAAGGCGGACATCGGCTTCGGTGGCCAGCTCGGGGGTTACGCCATCCTTTCGGGCCAACCTCGCGCGAAAAGAGGGCGGCTTCTCCGGCTGCAGCAACTCGGCGTCGATCGTCCAGTATTCGCGGGCGACAAACTGGCGGATCTCCTTCTCGCGGTCGACCACAAGCCTCAGGGCGGCCGACTGGACTCTCCCGGCGGAGAGCCGTCCCCTCACCTTCGCCCACAGGAGCGGGCTGAGGTTATACCCGACGAGCCGGTCCAGAACCCGGCGCGCCTGCTGGGCGTCGACCAAATGCATGTCGATCGGGCGCGGGTGGGCGAACGCCTCTTTGATCGCCTGCTCCGTGATCTCGTGGAAGACTACGCGGTGGGCGCGGCCCGGGTCGATCGCCGCCGCTTCGAGAAGGTGCCAGGCGATGGCTTCGCCCTCGCGGTCGGGGTCGGTGGCGAGCAGCACTTCCTCCGCCTTGGCGGCCTCCCCCTTGAGCCCCGCCACCACCTCGCGTTTCTCGTTCGGCACGCGGTACTCGGGCTCGAAGCCGTTGTCGACGTCGACCGACAGGCGCGAGCGAAGAAGGTCGCGCACGTGCCCGAGGGAGGCGCGGACGGTGTATCCGGCGCCGAGGAACCTGCCAACCGTGCGGGCCTTCGCCGGCGATTCCACGACCACCAACCGGCCTCGGCGTTTCGCCGCCGTTCCCCGCCGCGGCTTCTTCGAGGCGGCAGGCGGCGTCAGCCCTTCGTGGGCCTGGGTGCGGCCCATACGAAAGAGCTTGGTGCCGCAGACCGCGCACAATCCTCGGGTGGCAGGAGTTCCGGAGGCTGTGAAGGTCGCCTCCGGCGTCTGCATCTCTCTCTTCTGCTTGCACTTCACGCAATAAGCTTCCACAATGGCTCCACTACAAGTATTTGTCTTGCCCCTCCCGCTCAAGCTGCTCCACCAGACGGCGGATCGATTCCACTTCGTCGCGCGCGCACACGAGCACCACGTCCCCAGCGTCGACGACCACGAGGTTGTCCACCCCGAGGGTCACGATCAGGCGGGGCTCTTCGCCCGCCTGTTGGAAGACGAGCGTGCCTCGGGTATCGAGAGCACGGATATTACCACCGACGACCAGATTGCCCGAGGAATCGGGCTTCATGATGTCGAACAGCCGCTCCCAACTTCCCAGATCCCACCACTCGAGCCGATCGGCGGCGATGAGGGAGACGTTCTTCGCCCCCTCCATCACGCCGTAGTCAATCGTCTGCTTCTGCAGGCCATTCCAGACGCGCTCCAACACTTGCCGCTCCTGCGGTGTGCCGAGGGCCGGCTCGATCTCCTTCAGGCCGCCATAGAGGCCGGGCATCTGCCTCTCGAGCTCCGGGAGGATCCGGTCGGCCCGCCAGATAAACATACCGGAATTCCAGGAATACCGGCCTGAAGCGATGTAGGCCTCGGCCGTCTCGCGATCCGGTTTCTCCTTGAACGCCCGCACTCGGAAGGCCGTGGTTCCCTCGAACTCGCCCCTCGCCTCGCCGCGTTCGACGTAGCCAAAGCCGGTCGCCGGGTAGGTGGGCCGGATCCCCAGAGTGACGAGATCTCCTTCTACGGCCAGGGCGAACGCGGCCCGGAGGATCTGCTGAAAGGCGACGACGTCCCCGATGTAGTGATCCGCCGTCAGGCACGCCATCCGGCACTCAGGGTCGCGCCGGTGTAGCGTAATCGCCGCCAGCCCCACTACGGAGGCCGTGCCTCGGGGCGCGGGCTCGATCAGGAAGTTGTCCCGCGGCACTTCGGGCGACTGCGATCTCAAATCGTCGGCCTGATCCTCGGCGGTGACCACCCAGATGCGCTCGGGAGGGAGGATAGGCAGAACGCGATCCACCGCAAGCTGGAACAGGGTGCGCTCACCGAAGAGGCGCAACGACTGTTTGGGCCGCCTTCGACGGGAGACGGGCCAAAGACGAGTGCCCCCGCCCCCCGCCATGATGACCGCATGCTCTGCCACGATCTCTACTCGACTCGATACTCTGCCGGGGCTTCCCGCGCCCGGACGTACTGCATCCCGCCGACCTGCCTCGCCCGACCCTTCAGCTCCAGCATGGCCAGGGAGGCGCTCACCTGGGAGGCCGGCAAGCCGCAGCGCGCCTGGACTTCATCGACATGCACCGGCTCGCTCGTCAGGGCGGCCAGGACGCGCGCCTCGTCGTCGTCCTGGGGCAGCGCTTCGCTGACGGCTTCCTGGCGCGCGACGGCCTCCAGGTTGAGCGCTTCCAACACATCCTCCAGAGCCACCAGAGGCCGCGCCCCGGAGCGGATGAGCAGATTGGTGCCGCGACTCGGGCCCTGGAAGATGCTCCCCGGGACGGCGAAGACTTCCCGGCCCTGCTCGACGGCGAAGTCCGCCGTGATCAGCGCCCCACTCCCTTCCCCAGCCTCGACGATGACCACGGCCATGGAAAGGCCGGAAATGATTCGGTTGCGGGGCGGGAAGTTTCCCGATTCCGGCGCCGTCCCCAAAGGGTAGTCGCTGACCACGGCCCCGGATTGCGAGATGCGCTCGGCCAGCCTTCGGTTTTCCGGAGGGTAGATGCGATCCAGGCCCGACCCGAGCACCGCAATTGTCCTCCCGCCGGCCTCCAGCGCGGCCTGATGGGCAGCGGCGTCGATCCCGCGCGCCATCCCCGACACCACCGTCACGCCCCCGGCCGCCAGCACGGCGGCCAGATCTCGGGCCACGGCGATACCGTAGGCCGTCGGGCGCCGCGTGCCGACCACTGCCGCCGCCCATCGATCCTGAGGCGTGATCTCGCCCCATACGTAGAGCACAGGCGGAGGGGCGTCGACTTCCAGAAGGCGCGGGGGGTAGGCCTCGTCCTCCCAGGTAATCAGATGGAAGCCCTGCGCGTGAATCCTATCCAGTTCCTCGTTGAGATCCATCCGCTCACGGGCCTGCATCAGATTCGCAAGCGATCGAGCATCAAGCCCCGCCTGGCGCAACTCCACCTCGGACGCGTTCCACGCCGTTTCCAGATCGCCGAAGGCATCCAGCAGCCCGCGCAGCCGCACTGGGCCTATTCCCAGCACACGATTGAAAGCCACCCAGTAGCGCCGCGACTCGGTCATCGCAAATCGCGCCCCTCGAGCGCCTGTCCGGTCGAGAATACCATGCGGATTCCGCGGGTGTCAAGCGACGGGGCGCGGATGAGGCTCGCCAGGCGTCCAGATGACGGCCCCGCCCGACGTCGGATCCCACGCCAAACGGCGCGGCTTGAAGAGGATCGAGACGGATCGCAACGTGCGCCGCGGCCGCACTCACCACCTCCCGCTATCCCGAGATTCGTCTGCCGGGAATCCGGGGCGGCGTGAGATCCTTCCGATGAGAGGCAGCGACCGCGGCAGGATCGCGCCGCGGACTTGCGGGGCATCCCGCTCATGAGTGGACTAGTCCCCCGCTTCTCCCCGGAGCCCCGGCAGGAGGCGAACCCGAATCGTCATCGCCTCCAGATCGATCTCCCGAATGACCGGTTCGATCGCAGGGATCAGGATTTCCCCTTCTGGCTCACCCCGCACGACATAGACATCGTTGGCGCGGGTCTGCAGAATTTCGGTCACCCGGCCCAGCGCCTCGCCGTCCTCGGTGAAAACCTCCAGCCCGACGATCTGCCACAGGTAGTATGTGCCGGGAGGCAGTGCCGGGATGTCCGAACTGCGAAGGCTCGCCTCGGCGCCGCGGAATCTCTCGGCGGCGTTCCGGTCGTCGACGCCCTCGACGAAAAGCAGGTGGTGCTCGCCATGCGGTGCGATCGACCGCACAACGGCGGGGCTGTTGCGGCGGCCGAAGTAGATCTTGGAAGCGGGCAGGATCATGCCCACGAGATCTGAGGCGGCCTCCAGAAGGAGCGCGCCACGCACGCCGTGGGGGCGAAGCACACGCCCGACAGCCGTATATTCAGGCGGCTGTCGGGCGCCTTTCGGAGAGCCGGATGATCTGCCTGAGGGCATCGCGTCTACAAGATGTCGAGCGTCGCGCGTGATCCCTTGCGCGCCGCCGCCACACGCAGCAGGGCGCGCATGGCGTTGGCCACCTTTCCACCCCTTCCAATCACACGCCCCATGTCTTCTTCTGCCACTTTCAATTCCAGGCGCACGCCGCCTCGGTCGGGCCGCTCGGTTACCCGCACCTCGGTGGGGTCATCTACCAGGGACTTGGCGATGAACTCGATCAGCTCTTTCACAACCCATCCCTCAAGGTGCGGCCTGGCGGCTACTCCGCGGCGGCCTGAGGAGCCTCTTCAGAGGCCTTAGCCGCCTTGGCGCGCGCCCGGCGGGATAGTCCGCGGGCCTCGAGATCATCGCGGCGCGTTCGCGTATCGCCCATCGGGCCGCCCGCTTTGGCCTCTGCGAGGACGCCTTCCACAGGCTCGCCGCCCTTCACACGTTCCCAGCGGGCCCAAGTGCCGGCCGTCTTCAGAATCTTGACGACCGACTCGGATGGCTGGGCCCCGTCTTGCAGCCAGTGATAGAGCCTCGCCTCATCGATGACGACAGTCGCCGGCACCGTGCGAGGATTGTAGTGCCCGATCGTCTCGAGAAACCGCCCGTCGCGCGGGCTTTCCCGATCTGCGACGATCAAACGAAAGCTGGGTTGGCGCTTCGCGCCCACCCTTCGTAGCCGTATCCGCACCATGGTCGCTTGTTTTTCTCCTTGATTCTACTCGGCATGCCGCCTCCTCACCACCGGGGAGAGGGTGCCCGGAGGGGGCTGCGGATGCCTATCCGAGGCGCAGCCCCGGCGGAAGCCCGCCGAGACCGCGCTTGCCAACCTGTTGGAACAGCCTGCGCATCTCTCGAAACTGGCGCAGAACCTGGTTCACGTCTTGCACGCTCGTTCCCGAGCCGGCGGCCACGCGCCGCTTGCGGCTCGCATTGAGGATCTCCGGCCGCCTCCGCTCCAGCGGCGTCATCGATTGCACGATTGCCTGCGTCTGTATGAGACGCCGCTCCGCCAGGCCGGCGTCGATCCCCGTCGCCTGGCCGGCGATCCCGGCCGGAAGAAGCTCCAGGATCTTGCCTACGGGCCCCAGCTTGCGAACCTGGCGCAGCTGGTCGGCGAGATCGTCCAACGTGAACTCGCCACTTGCCAGCCTTTCCGCCTGACGTTTCGCCTCCCCCCGATCGAAAGCCGATTGGGCCTGCTCGATCAGAGTGAGAACATCCCCCATCCCGAGGATCCGGGAGGCCAGGCGATCCGGCTCAAAGGTTTCGAGGGCATCCCGGGCCTCGCCCGTGCCGAGAAACTTGATCGGCAGGCCGGTGACCGCCCTCATCGAGATCGCCGCTCCGCCACGGGCATCGCCGTCCATCTTCGTCAGGATCAGCCCCCCGAGCGGCAGCTTGTCCTGAAACCCGCGGGCGATATTGACCGATTGCTGCCCGGTCATCGCGTCGGCGACGAGCAGGATCTCTGCAGGCCGGAGGCGTTCCTGGATGGCGATTAGCTCGTCCATCATGGCATCGTCGAGCTGCGATCGCCCAGCGGTATCCAGGAGAACCACCGAGGCCCCGCCCCTCGCGGCCGCCTCCACCGCCTGCGCGCACAGATCGATTGCGCTGACGCCGGCCTGATGATAGATCGGAATTCCGATCTCCTCGCCCAGGGCTTGGAGTTGCTCCACCGCAGCCGGGGGTACGGGTCGCCTGCGGCCATCCAGACCCGCTCGCCACGCTCGCTCAGCCAGCGGGCCAGCTTGGCGGCCGTTGTCGTCTTGCCCGAGCCCTGAAGGCCCACGAGCATCACCACGCAAGGCCTGGGCCCGGAGAGCAGGAGGCGGGCCGGCGACCCCAGCGCGGCGGTGAGCTCGGCGTGAACAATCCGGACAACTTGCTGACCCGGATTGAGAGCTCTCCCCGCCTCGTCGCTCAGCGCGCGCTGGCGCACTCGGTCCAAGAGATCCCGGACAACCTGGTAATGTACGTCCGCGTCCAGAAGCGCGAGGCGGATCTCCCGCAGGGCCGCATCCACGTCGGCCTCGCTCAGCCGGCCGCCCCGGCCGAGGCCCCGTAGCGCGGCTTGAAGGCGATCGGTAAGTGTCTCAAACATCGCGGCTTACTCCAGGCATGCAACCGCCGATCGGGCTGCTTCGAGCGCAGCGTCCGGTCGGCGGGCTACCCTGCGTCGTCGTGAGCCTATTCTAGCCGCACAGGCCAGGTGGGTCAAGGGAGACTCTCCTCGACCATCAAGACACGCAGGCCGGCCTGCATCGCCTCCTCCGGCGAGCCTTCCTCCAGCACAACCACCACGACCAACCCGGAGCGGCGGCCGAGGAACCAGATCACATAATCCCCGAGCCCACCCACTGCGGCCCGCGACGTCAGACCTCGGGCGCCTCCCTCCAGGAGGGGAAGGCTCTCCATGATAGCCGAGGCCGCCTCCCGGCTGACGGTGGCCGTGGGAGGCTGCCCGCCCGGCAGGCCCAGCCATGCGCCTCCCGGGATCCTTTGAGCCATGTAGAGCCGCAGGGAAGGCAGGAAACCGTCACCGGCGAGCGCGGCGAAGGCCCTGGCCAGCTGTACTGGGCTGACCGTCAACGAGCCCTGACCTGCGGCCGCCAGCCGGATGTCTTCGCCTTCGGGCAGACGGTAGACCCCCTCCCCATGCAGCCCAAGATCGGGGTTGCGATCCAGGCCAAAGGCCGTGAGCATCTCGACGAATGCGTCGTGCCCGATCGCGGAACCTAGATCCGCGAAGGGGAGCGGGCACCCGTAGGCTAGCGCATTCTGCAGCGTGGGCTGGGTCGAACCGGGCGGGGTCCGGGTGCAGCTCAGGCTGCGGCCGCTGAAGGTGAGGGGAATGTGCAGCGAGGCGGTGGGGTCCACGAGATCCGCCAGTCCTTCGCGAATCGCCCAGGCGGCGACGAAGGGAGAAATCGCACTACCGGGCTGGTAGCGCCCTTGGGTGGCGCGATTGAGAAGCGGCGCGTCCGCACGATTGACGAGGGAAGTCCAGTCCTCGTCGATCCGGTTGGGGTCAAAGTTCGGGGACGAGATCATCGCCACCACTTCGCCGGTTTCGATTTCGACAGCGACGATCGCTCCCGCGCGGCCTTGAATCCCCTGGGACGCGGCGTCCTGGAGTTGCAGGTCCAGGCTGAGCCGGATGTCCATCCCTGGGGGCGGCGTGCCCGAGAGAAGATGGTGCCACCAGATCACCCACGGATCCTGCCCGGCCTCCCCGCGGAGGGCGGCGTCCATCGCCTCTTCCACGCCCGACTGGCCGTAGCGGTATGAATCAAACCCGACCAGGGAATAGGCCGACGCCTCTGGGTAGACGCGCGCGTACTCTCCCCGGTCGCCGGTCGAGAGAGCCAGGGACTGGCCGGCCCGATCGTAGATCGCGCCTCGGAGCGAGTAGAACTCCGACACGCCGCGGCGAGGATTGTCGGTCCGGGCGGTGAGGACCGGGGCCCGGACAAGGGTCCACCACCCCAGCGCAAGGGCCAGCCCAAGCCAGGCCACGAGGATCGCCGAATGCACGGTGGCGATCGGCTTGCGGAAAGTGGAAGACGACGAGGCTTCCGACGAGAGAAGGACGAGCAACCCGATTCCAACGAAGCTCGTCACCAGGGAGGAGCCCCCATAGGAGACAAAGGGAAGAGTGACCCCGGTGAGAGGAAGGAGGCGCAGGACTCCTCCGAGGATCAGAATGGCCTGAAGGCCGAACGCCAGGGAGATCCCGGTGGCCAGCAGGGATGTGAAGCGATCCCGACTCCGGGCACCCGCCCTCATGCCCCGCCCCACCAGAACGGCAAAGAGGGCGATCATCGCCAGTCCGCCCGCCAGCCCCCACTCCTCCGTGATCGCGGCAAAGATGAAGTCGGTGTGGGCAACCGGGACGAAGCCCGGAGACCCTAATCCAGGTCCTCGCCCCAAGAGGCCTCCCGAGGCCATGGCGATGATGGACTGCACGATCTGATAGGAGGCCCCCGCCGGATCGGCCCAGGGATTGATCCATGCGTTCACTCGAATTCTCACGATGTCGAATGCCAGGTATCCGAGGGCGCCCCCGACGAAGGCGAGGAGCGCGGCGCCGACGAGGACGCGAGCCCGACCCGAGGCGAAGTAGAGGAGGAACGCGAGCATCCCCAGGAAGAGCGTTCCCGTCCCGAGGTCTCGCTGAACGGCCAGCAGAGCGACGGAGAGCCCCCAGAGCACGACAAGAGGCGCCAGCGTGGCCAGGGGCGGCGCCGTCGCCTGACGGGGGCTCAGCGCCATGCGATCGGCGAGGAAGCTGGCGAAATAGGCGAGCAGCAGCAGGCGCAACGGCTCGGAGGGCTGGAAGTAGAAACCGCAGCATCCCAGCCACAGCCTCGGCTCGCCGCCGGACGGGTTGGTGCCGAAGATCAATGTGAGGGCAGCCAATGAGATTCCTGCCGTCAGAAGGAGGTAGCGGTAGCGGCGGAGCCAGCGCAGGATCCCGGGCCGCGGCAGGAGCTCAAGAAACACAACCAGGGCAACGACAAACCAGGCCGTCTGGCGCGCGCCAAACCCCGGAGCGACGCGCCAGACGGCGAGCAGTCCCCATCCGGTGAGCACGAAGGAGATCGGGATGAGGAAGGGATCCCGGATACGCCGCGTCCGCTGCAGGACGCGCCTGGTGAGCCAGGCGGCGGCAGCCCAGAGGGGAACCACCACCAAAGGCTGCCAGCGGCTTAGAGCGAGGCTCCAATCCTCCGCCTGGGCGGCAGGCGCCAGCGTGAGCGCCAGCGCGTTCAGGAGCAGGAAGAAGAAGCCGAGACGGAAGAGCCGCGTCTCGCGCCGCTCGATCTCCTCATTCCCCTCAGGCGAGATAGCGGCCGACAAGGAGCGAGAGCCTCTGCAGAGCCTCCGGGGAGATCCGATCGCGCCGTGTGAGAATGGCATCGCGCAGGGCATGGGCGCACGCGCAGGGGCGCGTCTCGGGCAGGCGCAGGAAAAGCTCGGCCAGCGCCTTTTGTGCCAGGGACGTGTTGCCCTTCAGGATCTGGACCACCCGTTCCACGGTGACCGGTTCCTCGGACACATGCCACACGTCGTAGTCGGTCACGTGGGCCATGACCGCGTAGCACAGCTCCGCCTCGCGCGCCAGAAAGGCCTCCGGAGAGGTGGTCATGCCGATGATGGCCATCCCCCACGTCCGATAGGTGTGGGATTCGACGCGGGTGGAGAAACGCGGGCCCTCGATCGTAATCGAGGCGCCTCCGCGATGGACCTTGCCTCCGGCAGCGACGACGCTCTCGGCCAGATGCGAGGAGAGGTCGGGGCAAAAAGGATCCGGCAGGCTGACGTGCCCCACAATGCCATCTCCAAAGAAGGAGCGCGCCCGCTGGTGTGTGTGATCGAAGAGTTGGTCGGGGACGACGATATCCCCGGGAACGTAGTCTTCTCGCAGCGAGCCGCAGGCGCTCACCGCGATCACGCGCTCGACGCCGATCATCTTGAGCGCGTAGATGTTGGCCCGGTAGTTCACCTCAGATGGAGTGAGATGGTGACCCACGCCGTGCCGCGCCAGGAAGGCGACACGCTGCCCGCCCAGGGAGCCCAGGAGCACCGGCGAGCTCGGCGCGCCGAAGGGCGTCCCCACGACGCGCTCCTCCACATCCTCGAGGCCTTCCATGGAGTAGAGGCCCGATCCACCGATCACGCCGACGACCGGCCGCGTTCGCATGACCCCTCCCTGAGACGACGTCCGGCTATCTTAGCATAGGTCGCCCGGCTCAGCCGTTGGAGGAAGGCGAGGCGCTGGCCGGCGGACTATCCCGCCCGAGCTCGAGGCAGACTCGGCCGAGGGTGACGTGGTCCCCGTAGGCGAGCACCAGAGGTTGATCCACTCTGACTTCGTTCACCCGCGTCCCGTTGCGGGACCCCAGGTCCTCCAGCCACCACTGACCGGACTGATACCACATGCGGGCGTGATAGGCCGAGACCATATCGTCGACGACGCGGACGGCGTTCTCCGCTGCCCTGCCCAAGACGTTCTCTTCCCCAAGGGCAAATGACTGCCCGGGGCTCGGGCCGTCGAGGACGATCAAACGCGCCGCCGGCAGCGTCTCACCGGCGCGGGCGCCGACGCGGATCTCGCGCCAAATCGAAACCAGGACCACGCCCAGGAACGCGTAGAGCGCCAGGGCAGCCAGGAGGCGAAGCCCCAGGAGAAGAATCGCGGGGCTCATTCCGGTTTCTCGGTCTTCTCGTCGCTGCCGATGCCGATAATCGTCCGCTGGTGACCCGCCGGGCGCGGCGGGAAGGGGGCGCGGTAGACGGGCGTCGAGTCCGGCGGGCCTCCCGGGTCTTCCCCATAGACCATACGGATCGGGCCGATGGTGATTACGTCCCCTGGGAGAAGGAGATGCTGCCTCACCGGCCGACCGTTCACTTTCGTCCCGGAGGCGGAGCCCAGGTCGAAGAGGACGAATCGACCGTCCCGCCAGCGCAGCTGCGCGTGGGTCCTGGAGACATGCAGGTCTTCAAGGATGATCTGATTGTCCAGGCGCCTCCCGATGTTGATCACTGGGCGATCCAGGGGGAAGTGGCGGTCGCCATCGATGATCAAGAAGGACCCACTCTTGGGCCCGGCCTCGCCCTGGCCCTCCGACACCGGCATGCCTTTGGTGAGCTCGAGGGGCGTACCGCTGTGCCACGCCACGACTCGCACTTCCCGCCGCGGCAGCGTGGGGTCGGAGGCGATCGCCACGCCTGGTTCCGTGCCCAGCAGATAGCCGGCGTTGCGCGCCGCCTCCAGCAAGCCCTTGCTCAACTCGGGGACGAACTCGGAGAACTTGCCGCCAAGCTGTTCGACTTCGGCGGGATTGAGGGTGAGCGCGTATTGATCCGGCGCATGGGCGCGCCCCTTCTCGTCACGCAGAACCCCATCGTCCATCGCCCTCGCCAGGCGTGCGCCCACCTCCGAAGCCGAGAGGCCCGCGCCAAACAGGCGGCCCAGCGAGCCTTCCACCAGCTTCTCCAGCTGCTTCTCCAGGCGGGAAAGTTCTCTGCTCATCGTCGACGGTCTTGTGCGGGCCGGCCTTTGCAGCCGGGAGCGCCCTCGCGAAAAAGGAGCGGGGCGACAGCCCGGCGGTCGTGGAAACCGCGTCGCTTCCCCCGCCTCTTCCTGCCCGGAAATCTGGCGCTACGTCTCTTCCCCCGCCTTCTTCCCTTTGCCTTTGGTCTCGCTCGCGAGAGTACGCAGGTAGTGCGGCGTGATTCGATCGATCTCCGGCCCCCGCGTCTTGGGCGGCGAATACGGCGGCGTCACCCGCGGCGGCCCGCCCACGTCTTCCCCGTAGATGAGCTGGACGACGGCGATCGAGATCACGTCCCCGGGATCCAGGATGTGTTGCTTCACCTGGCGGCCGTTGACGTAGGTGCCGGCCGTGGAGCCCATATCCACCAGCACGTAGCGCCCCGCCAATAGCCGGATCTCGCCGTGGACCCGCGAGACGTGCGGATCGGAAAGAATGAGATCGTTGTCCT
>Ga0209342_10004179_pt1 | contig 15053 bp, 10 predicted proteins | sample RifCSP16_2_FD_184023 | JGI IMG/M metagenome (GOLD analysis project Ga0209342, IMG submission 184023) | Soil microbial communities from Rifle, Colorado - Rifle CSP2_sed 16_2 (SPAdes) (version 2) | ecosystem: Environmental > Terrestrial > Deep subsurface > Rock core/Sediment | place: Rifle... | reverse complement strand
CCCCCGGCACCGTCCGCCACGACTTCGCGCTGGAGGTCGGCCGCAACCTGACGCACGCCTCGGATTCGGATCAGACGGCGGCCGACGAGGTGGGCCTCTGGTTCAGGCCCGATGAGATCGTGGATTGGCAGCGAGATATCGACCGTTGGGTGTTTGAGTCGTAAGCGGGCCAGGCCGCACTCCGCAAGAAAGAAGAGCGGACGACGCAACGTCGTCCGCGTTTTCTTCCGGCGCCGCCCGGTGCCCGTCTCCGCCTTCCACCCCGACGCGCACCCGCCGCAGCTTGGGCCATCCCCCGCCCTCACTCCGCCCCGCTCGTGTTACTGAACTCGCAGCAGCACCTTCCCCGACGACCAGAGGTCTTCCAGCTTGTAGTAGTCTCGCGCCGAGGGGGAAAGGAGATGGACGATGACGCCCCCGTAGTCAAGGAGCACCCATCCGCTGTGAGCGTCACCCTCTCTCCTGGCAGGCGCATGATCTTCGGAAATCCGCACGTGTTCCAGGAGCTCATCTCCAAGGGCATGGAGGGTGCGCTCGCTGGAGCAAGTGCACAACACAAAGTAGTCCGTGAAGGAACACACGCCGAGGAGATCGAGAAGAAGGATGTCCTCGCCCTTCTTGGCTTCGAGAGCGCCGACGATCTTATGCGCCAGAGGCAACGCATCTTGGGGCATTCGGCTTCCACCCTGCCGATCTTACGTTTTGAGTCCCAGCGCGAGATCGACGGCTTCGCCAGCCGTTTTGGCTCGCAGGATCTCCGCCTGCTTTCCATCCGGGCGAACGGCCTCCCAGGTGCTGAGCCCGATCACCCTCCTTCCCAGCTTGAGCGCGATCCCGATCTCCGAGAGCGTCCCCGGCCCGCCCCCGATGGCGATGACTGCTTCCCCCGCCAGGACGACGAGCGAGTTCCGCGCGTGGCCGAGGCCCGTGGGGATAGCCACGGAAAGGTGAGGGTTGCCTTCGGCCCCGGAGACGCCGGGCAGGATCCCCACCGTAAGGCCGCCCGCTTCACGTGCCCCTCGGCAGGCCGCCTCCATCACCCCGCCGCGCCCTCCGCACACAACGGCAACACCGCGGCTGGCCAGCTCTTTCCCCACCGTCTCGGCCAGCGCTCCCTCTTGCGGCGAGCACTCGGCGCCCCCCACGACCGCGACCATGCGCGCCCGGCCCCCGCTCACCGGCCCGCCTCCAGGCCCACGACCCCGAGCGGCGTGTACACCGCGCCGCCCGGCTTCAGCTGGCTGCGGAACAGCGTGATCTCTCGAACCTCGATTTCCCCCATCGAGACCATGGGCGAGCCAACGAGAATGGCTCCGACCTTCGCCGCCTCCACCGGGCGAGCCTCCCTGCGAACGCGTCCAAGCGTGAGATGCGGGCTGAACTTACGATCCTCGGGGGGAAAGCCCAGCGGACCAAGCGCCGCTTCGAGGTCCGACTGGATCCGAGCGAGAACTCCGCTTGGCTCCTCGATGCCCATCCACACGACTCTTGGTCTGTGGGGCCCGGGAAAGCAGCCCACGCCTCCCACGTCTACCGAAAAGGGACCTCGCCCGACGGCGGCCGAGCGGATTGCCGCCACCAGCTCATCCGGCCGACCGGGATCCACATCCCCCAGGAACTTCAGGGTGAGATGGATGCCGCTCGGCCTCACCCAGCGGACCACGTCGCGCCCGACCAGACGCGCAAGCCGCTCGATCTCTTCCCCCAGGCGAATCCGTAGAGGCTGGGGGAGATCCACCGCCACAAACGTTCGAATCCGGTTGCTCGCTGAGTGATCTTGGTCGAGGGGAGAAGACGGCGGCACAGCAGGCTTGAACCAGGTCCCACTTTGAGCGACTGGGCGGATTGTACCATGCGGCCGATTGGTCATTCGCCATTTGGCGAAGGCCGGGCAGCAGAGGCGGCACCTTGGCCACGAATCCTATTGCCCACCCTTTGCCTCCCGATTAGAATTGCAGTATGGACAAGGGGCTTTCCAGACGGGGCTTCCTGAAGCTGGCCGGGCTCACGGTCGGGGGCCTCGCTCTCCGGCCCGTCCCGCCGAGCGAATCTCGCGTCAGCGTGGGGCTGGGCCGAGTGGCTGCTTCGTGGGTGAGCGTCTACACCGAGCCGAGCTTTCGCTCCCGGCGGCTGACCACGCTGACGCGAGATTCGCTGCTCACGCTCCTCAGCCGCGAGGTCGCCGACGAAGGGCCGACCTACAACCCGATCTGGTATCGAATCGCGGAAGGCCACACCCATTCCGGAAACCTTCAACTCGTCCGCTGGAACCCTCAAATCCCCGAACCCAGTGTCCCCCAGGATGGCGCCCTGTTTGAGGTCTCCGTCCCATTCACTCGCTCCTATCGTGAGCCGGATCCCGCCTCCGAACCGCTCTACCGCCTCTACTTCGAGGCTGTGTTCTGGGTGGAAGGCGTCCTGACCGGAGTCGACGGCCGACGCTGGTATCGGATCCTCGACGATCGCCTGAGGGTGCCCTACTTCGTACGCGCCGAACACCTCAGGCGCATCCCACCGTCGGAAGTGACGCCGATTTCTCCCGATGTCCCTCCGCGGGACAAGCGCATCGAAGTTTCCCTGGCGCGCCAGGAGCTGATGGCCTTCGAATACGATGAGGTCGTCCTGCGGACGCGCATCTCGAGCGGCGTTCCCAGCTCCGGCCCCTCTCCTAACGGCATCCCCACCGAGACGCCAAGCGGCGATTTTCACGTGGAGATCAAGACGCCTTCGCGCCACATGGGAGATGGCTACCTCACCTCCGATCTGGAGGCCTACGAGCTCCCCGGCGTTCCCTGGGTCTCCTTCTTTCATTCCACCGGCGTCGGGTTTCACGGAACCTATTGGCACACCGATTTCGGCAGGGCGCGCAGCCACGGCTGCGTCAACATGCGGACGGAAGAGGCAAAGTGGATCTACCGCTGGACGATGCCTCTCTCCGAGCCCGACCGCCTTCTGATCAGCGGCCACGGCACTTACGTCGCCGTCGACTGAAGCGGCCCGCCTCCACTCCCCTCGTCGCATTCCTCATTCGTTCTCTTGGGAAGACACCGCACACCTGCCCCGAACCGCAGGTGCGGGGGCGTCCGTTGTCGAAGACTCGACGGGCGTAGTCGGGGCGCGCTCCGTTGCCGTCGCCCGCGTGAACTCGCGCGTTCGCGCACGCCCCCGCCACTTTCGCACACCCGTGCGTTCGCGCCCCACGCCTTTCGCGGCGCGGCTCACTTCATGTCATCCTGAGGAGCCCCACGCTTTTCGCGGGTCGACTCACTTCACGTCATTCTGAGGAGCCCCGCACTTTTCGCGGGGCGACGACACCAGCCTAGCACGCAGGTGCTGGGAGAATCCCCGATACGACACCTTGCCAATGAGAGCCCGCATCGGACGCCTGCGCCTCGGGGATGCTCACCTGCACCTCACCTGCGGTGCGTCGCAGGCCGTCTCGCCCCGGCGGGCCGGGGCTTCGCGGCCCGAACGGGGTGCAGGTGTCGGTCGGGCCCCCCGCACCTGCGGTTCCGGGCAGGTGTGCGGCCCTTCCTCAGCATGACAAATCAAGGGTCATTCTGGAGAGGCCCGCGCCTATCACGGGGCGATCTGTCTCCATGTCACTCTCAGGAGCCCCGCGTCCTTCGCGGGGCGACTCACTTCACGTCATTCCGAAAAGCCCCGCGCTTTTCGCGGGGCAACGACACAAGCCTAGCACGCAGGTGCTGGGAGAGTCTCCGATACTATTCCCTAAGGACGCACGCCCGCATTCGACGCGCGCCGCTGGCCGAGTGGGCGGCGCGGACGCGCGGGTCAGGCCTCCGACGCGTGAGTTCGCGCGGGGCGGTAGGAGTCAGGACTCATTGCCGCTGAGGCGCCGCCCGACGGCAGGGCACGAACCGTAGATCAGAACCCAAATGTGAAAAGAAAAGGGAGGTTCAGTCGTGACCGTTGGAGACGCGGTTGAGAAGGTCTGGCAGCCGGCCAGTGTCACTGTAGCCGGAGGCGCCGCGGCTGACCGCCGCCTTCCCCTCGGCCTCGCTCAGCCCTTCCGCCAGGACGTAGATGCCCGTGTCGGCCGAGAGCTGGCGCAGGTTGCGCAGGAGCCAGAAATCGCGCTCCTGCGCGAGCCGGGCGTTGACCAGGATCATGCCGAGGGCCATGCGCTCGGCGAGCGCCAGCGCCTCTTCGGGCGCGGCGGCCTCGGTGACACGGTAACCGTGCGACTGGATCATCATGACCATCGTGTCGCGCACGGCCGAATCCGGCTCCACAACGAGGACGCGCGCCGAGGGGCTCATTCCCGACGTCAGGATGGCGTTGATCGCCGAGACGAGGGCGCCGGTCCCCGAGGGGCGCACCAGGTAGTTAACCGCACGGATGCTCACCCCTCCGTGCGCGTCGCCGACGAGGGTGAGGAAGAGGATCGGCGTGCCACGCGTCCGCCGGTCTTGACGGAGGATAGTGGCGATGTCAAACGCCGAGGTCTGCCGCACCATCAGGTCGAGGAGGATCAGATCCGGCCGGGTCTGGCGGGCGATCGCCAACCCGTCGGTGCCGTTGCTCGAGAGCATCACTCCATAGCCCGCCGCAGTGAGATCACGCGTGAGCAGATCACCCAGGTTGGGGTTGTCGACGACGAGAAGGAGAGTGCGCGTGGCTTTGGCACCCGTCGGCAGCCGGGCCTGCACCGTGCGGCGAAGGGAGGTGATGTCGGGGCCGGCCGTCCCGGCATCCAGCAGGGGGAGGACGAAGCTGGCGTTCGGGCTTAGGTCATCCGGCTGTTCCACCCAGAATCGGCCTCCCAACTCCTCGACGATGCCCCGGCACCGGTCGAGATCGAGCAGCATGGGGGAGGTGCTGGCCAGCGAAGGCGCGGCTCCGGGCGGGACGATCAGATCCAGCCCTTCCGTCGGCAACGGCCCGCCCGCGCCGGTGACTGTGACCATCAGCCAGGGCCCCTTTTCGGCGAGCTCTTCACGGGTGGTGAGGCCCCCCTCGGGCGCCGAGGCAGCCTCCCCTCCTGCAAGCACCGCCGCTGCCACCTTGATCTCGCCTTGTTCGGTCGATCGGATGGCGGAGGCGATCAGGCTCGCAACGACGCGCTCGAGCGCAGCGTCTCCGCCGACCGCAGGCGGAAGATGCGCCGGATACTCCGTGACCACCGTGACAGGCCGCGAGCCCAGCAGGCCGGCAATGCTCTCCACGGCGGCGTCAATGATCCTCGGCATGTTGGCCGGGCTGCCCGCAAGTGCCAAGACGACCTCCAAAAGCTCGGCCCGAGCGACCGGCCCCGGGAGCAAGCCTGGAACGCTGCCCCCCCTTTGGGGCCGACTCTACTATAACCGATCTCGGCTCTGGCCGACCTTGCCGTCGGCTTACAGATCTCCCCGCCCCTGGCGGCCTTGTGGCGCAAGACCCGCGACCCGTTGGACGGTCTGTGCGCGGCAAGGTAGAATCCGAGCCCATGGAAGCACAGGTGGCCGTGGCGAAGATCAGCAAGTACGCCACCGCCGAGAGCGGCGACTCGCTGGAGATGATCGAGCGTCCGGCTGGCGGGCTGTCGTTCGTCCTCGCCGACGGTCAGAGATCGGGTAAACCCGCTAAGGCGATCTCGAGCGTCGTCACACGCAAAGCGATTTCCCTCCTGGCCGAGGGCGTGAGGGACGGCGCGGCCGCCCGGGCCGCCTCCGACTACCTGCACACCTATCGGTCGGGCAAGGTTCTGGCCACCCTCAACATCCTGTCGATCGATCTCACGAGCCGCACTCTGGTAATTACACGCAACAATCCGGTGCCCGTCCTCCTGTACCACGAGGGGCAGCTGAGGGCGTTGTCCGAGGCTTCAGAGCCGGTGGGAGGGCGGCGAGGGGTTCGCCCGGTGATTTCAGAGGTGCCTCTGAGCCCGGGGCTGGCCGCGTTTGTCTTCACCGATGGCCTGGTCCATGCGGGAGAACGGAAAGGTCGGCCGTTCGACGTCAAGGCGCGCGTGAAGGACCTCTTAAGCGACGGCCCTGTCGACCCGGGCCGCTGGGCAGATAGGCTCCTGGCGGAGGCGCTGGAGATCGAAGATGGGCGGCCCAGCGACGACATCAGCCTGCTTGTTGCGGCAATCCTCACCCGGCAACCGGACGAAGCCCGCCGCCTGATCGTCCGGATGCCGCTCTGAGGCGCGCTGGGGGATGCCTTCGGAGGCGTTGGACTTGCGGAGGGAAATCGATGCCTCAGGCCCTCGCATCGCCATCGTCGGCCCTTGCGGCTCAGGCAAGACGACCCTGGCCCGTATGCTCACGGCGCGGGGCTTGGACGCCCGCCAGATCGTTCAGGAACACTCATACGTTGCGAATATGTGGCAGGTGATCACCCGCCCCGATGTGCTCATCTTCCTGGACGCTTCGCACGCAGTCTGCAACCGCAGGAAGAACCTGGGGTGGTTGCCGGAAGAGCATGCCGAGCAGATCCGGCGGCTTCGGCACGCGCGCCAGCACGCCGCGCTCTACATCCTCACCGATTCTCTGACGCCGGAGGAGGTGATGGCCCGAGTCTGGGATCACCTGTCGTCGAAGCGCCTGATCCCCTGGCCTTCCACAGAATCCCCGTAGGCGCTTTCCAGTGAGCGCCCAAGACCATCCCTAGGTATCGCCCGAGGGGCTCCGTGAGGTTTGCGGTGGCTCGATCGCCGGCAGCCCCGAGGCGTTCGGTCCCTCAAAGGCCGCTGGAGTATGGGTTCAGCCCAAGTCCCAAGGGTGTATAATCCGCCGGCTCGGCCTGACCGAAGCAGGTGAGAAACGCGGCGGGCCGGGTTGTCTTGTACCGCATCGCAGGAGCAGGCATGAAGGCCAGGAATCTGGTTCGCCTCGCCGGAATTCTTGTTCTGGTCGCCGCAGCTGCCTGGGTCGACTGGCCGGAGAATCCCGGGCTTCACATCGGTCCAGTGAATCTCAACCCGCGAATGGTCCAGGGCCTGGACCTTCGGGGAGGCGTGCGCGTTCTCCTGGAGGCCGATCTCCCAGAATCGACCACGATCACCGCCGAGCAGCTCCAGGTCGTGCGCGAGATCCTGGACAATCGCGTGAACGGGCTGGGGGTTACGGAGCCGATTGTTCAGGTGGCCGGGCAACGCCGAGTCCTGGTGGAGATCCCCGGCGTCGATGACCCGGATCAGGCCATTGCCACGATCCGGGAGACGGGCCTCCTCGAGTTCGTCGAGGTCGATGCCGCCGGCCGAGCCGGGCTGTTGTCCGGGCAGATCCCGGTGATCACAGATCTGGTGACGAGCGCATCTCCCTCCACGGCCGAACCGAGCTCGTCCGGCAGCGCCACCGCGCCCGCCTCAGAGCCTTCACCACCGGCGGCCTCCCCGACCGGCGCGGCCTCCGGATCGACGCCGACCGCCGAGCCGACGCAGACGCCCTTCGCCCCGGCGCCGCGCATCTTCCATACTGTGATGACCGGGGCAGTCCTCGCCGATGCCGGCGTAAGCACCGACGGGTTCGGACGCCCGGCTGTGGATATCAGATTCACATCCGAGGGCGGCCGATTGTTTGCCGAGTACACCTCGACGCACGTCGGCGGATTCCTGGCGATCATCCTCGACAAGCAAGTGCTTTCGATCCCGCAGATCGGCGAGCCGATCACGAACGGCGAGGGGCAGATCTCGGGGGACTTCACCTACGATGAGGCCAACGCCCTGGCCATCCAGCTGCGCTACGGCGCGCTGCCGATCCCGCTGCGCATCGTCGAGACCAAGACCGTGGGCCCGACCCTGGGTCAGGACTCACTAGATGCCAGCCTGGTGGCGGGATTAATCGGCCTGGGGGCGGTGATGCTCTTCATGGCGCTCTACTATCGCCTGCCCGGAATCCTCGCCGACCTGGCTCTGCTCACCTATGCCCTGATCACCTTCGCCCTCTTCAAGCTCATCCCGGTCACCCTCACGCTGCCGGGAATCGCCGGCTTCGTCCTTTCGATCGGGGTGGCCGTGGACGCCAATGTCCTGATCTTCGAGCGGATGAAAGAGGAGCTGCGCGCCGGGCGCCCGCTCCAGCGGGCCATCGATCTCGGCTTCTCGCGTGCCTGGCCGTCGATCCGTGACTCGAATCTCTCCACCTTGATCACCTGCGGCATTCTGTTCTGGCTGGGGAGCGCTTTTGGAGCGAGCATCGTGAAGGGCTTCTCGCTCACTCTGGCTCTTGGCGTGGCCGTGAGCCTGTTCACCGCCATCACCGTCACCCGCACGTTTCTGCATCTTGTGCTCGACAGCGTCCGCCTCGAGGCCCGCCCATGGCTCTTCGGAGTGTAGCCGGGAGGGCAACTGGGCGGGCAGCGCGGCCTTGCTGCCGCACCGATTCCTGTCATCGGGGAATCAGGTTCGGAGCCCTGGACCATGATTGACATCGTCGGAAAGAGATACTGGTTCTTCGCCCTCTCCCTGCTGGTGATCGTCCCGGGGATGATCGCCCTGGCGATGTGGGGCCTGCCTCTGGCGATCGACTACACGGGCGGCAGCCTGATGGAAGTGGCATTTCCTCCTGCAGCGCGCCCGGAGCCGTCCGAGGTCGTCAGGCTTTATGAGAGCCTGGGAATCTCCGGCGCAGTCGTCCAGACGGTGGGCGAGGACGGCCTGACGATTCGCACCCGCGAGATGGCGCTGGACGAGAAGGACCGGGTCCTCGAGGCACTGGAGGCCCGCTTCGGAGGCCCCGTGACGGAGCAGCGGTTTGATCTAGTGGGAGCGACGATCGGCGGCGAGGTCGCCGAGCGGTCTGCGCTGGCCGTCGGCCTGGCGGCCGTCGGGATCCTGCTCTACATCACCTATGCCTTCCGCGGAGTGCCCCATGCCTTTCGCTTCGGCACGGCGGCGATCATCGCCATGCTGCACGACGTGGCCGTCGTCTTCGGTGTCGAGGCGATTCTGGGACACTTCCTGGGGTGGGAAGCCGATGCTCTCTTCCTGACGGCCCTGCTCACGGTGATCGGCTTCTCGGTTCACGACACGATCGTCGTCTTCGACCGGATTCGGGAGAACCAGGCCCTCTACCGCCGGCTCGATTTCGAGACCGTGGTCAACCACTCCATCGTGCAGACGCTCGATCGCTCGATCAACACACAGCTCACGGTAATGCTCACTCTCCTGGCGCTTCTGCTCTTTGGAGGAGTCACCACGCAGCACTTTGTGACCACCCTGCTGGTGGGAGTGTTCAGCGGCACCTACTCCTCGATCTTCAACGCGGCGCCGATCCTCGTCGTCTGGGAAGGACGGGAATGGCGGCATTGGTTCCGCGGCGAGGGGCCCGCAGCCGCCTGAGAGTCGATTGGCCTTTCACAGGCTCAGCGCACACGACTCGGCGACGGCCGGGACCCGGGGATCCCCCGGTCGCTAGGCATCCGGCTTCCTGAAGTATGGTCACAGGAAGGCCGCCGGGACAGCCGATGGACGCTTCCGACGCGATCCAGGAAGGAGAGGATTTCGCGAGACGCGACGCCTCCGCCTACTCCTCGTCTTCCTCGGAGGGCGGTGGCGGCGGCCAGACGGGCGCGCGTTTGTCGGCCGGAGGTCTTCGTCCGCGATCGCCTGGGCCCTCGCTCGCCGAGGGCTCCCGAGGGCTTCCGCCGTCGGTCACCCCAGCGGCCTCGCGCACCGCATCGAGCAGTTCTGAGAGCTCCTTGTCCGGTGGGACCAATCGCTCCGGGATTGGAGTGCGGTCGTGGCGGTCCACCGCAGGTGCGGCGGTGGGCGGTGCCTTTGCGGCCTTGCCGGGCGTCTCCTCGCTCGTGCCTGCCTGCTTCAAGGAACGGCGCACTTTTCCCAGAAGCCCGGAGGGATGCTCTGTGGCCTCTGCGGCGGGGGTCTCGGGTTCTGGCGCCGCCTCACGCCGAAATGTCCCCGAGTCTGGCGTTCTTGGCTTGATGTCAGGTGCGGAAGGCGGCGAGGCCGGTCCCCGCTGGAGCCGGCCTGGCTCTGGAGGCCTGTGCGCTGATGCAGGGGCTGCCTGCAGAGGAGCCGGCGGCACTTGCAGCTCCGGCTCGGAGATCTTCTCTGACGCTGATGTTGGCGGTTCCGGCGCCGCCTTGGCCTTCCCCTCGCGGCGCATCTTGCCCAGAAGTCCCTGGGATTTCTTCGGCACCGGTGTAGGCTCGACGGGCTCTGGCTCCGTGGGAACGGGCGGCCCTTCGAGCGGTTCCTCGACCTCCGCCTGGATCTCAGCCTCGAGCGCAAGAGGCTCGGGTTCCTGCGGCGCGGGAGTCTCCGCTAGATGCTGGAGCAACCGCTCCAGCCCCGCATCCAGGTCTTCCGCCGGGGTGGTTGGCTGCCCGCTCGGGGCCGCCGGCGAGATCGGCGGCGCGGGGCCCGCGGGCGGGCGGTCTTGCCCGATCTCGAGGCCTTCCTCAGACAGGAGAACCGTAGCGAATCTCCTGGCTTCCTCGGTCTGCATTGGGGGCGGGCTCGGGGCGGGCTTCTTCCGCTCCGCTGCCTGGCGAGGCTTCTCCTGACCGGCCCTGGGGGGCGGCCACGGGGTCACCGGGGACGCCTTCGACGAAGCCTTGCCCCTGTTGGCCGCTCCCGGCGGAGGCACCTGGCCTGCCTCGGCCTCCACCTCCGCAGCCTCCGGCTCGGGCTCTTCCTCCAGGGCCAGGCCTTCCCAATCCACCTCGGCCACCCGCCGCGCACGGCTCTCCCCGGCCTCAGGGCCCAACATGGTTTCGATGGCGGCCACCTGCGTGAGGAGCAGGCGGACGACGTCAGTTTCTTTCTCGTCCAGGGCTTGTCGGGCAAGCCAATCTAGGCCTGGCTTGAGGCGCGCCACCGAACCCGATAGTTGGCGTCGAATGTCCACCCCTTCCTCGCCCGCCTCGCCGATGGTCACCAGGATGCGAGGCTTCCCCTCTTCAGGCGGCAGCGCCTGGGCCCTCAGGCGCAGGTAGACCCCGTCGATCTCGGTTTCCGACTTCGTCGGCCGGCGCGGGGGCGTGAGAGTCGACAGGTAGCGGCGAAGCGGTTGGACCTCAAGGCGGGCCTCGCGGGCCAGCCACTCCTCTGCCGTGGCATTGCTCACGAGGACTCGCCCTTCCCCGTCCACCACAAGCACGCCCTCGGGGAGCCTGGCCAGGAGATCGACCATGTCTTGCTGCTTGCGCCGCATCTGGCGGATGCGATCGGTGACCTCGGCCTCAAGCATGTCCCCCCGGCGCCGCTGGATCTCGGCCATCCGCTGATTGTCCCGGATCAGCCGGCGGAACTCCAGGGCCCGCGAGACAGAATTGTCGAACACGCTCATGTGATCGAAGGGTTTGGAAAGGTAGCTGAAGGCCCCCATGTTCAGCGCTTCCACGGCGTTGTCGAGCGTGGCCGAACCGGTGACCACAATCACCTGGACGTGCGGGTCGTTCTCCTTGGCCTTGCGCAGGATTTCGAGCCCAGTCCCCCCCGGCATGTAGATGTCGGTCAGGATCAGGTCGTAGGCCGTCTGTTGGACCATCCCGATGGCGGTCCGTCCGTCCTGGGCCCGATCCGCCTGGAGGCCCATGCGCCCAAGGCGGCGGGTCATCAGGTCGAGCATATGTGTGTCGTCGTCGACAACGAGGACGCGCCACTCAGCCATCGATCATTCTCTGTGCAACGTTCATGCCAGCCTCTCCACCCTTGGTCCCCGGCTCATGGGCCTAGCTCCTCAGACCCGAGACTGGTGACCGCCTCGGGCTGGTAGTGCGGGTAGAACACCACGGTGAGGTGTGGTCTCTCCCCAATGGTAGGTTCCTCAACCGAAAGCCACAGCACCCCGTCGTTCAGTCCGGAGGCCCTGACGTGGATCCCTAGGCCGTTGTTGGGCAGTCGTCCAGTCACCCAGCGCTCCAGAGTCGCGACATAGTAGTCGAACAGGAAGGCAGGGCCTTCAGTATCCGCGTAACCCCAAAGGTCCGGGGCGTTGCCCATGGTCGCGGTGACAAGGTCCTCGGTCGAGACACCGTCGAACCCGAGCAGATCCGCGCTCGTGTCACCCAATAGGAGCGCGCCGGCTCCGGGATTGCCCGCCCAGGGCAGCCCGGTCATCCGCTGGCTCCATGTCACTGAGTCAGCCGCCCACATATCAAGGACCGCGCTTGCCTCCACCTGGGATCCGGTTTCTCCGGCGCCCCACAGCCGGATCCGCGAGCCGGCCGGGTTGTAGACATCCTCGACGATTCTCGCGCCGTTTGGCACCTGCCACGAGGCCGGCCCGCTGAAGTTGGCCCACTCGGCGAGCGTCAGGTGCACCAGATCTTGGCCGGAGAACGGGTCACAGCCATCGCCGACGATATCCGCCTGGAGGGCGGATTGAGTGGCGAGGGCGAGGACATCGCTGTTGACATCGGCATCCACACCGCATTGGAGGACGGCGTCCTGGTAGAGCGTGTTTCCGTCACCCTCGTAGAACTCCAGGGTCACAGGGGCGGCGATCAGGTCGACAGGCTGTGGGCCGGCCAGCGGGTTGCCGTAGTAGACGAAGTAGTCCACGGCCTCCACCCCGGAGGGTATCGGGGCCTGAAGCTCAAACCAGATGTCGGTCGTCGAGGAGTTCATCTCGAAGAGCTGGCGGGGCAGCTCGTTGTTCTCGCCAAGCGAACTGTTGTAGTAGACGATCCGCAGGTCGTCCCCGTTGGGCAGCATCTTCAGAGCGGCGACCAGGGCGGCCGTGTCCATTCGGAAGCGCACAGTCTCGAATGCACCCGCCTCGGTGTCGGCGTTGCCTATGATCCGGATCGCTTGCCGATAGCGGTAGTCCACGCCCCACCAGGGGACGGAGCTTACAGGCGTGGAGGTGGGCGTGGGGGTGGGTGTGCGCGTCGGAAGCCCGGCGCAATAGGGATCGGCCAGCTCTTCGCCCGAGCCAGCGACAACGGGTTCCGGCGAGACGTACGGCCGGACGCGGACCCAGTCGTAGGTCATGGCCTCGGCCGCCGAAGCGTTCCACATGAACAGGTGGAGATCCAAGTCCGGCACGGTGGTGAAGATCCTCGCCAGTTCGTTTCCGTCCTGCTGGTAGAGGACACTGGCGGTCCCTTCGCGGGTGATGGAATAAGTGTGGAACTGAGTCGGATCGCTGATGGTGACAGCCTGGGAGGTGGGGTCGGTGTCATCGTTGTTTTCCACAGTGTGCCCAGTATCTCGGAACATGCGAATGTAGTATTCGAGGTAGCCCAGCTGGTCACTCGCCGACCAATAGTTGAGCCCCGCTTCTGTGTCGCCGGACAGCGCGAGGCTCGCCTCCCAACGGGTGTCCACCCCGGAGTATTCATTCATCACGGAGAAGGCGCCGCTCGCAGGCGGGATTGTCAGAAGCCCTCCACTGACGGCAGGTGAGCCGAACGTCTCCCATAGGCCTGGGTCGAGGCTGTCGCCCGGGAACGTGTCGTAGAAGAGGAACATCGTCGTCTCATCCGACGGCGGGTTGGTCGGCGTGGGCTCCCCATAGTACAGGTAGTAGTTATCGACCCATGCGCCGGGTGGGATGGGATCCTGGATTTGGAACCAGATCTGGGTCGTGGGGGAGTCCCAGGATGAGCTCGGGGCCAACACCCTGTCGAGCTCTCTCCATTGCGAGCCGTTCCAGAAGAGCACGCGCACGTCGTCACCGTTGGGCAGCGATTTGCCGGCTGCGACCAGGGCCGCGTGGTCGATCGTGAAGCTCACCGCATATCCGGGGACTCCCGCAGCGGCTCCGGTCGTGATCGTCAGCGGGACCCGGTAGCCGTAGCTGCAATCCCACCAGTCCGACGGCGTGGGCACAGGGGTGATGGTGGGGCTCGGAGTCACCGTGGGTGACGGCCCCGGCGTAATCGTGAGGGTGATCGTCGCGGTAATCGTCGGGGTCGGCGTGATCGTGGGCGTGTCGGTGATCGTGGGCGTGTCGGTGGCCGTCCCCGTCTCCGTCGGCGTCGTCGTGATCGTCGGCGTATCCGTGATCGTGGGCGTCTCCGTGATCGTCGGCGTCAGCGTGATCGTCGGCGTGTCGGTCGGCGTCGGTGTATCGCTGGCCGTGGGTGTCACGGTCGGCGTGTCGGTGATGGTGGGGGTCGCGGTGGGTGTGGGGGTGTCGGTTGCCGTCGGCGTGGCCGTTGCCGTCGGTGTATCGGTGGGTGTAGGCGGCAATGTTGGTGTATTGGTAGTGGTGGGGGTGTCGGTAGCGGTGGCGGTTTCAGTGGCCGTCGGCGTGGCCGTCGCCGTCGGGGTGTCCGAAGGCGTCGGCGTGTGAGTGTCGGTCGGGGTTGGAGTTCGAGTCGGCGTTTCCGTCGCTGTGGAGGTCGGCGTGGGCGTATCCGTCGGCAGCGGCGTGTCCGTCGCCGTCTCGGTCTGTGTCGGCGTGCGCGTCGCCGTCGGCGTGTCGGTCATCGTCGGTGTATCCGACGGCAAAGGCGTATCCGTTGCTGTCCCTGTTTCTGTCGGCGTCCGTGTCGCCGTCGGAGTGGGCGTGATCGTCGCCGTATCGGTCGGCGTGGGCGTGTCCGTCGGCAGCGGAGTGTCCGTCGCCGTCCCGGTTTGTGTCGGCGTGCGTGTCGCCGTCGGGGTGTCGGTGACCGTTGGTGTATCCGACGGCAAAGGCGTGTCCGTCGCTGTCCCTGTTTCTGTCGGCGTCCTTGTCGCCGTCGGAGTGGGCGTGATCGTCGCCGTATCGGTCGGCGTAGGCGTGTCGCTTGGCAACGGTGTGTCGGTCGCTGTGCCGGTCAGAGTTGGGGTCCGGGTCGCCGTCGAGGTGTCCGTGATGGTTGGGGTATCCGTCGGGAGCGGCGTGTCGGTTGCCGTCCCTGTTTCGGTAGGCGTCCGCGTCGACGTCGGGGATGGCGTGATCGTCGCCGTATCGGTCGGCGTGGGCGTGTCGCTTGGCAGCGGCGTGACGGTCGCTGTTCCGGTCTGAGTCGGTGTCCGCGTCGCCGTCGGCGTGTCGGTGATCGTGGCGGTGTCCGTCGGCGTGGGGGTGTCGCTCGGCAGCGGTGTAACGGTCGCTGTTCCGGTCCGTGTCGGGGTGAGCGTCGCCGTCGGAGTGTCGGTGATCGTGGCGGTGTCCGTCGGCGTGGGGGTGTCGCTCGGCGGC
>Ga0209342_10004178_pt1 | contig 15053 bp, 12 predicted proteins | sample RifCSP16_2_FD_184023 | JGI IMG/M metagenome (GOLD analysis project Ga0209342, IMG submission 184023) | Soil microbial communities from Rifle, Colorado - Rifle CSP2_sed 16_2 (SPAdes) (version 2) | ecosystem: Environmental > Terrestrial > Deep subsurface > Rock core/Sediment | place: Rifle... | reverse complement strand
TGCGTATCCTGCACGCCGGGCAAGGCCAGTGAGCGAATGAGGATATTGATCACCCGGCCGCCCAGGTGGCGGTAACTTGGCTCATTGTGGCGCACCGCGCCAGGCGCTTCGCGAGAAGCGATGACTATATCGGCCCCCTCTTGCTGGGGCGGCAGGAAGCGGGTTACCTGTTCAACGGGCATGGATAGATCGGCGTCCAACATCATGCGGTACTCCCCGGCGGCAGCCAGCATGCCCTGGCGCACCGCCAGCCCTTTGCCGCGGTTGCCCGCATGTTGAACGATCACTCCGGGGTGATGCTTACTTGCAAGAGCCTGGGCCACCTCAAAGGTGCGGTCGTCGCTGCCGTTTTCGATAACCAGCACATCGCTGGAGTAGGGCTGGGCCTTAAGAAAGTCCTGGATTGTTTGCAGCGTCCCGGGGAGGCGGCGCTCCTCGTTATAAGCCGGGATGATCAGGGAGAGAAACGGAGCTTGCGACACGCGGGGATTATACGGCAGGGCGCTGCCTCCAAGGCAAAAAAAAAACGATGATGTTATACTGCGCGCCGCGATGAGAGTCTTGCTTCAGCGAGTCAGTTCGGCGTCGGTGAAGGTGGACGATAAGGAGATGGCCCGCATCGGCCGCGGCGTGGTCATGCTGCTGGGGGTTGGCCAGCAGGATGGCGAGTCGCAAGCCCGGCACCTGGCGGACAAGGTCGCCAATCTGCGCATTTTTGAGGATGGCGATGGCAAGATGAACTTATCCTTGCTGGACATTGGCGGGGCGGCGTTGGTAGTATCCCAATTCACTTTGTACGCAGACGCCAGCAAGGGCCGCCGCCCATCGTTTGTTACCGCAGCGCCACCGGAGGTTGCCGAACCGCTGGTAGCGAGAGTTGCCGAATTGCTGGCGGCGCAGGGCACTTCGACTTTAACCGGAATTTTTGGAGCTCATATGCTGCTGGAGATCAACAACGACGGCCCAGTGACGATTTGGCTCGAAAAGCAGTAATCAGGGATCAGTAAGCAATCAGTGATTGGTAGGAGATACTGATCCCTGGTCGCCGGATCACTGACCAACGGTCTTCCATAGCCCCACGTCAAGCTGCACGGCAACGGCCCCTGCGGCCAGCATGACTTCGCCTTGGGAGCGAGTCTCGACGCCTCCGGATCCGATGATCGGGAGGTTTGCCTTACTGAGTTGGCGCACAGTTTCCAGTCCTGGGGGGAAGAAGGCTGCTCCGTAGAGTCGCCCGCTAATGAACTTGCCATCCGGGCCGGGCAGAGCCCCGCGGGCCGGGCCTAGGCTGATGGCGGCCGCGCCGGCTTGGGAGACTTTGTCTGCCATTTCAAGTGCACGGTAAAGGGGCAGCTGCACGATAATCGGCAGTTCTCCCTGGGTTGCCAGAACTAGCTCCATCGCCAGCTCGGGCGAGCTGTCGGCTTCCAAACTGATCTCGACGGCCATCACATTTTCGAGGTCCTCGACTCGCAATACGGCCTTCCTCAGTTCGTCTGGCTTGGAAGAAAACAGATGCACGATGATCGGGAGCGAGGCCCGCGCCCAGGCAGCCGCATAGCGCTTGATCGCCACGTTCAATCCGGGATTGGGGCGGCCGGTGTGCAGCAGCACGCCGCCTGGAAAACTAAGTTGCCGCGGCGGCTGGCTGGCGCGCCGTGGCCGCGGGCTGATGGGGTTGGTAACGAAAGCGCCAAGGGAATCTAGGAAGGTTGGCCGGCGCGGATCCGGGGCAAAACCAAGGCTGCCGGCAGCGTTCATCCATGGAACGCGCAAGTCCAAACCTTCCGCGGCATCATCCATATGCATTACGGCATTATAAGCTTCGGCTTGCAGATATAATCCGGGCCATGCCCACCGCGAAAAAGCCAACCAAGGCAAGTAAAAAGATCATTTCGTCAGATATTGAAACCATCCAGTTTCGCATCAAGCGCCATCAAATAAACCTGGTGCTGGGTTTATTGGCCGGGTTACTCTTGGGCTATGTGATCTGGGGTGTTGAGGGGTCCCAGTCCGCTGGTTCCCCAACACAAGCCAGTGATCTAGCCTCCCAGATAGAAACCCTGCCTCGCCACGAAGTGCCGATCGACGCTGACGACCCGGTTTTGGGCGCAGCGGATGCCCCCATCACGATCATCGAATTTGCCGATTTCCAGTGTCCCTATTGCCAGCGGTATGCCCTTGAGACTTATCCGCAGCTGGTGGCGGATTACGGGGACCAGATCCGTTTTGTGTATAAGGACTTCCCGATCTCCGGCATCCACCCTGAAGCGTTTCCGGCGGCGCTGGCGGCCCAGTGCGCGCTGGCGCAAGACGCCTTCTGGGAATTTCACGATCTATTATTTAGTGGGCGGCTTGGTTTGGGGCGGGAGAGTTACTTGGATTACGCAGGGGAGTTGGGGCTGGATGTCGACGAATTCACAACCTGCCTTGACGAAGAGCGTTATGCTGATGCGGTGCAGGCCGACTACAACTTCGCCGTCGAGCTGGGAATCAGCTCCACGCCCACCTTTATTATTAATGGGATCGCACTGGTGGGTGCCCAACCATATTCGGTTTTTGCACAAATTATTGACTATGAGTTGGAGAATCCGCGGAACTAATCCTTTATCGGTTCCTTGAAGTTGTAAATCCCGTTTTTCACGCTCCAGCGTCGGCCGCAACTCGGGCAGTCGATTTGTCCCATTTTCTCTTTCGGTAAAGTGGTTTGGCAGGCCGGACACTTGAAAAACTCCCCCTCTTTGGCTCGGGGGGTCTGGCCCATGGCGCGAGAGCGCACGAACACGCTGGGCGTGTATTGCCATAAGGCTCCGCTATGCTGAAATAACGAATCTAATCCCACTAGCAATTCTAGGGGCAGCCGGCGTTTGGCCCAGTCCGCGCGGAAGTGTGATACGGTCAGTTGGCGCTCGACTGCGAATTTGTTTTCATGCAGCCAACCGCGCATGGACTTGGGATGGAAATCAAAATTGAGCGGAATAAACTCGACGGCTTTTTGGTCGAAAGGGTTCCAGTCCTGCTTTCCCAGCCAGTAACGAACAATGGCTTTCAGGTTGCGTTTGTTGGCATATTCCAACACGAAGGTGCCGTTCGCCCGCAGCACCTGGCGGATCTGCCCCAGGGCTTTGGCCGGCTCGGCCATATGATGGATCACGCGGATCATAGTGGCAGTGTCGAACAGACCGTCAACAAAAGGAAGCGCATAGACGTCGGCGGCAACGTAGACATAGCGACCAATCCTGCCGAGCCGCGCTTGGGCTTGCTCCAATTGGGTCGTGGAATAATCCAGCAGCACGATCTGCTCGAAGCCGTGGTAGCGCGGCGTGTTACGCCCTGCCCCCGCACCCACCTCCAACAGCAGCTTGCCGCTTTTCGGCAGCAGCCGCTGAAGCGCGATAGCTTCTACCCGGTCTTCATATTGGCGGTCTGCCTGGTCCCAAAAGCGCTGCTGATAGTCCGATCCCTCATAGTCGCAGACCGGCGGCCGGTTGGTTTTGGTTTCAGGCGGCATTCGGTCGGACTTTGATCTGGGTCTTAAAGGACTTGCCGTTGTTACCCCTGCCCATCCCCTGGTAGGTAAACCCGAGGTTTTGCATGAGTTCGGGCTGGTAGATGTTGCGCCCGTCCAGCAGCACCGGCTGGCGCATGCTGTCGCGGATGCGCTCCAAGTCGAGATTCTTGAACTCGTTCCATTCCGTGATCACCAAAAGGGCATCGGCGCCCTTGGCCAGCTCATAAGCATCGCCGGCCATATCGACCTTGGGCAGCAGCTTGCGGGCGCCCTCGATCGCGACCGGATCAAAAGCGCGCACCGTGGCCCCGGCGGCCAGCAATTCTTCGGCAATATCCAGCGAAGGCGCTTCGCGCATATCGTCCGTGTTGGCTTTGAAGGCCAGTCCCAACAGGCCGATCGTGGTTCCCTCGAGACCCCCCAACATCAGCTTCAGGCGGTCCACGATCAGCTTCCTGCGGCGGTTGTTCACGGCCATGACCGAGTTGAGGATGTGGGGTTCGTGGCCTAATTCTTCGGCCATGAAAGCCAGGGCTTTAATATCCTTGGGGAAGCAAGAGCCGCCATACCCCAGGCCGGCCTCGAGGAAGAGCTTGCCGATGCGTGGGTCGAAACCCATGCCGGCAGCCACTTCTTTCACGTCAGCCCCCAGCGATTCGCAAATATCGGCAATTTCATTAATGAAGGAAATCTTGGTGGCCAGGAAGGCGTTCGAGGCATATTTGATCATCTCCGCTGTGCGCAGATCAGTGATGAGGATAGGGGAGCGCAGCGGGAGATGGAGCTGGGCCACCTTGTCGGCCGCCTCGCGGCTAAGCGATCCCAACACCGTGCGGTGTGGGTTCATAAAATCGGTGATAGCTGCGCCTTCCCGCAGGAATTCGGGACAAGAGACGACCGAGAAATCAATGGACTTGGCTTGGGCGGCCTTGATGGTTTCCGACACAAAATCCCCGGTGCCCACCGGCACTGTGGATTTGTTGATCACGATGAGAGGCGCCTGCATATGGGCGGCGATGGAGCGGGCGGCGGCCTCTACGTATTTTAAGTCCGCTTCGCCATCCCCACCCGAGGGTGTGCCGACGCAAATGAAAATGAATTCGCAACCCTTGAGGGCTTCTAAATAGGAGGTGGTGAAATGCAGCCTACCGGCAGTCACATTACGCGCCACCAGCTCCTCCAGGCCCGGCTCATAGATCGGTAGCCGCCCCTGCTTTAGATTGGTAATCCGCGCTTCGTCCACGTCCAACGCGGTAACGGTGTTTCCCAGGTCGCTAAAGCAGGCGGCCGTCACCAGGCCGACATAACCGACCCCCACCACAGAGATTTTCTTCATGCGCGCTCCAAGATTAGGTTGCTCAAATGATAACACCGGCGTTTGCAAGCTGTTCTCGCAATCGAATCGGGGGTTAGAATTGCGAGGTGAAGCCGCTTGTCGCGCTCCTTCTGGTTGCCTTGTTGCCCGCCTGCGTTGCTCCCGCGGTAAGCGTCACGCCAAGACCCGCTCCGTCCTCAACCGCCAGCCGCGAGCCCAGCCCTACACTTACCGCGACTGCCAGCGAGACGCCCGTCCCGGTGAGCGCGGTGTGCTCGCCCCTGCAACACCATGCGCTGACCGACTTACCCAAATACATATCCCAGCCCTTTATCCCGCCACAGGGAGAAAATAAGGAAACCGGACACCATGGTATCGACTTTGCCTATTATCGCCGGGACGGGATAGGGGGCCCACTGGAGGGCACCTCGATCCAGTCCGTCTTGAATGGCTATATGGCGGGACTGGGCTATAACCCGGTTTATGGCAACTACCTGATTATTGAGACGCCCGGCGCGTGGTTGCCGTCCGATTTGGCCGCCCTTTATCCGATAGGCAGCGGACAATCCTTGTATCTGTTATACGCTCACATGCAAGCCCCGGCGCCCTTCGAGATCCATGAACCCTTGGATTGTGGCCAGGTGATCGGTGCGGTGGGCGCCTCGGGTCAGGAATACTTTATAGTCGAGCCGCATCTGCATTTTGAGACCCGTTTAGGTCCCGCCGGGCTGTTCATCGAGCCCATGTCTTATTACGATACGCAAGCCAGCGAAACGGAAAAAGCCGAGTACCTTTATTGGCGCACCAGCGAGACCTTCGCACTATTCGACCCCATGCTCCTGCTTGAGTATGGCGCGGACCACGAGGTGATCAATGGCTGAACCACGCGTGGTGCGCGCCCCGCGCGGCTCCCAGCTCTCTTGCAAGAATTGGCTGATCGAAGCTGCTTTCCGCATGATCCAAAATAACCTGGACCTCGAGGTGGCCGAACGGCCTGGGGACCTGGTGGTCTACGGCGGACGCGGCCAGGCGGCGCGCAATTGGGCGGCGTTCGACGCCATTCTGGATTCCCTGCGCAACCTTGAGCCGGATGAGACCCTCTTGGTGCAATCCGGCAAGCCGGTGGCAGTGTTCCACTCTCATCCGGACGCGCCGCGCGTATTAATCGCCAATTCCAACCTGGTGCCACACTGGGCCACACAAGAACACTTTGACGACCTGGCAGCCAAAGGCCTGATGATGTATGGCCAAATGACAGCCGGCTCCTGGATCTACATCGGTACCCAGGGTATTTTGCAAGGCACTTATGAAACTTTGGGATCGCTGGCGCGGCAACGAAGCTGGGATTCGCTGAAGGGCAAATTCGTGCTGACCGCCGGCCTGGGTGGCATGGGCGGCGCCCAACCGTTGGCCATCAGTATGAACGAAGGCGTGGGGCTGATCGTGGAGATCGACCCGGCGCACGCCAGGCGCCGCCTGGAAAGCGGCTATGTAGACGAAGTGGTCGACAACCTTGAAGAAGCCATGACCTTGGTCGAAGAATGCGTGGAAAAGAAGCGGGCGCGTTCCATTGGTCTGATCGGCAATGCAGCAGAAATCTTCCCCGAACTGTTGCTGCGCGGCGTGGTGCCGGATGTGGTCACCGACCAGACGCCAGCGCACGACCTGCTAGCCTACATCCCGGCCGGGATGAGTTTGCGGGCCGCCGATGAACTGCGCCGCAGCGACCCGCGCGCGTATCAGGGCCGCTCCCAGGAGTCTATGGCGCGCCAAGTGGAAGCGATGCTCGGCTTTCAAAAAGTTGGGAGTGAGGTTTTCGACTATGGGAATAATTTGCGCCAGCGGGCGTTCGACTTCGGGGTCGCGGACGCCTTCAAATTTCCCGGTTTTGTGCCGGCTTACATCCGCCCGCTGTTCTGCGAGGGTAAGGGTCCGTTCCGTTGGGTAGCGCTTTCCGGAGACCCTGAGGATATTTATAAGACTGACATAGCCGTTGCCGAGCTCTTCCCGCAAGATGCGCACTTGCAGCGCTGGCTGAAACTGGCCCGTGAGCGCGTACAGTTTCAGGGATTGCCGGCGCGCATTTGCTGGTTAGGCTACGGGGAACGCGCCCGGGCCGGGTTGCGCTTTAACCAAATGGTTGCCTCTGGGGAGCTTGGCGCCCCGATCGTGATCGGACGCGATCACCTGGATTCCGGCTCGGTGGCTTCGCCTAACCGCGAAACCGAAGCGATGAGGGATGGCAGCGATGCAGTGAGCGATTGGCCCATTCTGAACGCGCTGGTCAACGCGGTGGCCGGCGCCACCTGGGTTTCCTTCCACCACGGCGGCGGTGTGGGCATCGGCTACAGCCAACACGCCGGCCAGGTTATCGTGGCAGATGGCACACCGGAGGCTGCCCGGCGCTTGGAGCGGGTGCTCACCATCGACCCCGGCATGGGCGTAGTGCGCCATGCCGACGCCGGATATGAAGAAGCAATTGCCTTCGCCAAAAAGCATGGCATCAAAATTCCAATGCTGAAACGATAATCCCGTTCGTTGAAAAAGACCTCGTTAGCGCGCCAGATCGCGCTGTTCACCTTTATTCGCCTGGTCACCAGTATTGCCTACCGCATGGTGTATCCCTTGCTGCCGGCCTTCCGCGACGGCTTACATGTTTCGCCAAACGCGCTCATCCTGGCTATTGGTTCCCGTTCGCTCGTAGCTGCTTTCCTCGGGCCGCTGTTCGCTTCCATTGGAGACAGCCGCGGGCGCAAGACTGGCATGTTGATCGGCATGGCCATTTTCACTCTTGGTGTCGGTGTGGTTGTCTTCTGGCCAACGTTCCCGGGATTTGTGATTGGCTTAATGCTTACTACGGTTGGCAACAATACCTTTAACCCTACCATGCAAGCATTTATTGCCGACCGGGTGCCTTATGCGCGGCGCGGGTTGGCAATCACCGCCACCGAGCTCAGCTGGTCAGTAGCCTACATTGTTGGGATCCCGCTCGTCGGGTGGGTGATTGCCAGCACCTCTTGGATCGGTCCCTTCTATTTACTGGGTATTCTCATAGTTTTTTCGGCAGTCGTTTTCATTTTCACCATTCCCAGTGACCCCGCCAGCTCAACGCGATTCCCTGATTTCTTCGCAACCTTCGGCCAGATCTTCCATTCGAAAGTTGCGCTGGCTGCGGTGTTATTAACCTTGTCCGCTTGTGCTGCCAATGAACTGATCAACCTGGCTTTCGGCCTTTGGCTGGAAGCCAGCTTTGCATTACGCTTGGTCGCCCTTGGCGGCACGGCCGCCGTGTTGGGGGTCGCCGAGCTGGGCGGCGAAGGGCTGGTGGCGTTGGTTACCGATCGCCTCGGGAAACGCCGCGCCATCTTCCTCGGCCTGCTGGTGAATTCCCTCGCTGTGATCCTGCTGCCATTTATGGGCGGTTCGCTGGTGGCCGCGCTGATCAGCCTCTTTCTCTTCTACATCAGTTTCGAGTTCTATATTGTAAGCTCGATCCCGCTTATGACCGAGGTGTTGCCCCAGGCGCGCACCACAATGATGGCGGCTTTCTTCACCAGCGCTGCCATAGGCCGCGCTGTGGCCAGCGCCATCTCGCCGAGCCTGTATGCACTGGGCTTCGGCTTTATTGTGGCGGCAACCGTTTTACTCAATTTCCTGGCCATGGCTTCCATCAGCAGGTTGCGTTTGGCAACCGAGGAAACTGCTTCTGGTCGATTACACGCTAATAGCCCTTCGCCACTTAGGCGGATATAATTTTCCTATGAGGCCCTTATTCGCCCTGTTCATTTTGGTAGGCCTGCTCTCAGGTGCTTTTCCCCAAGCGGCCCACGCCACCCCGCTGGAAGCTGCCCCGCTTTGCCTGCCTGGGCCCTACCGGATCGACGAAGATTGTCTCCCTTATGGATCGTGGAGTTATTTGAACTATCTAGAGGGGCTGGGCCTAAGACTGCCTTTGCAGCCTCTACCCGCCTCCCCGCCGGATGCCACCCTTAAAACACTGCCGTTCTACTATGCCAGAGTGACGCCCAACGCTCCGGTCTTCGCCTCCATTGAGGCTGCGGTTGCGGGCCAGCCGGTCCACCACGCCTTGGAGCCCGGGTTGGTGTATGTGACCTATCAGGATGTGGCAGAGGTGGGTAGTAAGAATTACTACATGATCGATATCGGCCTGTGGATGCGGCGTGAAGACATCACCCCTAACCAGGCCTATTCGCAGTTTAGCGGCCTGGAGGTCCAGGAGACCCCGGCCCATGCGTTTGGTTGGGTGATCGAATTCAGCGGCGGTGAGGCGGCGCCTTTCCAGGCCCGCCAGGCACCGGGGATGAACGCTCCCATGGCAGATCAATTCTTTGGCGCTTACGAGGTCGTGCAGGTCTATGAGATCCGTGAAGCCGATGGGTTGCGTTGGTACATGGTCGGCCCCGACCAGTGGCTGGAGTCCAGCCAGGCACGCCTGGTGTTACCGAATTCCACTTCGCCTGAAGGCGTGGATAATGGCCGTTGGATCGAAATCAATCTGGAACAGCAGACCCTGGCCGTTTACCAGGATAACAAACTGGCCTACGCGACTCTGATCGCAACGGGTTTACCCGGCGTTTGGACGCGCCCCGGTCTTTTCCAAGTTTATGAAAAACACGAATCTACGCCGATGAGCGGTGTGTTCAGCGCAGATCGTTCTGATTATTATTATCTTGAAGATGTGCCCTGGACCATGTATTTCGATGAAGCCCGCGCCCTGCATGGCGCCTACTGGCGGGCTCGCTTTGGGTTTGAGCAATCCCACGGCTGCGTCAACTTGTCAGTGGCCGATTCGCACTGGCTTTTCAACTGGGCTTCGGTAGGCGACTGGGTGTATGTGCACGACCCGTCCGGCCGTACCCCCGAGGACTTTGAGGGAGCTGGCGGAGCCTAAACGTGAACTTGCCAAGGTCATAGTTGCAAGTAGGGAGACAGACACACAGCCCTCGATACACGTTGACGAGATGGTAGCGGTGCCGTAGGAGGATAGGGTGGCGTACTAGTGAAGAAGGACCTGTAACAACATGACTCGGAGACTATTAATGCACAGCTGAGCTGGAAGAAGCAGGGAATTGAGCAGGATGTCAAGCAACGGCGGTCCTAAAGGCCGTCTTTTTGTCTATGGTAAACTCCCCTTAATTCCCGCATGCTCACAATCCCAGAGAAAATAATCTTCGTGCTGGCCGCCTTACTCAGCGTGGCGCTGGTGTTGCGTGCCGCCCTGCGCATCGTGCGCATCATCGGCCGCGGCCACGGCAAGCCGGATTGGAAGCTGGTCCCCAGGCGCCTGCTCGCTGTGGCGGTCAAGACCGTGGCCCTCACGCCCACCTGGCGCAAGCGGCTGTTCACCAGCCTGCTGCACGCCATGGTGGTGTGGGCTTTCATGTTTTATCTTTTCGTCAACATCGGCGACGTGCTGGAAGGCTTGCTTCCCAACTTTGTTTTCCTGGGAGGGGGGTTTCTTGGGAATAGTTACCAATTTTTGGCAGATACCCTTAGCGTGAGCGCGCTGGTTGGCATGAGCGCCCTGCTGGCGCGTCGTTTTGTTTTGCGGGCGCCGGCTTTGCGCATTCGCGAGACTACCCCAGTCCACCCGAAAGCGCGCGCCGGCATCCGCCGCGATTCGTTGATCGTTGGCTTGTTTATCGTGCTGCATGTAGGCGGCCGCTTCACCGGGCAGACCTTCAAATTAGCCCTGAGCGGCGCGGATGCCTGGCAGCCTTTCGCCCGCGCCGCATCAGCGATTTGGTCAGGCTTATCTCCGTCGGCTCTGGTGCTGGGTGAGCATATCGGCTTTTGGGTGGCTATTAGCCTGATCATGGTCTTCTTCCCTTACTTCCTTTATTCAAAACACATCCACATCTTCATGGCGCCGCTAAATTTCCTGCTGAGGCCGGAGCGGCCGTCTCCCGGGCAGCTGGATAAACTGAATTTCGAGGATACCACCGTCGAAAAATTTGGCGCCACGCGCATCGAGGATTTCGCCTGGCATCAGGTCCTGGATGCTTATGCGTGCATCATGTGCAACCGCTGCCAGGATGCCTGCCCGGCTTACACCACTGGCAAAGTGCTCTCGCCTGCGGCCCTGGAGATCAACAAGCGCTATTTCCTTAACGAAGAGGGCGCCCGGCTGGAACGCGGCGAGGCCAGCACCAAAACCTTGCTCGAATTCGCCATTAGCGAAGAGGCCGTGCTGGCTTGCACCGCCTGCGGCGCCTGCACCGATATTTGCCCGGTGGGCAATGACCCGATGCGCGACATTATGGACATCCGTCGGTCGATGGTGCTGATGGAAAACAAAGCGCCCGAGCAATGGCAGGTGGCGTTCCGCGGCATGGAGCGCAGCCTGAACCCCTGGAACGTGCCGCCCACCGAGCGCCTGAAATGGACCGAGGGCTTGAACGTGCCCACGGTCGAACAAAATCCGGACGCAGAGATCCTGTGGTGGGTAGGTTGCGCCCCGGCCACCGACCCCAGGGCGCAAAAAACCTCTCTCGCCCTGGTGCAGATCCTGGAGGCAGCCGGGGTGAGTTACGCCGTTCTTGGCCAGCGCGAGCAATGCACCGGCGATTCCGCTCGCCGGGCAGGCAACGAATACTTGTTCAATGAGCTAGCCACTGCGAATGTGGAGATGCTCAACGCGGTGGCCCCCAAGCGCGTACTGACCACCTGCCCGCATTGCATGCACACGCTGGAACAGGAATATTCACAGTTCGGCGGCTACTACGACGTGGTGCACCATACCGAATTCATTGACGAGCTGATCAAGGCCGGGCGGTTGAAAGTGAAACCGGGTGCCACAACCCAGATGACCTATCACGACCCCTGCTACTTGGGCCGCCAAAATGGAGTGCTGATCGAACCGCGCTCTGTGCTCAATGCGGTGGACGCCGACGTGGTCGAGATGGTGAAGAATGGCAGGCAATCTTTCTGCTGCGGGGCGGGGGGCGCCCAGATGTGGAAAGAAGAAGAACCCGGCACCTCGCGAGTCAGCGCCGAGCGCATCCGTCAGGCTAAGGAAGTGGGCGCCCAAACCCTGGCCGTGGGTTGCCCGTTCTGTATGATCATGCTCACGGACGCCGCCAAGGCAGAGGCGCCCAATATGTTAGTTCGCGACGTGGTCGAAATAATTGTTGACAATTTGGTTACCAAGTAAGTGCAGGGTTACCCCGGCCCTACAGCGGCAAGACTTGGTTTTGATAGAATGAGTCAATTAGAGGTGCTATGCCAACCAAGGTAACACTCCCTCAGATGGGCGAAGGCGTGATTGAAGCCACGGTAACCAAATGGCTCAAGAACGAAGGCGACGAGGTCAAAGAATACGACCCGTTGGTCGAGATTAATACCGACAAAGTCGACACTGAGATCCCCAGCCCGGTCAGCGGCACCGTATTGAAGGTCCTGGTCGGCGAGGGCTCTACTGCCCCGGTCAACAGTATCCTGGCCTGGATCGGCAAGCGCGGCGAGCAGATTCCCGATGATGGCGGCTCCGCGCCCAAGGCCACCAGTAAGCCGGCAGGCGTCAAACCAACCCCATTACCGCAACCATTGCCAACGGTTGCCCCGCAACCGGTGCTTGCGATCCCTAGAACGCAGCATGCAATCACGCCATTAGCCCCGATGCAACCCGGCACTCAGCGCGTAGGGGCCGCGGTTTCCGTGTCCCCTCTGGTGGCGCGCATCGCCGCCGAAAACAACGTGGACCTGGCGGCCGTGCGCGGCACAGGCCCCGGCGGGCGCATCACTAAGGAAGACGTGCTGGCTTTCGTACAATCCGGTGGACCCGCTGGCGCGCCCACGCCCGCTGGACCAGTCAGCTTACCCAAATTCGACGGCCAGGACCTGGCGACCTTCATTTCTCCTGTGGTTAGAAAACTAGCCCAAGAAAACAACCTGGACCCGACCCGCATTCAAGGTAGCGGCCAAGGCGGCCGGGTGACCAAGAGAGATATTGAAACTGTTCTCTCCGGTGGACAGGCGCCCTTACGGCTGGCGCCTAAGCCGGTCCCGCCGGGTAAGCCGGCCTTCCCGCAAGCCTTCCCGGATGCCATCCCCGGGCAGATCATGAAGCTTAACCCTGTGCGCAGGTCGATTGCCGAGCACATGCTGCGCAGCAAGCACACCTCGCCGCACGTCACGACCATTATGGAAGCCGACCTGAGCGCAGTGTCCGCCCACCGGGCGGCCAACAAGGCCGCCTTTGCCGAGCAAAACGTGAACCTCACCTTCACCGGCTATTTCGTGGCTGCCATCGCGGCCGCCTGCCAGGCCTATCCGATCGTGAATTCATCCTGGTCGGAGGAAGGCGTGGCGGTGCATGGGCAGATCAATGTCGGCGTCGCTACCGCGCTGGAACCGGACGGCCTGATCGTGCCCGTTATCAAGAACGCTGGAGCCATGTCGTTGATGGATGTGGCTCGCGCCCTAAATGATCTGTCCGGCCGGGCGCGCGCTAAGCAATTGAAGACTGATGAAGTTAAAGGTGGCACCATCACGTTGACGAACCACGGCACGAGTGGCTCGTTGTTCGCCACGCCGATCATCAACCAGCCTCAATGTGCGATCATCAGCACCGGGTTGATCGAGAAGCGCGTCAAAGTGATCGACGACGCCATCGCCATCCGGCCCTTGATGTATCTTGGCCTCACCTTCGATCATCGCATTCTAGATGGCGCTGTGGCCGATTATTTTCTGGCGACGGTTAAATACACACTGGAGAGTTGGTCTTAGCCATCTTACTAAAAAGCAATACGCACACCGTCAGGTTAATTTGAAAGTGAGGATTTTTCATGGCTAGTTACGACGTCCTCGTCATCGGCGCCGGCCCGGCCGGATATGTGGCTGCCATCCGCGCCGCCCAACTTGGAAACAAGGTCGCTATTATCGACAAGGAATTCCTGGGCGGCGTCTGCTTGAACGTTGGCTGTATTCCCTCCAAGGCGCTGCTTAAGAACGCGGAGGTAGCTCACACCTTGCGCACCAAAGGTGAGGAGTTCGGCTTTTCGTTCAGCAATCTGAAACTGGATTATGCCTCGGCGGTCAAACGCAGCCGCCAGGTCTCCGACCGGCTGGTGAAGGGGGTCGATTATTTGATGAAGAAGAACAAGATCGACGTGCATATGGGTACGGCCATGCTGACCGCCAAGGATACGGTGTCCGTGAAGCCCAAGAAGGGCGAGGCCGTCGAGCACAAAGCCAAAAACATCATCATCGCCACCGGTGCCAGCCCCTTGAGCGTTCCCGGCGTCGAGCCGGATGGCGAGCAGGTGCTCACTTATTGGCCGGCTATTTTGCAGGAGACGCTGCCCAAGTCCGTCATCATTGTAGGCGGCGGCGCTATTGGACTGGAATTTGCCACGGTGTGGTCGTCTTACGGCAGCCAGGTAACCCTGGTGGAAATGCTGGACCGCATCGCGCCGCTTGAAGACGAGGAAGTGAGTAAAGAACTGGCCAAGGCCATGACTAAGGACGGCATCACGGTCAAAACTGGCACCAAGCTCGAGAAAGTCGAAAAGGCCAAAACGAAGGTTAAGGTTAGCGTCTCCGGCAAGGGCGGGCAGGAGACCCTGGAAGCCGAACAGGTCTTGCTGGCCATCGGTTTTCGCCCGAATACCAAGGACCTCGGGCTGGAGCAACTCGGTGTTAAGCTTGGCCGCCGTGGCGAGATTCTGATAGACGACCGCATGGCCACAAACGTGCCCGGCATCTGGGCCATCGGCGATGTGACCGCCAAGCTGATGTTGGCGCACGTAGGGTCGGCCATGGGCATCGTGTGCGCCGAGAATATCGCTGGGGTGGAGACCATACGGTTGGATTACAGCATGATGCCGCGCGCTACCTACTGCCATCCGCAGGTGGCCTCCTTTGGGCTTACCGAGGCGCAGGCCAAGGAAGCAGGTTATGAGGTAAAGGTATCCAGGTTCAATTTCCAGGCGAATGGCAAAGCCCTGGGCCTGGCGGATTACGCTGGTTGGGTGAAACTCATCACCGACTCGCGCTATGGCGAGATCCTAGGGGCGCACATGATTGGCCCTGAGGTCACCGAGCTGCTCCCGGAACTGACCATCGCCCAGATGGCCGAGTTGACCGCCGCGGAAATCTCGCGCAATGTGCATGCGCACCCTAGCCTGACCGAGGTGTTGATGGAAGTAGCCCACGTGGCCGAAGGGCATGCCATCCACATCTGATCCGAAGTAACGCGCATCGCGG
>Ga0209342_10004176_pt1 | contig 15055 bp, 7 predicted proteins | sample RifCSP16_2_FD_184023 | JGI IMG/M metagenome (GOLD analysis project Ga0209342, IMG submission 184023) | Soil microbial communities from Rifle, Colorado - Rifle CSP2_sed 16_2 (SPAdes) (version 2) | ecosystem: Environmental > Terrestrial > Deep subsurface > Rock core/Sediment | place: Rifle... | reverse complement strand
ATCTCCTCCGTCTGGGGTACAGGTCCGGCCGGCGATTAAGTTCGTAGCATTGATGTTAGTGCTCGAGGAGACGGTAATCGGCCCGTCCGCACCGGTTCCCAAGCTAAACTTGTTGTACTCTAGTTTAAGAGGATCTATTCGGCGAGTGGATTGGCTGTCGGCGACATCAAAAGGACTGCGGACGCGGTCGGCATCGATCGTAAAGGTGCCATTGGGGTTGGTGAGGTTGATTCTAACCTTCGAAAGAACGGGGGAGTTGAGGACGTTGGTCGTCGAGAGCACCGCCCGATATTGAATGTAATTGTTCGGCGAAGAAGTGATCGTGGATCCGCCACTGGTAACCAGGTACTTGTCGGCAGTAACGTTATCAAACCAAATAGTATTGCCGTTGGTAATGCTGGTGATCCGCAGTTTGGTCACGCCGTTGCGCGATCCGGCGGCCACGTTTCGAATGTCCCAATAGATCTTTTGCCAGCTTTCGACTTTGTCGATGTAAAAAGTCTTGGTCTGCTCGGTCGCGGCCGCTTCGCCAAAGCCAAGGGTAAGCACGTCTCCTCGCGCGCCGCTCCTGATCCAGACGGTGAGGTAATCATAACCGGAGATATCTGTGGAAGAGATTGTCGCTTCGGCGTAGCCGTTCGCGGCCGTGGCGGTTACTTTCGCCAGATCGCCGGAGTTGGAAACATCTTCATCCTCAAAGTAATCCACATTCCGAGCGACATCCCCTTCTGCCACGGTCGCATTGGTCCCGGTCCAGTTTGTATGGGTATTGGCGTTTTCCAGCATCAGGGTGTTCGTGCCGGAAACCACCGGCCGCCAGCCCTCCCAAGTCCCGTCGGTGGAATCGATGGTGTTGCCGGAGCGGGTTTGGAGTTCAATCTTGCCGTTGGTGTCCAGATTTTCCGTCCAGGAAATCGTGTTGAAGGCGGTCGTGCCGGGGGTATGGATTTCGTTGGAAACGTAAACGGCGTAGGGGTTGTATTCAAAAGTAGCGGAGGTATAGGCGGGGTCGGTGCTGCCACTGATCGAGGAAGCGTATTTAACGGCAACCCTTCCTGATCCTCCCACCCCTCCTTGGTTGGTCGCGCCAGGAGTGCCACTTTCGCAGCCGCTTCCGCCGGCGCCTCCGGTTGAGGTTACCTTGGATGCCCCAAGCGTGAGGCTGTTGCCGACGATCTTGATCGAACCGCCAGCCCCGCCGCCCCCGCCTCCCGCGTATTCTCCCCCAGCATCACAGCCGCTAGTGGCGCTGACCCCGGCAACGGCGGTGCTCGAGATTGTGCCGGAAACGGCGACGGAATCGGCGGAGATGTAGATGATGCCCCCTCCTGCCCCGCCGGCACCGCCGGTGGTTGCGAAGGCCGTGTTGTAATCTCCTCCTCCTCCTCCCGCCGATCCGAAGTAGAGCTTAGTTAGGTTCGCGTCGCCGTAGGTGCCTCCGCCTCCGCCGGTGGTGTAGGTACCGTATCCTCCGTTTCCGGAGCTGTTGGTTCCTCCGTTCTGGCCGGAACTTGTTCCTCCTGAACGGGAAGCCGGAGAAGTTCCGAATGTGCCATACCCCGCACCCCCACCCCCGGCGATGTTGTGCCCGCCCCCGCCCGCACCACCCTGGGTCGCTGAACCTAATCCGGTATTGGTCCCGCTTCCGCCCCCGCCTCCGCAAGAACCATCTCCCCCATCGTAAGCCGCGTTTTCATAACCTGCCCCACCACCGGCGGCGCCGTTGCTGCCGTTGGTTGCCCCACCGGCTCCGCCGATCCCGCAGAAAGCCTCACCTCCGTCGCCCCCATCTCCGTTCGGCGCCGCTCCCGCCGCAGCCCCACCTGTTCCTCCCCGGTGCCCGACCCCATTGGCATTGATCGTTCCCGTGCCGTTGACCGAAACCGCTCCCGTCGCCCGGAAGAACATTACGCCGCCTTTGATCCCGTCCCAAGTCGAGGGGAAGAAGTTGATGGTGGTGTTAACGGTCACACTAGTGTAGTTGGGAACGCGTTGCAGAAGGACCCTTTGGGTTCCTTGGGCGGTGCCCAAGTTGGTATCATCGCTGGCACCATCGCCGTAGAATTTTGTTTTGGAATTAGTGAAGGTAACCACGTTGGAGGAAACGCTTTGGACGCGCAGAGTTTCATAGTTGCCGGTGTTGCCGAAGGCGGAATTTGTTCCTTGCAAGTTAATCAGAAGAACCTCATCGCCGACGTTCAAACAGCCGGAAGATGGCGGGCCGGTGAGAGTCGCATTTGTGGAAGTCAAGGCGGTGATGTTGTAGTAAACCGCGTCCCCACCGTCGGCGCAGGCGCGACCGGCGATCAAGCTAGTGGCGTTGATGTTGGTGTTCGTGGAAACCGTGATCGCCCCGTCCGCACCGGTACCAAGGTTATCCTCCTTGAATTGGAGCTTGACGCTGGCGGTTTTTAGCTTTTGGGTAAAGAGGGGATTAAATTCGCTCCATAGGTCGAGGTCTTTTGTGGTTGTAAAGTTCTCGATTGTACGCCATTGGCCGAGGAGGCTGTCGTAGTACCAGGCGGTGAGGGAGAGGTCGTTGGTCGATTGATTGTGGGCGATCTCGACGTAGCCGGCGTTAGCGAGGGCGGCATCGGTGGCGGTGTATTTCGTCAAGTCCGTCGCCAATCTCGCAAACGCTCCGTTGGCGTAGACGAAGAGTTTGTCGTTGTCGGAGTCGTAGTAGACCGTGCCTTCGGTCGTCGATCCGGAGGAAGCGACCGGAGTGAGAAAGATCTCCCCCCCGCTGACGGTCAGGTCTCCCGCCAGGGTGAGCCCTCCCCCCGTGTCGAAATCCGTCCCGTCGTTGCCGATGTTGCTGATGATGCTGGCATTCATGTCCAGCGCCTCCGTCACCGTCGCCCCGCCCCAGGCGAGGGTGCCGTTGATGTCAACCGTTGTTCCTGAGTCGGTCGTGAGGGTGCCGGTGCCGGTGTAAGAGTCATCGGTATCGGAGCGGAGGAACTGGTCGGAGTTGAGGTCATCGAAGAGGTCGGCGTTCAGGTTGGCGACGAGGGTCGTGGAAGCGACGGTGAGGGGAGCGGTGCCGGTGGCGACGGTCGAGATCAGCTGGGTGCCTTCCACGGTCGAGGCGGAGATCAGATTGGAATCGAAATAGACTGGAAAGCTTTCAAACCGGTAGCGGTCCAGGGTGGCATCCCAGCGGAGAACGGCGTTGGGAGAGGAGGTGCCCCGGATGAAGGTGAGGGTGGCGTCCTGGATATCAGCGGAGGCGTTGTCGGTGTTGATCGAGAAATCGGAAGAGATCGTGCCGGAGATATCGCTCGCTCCAGCCGAAAGGGTATTGACGACGATCTCATCGAAGTAACCGATGTCCCAGCGCACCCCGGCTGAGCCGATGTCGTATTGAGCATTCAGGCTGGGAATGATGTCGGAATCGATGGCACCGTTAAAGATCACCAGATCGGTGACCGCGTTGCCCAGGTTGATCGCTGTGGAATTGACCGTGAGGGTCGTTCCGTCGGCGATTGTTAGCGTGCCGGCGGTGAAACTGTCGCTGGTGTTGGAGCGGAGGAACTGGAGAGAATCTAAACCGTCGAGGGTATCGGCGTCCGATCCGGCGATGGAGGTGATCGTGATCGTATTCGCCCCGTCGTCGGGAGTAATGACGATATTCGCTCCCGCGATCAGATCGATGTTTCCTTCGTTGTTGGAGACCCCGTCTAGGGAGGAGAGGATCACCGGTGTTCCGGTGAAATTGCTCCAATTGAGGTAGTAATCGCCACCCTGCCCTTCCAGGGTGTCGGCATCGCCGCCGGTGGCGATCCCTCCGCCTCCTCCTCCCGTTCCCGTCACTCCGGTGGTGGTTCCGGAAACGGTGAGGTTTTCGACGTTTAATGAATCTACTTTGATGCTTCCAAAAATTCCTTCCTTTGCTTCAAGAGAATCGGCGACAATCGCGACGGCGCGAAGATCTTTGAGCGAAGCCACACCCAACGGGCTAATAAAGTAATCGCCGGTTTCGCCAAAGAACAGAGTACCGAGAAATCTTCCCGTATCGAAAAGGAAAGGAATTTTGGAATGCAGCCATCTGGTTAAATCGAATTCACTATACTCTAGTACATCATTTGTATCGACAATCGGATCGGCAATCTGGGCGATTCCCAAGAAATTTCCAGGCACGATTCGCTCGACGTATTGGTCCCAGAATCCGCCAAAGATTCTTTGAATGCGTTCACGGGTGAGGTCCGAAAATCCCAGCGCCAAAATTGCAATTGTCCCAAAAACCAACGCAAGCGTAAGGGTGTGGCTGGCAATTTTTGCCAAAATCGGTTCATGGGCGGGCAGGGGAACGCGAATCATGTTGGTCAAGAAATGGGAAATTTGGCTTAGAAGTTCGTTGTGCTTACGCTCCTCCCCTAAAATTATTGGGTCCAGACTGGGGGGAGTTGGTGATGGTGGCGGGGGAGGCGGGAGAAGCGGAGGGAGAACCGGGATTGGCGTGGCTGGCTCTGGAGTAATTGCGGCAGAAGGCACTATTTGGGGGTTTTCCAGTTCTTTTTTGATCCTTCCATTATCCCAGCCCTGTTTCTTGAGTTCGGCGATTTTCTTCAGACTTTCTAGGACTTTCTCCGGATAATGACCGACGGTGGAAGGAGCGTCGGGGTAAGGAAGGCGACGAGACATATAAGGCAAGAGCCCGATCTTGGTGTAGTAGCGGAGAGTGTGGTAGCCCACGCCGGAGCGTTTGACTATCTCACTTACGGGAATGAGTTTTTCAAGCAGGTCGTTTTCCATGGCAGGCCTTAGGTCCTTCCGTAACTTTTCCCCCAAGTGAAGGAGGATTAGTTATCGGTCTACTTTCCCACTACGTTATAGGTTACGATATCTCTTCTCCCTATAACCAAGCCGTTTCTGAGTACTTACCGTCACGGCAAGAAAAACTATGGCATATTCAAAACGTTGATGTCAAGTCACTCGCAACTCGCCAATCCCCGAAACGGAAGCGGGGGGTTTCATAGCCCTGCTCCTTTCCGTTTCTCGGAAACGTCTCTGCTCAGACATTAATCGGCTTCGCTTTTGCGGGTTCCGTGCGACTTGGGTTATACTCGTCCTGAATATGACCTACGACCACCAGAAAATTGAGCCCAAATGGCAGAAGTACTGGGAGAAAGAGAGTCTCTATCGGGGGATTGATTTTTCAAAGAAGGAAAAACGCTACATCTTGATCGAGTTTCCCTATCCTTCCGGCGAACGCCTGCACGTCGGTCATGGCCGAAGCTACTGCTGCCTCGACGCGGTCGCCCGCCTCCGGAGAATGCAGGGGTACAACGTTCTTTTTCCGATCGGCTGGGACGCCTTCGGTCTGCCGGCAGAGAACTACGCCATCAAGACCGGGATCCATCCTTCCATCACCACCAAAGAAAACATCGCCAACGCCAAGAAACAGGCCAAATCTTGGGGTCTATCCTTCGATTGGGAGCGCGAGATCAACACCACCGATCCGGATTACTACAAGTGGACCCAGTGGATCTTTCTCCAACTCTACAAGAAGGGTTTGGCCTACAAGAAAGAAATTCCGGTGAATTGGTGCCCCAAAGACAAAACCAATCTGGCCGATGAGGAGGTGGTAGCGGGAAAGTGCGAACGCTGCGGCACTCCCGTGGAACGCCGGATGCAGAGTCAGTGGCTGCTAAAGATCACGGCCTACTCCGACCGGCTGATTGACGACCTGAAGTCCGTAGATTACCGGGAAGATATTAAAGCCCAACAGATCAATTGGATCGGGAGAAGCGTTGGTGCGAAAATAAAATTTAAGATTTTAGATCATAAATCTGAAATAACCGTTTTCACTACCCGCCCGGATACACTCTACGGAGCCACATTTTTAGTTCTTTCTCCAGAGAAGGCACAAGATTACTTGGATTTGATAGCGAGTGATAAGCGGTCGGGGGTGGCAGATTATGTCAAAAAAGCCTTGAATAAATCAGAGCTGCAGCGGCAGGAAGAGCTGAAGGACAAGACCGGAGTTTTCACGGGCCTTTTCGCCCAGAACCCGTTCACGGGAGAGAAACTACCGGTTTGGGTGGCGGACTTCGTTCTTTCAGGATACGGGACCGGAGCGATCATGGCTGTACCCGCCCACGATCAGCGCGACTTTGAGTTTGCCAAAAAATACGATCTTCCGCTCAAGGAGGTCGTCAAAAACGAGAAGGAATCAAGGTTCCCAAACGAGGCCTTTGAAGGAGAGGGGACTCTCATTAATTCAGGCCAATTTGATGGTTTGCAGAAAGAAGAAGCGATTGATAAAATTACTCAATTTTTGGAGCAGAAAAAAATGGGTGAGGGGGCGGTGGATTACAAACTGCGCGATTGGATTTTCTCACGCCAGCACTATTGGGGCGAACCGATTCCCATTATCTTCTGCCGCAACTGCTGGGAGGAGAAAAGCGAAAAGCAGAAAAAAGAGGCCCGAGAGGGATACGACTTCAGTAAAATTGATGGCAAAGAACACGCGGTAGTGACAGTATCTGAAGAAGAACTGCCGGTGGGGTTGCCTTTCGTCGAAAATTATAAGCCCACCGAGACCGGCGCATCTCCGCTCGCCGAAATCAAAAAATGGGTCGAAGTGCATTGCCCTATCTGTGATTCGCAGGCGAGAAGAGAGACTGATACCATGCCAAACTGGGCTGGGAGCTCCTGGTACTTCCTGCGCTACCTTGATCCCAAGAATGATAAGCGGTTTGCCGACCGGAAGAAAATGGATTATTGGCTGCCGGTGGACTGGTACAACGGGGGAATGGAGCACACGACGCTGCATCTGCTCTACTCCCGATTCTGGTACAAGGTGCTCGCCGATCTGAAACTGGTTCCGGGGATTGAGCCCTACGCTAAACGGACCTCCCACGGCGTGGTGCTGGGACCGGACGGGCAGAAGATGAGCAAATCGCGCGAAAACGTGGTTAATCCAGACGAGGTGGTGGTGGAGTTCGGTGCGGACACTTTTCGCCTCTACGAGGCTTTTATGGGGCCTTTCGAGCAGACGATTGCCTGGGATCCCAAAGGAGTTTTGGGAGTGCGGCGGTTTTTGGACAGGGTTTGGAAAGCGCAACAGGAAGTTGTCAGTCGGAAGTTGACAGTCGACAGTGGGGAACTGAAGAGGAAGCTTCACCAGCTCATCAAGAAGGTAGAAGAAGACACGCTTTCGCTTAAGTTCAACACGGCGATAGCGGAGATGATGAAATTCACAAACCAATTAGCAATCAGCAATTATCAATTATCAATCGAAGATTGGGAGGTCTTCCTACAGGTGCTGGCGCCTTACGCGCCGCATCTGGCCGAAGAACTGTGGCACGGTTTGGGTGAGCGCGATAGCATCCACCGCCAGCCCTGGCCCAAGCACGATCCCAAACTGATCGCCGAGGAAACAGTGACGATTGTCGTCCAGGTCAATGGGAAGATGCGGGGGAAGTTGGAGCTGCCGGCGGGGATTCGGGAGGCCTCCGTCACCGAATTAGCGGCCGATTTGGATTCCGTTAAGTCCCACTTTTACGGGAAGAAAGTTGCAAAAACCATTTTCATCCCCGATAATCTCATTAACTTTGTTATTTCGTAACAAAGATCGGTTCAGATAAATATCCGTTCATCTGTCCAGATGTAACCCTGCCTATGATTGCGAGATGTTCAAGACCGAAAAATCTAATGAACTCTATGAGCGCTTTTATTGTTTTTCCCGGGACTGTGCCTCTCTTGTAAAGTCCCTTCGCAGAGATTCAATCAATCAAGTTTATTCCCATCAGCTAATTCGCTCCTCTTCTTCGATTCCGGCTAACTACTTAGAGGCTCAAGAGTCTCTTAGCCGAAAGGATTTCCTTTACCGTTTAGCGATTTGTCGAAAGGAGTCCAAGGAATCCGTTCAATGGCTGCGCTTGCTTTCGGACACGGGGAACTCCGGGTCCCTCGAACTTGAAAGACTGCTCAGAGAAGCTCACGAGTTTGTCCTGATTTTTGGTAAGTCGGTTGAAACTGCTCGAAGTTCTTCCTATGAATCTAAATGAACTGATGACCCGATTAAAAACTGAACCGATGCGTGGGGTTTATATCGTGGTTCTCTCCGGCGCGATCCTTCTTGGATCGGGTATTTCTTTGGGAGTAGGAATTTCCCAACTCAACACGTCTCGGCCCAATCTCCAAGCCCAGGGTTTTTCACCGGCTCCCTCTCAAACTGATTTGGTCGCGGAACCGGCCGAAAGTTTTCCGATCAATATCAACACGGCTTCGGCGACGGACTTGGAATCTCTGCCTAAGATTGGGTCGGTTATTGCTCAGAGGATTATCGACTACCGAAAGAAGAACGGTCCTTTCAAAACTATCTCTGAGATCCAAAACGTTTCCGGTATCGGTCCCAAGACTTACGCCCAAATCAATGGCCTGATAACCGTCAAGTGATGGAATTTTTAGATGGTTTGCGCCAATCCATCACCGAATTTGTTCGATCGGGGCTGCCGGAGCCCCACGCCTCCCTGCTTTTGGGGACCATTCTGGGAATCAAGTCCGGTTTCCCGCCGGATTTTTACGAAGCGCTACGGGTGACCGGTACTCTGCACGTGGTCGTGGTCTCCGGCTTCAACATTACCGTCGTCATCAACACCCTGGCGCGGTCATTGGTCTTCGTCCCACCAAAAATCCGCTTTTTTATCACTCTCACATTCCTAATTGCTTTTGTCTTTTTGGTAGGGGCCAATCCTCCTGTGGTCAGGGCGGCGATAATGGGTTCGATTGCCCTGCTGGGAACGATTTTTGGCCGCCAAAATGACGCTCTGCGAGCATTTCTGCTAACGGTGGTTGTGATGTTGGTGTTTCGACCTTTATGGGTGACGGAACTAAGTTTCCAGCTATCTTTTCTGGCTACTCTGGGACTGATCTTGGTACTTCCCCAGCTCGACCGGCTCATACCGGGCAAGGGTTTCTTACTCCGAGAAGACCTTTTAACAACAATTTCCGCCCAAATCCTGGTCTGGCCCCTCTTGGCGTACCATTTTGGGACAATTTCGGTTATTTCTCCAGTAGTTAACGCTTTGGTACTCTGGACAATCCCGATAATTACTTATATTGGCTTGGTTACAGCCACAATAGGATTGTTTGTCAGCAGTATAGCGACTATGATACTGCTCCCGGTAAGGCTATTTTTGGACTACTTTATCTGGGTTGTGGAGCGTTTTTCCGCTCTTAGAGTGGGATATCTGGCGGTTTCTCCGTTTTCTTGGATTGCTCTCATCCTATATTTTGTCGTCCTAGGAGGAGGATTATGGTTTCTCTACCAGCGATCAACCGAAAAACAATTGAAAAGCTGATTTTCGGGATTATTCTCGGAACATTTCTGCTAATTTTTTGGACGATTGGGCCGCGTTTTATTACTTCCTTATCTGGAGAAAGAGGCCTCTTGGTTAGGTTTTACGATGTGGGGCAGGGGGACGCGATTTTGATCGAGAAAGGAACAACCCAAATCCTGATTGACGGCGGCCCCAACGACCAAATCCTGACCTACTTGGGAAGGGATTTACTCCCGTGGGACCGGGAGATTGAGTTGCTGGTGTTGACTCATCCCCACGCCGACCACCTTTCCGGTCTCATTCCCGTAATTGAACGATACAAAGTGGGCCGGATCCTGTACTATCCCAGTTTTTATGACACGGTGGGTTATGAGAAGTTCCAGAAGCTGGTCCAAGAAGAGGGGGCGGAGATTCTTTCTGCCCAGGTCGGGGGGAGGATTGGGTTGGATGAACTTTCCTTGCAACTGATTTGGCCGGTTGATAATTTCCGCGATGGCAACGTCAACAACGAATCGATTGTCATGCTCTTGGATTACCAAGATTTTGAAGCCCTTCTCCTGGGAGATGTCGAGAAGGACGTTCAAAATCGTCTCGGTGTCACTATCGACGTTGATTTGATAAAGGTGGGGCACCATGGTTCGGTTAACGGCAGCTATGAACCGCTTTTGCGAAGGGTTCGGCCCGAACTTGCCGTTATCTTCGCTGGCGCAAAGAACCGCTACGGCCATCCCCATCAGCAGACACTTAATCTGTTTGCTAAGCTCGGGATCACCCTCCTGAGAACCGATTTGAACGGGACGGTGACGGTGCGGAGCGACGGCCGCAATTTTTGGTATGATGCTGAAAGATGAGACTAGAAATCGAAGCCGCCATCAAAACCGCCGTCCGGGAACTCTACCGCCTGGACCTCCGATCTCCCCTAGAACACCCGAAACAGGATAGTTTTGGGGATTTTGCTTCCCCGGCCGCTCTGGAAGTGGCGCGCGAGATGGACGTCGATCCGTTGGAGATCGCCAATCAGCTCAAGATCAAGCTCGGAGATTCGTTAGAGGATTGGGTGGCAGAAATTCAGGTTGAGAAGCCGGGATTCCTTAATTTCTGGTTGAGTGACGCGGTCTTGGTTAAAGAGGCGGTGCGGGTTGGCAAGGAAGCGGACCGTTACGGTTCTTCCGATCTTGGCAAAGGGAAAACGATCGTAATTGACTACTCCGCTCCCAACATCGCCAAACGGTTCGGGATCGGCCATCTGCGTTCGACCGTCATTGGCCAGGCGCTCTACAATCTGCACAAGTTTTCAGGATACAAGGTGGTGGGGGACAATCATCTTGGGGATTGGGGAACGCAGTTTGGGATCTTGCTGCGCCAAATCAGCCATAAGAAGTTAACCGTCAATAGTTTGACGATCGACAAACTGGAGGAGCTCTACGTCGAATTTCACCGGGAGGCGGAAGAGAAACCAAAGCTGATGGAGGAGGCGCGGGAGTGGTTTCTGAAGCTGGAGAGCGGCGATAAGGAAGCGCGAACGGTCTGGCAAGCGGTGGTGGACCTATCAAAGAAGGAGTTTGAGCGGATTTATGCTCTTCTCGGAGTGGAATTTGACTATACCTACCCGGAGAGCTTCTACGAGGGCCGGATGCCGGCTGTGATTGCGGAAGTTCGAAAGAAAGGTTTATCCAGAAAGAGCGATGGAGCGGAAATTATCGATTTTCCGACCCTTCCTCCGGCAATTCTGGTTAAGAGCGACGGAGCGACCACCTACTTTACCCGCGATTTAGCGACGATTAAGTTTCGGATGGAAGAGTGGGACCCGCAAACGATTATTTACGAAGTTGGCTCCGACCAAAAACTGCATTTTCAACAAGTCTTTGCGGCGGCGAAGATGTTGGGTTGGGCCGACGGGCGGGAATTCGTCCACGTGGCTCACGGGCTGGTTCGCTTCGCCGAGGGCAAGCTCTCCACCCGCCGCGGTCAGACGGTTCAATTGGAGGACGTTTTGGATGAATCTATCGCCCGGGCGAAGAAACTAACCGGCGGAAATGAGGACATTGCCCGAGCGGTGGGGGTCGGAGCGTTGAAATACTTCGATCTTTCACACCAACCCCAAACCGATATCATCTTCGACTGGGAAAAACTATTTTTACTGGAGGGAAACAGCGCTCCGTATCTTCAGTACACATACGCTAGGGCAACGAGCGTTCTTCGAAAATCGAAGACGCTCAAGCAATTAGCCATTAGTCATAAGCCATTAGCTGGGGAAGCGGAGATGCCGTTGCTCCGCTACATCTACCGCTTCCCCGAGGTGGTGGTGGAGGCGGCGAAAACCTACTCCCCGAACCTCCTCGGCAACTATCTTTTTGAGCTGGCCCAGCGCTTCAACAGCTTCTACGCCGCCGCGCCGATTATCAAGGCGAAAGAAAACAAAGATCTGCGGCTGGTCTTAACCCTAGCGATCGCGCAGGTTCTTAAAAATGGCTTAACGCTTTTGGGAATTGAAACGCCGGAACGGCTTTAAACCAATTCGTCTTCCTTGAACCAGAGTTTGATCTCTTCCCCGGCTTCTTCGACGGTACCGGAGGCGTGGACGAGGTTGTGGACGGCTCGTTTCTCCCGATTCGCCAGAATAGAGGAGTCCACGGAGTAGTCGCCGCGGATTGTGCCGGATTCCGCCGTGGAAGGAATTGTTTTTCCTACCAACCGGCGAACGTTAGCTACAGCGTTGTTCCCTTCCAGCACGAAGGCGATCACCGGTCCGCGGGATAGGAATTCCATGCTCCACTTCCGAATATTACGGCCGATTTCCACCGGGTCGTCGGTTCCAATCTCTTTGAACGGGTCTAACCCTGCCTCGGCGTAGTTCTCCAGAGACTTAACTCCCATGGAGCGCAGGAAATCGGTTTTGTCGGGATAATGATGGGACACAAATTCCTCGGTGACGGTGAGCGTTTTGGAGCCGACGATTCTCAATCCGGCGCGCTCAAAACGGGAGAGAATCTCTCCCACGAGCCCGCGCTCCACCGAATCCGGTTTGAAAACAACTATCGTTCGCTCCGCCATTGCTTAATCTTAGCGTAACTCGGCCGTGATGATCAGCCGGTTGATTGCGATTCCCGGGGGATCGCAGGTTTGCAGGGTCAAGTAGGGAGTGTCGAAGGTTCGGGTGAGGGGGGTGGTGTTGAATCCGGAAACAATTTCCTTGCCCTTAACATAGTAGTCAAATCTCTTCCCCTTATAAAAGATTACAATTCGATCTCCCTTCTCCAGCTTCCGGATCAGGTTGAAAACGCTGGCCCAAGGGCCGTAGTTCCAAAAGTCGAGTGTCGTGTGGGCGAAGAGATAGCTGTTGCCAACCTCGCCCGGTTTTACTGTTCCCTTTGCGTGGGCGACACCTTTTTGCAGCGCGGCGAGATAGGCGCGCTTGTCGGAAGTTGAGACATCGGCGATGATTGGCGAATTCACGTCGATTTTCTCGATCACAATTCCGAACTGCGTAGATTTTGGAATAACTTTCAGGGGGGTCGGTTGGCCGAGCAGGGCAGCGAACGGGCTGGGTTTGGGCGGTTCCACATCCTTGACTTCGTCCACGGTGAACACCTGGCCGCGGATTCTCCAGTAGGCGTAGAGCGCTTCCTGCCGGATCACGTCCCAAAAGGAAAAGAGAAAATAAAAGATAGCCCCTAGGATGAGGACGTTGGAAAGCATTCTCCGGGCAAAGACCTTCCAGTCGATGCGGTTGATTTCTTCAGTCAGGTTGAACATTATCTGGTCGGGGCGGCGGGAATTGGCATATCGCCAGCACCTGCTGGCGTTATCCACTAAAAGCGGATTCACTCCTCTCGTCACCCAAGTCTGGTCGGGGTGGGCGGATTTGAACCGCCGACCTCTCGCACCCGAAGCGAGCGCTCTACCGCTGAGCCACACCCCGATATCTGAGTTTACCACCGCCCACCCCGCGAGCGTTCTCCTTTTCCGCTGTGCGGAAAAGATAGCCCGCCCAGGCGGGCGTCCCGATGACCTACGCCCCGACGAACAGAGTGAGTCGGGGGGCATGGTCCTTGCCAGGCAAGGCCTTACGCCCCGACCACTACATTATACTTAATCTCTTCTGTGTCTCAATTGGATATAACCAATCATTACTAGTTTTGATTTGGTGTTCATTATGATATATGCTCAGCTCATGCGGAAGAGAATTTCTTCCAAAAAGATTAAAGAGCTTGAGCGCCTGAGGAAAATAGGTTGGAGTCTGCCAGAAATGGCGAAAGCGGTAGGGGTAGGTTACGGGACCGCTTTCCGATATGTTCGTGAGGTGGAAGTGGCTCTGGAGTACAGGAAGAACTGGCTCGGTAAGAGGGGTGGAAGTATCAAGCGAAAAAGGATTGCGGAAGAAAAAGCACAGCTTAGGGCTAGGCGAGTGATTGGTTCTTTAACCGATAAGGAGCGGCTGATCTTTGCGACTGCGCTTTACTGGGGCGAAGGAAACAAGAAGGATTTTATTTTGACGAACAGTGATCCCCGGTTGGTGAAAGTTTTTGTCACCGGCATAAGGAGAATTTTTAGTCTCCCTAAAGATAGGTTAAAGGCAGGTATCAGGATTTTTGAGGACATGGATCATGATCGGTGTCTAGAGTTTTGGTCAGGAGTAGTCGGCATTCCAGTTGAAGACTTTGTCAGTACCGAGGTGTTAAAGGGCAAGAAGAAGGGAAAGTTGCCTTATGGGATGTGTCGAATTAGGGTTTCTAAAGGAGGTGAGATGTTAAAATACTTTCAGGCCTTGAGTGAGGCAGTTTCGGAAGCGTTCTAGTCCCCGTAGTTCAACTGGACAGAACAGCACCTTCCTAAGGTGCATGTTGCAGGTTCGACTCCTGCCGGGGACACCAGTCTCTCTTTCTTGACATTCTCGTTCCAATCCTGCTAAGAATTACCTCAGCAAACCTCATCAGACTTAAACATTGTCTGGAGGATTGCAAGACTGCCCAATGTCTGAAAATCTGCCCAATCGAACGCTTCCTGTTTCCAAAGCCGCCTCTTTTCTCGGCGTTTCCGCCGAAACTCTCCGCCGTTGGGATCGCAAAGGGATTTTGAAACCGTTTCGAACCAAAGGCGGCCAGCGCCGTTACTCTCTCACCAATCTCGAAGCCTACAAAAGCGGAGAACGCTCCGCGAAAACCCCGTTAAAGATTTCCCAAGCCGCCGAACAGTTGGGAGTACATCCGGAGACTCTCCGCCGTTGGGAGAAAGATGGAGCGATTCGGGCCGAACGCACCAATGGTGGTCAGCGCCGGTACGACCAGAGGGATTTGGAGACGATGAGAACCGGAGAATCGGGTGGCCAAGCCCCACTCTTACCTTCGATTTCTCCTCAAATTCCAGTGCGGACAATGGAACAATTCCGGCCGCGTCCTTCCTATCGTTTTCTAAAACTGTTCGCAGTGGTAATGGGGTTATTGATAGCAGTTTTGGGCTGGTCTCAATTATCCCCGCTTAGTAAGGAGCGTCTCAAACGCGCTTTTTCTCCCAGCGTCCAAGTGCCGATTGCGGATGTCAACGACGTGATGGGATACAAGCTCAGTGAAAGTTTTGAGATCCTGGGTTTGAAGTTTAAGTTTCCGGTCGATCTTCCCGGTTTGGTGACCCAAACTTTCACGGTTCTTGGTGATAGCGTTTTGAACGGCGCCCGGTTTTTGGGAACGGTTTTATTCGGCCAAGGCAACGATTACTTCATTACTCCCACCGGCGACACTTCTTTCAACAGCGTTACCAGCAAT
>Ga0209342_10004175_pt1 | contig 15056 bp, 16 predicted proteins | sample RifCSP16_2_FD_184023 | JGI IMG/M metagenome (GOLD analysis project Ga0209342, IMG submission 184023) | Soil microbial communities from Rifle, Colorado - Rifle CSP2_sed 16_2 (SPAdes) (version 2) | ecosystem: Environmental > Terrestrial > Deep subsurface > Rock core/Sediment | place: Rifle... | reverse complement strand
GGGGTCGTAGAGCACGACCGCCACGTCGGAGCCGCGCGCCAGCGCGACGTGGAGAACCGACCCCGGCTCCTCCCACAAGGATCCGTGTGCGGTGTTCCCCGTGAGTGCGGAGAAGGTGTCGGCGCCGACGAAGCGCGAGGCGTTCCTCGTCAAGACTACGCGGACGTCGGCACCGTTCGAGACAAGCAGCCGCGCGAGGTAGGCGGCCTTGTATGCGGCGACGCCACCCGTGACGCCGAGGAGCACGCGGCGCCCCGCGAGGGGGCTACTTGATCCCAATCCCTTCGGGACGCTCGGCCGTGATCTTTCCCTCCACGACTTCTTCGAGCGCCAGGGACAGGGGCTTGTTCGTCAACCCGCCGGACTCGACGAGCGGCGGGACGAACTCCCCGCGGCCCTCGCCGAGCTGGCCGTAGTACGAGTTGATCTCGCGTGCCCGCTTCGCGGCGAGGATCACCAGCGAGAACTTGGAGTCGACCACCGACAGCAGGTCGTCGATCTTCGGCTCGATCATGTGGACGGATCCTTCGCATCGTGGGGCCGGTCGCCCCGGTAGGCCTCGATTATAGCCGCCACCTCCCCCGTCGCCCGCTCCAGGTCGTCGTTCACCACCAGGTGGTCGAACCAGCCGGCCTGAGCGAGCTCCTCGTTCACCGTGGCGAGCCTGCGGGCGAGCGACCCCTCGTCCTCGGTTCCCCGCGCCCTCAGACGCCGCTCGAGCTCCTCGCGGAACGGCGGTCTGAGGAAGATCAAGACCGCGTCGGGGACCCGCGCCCGCACCTTGGCCGCTCCCTGCACGTCGATCTCCAGGAGCACGTCCTGGCCCCGGCGAACCGCCTCCTCCATCGGTGCGACGGGCGTGCCGTAGCGGTGCCCGAAGACCTCCGCCCACTCGAGGAACTCGCCGCGGGCGAGCCGGGCGTCGAATTCCTCCTCGGTCACGAACCAGTAGTCCAAAGAGGGGGATTCACCCGGCCGCGGCGCGCGCGTGGAAACCGAAACCGAGTACCAGAGCCGATCCGGGTCTTCCTCGAGCAGGCGCCTAACGACGCTCCCCTTGCCGACACCGGAGGGGCCCGAGATCACGAAGAGCCGGCCGATGCGAGCCGTCGGCGGCTACTTCTTCGCGAACCGCGCTAGGAGCATCTCGCGCTGCTTCGCCCCCAACCCGCGCACACGGCGGCTCGCGGATATGTCGAGCTCCTCCATCAGCTTCCTTGCCCGGACCTTCCCCACCCCGGGCAGGGACTCGAGGACGGCAGACACCTTCATCTTGCCTACCGTGTCGTCACCCTGCCTCGACAGCACGTCCTTCAGCGTGCGCTTCCCGGACTTGAGCTCCCCTTTGAGCTCGGCTCGTCTGCGCCGCGCCTCCGCGGCCTTGGCGAGCGCCTGCTTGCGCTGTTCCTCGGTAAGGGTCGGTAGGGGCATGGCACGCTCCTTTGAGGTCGGGAACCGCGCGATTATACGCAGCGCGTCGTTCGCCGGGCAACGCGAACACCGGCCCCTGCCTGCACGTTCGCCAAATCTCCGCGGTCAACGGATCTCCGCGAGGATCGCGGTCGCCGCGGCGGCCGGGTCCGAGGCCCCTGTGACGAGCCGTCCCACCACCAGGTAGTCGGCGCCGGCATCGATCGCCTCGGCGGGAGTGAGGATCCTCGCGTGATCGTGACCGTTCGAGCCCGTCGGCCTTATGCCGGGAACCACGAGGCAGAACTCCTCGCCGACGACCTCACGCACCACTCGCACGTCCTCGCCCGACACGACCGCCCCGTCGGCACCCGCCGACTTGGCCTCGTACGCAAGGGAAGCCGGGCTCGCCAGCGACTCGTCGAGACTCGAGAGCACGGTAACCGCGAGCACGAGCGGCATCGGATCGCCGGCCTCCTCGGAACCGCGGCGCGCCCCGCGGACGGCGGCCTCCACCATGGCCTCGCCACCGAGGGCGTGCACGTTCAGCATCGCGACGCCGAGCCGGGCGATGTTGGCGGATGCGCGCTCGACGGTGGTCGGGATATCGTGGAGCTTCGCGTCGACGAAGACCGGCCCGTGGACCGCCAGTCGGCGAACGGCCTCCGGACCGTGGGCCCAGATCAGCTCGAGGCCGGCCTTCAACAGGCCGACCCGGCCCTGGAGGGATCGTGCGAGGCCCTCGGCCCGGCCGATATCGGAGACGTCGATCGCGGCGATCAGGGGGTTGTTCGGGGGAGGGATCACCCCACGCCCCCTCCCCGCGCCGTCCGGAGCAGTCCTCGGAGATCGGCGGGAGACGCTAGGCCCTTCTCCCGAAGAAACGCGAGAAGCCCCTGCGCGATGTCCACGGGAGCGGCGGGATCGACGAGCGCCGCGGTCCCGACCTGCACCGCCCAGGCCCCGGCGAGCATCATCTCGGCAGCGTCGCGGCCGGTGACCACCCCGCCGACGCCGATGATCGGCACCCCCGGAAGGACCCGGGCGACCTCGTATACGGCGCGCACGGCGATCGGTCGGATCGCGGGCCCCGAAAGGTACCCCGTGGCGCCCCCTAGGAGCGGTCGCATGGCATCGATGTCGACCGCCATCGCGGGCACCGCGTCGACAAGGGTCAGCCCGTGCACGCCGGCGCGCACGCACGCCCTGGCGGTCTCGGCCAGGTCTGCCACCAAAGCGGGGAGCTTCGCGAACACGGGGAGGGGCGCCAGACGCGCAACGGCCCCCGCGACCTCCGCCGCTCTCTCGGGACGCGCGGCGAACGCCTCGAGACCGAGCTCCTCGTCCGGCCCGCCGAGGGCGACCTCGAGAGCCGCCACTCCGGGCGCACGACCGACGGCTCCGGTCACCCTCACGAACTCCTCGAGGCTGGCCCCACCAACCGATACGACGATGGGCAGGCCTGGGCGCGCCAGGCGGGGAAGCTCCTCGTCCAGGAACGCCTCGACGCCCGGGTTCTGCCAGCCGACGCAGTAGAGCATCCCCGAGATCGTCTCCCCCACGCGCGGCCCGGGCGCCCCGCGCCGCGGCAGGGCGGTGATCGTCCGTGTGACCACACCACCGAGCTTGCCGGGATCCACGATCCCGGAGACCTCCTTCCCCGTCCCGAAGCAGCCCGAGGCCACGAGCACCGGACTCTGGAACGCCAGCCCGTTCAGATCCACCGCCGTGGTCGCCTTCACTCCGGCCACTCCCGCACGACGGGGAAGCCCTCGACGGGCGTCGGAGTAGAACGCTTCCCCACGGGGGCCCAGCGGTCCCAGAAGATCCTCTCGGGGTTCAGCACCGGGCCCTCTACACAGGCGCGGAGGTTGTCGTAGCCGCTTCCGTCCTTGCGGATCACCGGCACGACGCACGTGAAGCACAGACCGAGTCCGCACCCCATCCGCTCCTCCACCGCGACCTGCGCCGGCAGGCGGCGCGCCCGGCAGACATCGGCGATGCTTCGGAGCGTCTCGCGCGGCCCGGCCGCGTACAACACCTCGGCTCCTGATCGATCAAGCATCTCGGGCAGCAGATCGACCACCGCCCCGCGCTCACCGAGGCTCCCGTCTGACGTCACGAACGCGACCGTCTGGGACAGCCGCTTCGCCTCGATCGGCTTGAAGACCTCCTCTAGACTCGGCGCGCCGACGAGCATGTCCACCCGCTTACCTCGCGACCGGAGCTCTTGGCCGAGGAAGTAGAGCGGCGCCGCGCCGTGCCCATCCGCGACGAGGAAACAGTTGGTGAGGCGGCGCGGATAGGCGAACGGCTTGCCGAGCGGGCCGATGACGTCGAGGAATCCGTGGGCCCTGCGACTCGCAAGCCACTCCGTGCCGGGCCCTCCGCGGCCGAACCCGATCTCGAGGGTTCCCGCCCAGCCCCCCCGCTTCGACGCCTGATGGATGAAGAAGTGGCGCCTCAGGAAGAAGGAGCGGTCCTCGGGCATCCCGATCGCGACGAACTGTCCCGGACGGGCCCGCTCGGCGATCTCGGGAGCGACGAGCGTGAGCGAGTGGAACGCGCCGAGGCGGCGGGCCGACAGGATCTCCGCGCGCGCCCGCCTCACCTGGCCGCGTCCTCGACGGAGATGGCGTCTTCGAGGGTCACCAGCCGTTCCTGCACGCCACGGGCGGCCACACCCGCGTGGTGCTCCTGTATCGACCGGGGGGCGGAGCCTGGTCCCCGAAGGGCCTCGATACCGCGCAGCGCCGCGAGGACGCCGGGGAGCGTGGTTATGCACGGGACGCCCGCAGCGGCGGCCGCCGTTCTGATGTGCGAGCCATCGCTCCGCGGCGTGCGACCGAACGGCGTGTTGACGACCAGGTCCACCGCTCCACTACGGATGAGGTCGGTCACGTTCGGGGTTCCCTCGGACACCTTGCGCACGACCTCGACCGGGATGCCGGCCCGCGCCAGCACGCCTCCGGTTCCCGTCGTCGCGAGAAGCCGGAAGCCGAGCTCGGCCAGGCGCTTCGCGGGCAACAGGATCGCCCGCTTGTCGCGGTTGGCCACCGAGACGAAGACACTGCCCTTCCCGGGGAGGGAGGCTCCGCTAGCGATCAGCGCCTTCGCCAGGGCCAGACCGGGATCGTCGTCGATCCCCATGACCTCACCAGTCGACTTCATCTCGGGCCCCAGGATCGTGTCCTGCCCCGGGAAACGGCCGAACGGGAGCACGGCCGCCTTCACCGAGGTGTACGGCAGGTGCCGGTAGTGACCCCGGTCTTGCGGCAGCATGCCCGAGTCGATCAGGTCGGCGAGGGAGCGCCCGAGTAGCACGTGGGTCGCCGCCTTCGCAAGCGGGATGCCGGTCACCTTCGATACGAACGGCACGGTCCGCGAAGCTCGCGGGTTCGCCTCCAGGACCCAGATCCGCTCGTCCTTCACGGCGAGCTGCAGGTTGAGCAGTCCGCGGACCTCGAGCCGACGGGCGATCCGGCGCGTGATGTCCTCTACGGCATCGAGCTCTTCGTCGGAGAGGGTCTGCGGCGGGATCGCGCAAGAGGAGTCGCCGGAGTGCACGCCCGCCTCCTCGATGTGCTCCATGACCGCCCCTATCCGCACATCGGCCCCGTCGGCCACCGCGTCCACGTCGATCTCGATCGCGCCCTCGAGGAACCGGTCGATCAGCACCGGGTGCTCCGGCGCGACCTCGGCCGCCGCCGTCACGAATCGCTCGAGCTCGCCGTCGTCGTAGACGATCCCCATCGCGCGGCCGCCCAGGACGTATGAAGGACGCACGACGACCGGGTAGCCGATCTGCTGGGCGACGGCCCGCGCTTCGTCGATGTCTCGCGCCTCCCCGTGAGGAGGCGCGGGTATCCCGAGCTCGGCGAGCAGCTGCGCGAACTTGCCGCGGTCCTCGGCGAGGTCGATCGCCTCCGGCCTGGTGCCGAGGACCGGGAAGCCCTCTTCCTCGAGCACGCGAGCGAGCTTGAGCGGTGTCTGGCCTCCGAACTGCACCACGATCCCGACCGGGCGCTCGGCCTCGCACACCCCGAGGACGTCCTCCATGGAGAGTGGCTCGAAGTAGAGCCGGCTGGAGGTGTCGTAGTCCGTCGACACCGTCTCGGGGTTGCTGTTGATCATCACGGACTCGTAGCCGGCGTCCTCGAGCGCGAAGGCGGCGTGCACGCACGCGTAGTCGAACTCGATACCCTGACCTATCCGGTTGGGGCCGGCCCCGAGGATCACGACCCGCGAGCGCTCCGCCGGCCGCACCTCGCTCTCCTCCTCGTAGGTCGAGTAGTGATACGGAGTGCGCGCCGGGAACTCGCCCCCGCAGGTGTCCACCGTCTTGAAGACGGGAACGACCCCAAGCTCTGCGCGGCGGCTGCGAACCTCGTCACCGCCGGCGCCCGCCAGCCGGCCGAGCCGAGCATCAGACAGGCCGAACCGCTTTGCCTGCCGAAGGTCCTCCGCGGAGAGGTCCCCGAGCGACCGGCCCCGGAGTCCGTCGGCTTCCTCCACGACCTCGGCGATCTGGTCCACGAACCACGGGTCGATGCCCGAGGCCACCGAGACCTCCTCGACGGAGAGCCCTGCCAGCAGCGCAGACTCGACCAGGTGCAGGCGCCGCTCGGTGGCCACCCGCAGCAGGTCGAGGGGGTCGGCCTCGTCCCCGCCGGCCCGGAGCGCCGGGTCGTCCGCACCTAGATCGAACCCCGTCTTCTCCATCGACCGCCACGCCTTGCCGAGCGCCTCCTTGAAGGTGCGCCCGATCGCCATCACCTCCCCTACCGACTTCATCGTCGAGGTGAGCCGCGGGTCGGTCTCGGGGAACTTCTCGAACGCGAACCGCGGGATCTTCACGACTACGTAGTCGATCGTCGGCTCGAATGCCGCCGGTGTCTCCCCGGTGATGTCGTTGGGGATCTCGTCGAGGCGGTAGCCGACCGCGAGCATGGCTGCGATCTTCGCGATCGGGAATCCGGTGGCCTTCGACGCGAGCGCAGACGAGCGCGACACGCGGGGGTTCATCTCGATCAGGACCTGGCGTCCGTCGCGCGGATCCACCGCGAACTGGATGTTCGATCCGCCGGTCTCCACACCGATCGCGCGGATGCACGCCAGCGCGGCGTCGCGCATCGCTTGATACTCGCGATCGGTGAGGGTCTGCTGCGGCGCCACGGTCACCGAATCCCCCGTGTGAACCCCCATCGGGTCGACGTTCTCGATCGAGCAGACGATGACCGCGTTGTCCGCGCGGTCGCGCATGACCTCGAGCTCGAACTCCTTCCAGCCGGCGACGGACTCCTCGACGAGGATCTCGTGCGCGGGGCTCTGGCCGAGGCTCCGGTGCGCGACGTCCGCCAGCTCGACGTGATCGGAGGCGAACCCGCTGCCTCCGCCGCCGAGCATGAAGGACGGACGGACGATCACCGGGTAGCCGATCGCCTCCGCGAGCGCCACCGCGTCCTTGACGGTCCTCGCCGTCCCCGCGCGCGGGACCGGCAGTCCCGCCTCCAACATCGCGCGCTGGAACCCGCTCCGGTCCTCCGCGCGGCGGATCGTCTCCAGGTTCGCGCCGATCAGCTCCACGCCGTTCCCGTCGAGCTCGCCCGACTCTGCGAGCGCGACGGCCAAGTTCAACGCGGTCTGGCCGCCGAGCGTAGGCAGCAGGGCGTCGGGGCGTTCCCGGCGGATGACCTGGAGTACCGACTCGGGGGTGAGCGGCTCGATGTAGGTCGCGTCCGCGAACTCTGGGTCGGTCATGATCGTGGCCGGATTCGAGTTAACGAGCGCGACGCGATAGCCCTCGCGTCTCAGCACCTTGCATGCCTGGGTCCCCGAGTAGTCGAACTCGCACGCCTGGCCGATCACGATCGGTCCGGAGCCGATCACGAGGATCCTAGAGATACCCGTGCGCCTAGGCACCCGACATCAGCTCCCGGAACTCCTCGTACAGGTAACGCGAGTCGTGCGGCCCGGGCGCGGCCTCGGGGTGGTATTGCACCGAGAACGCCGGCACGTCCGAGCACCGGAGCCCCTCGAGGGTCCCGTCGTTCAGGTTTCGGTGCGTTAGCTCGACGCGCCCGAACGCCGTCGAGACCCCGCGCGACTCGCCCGGCCCGGCCGCCGGCCACCCCCTCGGATCGACCGCGAAGCCGTGATTGTGGGACGTCACCTCCACACGCCCCGTCCGCAGGTTCTTCACGGGCTGGTTGGCCCCGCGGTGGCCGAACTTCATCTTGTAGGTCTGCCCGCCGAGCGCTAGCCCCAGCAGCTGGTGCCCGAGGCAGATGCCGAATATCGGCACGTCGGCCACGAACTCACGCGCGGCTTCCACGCCGTAGTTAGTCGCGGCCGGGTCCCCCGGGCCGTTCGACAGGAACACCCCGTCGAACCCGCCGCCGAGGACCTCCTTCGCGGGCGTCTCCGCCGGGAAGACGGTCGTCTCGCACCCGGCGGCGGCGAGGAGGCGAAGGATGTTCCGTTTCATCCCGAAGTCGTAGGCGGCGACGCGGAAGACATGTCCCCGCGAGGCGTCGGCGGGACCGACCGCCGCGGAAGCCTCGTACGGCTCCGCGACGGTGACCGTCCTGGCCAGGTCGGCCCCCGCCATCCCCGGCCGCTGTAGGACCCGCGCGACGAGCGAGGCCGGATCGAGGTCCTCCGTGGACACCCCGCAGCGCATCGCGCCTTGTTCTCGGATCCGCAACGTGAGCCGGCGCGTATCGATGCCCTCGATGCCCAACACACCGGCCTCGTCCAGCGCGTCCTGGAGCCGTCCCTCGGCGCGCCAGCCGGATGCGCGCCGCGATGCCTCCCGCACGGCGAAGCCCGCTACCTGGATCCGCGACGACTCCGCGTCATCGGGGTTCACACCGTAGTTCCCCTGGTGCGGGTAGGTCATCGCGACAACCTGGCCGGCATAGGAGGGATCCGTCAGCACCTCCTGGTACCCGCTGATGCCGGTGTTGAACACGGCTTCTCCGAAGGTCTCGCCATCCGCGCCGAATCCCCGCCCACGGAACACCGAGCCGTCCTCGAGCACGAGCAGCGCCTCCGGTCCCCTCACCGCTGCGTCTTCCCCTCGGAGACGACGAGCTCTCCGCGGTACACGGTGTGTACGACGCGTCCCCGAAGCGTCCTTCCCAGGAACGCGGAGTTGCGGCTCCTCGAGGCGAAGGGCGGCTCCACCACCCACTCGGACGCGGGGTCGAACACCACGAGGTTGGCCGGCCGCCCCGGCCCGATCGGCCCGCCGTGGTCGGCCGCCCCCAGGATCCGCGCCGGCGCGATCGACATCGCCTCGATCGCCCGCGCGAGCGCCAGCCTGCCGGAAAGAACCAGCTCCGTCATCACCACCGCGAGCGCGGTCTCGAGGCCTATCGTCCCCGGCGGCGCGTGGTCGAACTCGGCCTCTTTCTCCTCCACGGCGTGGGGCGCGTGATCGGTGGCGACGGCGTCGATCGTCCCATCGGCGAGCCCGGCGTGAAGGGCATCCCGGTCCTCTGCCGAGCGGATCGGAGGGTTCACCTTCAGGTTCGTGTCGTAGGAAACGAGGTCCTCGTCGGCGAACACGAGGTGATGCGGCGTGACCTCGGCCGTCACGCGCAAGCCCTCCGCCTTGGCCCGGCGCACCATCTCCACCGAACCAGCCGACGAGAGGTGGCAGAGGTGCAGCCTGCCGCCGGTCAGGCGGGCGATCGCGAGGTCGCGGCCGACCACGACCTCCTCGGCCTCCCGTGGCTGCCCCGCCAGCCCGAGCGTGTAAGAGTAGTAGCCCTCGTGCATCTGCCCGCCCTCGGCGAGCGAGGCGTCCTCGCAGTGCTCGGCGATGACGACGTCGTCGAAGGTCCGCGCGTAGGTGAGAGCGTTCCGGAGCACACGGGCGTTCGGCACGCATCGCCCGTCGTCGCTGAAGACCCGAACCCCGGCCTCGACCATCTCCCCGAGCTCGGCCATCGCCTCGCCTTCCAGGCCCTTCGTGATCGCGCCCACGGGGAAGACGTCGCAGAGCCCGGCCCGGGCGGCCAGGGCGCGGACCTCGTGGACCACGGCGGCGGTGTCGGCAACCGGATCGGTGTTCGCCATGGGCGACACCGCCGTGTAGCCGCCCGCGGCCGCGGCCCGGCAGCCACTCTCGACCGTCTCCTTGTCCTCGCGACCCGGCTCTCGAAGGTGCGTGTGAAGATCCACGAGACCCGGCCCGAGCACGAGCCCGTCGCAGTCCAGCACTGCCGCCCCGGAGGGATCGATCCGCTGCGCGACCGCGCCGACGAGGCCGTCCGAGACGAGCACGTCCGCGACCGCGTCGCGTCCGGAGGCCGGGTCGATCACCCGCGCTCCGCGGAAGAGCAGCTTCTCAGGCAACCTCCCCCACCTCCTCCCCGGTCCCGCCGAGAAGGAGGTACAGGAGCGACATACGGATGGCGATCCCGTTGGTCACCTGTGCCTCGATGACGGCCTGCGGCAGATCGGCCACGTCGGAGTCGATCTCGATCCCCCGGTTCATCGGTCCGGGGTGCATGATCAGGGCGCCTTCGGGGAGCGCGCCCACGCGCTCGCGTGTGAGCCCGAAGAGCCGCGAGTACTCCCGCACGCTGGGGAAGTACTGCTGGCGCTGCCTCTCTCTCTGGACGCGCAGCATGTAGCAGACGTCGAGCTTCGGGAGCACGGAGTCGATGTCGTGCGAGACCTGGACTCCCCAGGCCGGGGCCTCGGGCGGGATGAGCGTGGGCGGGCCGACCAGCGTGACTTCGGCTCCCATCTTCACCAGACCGAAGGACAGCGACCGCGCCACGCGCGAGTGCAGCACGTCCCCGATGATCGCGGCGCGGAGGCCCTCGATCCTGCCGAGCCTCTCACGGATCGTGTAGAGGTCGAGCAGCGCCTGCGTCGGGTGCTCGTGAGTGCCGTCGCCGGCGTTCAGCACGCTAGCCTTCACCCACTTCGTGAGCTGATGGGGCGAGCCCGACGACGAGTGCCGTATCACGATCGCGTCGGCGCCCATCGCCTGGAGGGTGAGCGCCGTGTCCTTTAGGCTCTCGCCCTTCGCCACGGACGACCCGCCCGTCGAGAAGTTGATCACGTCGGCCGAGAGTCGCTTGGCCGCAAGCTCAAACGAGATGCGGGTCCGGGTCGAGTTCTCGTAGAACAGGTTCACCACCGTGCGGCCTCGCAGCGCCGGTACCTTCTTGATCACGCGGGTTCCCACCTCGCGGAAGGACTCCGCTGTGTCGAGGATCCGCACCACGTCCTCGGCGGTGAGGTCGTTGATGGATAGCAGATGCTTCTTCATCGCGGTTCCTCCATGACGACGGCGTCCTCGCCGTCCGTCTCCTCCAGCCGCACTCCCACCAGATCGTCCGTCTGCGTCGGCACGTTCTTCCCCACGAAGTCGGCACGGATCGGGAGCTCCCTGTGCCCGCGATCGACGAGAACCGCGAGCTGGATCACGCTGGGGCGGCCCATATCCATCAGGGCGTCCATCGCCGAACGGATCGTCCGGCCGGTGAACAGCACGTCGTCGACGAGTACCACGGTGCGCTCGCTGACGTCGAAGCCGATCCGCGTCTCCTTCACCTCGGGCGCCTCGGCGCGGAGCCCTATGTCGTCGCGGTAGAAGGTGATGTCCAGGACGCCCACCGGCACCTTCACGCCCTCGATCCTCGCGATCTCCTCGGCCAGGCGCCGGGCCAGGTCGTCGCCGCGAGCGGCGATCCCGACGAGCGCGATCTCCCCGGCCCCCTTGTTCCTCTCGAGGATCTCGTGCGCGATCCGCGTCACGGCTCGGCGGATCTCCGCCTGGTCCATCAACCGGACGCCCATCAGAACGAAACGCCCCACCGCGCGCGCGGCAAGGCGTCCTGTGCGTACCTCAAGCTCTTCGCCTCCCTTCCCGGCCTCACTGGACCGGACTTAAAGGGGAAGTACCCGAGGGCAAGGATAGGCCGCCGGACCCGCCACGGCAACGGGGCGGCGGGCTACACTAGGGGCACAACCAACCAAGGAGTGGCCATGCTTGCCGTTTCCCTAGGTCCGACCGAGATCCTGATCATCGTCGCCCTGATCGCGCTCCTGTTCGGCGCAAAGCGGATCCCTGAGCTGGCCCGCTCTCTCGGCAGGTCGCAATCGGAGTTCAAGAGAGGCATAAAGGAGGGCGGGACCACCGAGGATGAGCCTCCGAGGGAGGCCTCGCCCCCGTCGCAGGGCGACGCTCCGGCCGAGAAGCAGGACTAGCCGGCGGCCGAGTCCCGGGCGATCTTCCCGAGCACGCCGTTCACGAAGCGGCTCGAGTCCTCGGTCGAGAGCTCCTTCGCGAGCTCGACCGCCTCATCGATGGCCGCCGCGACCGGGACATCGGGCCGGTGGAGCACCTCGTAGGTCGCGAGCCGCAAGATCGCGCGGTCGACGGCCGCCATGCGTGGCACCGTCCAGCCTTCCGCCGCGGCTCCGATCCGAGCGTCGAGCTCGTCGAAGTGCCCCTGGACCCCGGCGACGAGCTCGTGCGCGAACCCTGGGATCTGCTGCCCGAGACCCGTCCATTCCTCCATCACCTCGACGGGCGCCCGACCGGTTGCGTCCGCCTCGAAGAGGACGTCGAGCGCCGCGCGGCGCTCCTCCCGACGGGTCACTTCGCTCGCTCGATGTACTGGCCGCTCCGCGTATCGACCTTGATCCTCTCCCCAGGCTCCACGAACAGGGGCACCTGCACGACGAGGCCGGTCTCGAGGGTCGCCGGCTTGAGGGTGCCCGAGACCCGATCCCCCTTCACCCCCGGCTCGGTCTCGGTCACGGCGAGTACGATCGACGCCGGAAGCTCGACCGACAGCGGGACGCCCTCGTGCGCCGCGATGGTCGCGGTGGCGCCCTCGGTCAGGTAGCTCGCCATCCCTCCGGCGACCGCCCCCGGCACGTGCATCTGCTCGTACGTCTCGAGGTCCATGAAGACCAGATCGTGGCCCTCGCGGTAAAGGAACTGCTTCTCGCTCCGCTCGAGGTGCGCGTATCCGACGCGCTCGTCGGCGCGGAAGGTCCGCTCCAGTACCGCGCCGGTCTTCACGTTGCGCAGCTTCGTCCGAACGAACGCGCCGCCCTTGCCGGGCTTCACGTGCTGGAACTCGAGAACCGTGAACAGCGTGCCGCCGAGATCCAAGGTCATACCGTTCTTCAGGTCGTTGGTCGAGACACTCAAAGGACCGTCAGCTCCTTGCTCGATCTGGGGAGCACGCGTCCGCCGTCTGGGGTGACGTACACAATGTCCTCGATCCGGACGCCGCCCTTCCCGGGAAGGTAGACGCCGGGCTCGATGGTGACCACGGTTCCCTCGGGCAAGACGTCCTCGGAGGTCCTTCGCACCGTGGGCCCCTCGTGGATCTCGAGCCCCACGCCGTGGCCGAGGCCGTGAGAGAAGGCATTCCCGTAGCCGGCGTCGGCGATGATGACCCTGGAGGCCGCGTCGACGTCGGCGGCGGACGCGCCGGCCCGCACCGCGTCGACCCCCGCCTGCTGAGCGGCCCGCACGAGCTCGTACACCTCTAGAAGCTCCGGAGCGATCTCCCCGAACGCTAGCGTTCGCGTCATGTCCGCGTGGTAGCCGGCGAACAGCGCGCCGAAGTCCGCCTTCACGATGTCGCCCCGCCGCAGATCGCGGGCGGTGGGCTCGTGATGCGGTTCGGCCGCGTTCTCGCCGAACGCGACGATCGTCTCGAACGCCAGCCCGTCCGCGCCGGCTCGGCGCATCGCGAGCTCGAGCTCCAGGGCGGCATCTCGCTCGGAGACCCCCTCGCGAAGGATCCCAGGCAGCCCGTCAAATCCCGCGTCGGTGATCTCCTGCGCGCGCTCGAGCAGGCGGAGCTCGGCCTCGTCCTTCACCCAGCGGAGACGCTCGACCTCCGGGCCGGCGGCCACCAGCTCGACCCCCTCGAGCGCGGCCACGAGCTCGCCGTGAGCTTTCACCGTCGTGCCGGCCGCCTCGAACCCGAGTCGGGCGATCCCGAGCGACCGGCACGCCTCCAGAACGAAACCTGGGAACCCATCGAGGTAGACGCGCCGCTCGAGGTCCCCCACCTCGCGTCGCGACTGTTCGTCGTAGCGCCCGTCCGTCAAGAACAGGGAGTCGCCGGTGCCGGCGATCACCTGGCCGTTCGAGCCGCTGAAGCCGGTCAGGTACCTCACGTTCGGCAGGCGCGAAACGAGCAGCGCGTCAACGCCCAGGTCGGCGAGCCTCTCGGCGAGCAGCCGGCGCCTCAGCGCGTGATCCATGCGATAGCCTCCAGCGCCAGGTGGTACACGCCCGCCCCGAAGCCGACGATCGAGCCCCGACACACGTCGGCGATCACCGAGCGGCGCCGGAACTCCTCCCGCGCGTCGACGTTCGTCATGTGCACCTCGAGCACCGGGAGCCCTGAGCCCTCGATCGCGTCCCGGAGCGCGTATGAGTAGTGGGTGAGCGCCCCGGGGTTGACGACGACCGCGCCGAACCCCTCGCCGGCAGAGTCGTTCAGCCAGCCGACCAGGTCGCCCTCGTGGTCGGACTGCCTCCATGCCACGTCGTGCCCGAGCGAGGCTGCCCGCACGGCTACCTCGCTCATCATCTCCTCGAGCGTCTGCTTCCCGTACCTCTCGGGGTCGCGCCGACCGAGCGCGTCCAGGTTGGGCCCGAACAGGTAGAGCACGTTCATCGCGCGGCTCCCATCTCCTCGAGGATCCGGAGGACCAGGTCCTCCGCCACGTGATCGACGACGGATGGCCGCCCGACGTCCTCGAGCAGCACGAAGCGGACACCGCCCCGGTACTTCTTGTCCAGGCGGAACGCTGCCCCGATCGCCCCGGTGTTCGGGAGCGAACGGTCGACCTCGAGCCCGAGCGAGGCGAGCAGCCGCACGTGCCGGGCGGCCAGGCCGTCCGGCGCCATCCCAAGCGCCTCGGCCACGCGCGCGGCGAAGACCATCCCGATCGCGATCGCCTCTCCGTGCGACCGGCCGGAGAAGTCGTCCAGGCGCTCGAGCGCGTGTCCGAGCGTGTGACCGTAGTTCAGGACCAGGCGTGCTCCGGCGTCGCGCTCGTCCTCCGCCACCGTTCGCGCCTTCGCGCTGACGCACCGCGCGACGACCTCCTCGAGCACCGCGGGATCGCGGGCGAGGACCCCGGAGGGGTCGGTCTCGAGGAGCGCGAGAAGCTCCGCGTCCATCGTGAGCGCGTACTTCGCCACCTCTGCGAGCCCGGAGCCGAAGTCCCGGTCCCCGAGAGTGGCAAGGGTGTCCACGTCGGCGAGCACGGCCCTCGGCTGGTAGAAGGCGCCGGCGAGGTTCTTGCCCTCGGGCAGGTTCACCGACGTCTTGCCGCCGATCGCCGCGTCGACCTGAGCCGTGAGCGTCGTCGGCACCTGAACGAGGGCCACCCCGCGCATGTAGGTCGCGGCGACGAACCCCGCGAGATCGCCGACGGCTCCGCCGCCAAGCGCCACCACCACGTCGTCGCGATGGGCCTCCTGTGTCGCCAGCTGGCGGAGGAGGGCCCCGTATACCGCCAGTGACTTGGCTTCCTCTCCCTCCGGGGCGCCGAGCGACACCGCTCCCAGCCCAGCCTTCGACAGCGCGGCCGCGAGCGGGTCGAACCAGCGGGTCCCCACCGCGCGGTCCGATACGACG
>Ga0209342_10004172_pt1 | contig 15061 bp, 13 predicted proteins | sample RifCSP16_2_FD_184023 | JGI IMG/M metagenome (GOLD analysis project Ga0209342, IMG submission 184023) | Soil microbial communities from Rifle, Colorado - Rifle CSP2_sed 16_2 (SPAdes) (version 2) | ecosystem: Environmental > Terrestrial > Deep subsurface > Rock core/Sediment | place: Rifle... | reverse complement strand
CTCGCGCCGACGATCCGCCGGGCCGCCGGATCGTCGGTCAACCACTGCTCGACGCGCGCACGCTCCTCGGCCGACAATTCGTCGTCGAGGTAAGCGCTCAACCATTCGTCGTGCAGGGGTTCGTTCATGGCGTCACTCGCGGCTATTCTCGATTTTACCGAGCCGCGACCGTAAGGAAGCGGTTGCATCTCGGTAGGCATTCAGCCGCTTCCTCACGGAGCGCGGCTCGGTTTTTCATGGGTCGGCCGTCAGGATTTCCTTGAGTTCGTCGTGCATCTGGGCTCGCGCGCGAAACAGGCGGCTCCGTACGGTGCCCACCGGCACGTCCAACATGCCGGCGATGGTTTCGTAGTCGCAGCCCTCGATCTCCCGGAGAACGAGCACCGCGCGGTGTTCGTCGCTCAGCCGGGCGAGAGCCTCGCGCACTTGGGCCCGATTCTCTTGTTGTTCAAGTTGTTCATGCGGGCCGGGATTCATATCGACCGGCTCGCGGCCCGAGGTTTCCCGCGCGGCGTCGAGCGAGGCCGTCGTTTTCGTTCGTCGGTAATAGCTGGCCGTCTGGTTGAAGGCAATCCGATACAACCAGGTGTAAAACGTGCTTGAGCGACGGAACGTGTCCAGTTTGACGAAGGCCTGGACGAACGCTTCCTGGGCCAGGTCGGCGGCGTCCTCGGCGTTGCCGGTCAGGTGGACGAGCGTATTATAGAGGCGATCCTGGTACTTCTGGACGAGCCGTCCAAAAGCGGCGGATTCGCCTCGCAAGGTCGCTTCGATCAAGGACGTGTCGTCGCTCAAAGCAGGTCCGTTTCTTGAGACGCTCGGGAGAGTGGGAAAGTTCCGGCCGGCCCTGGAAATGATCCCCTTTACGGGGCAGTATGTCAAACCCCCGGGGGTTTCGCAAGAACCTCCCCCAAGAGGTGGCCGTCCGGGGTGAATGAATTCCGGGTTTGGGAGGATTGTGCTATGGTTGTCCAGCGGTGATTTGGTGGGCGATGCCCACCCTACGGAAACGCTGTCTCGCCCGTTTTTTGGATGCCCCATTATGCCGAAGCTTTCGTCGGACCATCACTTGAGCGATCCGGTGGTCGATCATGCCCATCAGAATTTCGTCCGTTTGCTGGTGGGCGAGACGGTCGGGGAAGGGCTCCGTCGCGTTCGGAGCAGTCCGGTGGAAGGGCGGATCGTCTATTTCTACGTAGTCGACGAGCAAGACCGGCTCCAGGGCGTGATTCCCACGCGACGCCTGCTGCTCAATCCGCCCGAGACGCGCGTGGCCGACCTCATGGAGCGGCAGGTCGTTGCAATTCCGGCGACAGCCACGTTGTTGGACGCCTGCGAGTTCTTCCTGCTGCATCGGCTTCTCGCCCTGCCGGTGGTCGATCGGGACCGGCGGCTGGTGGGCGTGTTGGACGTCGAGCTTTACACGGACGAGCTTTCCGACCTAGTGCAGCGCGAGGAGAGCGAGGACGTTTTTCAGCTCATCGGCGTGCGGCTGGCCCAGGTCCGCCAGGCGTCGGCGCCGGCCGCGTTCCGCGGGCGGTTTCCCTGGCTGTTGTGCAATATCGGCGGCGGGCTGGCCTGCGCGGCGCTGGCGGCCGCGTTCGAGCGGGTACTCGATCAAGTCGTCGTTTTGGCGATGTTCATTCCCGTTGTGCTGACGCTGGCCGAAAGCGTCAGCGTTCAGTCATTGACGCTGGCCATTCAGATTCACGATCCCGGCGGGCGGGACCGCGGCGCCGTGTTTCGCCGGCTTCGGCGGGAGGCAATGGTCGGGCTGCTGCTCGGATTGGTGTGCGGGGCGATCGTCGGAGTGGCGACCCTGGCGTGGCAGCGGACGGCCGTCGTGCTTGTGGTGATCCTGGCCAGCGTCGCGCTGTCGGTCGCGACGGCCGCCGTGTTTGGGCTGTTCGTGCCGATCGCCATGCGGGCCATCAAACGGGATCCCAAAGTCGCGTCCGGCCCGATCGCCCTGGCGATGACGGACATTATGACGCTTTTTTATTATCTGGGGCTGGCCACGCTGATGCTGCGGTGAGCGGCGGCGTAGGGTGGGCACTGCTCAACGACGATAAGCTTTATGGGCTCCTCGCCACGACTTTCTCTAGCCCAGGCGTTTACGCCTGCGGATGAAAGGCGTTTTTTCATTCATTGGTCGTTCAGCCCCTTTAGGGGCGAGCGAGGGCAGGGCCCCTGAAGGGGCCAAAAAGAAAAAGACTATTTCTTATCTCTCACTTTCCCAGGCGTAAACGCCTGGGCTAGAGAAACGCCTGGGCTAGAGAAACGCCTGGGCTAGAGAAAAGCCTGGGCTAGAGTTACGGCGAGGGTAGGGCCGTGCCGCGCGGTTGTCGCAGGATATAGACCCATAAGGCGATCACGGCCAGCAGGATGAGCACGCTGATGTTTTGCGAGATGGTCAAGCCGGTGCCGAGCGAACCACCTTCGTCGGTGCGGATGATCTCTTGCAGAAAACGGGTGATCGGATAGATCGTCAGCATCAGGGCGAACACCTCGCCGTCGCGCCGGCGGAACGGGGCGTAGGCCAAGAGAAACAAGCAGAGCACCAGGCCGTTCAGCGCGCCGTAGACCTGCGTCGGCTGGACCGGGCGGCTGTGGGCAGGCATGGGCGAGGTCGAGATTTCGGCATGAAGACCGTCCTTCGTTTCCAGACGGATCGGCTTTTGCGCGGCCGCCGATTCTTGCAGCAGCCACGACACGTTGCCTGCACTCTGGACGACCTCGTTGTTAACGCGAAAAATCGTTTGGCCCGGCTGTAACCCGGCGCGTCCGGCGGGGCTGTCCGCGGCGACCCAAGTCACGATAGGCTCGGCCGCCGGATCGCCGTCGACCGCGAATCCCCAGAGTTGGCCCCGCGACAGTTGTTGTCCATAAACGGGGCTCCCCGGCGGAAACGTGACGGCCCAGGGCAGGTCGCTGGGCCCGCCGAAGCAGCAACCGTGGGCCAGGCAACCGAGGCGACCCAAGGCCAGGCCGAGCAGCAGGCTCGGCGCCAACAGGTCGCAAACGGCCAACATCGGCAGACGATGCTTGCGCAGGAAAAGCACCATGCCCAACATGCCGCCGATCAACGAGCCGTAGACCACGAGCCCGCCTTCGGAGAAGCTCAAGACCGCGCCGATCGTTTCGCCGAACGTGGGCCGGTCGAACTCGGGCCAGTATTCGACGACGTAGAACAGCCGCGCGCCGACGATGCCGGGCACGAACATCCAGAAGACCATCGAGATGATCGTGTCCGGGTCGAGGCCGACTCGCTTGGCCCGCCACGCGAGCAGCGACGTCGCCGAAACGACCGCGATCAACAGCATGACGCCGTAGCCGTGGATGGGCAGGCCGTCGTCGCCGCACAGTCGCGGCAGGAACCAGACGACGGCCGCGGCAACAATCGCCAACAACGGCACGTAGCCGGCCAACTCGCGGCCCGCCGCGCCGCGCCGCCACGCGACCACGACAACCACCAAACCAAACACGCACCACGCGGCCAAGAGCAGCCCGACGCCGAACACGGGCCAGCCGCCGATCTGCCGCGGAATGTGGAAAAGCGTATCAAGCATAATATCGGCTCACGGTAGGAGCACCTCGTTGTCGATCAGTCGCGTCTTGTCAATCCGCGCGGCGACCAATGCCACGGTCGGGCCGGCGATCTGGGCGACCGGTTCGAGCGTGTCGGCGTCGGCCAAGACCACATAGTCGATCTCGACGTCGCCGGCCGAGAGGATCACGTCGCGCATCTGTCCAAGAATGGCCTCCGCGTCGCGCTCGCCCGAGGCGACCAGTTCCCGCGCGAGGCAGAGGCTTTTCCAAAGCACGGTGGCGCGCCGCCGCGCGTCGGGGCTCAGATAGGCGTTGCGCGAACTCATGGCCAGCCCGTCGGACTCGCGGACCGTGGGGCAGACGCGGATTTCGACCGGCACGTCGAGGTCGGCAACCATCCGGCGAATGACCGCGACCTGTTGGTAGTCTTTTTGTCCGAAATAGGCCACATCCGGCGCGACCATATTGAACAGTTTCAGAACGACGGTCGCCACACCGCGGAAATGCGTGGGGCGGAACTCGCCTTCCAGCACGCCGCTGAGTCCCTCAACCTCGATCCAAGCGGCGTGGTTGGGCGAGTACACGTCGGCCGCGCCGGGCACGAACGCCACCACGTCCGTTCCGCACGTCGCGAGCTTCTCAAGATCGGCCGCGAGCGTACGCGGATAGCGATCCAAGTCCTCACCGGGCGCGAATTGCGCGGGATTGACGAAGATCGAAACGATCGTCAAATTGCACTCGGCGCGGCTCGCGCGGACCAGGCTCAGATGACCTTCGTGCAACGCGCCCATCGTGGGCGCCAGGCCGATGCGCCGGCCTTCGCGCCGCGCGGCGGCCACCTCGCGCCGCAATTCGGCGACGGCGGCGATCTGTCGGGGCAAGCGAAGGGAGTCGTTCATGATTCGGCGCTGGTTTGATGTAGGTCAGGCTGTGCCTGACAAGTCATGCGATATCCGTCAGGCACAGCCTGACCTACGTTACTGACCTACGTTATTCCATCGCTCGGATTGCGGCGACGACTTCGTCGACCGAATCTTGCGATCGCGGGTCGGCGATTCGCAGGACGGGTCCGGCGTCGGCGCGGCGGAGTTGTTTTTCCAATTCCTGATGGGACGATTTCCACAACCGGCGTCGCCGTCGCGGCGGGGCCAACAGCACGATCAATCGCGGACGAACGACGCGCGGTTGGAGTCGTTTTTGGAGGCGACGCAAGGTGGTTTCCGTGAGCGCGCCTGAATACGACGCCAAGCCGCTCGACTCGCCAAACCAAAAGTCGCTCACCGCGCAGCCGGCGGACGCACGCCACCGCGGATCGCCGGCCGCCAGCAGCCGGGCCCGCCGCTGGAGGCATTGTAACGCGATCGCCCATTTGTGGCCAGTCGAACCGGCCGGGTCGTGTTTAACGTGAAATCCGAGCCGCGACCGTGAGGGAGCGGTGGAGAACGTTGCGGGCTGCCACCGCTCCCTCACGGTCGCGGCTCGGAAAGGTTTTTGCGGCGAACCGGAGAGCAAATCGGTCGAGGCGGCTTCGGCCGCGCGGTGGGCGAAAAGCGTGTTTTCCGATTCGACGACACCCGTCACCGCCGCGTAGTAGGGCGTCGTGTTGAGATGGTCCAGCAGGCGCGCGACGGTCCAGCCGATTTCCGGATGACGCATCGAACCGGCGACCTCGGCGGCCGGCTCCAGGACGAATCGCCGCCAGGCCATGCGCGGATGGGGCACCGTGAGCGAGGCCGTGCGTTCGACGCGGTCGGCGTAGAGCAATAGATCGAGATCGATCGGCCGGGCCTCCCAATGCGCCGCGCGCCGTCGGCCCAACTCGTCCTCGATCGCGTGGAGCGCGGCCAACAGCGAGGCCGGCGCGAGCGTTGTTTCGATTGTCGCCGCGCCGTTGAGATAGGCCGGCTGATCCGCCGGACCGCCGACGGGCCGCGTTTCGAACCAGCGGCTCACCGCCATCACGCGCACGCCGTCGCGCCGGCCGAGTCGCTCGACGGCATTGCGTAATGCTTCTTCGCGGTTGCCCAGGTTGGCGCCAAGGCCGATCAGGCAAGTGGGCATGGCGTGAGGCGAGATGAAAATAAAACTGTCGAGAGACGACTAGCGATTAAGAAAGAGCGGCACGCGCCGCGTGGATCGTGCCGAACGTGTGCGAGATAAACCAAGGGGGGGCCTTCCAGGCCACGACCTCCGCCGCCGACTATCGTTCCTACGGTCGTCGCCCCCCCGGATGAATCGACACAGGTTGGTCCGTACAACCTCGTGCGTTGTAAGCGAATCCGCCGACCACTCGCCGGCCCGTGTACCACCGATGCAACAATATCGCGACATGCGCCGCGGCAAAATCGCGCGTCCTTCTTACGTCGGCCGGGACAGAGAAAGCTCACTTCACGAGAAGCACGAGCTTGGCAGGTCGAATCCGCTAAACAACACACGCCATTGTCCGCGTCTTCGACCCGTTGTCAAGAGGCGCGACACGGGTTCGACGAGAAGTTCTTTCTTTTTTCACGATTTATATCGACGCGGAAAATCGCGCGAATATTTTTTGGTGGGCAATGCCAACCCTACGCATTTCTGATTTTACTGTCCGACAACATGGAGGGCCACGCTCCGTCGTGGCTGTAAACGACGGCGGCCACGACGGAGCGTGGCCCTCCAGCGGGATAAGAGAACGGAGAAGAATGGAAGGATCGGCGTGACCTCTCGCGGAGAGAGACGAGTACGATTCACAATTGCCCGCCGCACATCGCCGCGAACCGTGGGAGAATCCGCCGGCCGAAGGCATGCATTCGCGCAATCGCGTCGGGCGTTTCGCGGCGGATTTGCTCGGGATCAATGTAATCCAATTCGGCGATCATGCGGCGATTGTGGGGTTGATTGACCCAGCCGATCGCCATGGCGGGCGTGACCTCGATGTGGAATTGCAGCCCGTAGGCCGCGCGGCCGAAGCGGAACGCCTGGTTCTCGCACCACGCACTTCGGGCCAGATGTACCGCACCCGGCGGGAGTGTGAACGTGTCGCCGTGGAATTGGTACACCATTTGCCTCGATGCGCAGTCGGCCAAAAGCGTGTCACGGCCGGCCGCCTCGGTCAGCTCGATCTCGTACCAGCCGATTTCCTTCCGCTCGTTCGCGCGAACCGTCGCTCCCAGGGCCTTGGCCAGGAGTTGGGCCCCCAGGCAGATGCCCAGCACGGGCAGGTCGCGGCGTGCCGCCTCGCGAAGCCACTCAACCTCGGCGGCCAGGAACGGATACTCGGCGACCTCGTCGACGTTCATCGGCCCGCCGAGCACGACGAGCCCGGCCGCGTCGTCCAGCGGAAGCGACGCGGGCACGGTCTCGAACAGGTCGACGTAGCGCCAGTCGAGACCGGCCTGCTCCAGGACATCATCGATCACGCCCAACGTTTCGTCGGGTACGTGGCGAAGGGCGAGGATCGGGCGCATTGACGTAGGCCGGGTCATGACCCGGCGTGAAAAATCGGTAGGCCGAATCGTGACACGGCGGCAAATGTCGAAACCGTGACGAGACACGGCCGCTCACCGCCGGGTTTCAACCCGGCCTACCAAGTTTTGACATACGACCAAAGGTCTTACAGCTTCGCGAGCTTTTCGATCAGGTCGACGCTGCGGCAGCTATAGCCCCATTCGTTGTCGTACCAGCTAATCACTTTCAGCATCGTGTCGCCGACGACCATCGTCCAGTCGGGCACGAAGATCGAGCTGTGCGGGTCGCCAATGATGTCGGTCACGACGATCGGATCCTCGCAGTAGTCGAGGATGCCCTTCAGCGGCCCTTCGGCGGCCTGCTTCATGGCGGCGTTCACCGCGTCCTTGGTCACGGGCTTGGCCGTTTCGACGACCAGATCGACGACGCTGCCGGTCGGCGACGGCACGCGCATGGACATGCCGGTGAACTTCCCCTTCAACTCGGGAATCACCAATCCGACCGCTTCGGCCGCGCCGGTCGTGGTTGGGATGATGTTCATCGCGGCGGCGCGGGCACGGTAGAGATCCTTGTGCGGGAAGTCCAGCACGACCTGATCGTTCGTGTAGGAATGGATCGTCGTCATCAGGCCCTTGACGATGCCGAACTTCTCGTAGATCACTTTGGCCACGGGCGCAAGGCAGTTGGTCGTGCAACTGGCGTTCGACACGCACTTGTGTTCGGGCGTAAGCTGGTTGTCGTTCACGCCGAGCACGCAAGTGAGGTCGGGCCCCTTGGCCGGGGCGCTGATGACCACTTTCTTCGCGCCGGCGTCGAGGTGGCTGTCAAAACCGGCCTTGTCGGCCGTTTTGCGGCCGCGGAACACACCCGTGCTCTCCAGGACGACGTCCACGCCCAGCTCGCCCCAGGGCAACTTGGCCGGGTCGCGTTCGGCCAGGGCGCGGATCTTCTTGCCGTTGACGGTCAGATACTGGTCGTCATATTCGACCGTGCCGGGGAAGCGGCGGTGGATGCTGTCGTACTTCAACAGGGTTGCCAGGGTCTTGTTGTCGGTCAGGTCGTTAATCCCAACGACCTCGAACACCTTGGGTTTGGCCATGAGCCCACGGAACACCAACCGGCCGATGCGGCCGAAACCATTGATACCAACACGAATTGCCACGAGAGACCTCCTAGTGCGCGGCCGGGGCCGCAAGGGATATAGAGATGGGAAATCAGGGATTGGGCGTTTTGCGTAACCCCCCATTTTGTCGGAAGTTAGGCGTGATTGCCACACGGAAAAACGGTCGCGTGGACCCATTGGAATCACGCGGACCCCGAAATTATACTGATCGTTCCCAGCTACGGCAACCATGCCCTGCATGTCTCGTCGTGTGCCACCGGCGGCCCGGTTCACGGCACCTGTTTTGGGCAAGGGCTTCTTGACGCCCGCCGGGCCGTGTCGTAAACCAGAGGCCACGGAACGTAGGCCGGGTCGTGACCCGGCGACGGAAGAACACTCTTGATTTGCCAAAATCGTGCCGGGTCACGACCCGGCCTACGGGGTTGTCGGATGGAACGCGAAATCAATCAAGACCTGATCGACTCCTTGCGGCTGTCGCTGGTGGCCGACGTGGGACCGATCACCCGCCGGGCCCTTCTGGATCGGTTCGGCACGCCGGCAGCCGTCTTTGCCGCGGCGCCCGACGAGATCCGCGCGGTCAAGGGCGTGGGGCCCAAGCTGCTGAGTCGGATTCTTGCGGCCCGGCACGAGGTCGATCCCCAACGGGAAATCGACCTTTGCCGGGAGCACGACATCCAGATTCTCACGGATACGGATCCCGGCTACCCCCGGGCCTTGGCCGAAATCCACGATCCGCCGTCGACGCTTTTCGTGCGGGGCCGGATTTTGCCGAGCGACGCGACGGCGGTGGCCATTGTCGGCACGCGTCACGCGACCTCCTACGGCCTGCGTCAAGCCGAGCGATTGGCCGGCAGTCTGGCGCGGGCTGGAGTGACGGTGGTGAGCGGGCTGGCCCGGGGCGTGGACGGGGCGGCTCATCGGGGCGCGTTGGCCGCCGGCGGGCGGACGATCGCCGTGCTGGGGAGCGGTCTGTTGCGAATCTTTCCGCCCGAGCACGTCGGTCTGGCCGACGAGATCGCCGCGGCCGGGGCGGTGGTGAGCGAGCTGCCACCCGAGTTCGAACCGATGGGCGGGAACTTTCCGCAGCGCAACCGGATCATCAGCGGACTGTCGCTGGGCACGCTCATCGTCGAAGCGCCCGAGCGGAGCGGCGCGTTGATCACGGCGCGGCTGGCGATGGAGCAGGGCCGCGACGTGTTCGCGGTGCCGGGCCCGGTCGATTCGCGGCCGTCGCGCGGGTGCCACCGGTTGTTGCGCGACGGGGCGACGCTGGTCGAGTCGGCCGACGACGTGCTGGAGCATCTGGGATTCCTCGTCGAGCCGGCCGCGCAAGAGGACGGCACCGAGATCCACCACCCGGCCGAACTGATGCTCACCGACGTCGAGCGACAAGTGCTCAATGCGATCGACCGCGAGGCGACGTCGATCGACGAGCTGGTGTGCAAGACCCAACTCACGGTCCCTCAGGTGCTTTCGACCGTGAGCGTGCTGGAAATGCGCCGGCTAGTGCGGCGGGTGAGCGGCTCGAAGGTGGCTAGGAATTGAAGACGTTTTTCAACTTTCAACGCAAAGACGCGAAGACGCGAAGACGCAGGGACTGGCGAATAATCCAGAATGAAAAGGACACTCGCATGTTGGCCGTCGAAACGAACGGGTTGACGCGATGCTTCGGGTCGGTCGTGGCCGTGGACGGGCTTGATCTGCGGGTCGAGGCGGGAACGTTCTTCGGCTTCCTGGGTCCGAACGGGGCGGGCAAGTCGACCACGATCAAAATGCTCACCGGACTACTGGCGCCCAGCCGCGGCTCGATGCGAATCTTGGACACCGACCTGGCCAACGCCGACGCGGCCCGGGAAATCAAACGCCGCGTGGGCGTGGTGCCCGAGGATCTCGCGCTGTTCGACAATCTCACCGCGCGGGAATATCTCACGTTCATTGGGCGGATGTATCTTCTGCCGGCGGAAACGGTTCGGGACCGTTGCGGGGAACTGCTGGCGATGATGGACCTGGACGGCGAGGAGAAGAAGATCACGCTGGAATACTCGCACGGGATGAAGAAGAAGTTGGCGCTAGCGGCCGCGTTGTTGCCCAATCCCGACCTGCTGTTCCTCGACGAACCGTTCGAGGGCGTCGACGCGGTGGCCTCGCGGATGTTGCGCGACACGCTGCTTCAGTTCGTCAAGCGAGGCACGACCGTGTTCCTGACGTCGCACGTGCTCGAGATCGTCGAGCGGCTCTGCACGGACGTCGCCATTATCGCCGCGGGCCGGCTCGTGTTCCAGTCGCCCATGAGCGAGATTCGCCAGGCGGGCTCGCTCGAAGAACGTTTCCTCGCGGCCGTCGGCAACGAGGACGTCCAGCCGCAGAAGCTCAGTTGGCTGGAGGAATGAGATGAACCTGGCACAACTCCGGGCTCTCGTGTGGTTGCGCTGGCGTCTGACGCGCAACCAGTGGCAGCGCGGCGGGCAGTTGAACGCGGTGATCATGGCGCTGGCGCTATTCGCCGCCGTGAACGTGGCGGTGTTCGGCGCCATCGGAGGCGTGGTGGCCGGCGCGGCCAGTTTGTCGGGCGCCTCGCCGGCGGTCATGCGCGGCGTGTGGGACGTTTTGGTCCTGATATTTTTGTTCACCTGGGCCGTGGGGCTCGTGACCGACTTGCAACGGTCGGAAATCATCGACCTCGGCCGGCTGCTGCACTTGCCCGTCTCGCTGCAAGACGCCTTTTTGCTGAACTATCTCGCGTCGCTGGCCAGCCCAAGTCTGGCCATGGCGCTGCCGGCGATGCTGGGGCTTTCGGTCGGGCTGACGCTGGGAACAGGACCGAAGATGATGCTGCTCGTGCCGGGCGTGCTCGGGTTCTTCTTCATGATCACGGCCTGGACGTATTGCTTGCGAGGCTGGCTCGCGGCATTGATGGTCAACAAACGACGTCGCCGGGCCGTGGTGATGGGAGTGACGATGGTGTTCATCCTCCTGTTTCAGTTGCCCAACCTGGTGACCAATGTATGGCTGCGAAACAACCATGTCAGGACGCCGCATGGACCGGTAAGCTCGCCGCCGGCAACGCCCGGCGTTTCCGTGCCCGACAAGACAGTGTCCCCGGAGCCGTCCAGGGAGATTCCAGGCCGATGGCTTGATCTTGCGCATCGCTACGTGCCGCCGTTGTGGCTGCCGGGCGCGGCCGGGGCCTTGGCCGAGGGACGCGCGTGGCCGGCCGCGTGGGGCGCGCTGGGGATGACGGCGCTGGGAGTGTGGGGCATCGCGCGGGCCTACCGCGGCACGTTGCGGTTTTATCGTGGCGGCGAGACGAATAAAATGGTTTCCGCTTCCGCGGCCGCGCCGGCGACGCGCGTCGAAAAGAAACCGCGGATCGATCAACGAATTCTGCTTGAGTGGACCGTGCCCGGCGTGCCCGAGGAGGCCGGCGCAATGGCGTTGGCTTGTTTCCGATCGATGTCACGCGCGCCGGAAATGAAAATGGCCTTGGCCACCAATGCGATGATTTTCTTGGTGCTCGGCGTGACCACGTTTTTCAGCCACTCGACGAAAATGCCGGCGGAACTCAAGCCGTTCCTGGCAAGCGGCGCGGTGGGATTGACGCTTTTGGGATTGGTTCAAGTGATGTCGAACGGTTTTGGGTTCGACCGCGACGGGTTCCGGTCGCTCGTGCTGCTGCCCACGCCGCGACGTCACGTGCTCTTGGGCAAAAATCTCGCGTTGTTGCCGGTGGCCCTGATCGTGTTGGTTTTCTATCTGGTCTTGGCGACCGTGCTGGCCCACCTGAGGGCGTCGGACGTTCTGACGGCCGTGCTGGTGTTCGCGGCCGCGTTTCCGGCCATGAGCGTGCTGGGCAATCTCGTTTCGATTCTTGTCCCGTATCACGTTGCCGCCGGATCGCTGAAACCGACGAAGACCACCACCGTGACGTCGCTATTGATCGTGCTGACGCACATGGCGTTCATCATGGCCATGCTGCCCATGGCGCTGCCCGCGGCGGTGGGGACGTGGATCGAGACGTCCGGAGGAATTCCGGCGGCGGTGGCGGGGCCGACATGCGCACTGGCGTTGACCGTGTTGTCCGCCGCATTTTACTGGTGGACGCTCGAGCCGCTTGGCCGATTGTTGCAACGGCGAGAGCGGGCGATTCTGGGCGCGGTGACGCGGGAAGTGGAATAGAGGATAACGTCAAGGCCGATCGTCGCCCCGCCATCCGGACGAACTGACGCTCAACGACGTCGAACGCCGGGTGCTCGACGCGATCGACCGCGAACCGACGCCGATCGACGATTTGGTCGCCAAGACGGTACTCGCCGTGCCCCAGGTGATTTCGACGGTGAGCGTGCTGGAAATGCGCCGGCTCGTCCGCCGCGTGAGCGGGTCGAAGGTCGTGAGAAAAGGAGGACTCTCTTCAACGCAAAGGGTGGCCCGGGCTCGATCGCCCCCCAAAACACGAAATGACATGAAGAGCCATCCTGCCACGCCGACTTTTCGCGTTTTTTTGTGGTCATTTACAGCGCGTCGCCCGGCCGTGGGTCGCCCTGGTAGATGATGGTGACGGGAATGGCCACGGCCCAGATGCGACCCCGGCTGCGAACGAGCGCCGCGCGGTTGAACGCTTCGACGTATCGAGCGGCGGCCCGGCGCGAATAGGTCCGCGACTCGGCCGGCCGTATGGCGACGGCCCGGGGCGGAACGTCCTGGTGGTGGCTCGGTTCCCAGGCCTCGCATCGGGCGATCCACACGCGATAGTCCACCGTGCGGCACGGTCCTCGTTCGGGCGACATGGTTCGCACCTTCCTTTCTCCACCAACCCGCTGACGCGGAAACACCTATCCCTCGCCGATCCTCTATGCCAATATCGGGGGGCCGTGCTACTGCGTTCGGCTCCTCGTTCGGCCGAGCCGTCCGGCACGCGGATTCCGGCGGAGGTACTTTTTCCAAGAAGTCTCGCTTGACAATCGACGTGGAAGTGTAGTATACAGACGTACATATTCCTGTCAAGCGGCCTCTCGACGAATTCGCCCGTGGGGTGGGCGATCGCCTGTTGACTCATCGAAAGGAACTTTCATGAATGAGCACACAGGAGACAATCTTCGGCGGATCATGGCCGAGCAGGGGCTCTCGCTCGGCCAAGTGGTCGCCCGCACGGGCCTCGACCGTCGGACCATCGGGGCGATCCTCGACGGCTCGAACCGGCCCCATTCGCGGACGATCCATCGGCTGGCGGCCGGGCTGGGCGTCTCGCCCGACGAATTTTTCGTCAACCCGGGCCAGTTGCTCTACCGCCGTTTCGACGCCGAAACGAATCCCGTGGTCCGCGACGTGGTGGCCGCGCATCCGGAACTGTTCGCCGGATGGAGCCGGATGGACTTCGAGGAGCTTCACAGCCGATTCGGCGAAGGCGGGGCGCTGACGGCCGAAGGCACGCAGGACGTCGCGCGACGGATGAACCGCAACCGCCAGGTCCACGAACGGCTGGCGCTGCTGCTCGAGAGTCATCAGGCCGACGTGATCAGCGACATCGTTGAAGTGATGTACCGCCAGGTCGTGCCATCAACAAGCCGGCGGAGTAGGGAACCACAGATGGACACAGATGGACACAGATAAGGAAGGGTCTCACGTAGGTCAGGCTGTGCCTGACGGAAATTCAAAAATTGTCAGGCACAGCCTGACCTACAAACTACAGACCACAAACATATCATCTGTGTCTATCTGTGTTCATCTGTGGTTCCTTTTCACGCTCCGGGGGCTGATTGAAAGAGCGCGTTGAAGTCGGCCTCGTCGTACATTTTGGCCGTGCCGTTGGTGGCTTCGGCCCAGCCGGCCGGGTCCTCGCGGTAGAAGTGGTTCCAGCCGTGGACGTTGCCGTCGTGTTTGATCGATCGTTCGCGGAACAGATACTTGATCTCCCAGCAAAACGGCGAAGGGCCCGACGCGATGTCGCCCGCGTAGAGCTTGCCGGCCTGGGCCCCTTCGAACAGGAGCGTGCCGGCCGGGCAGCCGAGAAATTCGCTTTGATTAACGGTCCCCTGCAAGGCCTGGATCATGGTCCACGGCGGATGGACCACCTTGCGCCAGGTGAGATGGTGCTCCGTCATCGGCACCCACTTGACCAACGGCTGGTCGGCGGGCAAAGGATCGGACGTATCGACCCACGACCATCCGCCGGGCCCGATCGGCTGATACTCGGCCGAAAAAAGCATTTTGTAGCTGATCTGGGTGCCGTCTTCGTTCTCGGGTCCGTCTTCCCGATCGAGTTCGTTGACCGTTTCGTACTCGACGACCGCCTTGGCGAAACTGTTCGAATAGCTGTTGAGCCCTTCGGTCAGGCCGGCGAGTTCTTTCCGGTCCGGCCGATCGGCGTCGATCGGTTCGAAGCGGATCCGCACGGCGAAGACAGACGGTTTGCCGGGATACGTGGTCCAGAACGTCCCGCCGTATTGCGCCGCCTCGCCGAGCACCTCGACGGCAAAGGCGTCGCGGTCTTCCCACGCGATGAGAAACTCACGCCGCGCGCTGAACCCGTTCGCGTCATACTGCTCGCGCGGCGAACCGCCCAATTCACGAAAAGCAACGGACATAATGATCATCCACTACGACGGAAAAAAGAGAACCACAGATGGACACAGATGAACACAGATAATGTGAGTGTGGTGAAATTACTGGGGGGTAATCGCTTCAGAATGTTTTCTGAGAGATCAAAGCCCGTTTTTTTCTCTCGATAAATATCCTTGAACCAACTAATGAAGCTATTCAACTGTCTTGTCAATCAGAATCTGTGTTCATCTGTGTCCATCTGTGGTTCCCCGTTTAAATTGTCGCGGCGACGCCGAGGATGGCCACGTCAAACGTGGCGTCGTCGCCGACCGCCGCGAGTTTCAGTTCGGTGGCGCCCGCCGCGACGTCCCAGCCGGCTTGGGGACAGGCCAAGAGCAAGGCCGC
>Ga0209342_10004171_pt1 | contig 15063 bp, 15 predicted proteins | sample RifCSP16_2_FD_184023 | JGI IMG/M metagenome (GOLD analysis project Ga0209342, IMG submission 184023) | Soil microbial communities from Rifle, Colorado - Rifle CSP2_sed 16_2 (SPAdes) (version 2) | ecosystem: Environmental > Terrestrial > Deep subsurface > Rock core/Sediment | place: Rifle... | reverse complement strand
CCGACGAAACAAGCCCGTGGATCGGCCGCACCGTCTCGGGCGTCCGCATCGAGCGGCTACTCGGCCGGGGAGGGATGGCGGAAGTGTTCCTCGGCCATCACCTCCGGCTCGGCCGGCCGGTGGCGGTCAAGATCCTGCACGCTCGCGTTCGGGAGGACCCGAATCTGCTCAAGTTCTTGGAATCGGAGGCGGCGGCGCTCACCTCGATGCAGCACCCCAACATCGTGCGCTCCATCGACTGCAACGTAGTGGACGGCCGGCCCTACATCGTCATGGAGTTGCTGGACGGCATCACCCTGCAGGATAGGCTGGAGCATCTGGGCGGTGACGGCCTGCTGCCGCCGCTGCACGTCGTGGGGCGGTTGATCCGATCGGCCGCCGATGCCCTGGATCACGCCCACGCCCGCGGCGTCGTCCACCGGGACCTGAAGCCGGCCAACATCATGCTGCTCAGCGTGAGCGGACCGATCGACAAGGCGCAGCCGCTTCCCCAGGACGTTCAGGCGATGATCACCGACTTTGGACTGGCCCGGCTACTCGACGCCGCTGCCAACTCGACCACCGGCCCGCTGGTGGGGACACCGGCCTACATGAGCCCGGAGCAGGCCTCCGATCGACCGGTCGACGCCCGGTCCGATATCTACGCTTTGGGAGTGATCCTCTACCAGCTGCTGGCCGGCCGCCTCCCCTTTGGTCAGGAGGGCGCCTCGCTGGCCTCTGTCCTCTACCAGCACGCCTATGAACCCCCACCGCGGGTGGCCAACATCCCGACTGCGCTGCAGCGGGTGCTGGATCGGGCTCTGGCCAAGGATCCGGCGCAGCGCTACCCGCGCGCCGGAGATCTGGCTGCGGAGCTAGACAGGGCTGTTTCGGCCCACCCGGTCAGCGGCAACCTACACACCCCGACATAGCCCTCAACTTAGCTGCGCGCCCCAGCCAGGTTCGAAACGATCCTACGCCGCGCAGCAGCTCAGCATCGCCACGTCCTTCTCGAAGGCGACCGCCGCCAGCTTCAGCCCCTCGGTGTTGGTCAGGTAGGGGAACATGGTCTCGCGGAGGTCGGACACGCGGATGCCGAAGCGGATTGCCAGGACGGCGGTCTGGATCATCTCGCCGGCTTCCGGAGCCAGGATGTGGGCGCCGAGCAGCCGATCGGTCGCGCCGTCGGCGACCAGCTTGATCAGCCCGCGGGTGTCACGCGCCGCCTGGGCGCGGACCACGTGCTCCATCGCCAGGCTGCTCACCACGACTTCGTGCCCCTGCCGGCGAGCCTGCTCTTCCGTCAGCCCGGCCGAGGCGATCTGCGGATCGGTGAAGGTGACCCTTGGGATGTAGGAAGCGTCGTAGCTCCGTCCGGCTCCGGTCAGCGCGTTCTCGGCCGCCAGCATGCCAGCGTAGGCCGCCACGTAGACGAACATGTCCCTGCCGATCACGTCACCGGCCGCGTACACGAAGGGGTTGCCCGTCTGCAGCCGGTCGTCCACCAGGACCTCGCCGCGACCACCCAGCTCGACCCCGGCTTCCTGCAGCCCCATCCCCCCTGTGTTCGGGCGCCGTCCGGTGGCTACCAGCAGCTTCTCGGCCTCGAAGGTGTGCTCGGCTCCGGTCTGCGATCCGGACAATAGGACCCTGCCGTCGGCACGTCCGACCTGGCGAGTGCTGAAGCAGACCAGGATCTGCAGGCCTTCCTCGCTCAAGTAGCCGCTTAGCGCCGCGCTGACCTCCGGCTCCTCAAACGGCGCAATCCGCGGTAGGGCTTCGAGCAGGGTGACCTGCGCCCCGACGCGGGCATACAGCTGGGCCAGCTCCAGTCCCACCGCGTTGGCGCCGAGCACGATCAGGGATTCCGGCAAATCCTGCAGCTCGAGGGCGGCAGTGCTGTCCAGGTAGGGGACTTGGTCGATACCAGAGATGGGGGGTGCCCAGGGCTTCGCCCCGGTGGCGAGGACGACCCTGCCTGGCGTGTGGAGTTTGCCGTCGATCTCTACGCGATTCTCGCCGTTCAGCCGGGCCCGGCCCTGGATGTATTGGATGTCGGGATAGGCCGCCAGCACGTCGGCGTATTTGGACTTGCGCAGTTGCCGGACCAGTTCGTCCTTTTGGGCCATCACCTGGGCCCAATCGACGGGTCCCGCCTGGGTCTCGATCCCGCGGAACCGGCGCTCCCCCGCCAGGTGGTGCGCCTCCAGGGCGCGGATGAGCGTCTTGGAGGGGACGCAGCCGATGTTGACGCAGGTCCCGCCGATCGTGTCCGCCTCGACCAGCGCCACCCGGGCGCCGAGCTCGGCGCCGCGCACAGCCGCGGCAAACCCGGCCGAACCGCCCCCGATGACCATCAGATCGAAGCGCCCGCCCGTGCTTCCTCCCATCACTCCCTCCCTCAGCCTTCGTAGATGCTCACCAGGTGGCACACGCAGTGCTTGCCGTCCACATCGTCGGTCGGAAAAGTCTCCCCGAGCGCGTGCAGCTGTCGCAGCTCGTTCTCCAGCCGCCGCAACTGGGCGATGCGCTCGCGGATCTCGGCGGCCTTGTCCTCCAGCAAATCCAGCACCACCCGGCAGGGGGCCTCCCGCCGGTCGCGCAGCGCCAGAATCTCCTTGATGTCGTCCAGCGAGAAGTCCAGGTGGCGCGCGCCGGCCACCAGCCTGACCCGATCCAGATCGGCTTCACTGTAGTCTCTGTACGAATTCGACCGGCGCGGGGGATCCGGGAGCACCCCGATGGATTCGTAATAGCGTATGGCTTTGGCCGAAACACCGGTGCGGTCGGCCAGCTCCTGGATTCGCATCGCCTCCCTCACAGTCGAGCGCAGATTGATTGCAGAATACACCTTCCAGCTGCTGGAATGTCAAGAGGGGATTTCGGTGTCTTGGCGCTCGGCGCGGGGATCCCCGCACGCGCCCCGGATCCGGGGCCGGGATCCGCGCGTGCCACGCCCGGAGCTGGGTCGGGGATTCTTGCAAGCCACCCCCGGATCCGGAGCCGGCCGGAGACTGGGCTCAGTCAACCGCGAGGATCGAGTCGCCCTCGAACCGCGAACCTGCCTCGATGCCCATCCGCCGGTACAGCTCCGGCGGCACGCCGATGTCGGCGACGTACAGATCGCCCACGTACGGCTTAGCCGGCAGCTCCAGTAGCCCGGTCTTCGGCAGCGCCAGCGTCAGGGTAGCCGTGGCGCGGATGCACGGGGAGCCCGGTCGGCCGGTGGTCGTGTCCAGGCCGGAGGGCGTGTCCAGCGCCAGGATCGGGCGGCCGGAAGCATTGGCGCGCTCGATCCACCGGGCCACCTCGGCGCGGGGGTCGCCGCGCAGACCGTAGCCGATCAGCGCATCCAGGATGAGGTCCACCCGGGTCAGATCCGGGTCGGATGCCGCCCCAAGTCCCAATTGTTCCAGGACCCGCCACTGCTGCGCCGGGACCGGCTTGAGCTTCCCTGGATCGGCGGCCAGCCTCACCTGCACACGCGCGCCGCGATTGTGCAGATGGCGGGCGGCAACCATCCCGCCCCCGCCGTTGTTACCCGCCCCGCACAGCACGACGACCGGCCTGGCCGCCGGCCGGCCTCCCAGCATGCGGGAGGCTTGCTCGGCCAGCGCCCGCCCGGCGTTCTCCATCATCTGGACGAGCTGGATGCCGAACTCTTCGATCATCCGGCGATCGACCTCGGCCATCTGCGCGGTGGTCACGGCTGGAAGGCGCCTCAATCTATCGCTCCACCTTCACCCCTCGCCAGAAAGCCACGTGGTCCTTGATCGGCTTGGCCGCCTCACTCGGCTCGGCGTAGTACCAGGCCGCGTCCCGGTTGATCTGGCCATCCACGACGACGCCCTGATCGCTCTCGGCCAGCACCGCCCCATTCCAGATCGCCCGTGGCATCCCGATACCTCCCATCCCCAAGAGGCGTTGCCGGCTTGCTGATCTGCGGGATTCGACGCGGCCAGGCGGCCGATTCTTACCCGTCCTGCGAGGCAGGCCAGGAAGAACCCTCCGGCGGTGCGCGTCCAAGGGCGCAAGATCGGCGTGCGACCGGATCCACCTCAGGGTCGGCGCTTGAAAGCAGGCCCGGGGCAGCAAGAGGACCTGACGGAGAAGGTGCGGATGATCGGGATGGGCTTCCTGTTCACCGGCATCACTCTGGCGTTGACGGTCATCATCGGCACGCGGCGAATTCCGATGCGCCGCAGGCATGGCAGGTCCTGGCAGCCGCGCGGCTACAGATCTACGAAGAGTTGCTGGCCGATCCGGAAGTGCTGCGGGCCAACCAATGGCCACAATCCGTCGAGTTGCTGCGCGCTGCCGCCCGCAACGGCTGCAGCACCGCGCCGGCCAGCATGTCGAGCCATGACCAGGTCAACCGCGTTTTGGACGCCGTCGGCCTGCGGGATCAATTCCGGGTGGTGCTGTCCCGCGAAGACGTCGAGTGCCCCAAGCCGGACCCGGAGATCTACCGACTGTCGGCCGAGCTACTGAAGACCCCCCCGGCCGAATGCCTTGTGATCGAGGATTCCCCAGCCGGGGTGCAGGCCGCGACCGCCGCCGGGATGCACTGCGTGGCGGTGGCCACCCCCTTCACCCGGGCCGGGCTGCAGTCTCAGAACTGGCTGGCGCAGGAATGGGTGGTGTACCAGCCCTCGGACCTGCTGCAGACCGTCGAGAGGCTCATCCGCCAGCAATCTCGGTGAGCAGCAGTCAGCCCACCCCGACTGCCAGCACGGTCTCACCTGCCCGGCGCAGCCCGGCGTTGGCACCCGGCCCGGATTCGGTAGGAAACACAGCGGCCGGCGCGTCGGTCTGGTGTCGCGGGGCCCGTGCCCCGCAGCGGCCCCAGTCCGGTGAAGCCGGCACTGAGGCCGGGATCCGATAACTTGAGGAGGCGAGCATGCGCAAGGAATCGATCGGCGCCGGTGCGAACGATCAGGGGCCGGAGGTCGCGGAGCTGCAGACCGGCGCGGCTGAACGTCACAGTTACCCGCTCTACAGCCCCGACGCCGCCATTGAGAGCGCCGTCCGGCAGATCCTGGTCAACGTCGGTGAAGACCCCGGCCGCGAAGGCCTGCGCGACACACCCAACCGGGCGGCGCGCATGTACGCTGAGCTGCTGGAAGGCTACCGGCAGGTTGTGCCTTCCATCGTGGGAGGTGCGCTGTTCGAGGTAGAGCAGCAGGGGGCCGAAGTGGTCGTCGTGGCCGACATCCCCTACGCCTCCATGTGCGAGCACCACATGCTGCCGTTCGTCGGCAAGGCCCACGTCGGCTACCTGCCGGGGGAGAAGGTCATCGGCCTGAGCAAAATCCCCCGCATCGTGGACATGTTCGCCCGCCGACTGCAGATCCAGGAGCGGCTGACCGGCGAGATTGCCGACGCCTTGGAGCAGGCGCTGCAGCCAAGGGGAGTGTTCGTGGTGGTGGAGGGGCAGCACAACTGCGCCCAGCTGCGCGGCGTCAAGAAACACGACGTGAACTTGGAGACCACCGCCGCGGCGGATTCAGGCTCGAGATCCGCCGCGGCGCGCCCGCCGGTGCCAAGCTCACGATTCACGGCAAGCCGGCCCCAGGCGCCGCTGCGCCTGCCAGGCCGATCCTAGTGCTCGTGCGGCAGGTTCAATGCGTGGATGACGTCGTCCGCCGACTCGAAGGTGCGGTCCGGCAGCGCTCCCTCCACCCACTGGCGCGTCTCGGCCGGCACGTGGCTGAGATTCCCGCAGCTGGCCATGAAGTCGGTCTTGTTGATCGGATAGCTCACGTGCTCGTTGATGTGGGTGGTCAGCTCCATTCGGCCCTGCTCGTCCATCGGGTGCCTCCTCTTGGCGTTTGTGGAGCGCCACACGCGCCCCGTAAGAATACGGACACCCCCTGCGTCGATTTCCTTACGTGGTCCTTTGGATGCGGAGGAAGACTCTATGTTCGATTTCACAGATAGCGTCGTCATCGTCACCGGCGCGGGCGGCAGCCTGGGCTCAGCCGTGGCCCGCCGGTTCCTGGAGGCGGGCGCACGCCTGTGCCTGGCCGAGCTCAGCGCCGATCTCTTGAAGCGACGCTATCCTGAATTGCCACAGGATGGGGATCATTACCTGGCCGCCCCGGTCGATGCCAACGACCCCGATTCGGTGCGGGGGATGGTGGATCAGGTCGTCAGCAGGTTCGGCCGACTGGACATGCTGGTCAACACGGTGGGAGGCTTCCGCTCAGGGGTCCCGGTCCATGAGACGCCCATCGAGGCGTGGGATGGGATGATGAACCTGAACGCCCGCACTGCGTTCATCGTCAGCCGGGCGGTGGTGCCGCACATGCTGCGGCGGGGCTCGGGGAAGATCATCAGCGTCGCCGCCCGGCCCGGCCTACAGGGCCGGGCTCAATCGGCCGCTTACAGCGCCTCTAAGGCGGCGGTTATCCGCCTCACCGAGAGCCTCTCCACTGAGCTGGGCGACTCGGGCATCAACGTCAACTGCGTCATCCCCGGCACGCTGGATACGCCGCCGAATCGACAAGCCATGCCCGAGGCCGACACTAGCCGCTGGGTGGCACCCGATTCACTGGCCGAGGTGATCCTGTTCCTGGCCTCGCCCGCGGCCCGCGACATTCACGGCGCGGCCGTGCCGGTGTACGGCCGGACGTAGGACCGGCGCGACCGGGAGGGGCGGAGCCGCCGGAGGGACTGGCTCGCTCATGGGGCCGCGCTCATCGGGCCGCGCTCTTGAGTCGGCGCTCAGCTCGCCGCCGGAGGCCTCCAAACCGCCGGCCGCTCATCCTGCCGAGCCCCCGGCCTCCCACCCGATCGCCCCATGGGGGCAGGCCGCCAGGCACTCGCCGCAGCCGCTGCACCGCCCAGCCTCGATCCAGGCCGGCTCGTCCGGGTCGATCTTCATGACCGCCCGCGTCTGGCAGACTGGGCGAGCCGCGCACGGCTCGCAGGCCTGACAGAGGGTCCATTCCACGATCGCTCGGAGCATGGTCTCGCCCTCGCGCCCGGCGGGTCAGGTCAAAAGACCATGACCTGGTCCGCCTGGGTGGTCCACTCCCCGAGCAAGTCCATGTTTCCGGACCGCACCCCTTCGACGAACCGTTCCGACTCGATCCCGCGAGCCTCCTGGCAGGTCCCTCAGGTGGCGACCTCGCCTCGCCGCGCCAACGAGCTCAGCATGCGCTCGATGTTGTAGTACCCGTTGGGGGTCTGTTGTCCGGCGAGGGCGCAGGCAACCGCGTCGGCCATCAGGAAGACCCGCACGCTCGTCTCCGGTCGCTTGACGAGATTGAGCGCCAGGCGCAGCGCGTTGTACGGGCGCTCGCTTCCATAGGGGGCGTCGTTGAGGATGATCAGGAACTGTTTCTTGGCGGGCTCGTCCATCGCACGCTTCCGGCGGCCTTCTCAGCCGCGGGCCAGCGCGGCGCCGGCCTCCAGGTTCTCGACCAGCACCTCACGCATCAGGTCGCATGCCCGACCGATCTTGGGGCTGGCCAAGCGGTAGTACACGTTGAGCCCTTCCCGGCGGGTGGTCACGATGCCCTTCTGCCGCATCAGAGACAGGTGCTGGGAGAGGTTTGGCTGACTGATCTGCAGCGCGCTGGCCAGATCGCTGACGGACATCTCGGCCTCCCGCAGCCGGTCGATGGCTTCCAGTCGCTTGGGGTGGGCCAGTGTCTGGCAGATGCTGGCGTGCTGGGCGTAAAGGTTGCCGTCGGGCACAGCTGACTCCATGCTTGCATTCGAACTATCGAATATAATAATGTAATCTGGGGAGGCAGTCAAGCGCCAGGCAGCGGAGAGAATCGGCTGGATCGTCTGCTCAGGGAGACTGGCGAGGACGCCACGCGGCGCAGCAGGCCCAGCGCGGCCCGCAAGTTTGGCGGGCTCGCCGAGGCCGCTCTTTCATGGGATCCCCCACAGCTTGACCGCCCCGTCGAAGCCGGCTGTGGCCAGCTGGGACCCGTCCGGCGAGAACGCCACCCCGCCGACCGGGCCGTTGTGGGCCTTGCCCTGGAACAACGGCTCCACGGTGGCCGCCCGGTAGAGCAGCAGCGCGCCGGACTCGGTCGCCGCCGCCACGATCTCCCCGTTGGGCGACCAGGCCACCAGGCTGACCATCTCCCCCACGCTGAGATCCCGGCTGGGCTCCGCCGCGCCGACCGGCCAGACGACCACCCGGCCATCCAGCGTCCCGACCGCAATCATAGACCCGTCCGGCGACCAGGCCACCGCATAAGCGAACTCCTCGCCGCTGCGCAGCTCGTCCAACACCTGGGCGTCGATCCCGTCGAGCAGCACCGCGCTGCCGCCGGTGGTCGAGGCGGCGAGCGTGGTCCCATCAGGCGACCATGCCACGTCGGTTCCGACCGCATCCAGGAAGGTCCAGGTGGTCTCCTCCCCGCTGCCCGCCTCCCACACCTGCAACCGCCCCTCGATGCTGGTGACGGCCGATCGCTCACCGCCCGGCGACCAGCCCAGACTGTTGGCGCTCTCGCTGTGTGGCCGGGACTCATACAGCAGCTGGCCGTGTCGCTGTCCCACAGCGCCAGCGTCCCGCGCCGGGTGGCCACCGCCAGCAGCGTGCCGTCCGCCGACCACGCCAGCCCGACCACCCCGAAGCCGCTGGCGAACAGGTCGTGGACCCGAGTCCAGCTCGCCAGGTCCCAGACCGCGATGGTGCTGTCGGGTCCGCCGGAGGCCAGCCAACGGCCGCCCGGCCAGCGTGCCGCCCTACACCAGGCGCATGACCAGATAGGTGTAGCCATCCGCCTGGCCATAGTCGTGCACCGGGATGATGTGCGGGTGTTCCAACCCGGCGATGACCTTGGCCTCCCGATCGAAGCGTGCCAGGAAGCCGGGCTCGGAGGCATACTGGCGGGGCAGGATCTTGACCGCCACATTGCGGTCCATGTTGGCCTGGTAGGCCTTGTAGACCGCGGCCATACCGCCCTCGCCCAGCGGGCCGAGCACCCGGTACTGGTTCAGCAGTTTGCCGGTCAGGTCTTCCATGCGGTGGCCTGATGCCAGGCGCGGAGCATAGGGGGAGCCGTGAGGCCGGACAAGGCGCGGGGGCGGCTCAACCCCCGCCGGAGAGCTCGCACCCGGGGTCCAGCTGCAGCTGTAGGCTGTACCCGCTGGCCCCAACCAGCCCGGTGAACTCGAACTTCAGCGCCTTTGTGTCGCCGCCGTCCAGGGAACGATTGCCGGTCAGGCCCGAGTTGATGTCGCTGGGCGGAACCACATCCGATCCATTCCAGATCGATGAGCTATCGAATCGGATCCGGTCCAGCTCCAAGTTGAGCACCGGCCAGTCCAGCCCGATCCCCTCAATCACGACCGTTGACGAGCCGTCGTTGCTGAGATTCCATGAAGCCGTGCTCCCGCTGACCTCGAATCCTCCCAGCTCGAGCAGGGTGCAGGGATCCTGGGTCGGCACGGCCGTCGGGACCGGCGTCAGCGTGCGGGTTGGCGAAGCAGTCGGCACAGGTGTTTGAGTCGGGGTCGGGGAGCCAGGTTGGTTGGTGTCCGTCGGCGTAATGGTCGGCGTGGGGGAGTGCGTTGCGGGCGGGGCGCCTGGCCGGCTCGTGCTCATGTCCGAGGGGCCGCCGTTGGAGACCGCGGTCTGGGAGGGGAAGGCCGAGGACACAGGTGTGGCAGATGGGGCCTGCAGCAATCCATCGGCGCTGAGTCCCAGGGTGGGCGTCAGCGAAGACTCGATCGTGCCGGCCGCATCGAACTTCGGATCATCGCTCGTGCGATCTGTTTCAGCGGCACCCACTGGGCCACCCGCGGCGAGCGTGAGGGCCACGGAGGTCCGGATCGCTTCCGGGTCAGACTGAGAGCGGGCCAGTTCGGTCGACATCGCTTGAATCGTCCCCGCCTGCAGCGTGAGCTGACCCGGTTCCACGCCGCTCAGGCCCCCCTCGGCCGGGCTGGAGGCTCGCTGCAGCAGTTCGAGCAGTCCGCTGGCGAACACCGGGACCGCCAGGATCAGCAACAGCCCCGCGGCCGCGGCAGCCGCAACCCGAAACGGCCGCCATCGTCTACGCGGGGCGGGTCGCTCAGGAACGGCAGAGGCGGCAGGCCGCAACTCGATGGTCGGGGCCTCATGACCAACCGGATCGCGCGCATGGGCAATCGCCGCCTGCAGCGCATGGTTCATCTCGGAGACCGACCCGAAGCGATCGTCCGGATTCTTGGCGGTCGCCCTGAAGATCACCCGTTCCACCGACTCCGGCACGCGGGGATTGCGGGCGCGGGCGGCCGGGAACGGTTCATTGACGTGTTTGAGCAGGTACTCCATGTGACTGTTGGCGGTAAACGGCAGGGATCCGGTGGCCAAGTAGAACAGCACTACCCCCAGCGCGTACTGGTCACAGCGCGCGTCAACCGGACCGCCGCGGGCCTGCTCGGGCGCCATGTAGGCGGGTGTTCCGATCAATCCCGATCCGGTCAGGCTGACAGAGGCATCGTGGAACTGGGCCATGCCGAAGTCGGACAACCTGGCGTCATGGTCACGGTCCAGGAGAATGTTGGAGGGCTTGACGTCCCGGTGGACGATGCCGTGCCGGTGGGCATGGGTCAGCGCGCTGGCCACCTGATCCATCACCCTGGCTCCCAGCTCCAGGGCGACCGGACCGCGCGCCAGTTGATCCATCAGCGTGCCCACCTCCAGCAGCGGCATCACCAGGTAGGCATACCCGTGCTGTTCGCCGTAATCCAGGACCGGGACGATGTGGGGGTGATGCAGCCGCGCCACCGCCTTGACCTCCCGGCGGAAGCGGTTCAGGAATACTTCATCCTGTGCGATGGCGGGGGAGATGAACTTGACGGCTACTTCGCGGCCGGCCTTGCGGTCCAGGGCGCGGTAGACCGTGCCCATTCCGCCCTGGCCGATCCGATCGAGGATGTGATAGTAGCCGAAGACCCTACCGGTAAGGCTAGACATCGCGCCGCCTGCTGGGCGCTAGGGCCCTTTCATTATACGGCATAACACCTTCGAGCCTGGATTGGATCCCGGCAGCGGGCCCCGGTATGCGGCTTAAGACGCCCGAGCCCGGATTGGCTGCCGGCAGCATGCACCCGGCGGGCGCACCCTCCGGCTGCCGGCCGCCGATTGTCCTATGCCGGGATCGCCGGCTGCGTATACAATGGAACCGTTTGCGTGCGGGGCCGTTAGCCCCGGGGGTCTCGCGCCGGGGGGCGACGGATCCACGGCAGTCAAGCTCCTCTATGAAACGCCCAAGCCCGGCCCTCACCGCCATTGCCGTCGCTGCCCTGCTGGGCGCGACCCTCTTCGCCACCTTCCCGGCCTGGGCCCAACCCGAGCTCACCATCGTCCCGCTGACCTGGAATGTGGTCGGACTCGACTCCAACGACGTAAGCGTTGGGCCCAACAATTTCCCGGTGGGCGCGCGGGTGTGCAACACCGGCGACGTCTCCGCCGCCAACGTCAGTTCCACCTTCGTCTGGGACAGCAGCGACGCCTTCATCGACCTGCGTCTTGGGTCGCTGACCCAGTACACCGGCGCCGACGCCGTGGCGAGCCTGGCCGCCGGCAGCTGTCACGACTTCTATTATGAGGTGCAGGTCACCCGCAACAGCTCCGCCTATAACCACACCCGGCGCTACCATATCACCGCCACCGCCGACACCCTGGGCACGGTCAGCACTCCCACGCCGCGGGAGATCTTCGTCGAACGCCTGATCTCGCAGAACCGCAACGCCACCTCCGATGTGAAGCTGGATGGGGTCTCCATCCCGGTCGGTGGGACGATGGCGCTGCTGGTGGGCAGCACCTACGACATCCAACTGGTGGCCTCCACCGCTACCAACGGCTACGAACAGATCGAGAGCTTCATCAACTTCCCCAACACCATCTTTCGGGTCAACAGCGTCGCGGCCACCTATTCCGCCGATGGCGGCACCGATCCGGATGCGGCCACCAAGCTCTACGCCGATGGCTGCGACTGGGTGAACGACCCCAACGCGCCCAACTACCGCTCGTGCACGGGGGTCGGCAAGTACGGCGGAAGCGTCACCGTGACCTACAACGTCACGATCATCAGCGGTGGCGGCACTTCCCAGACGCTCAACACGCTGATCTACGACTTCTCCGGCAGCAGCTACCACTACAACAGCGACTTCGCCACCAGCTCCCGGATTGCCTCCATCGTCGACCCGGCGCTGGTCACCCTTGCCAAGTCCTTCAACCCCGACCCGACCACGGTGGGCGGGACCTCGACCCTGACCTTCACCATCAGCAATCCCAACGGGGTCGCCCTCAGCGACCTGAACTTCAGCGACACCTTCCCAACTTCGCCCGGAGCCATGGTCGTGGCCAGCCCGACCGGGGCCAGCACCTCTGGCTGCGGCACACCCACCTTCGCCCCGGTGGCCGGCGCGGGCTCGATCTCGTTCTCGAATGGCACGGTGGCCGCCAACAGCAGTTGCATCGTCCGGGTCAGCGTGACCGCCCCCGCCACCGGCACCTACAACAACACCTCCAGCAACTTGCTCATCGGCACCACCGACACCGGGAACTCGGCCAGCGACAGCCTGACGGTCAACGATGAGCCCGCACCTCCCGCGCCGGTCTGCGGGCTGACGATGGCGCAGTGGACCTTCACCGGCATTAGCAACCCGCCGCCGCAGCCTGCGCCATCGACGCAAGCGCCTGACGTGAGCACTGCTGCCATCAGCGTCGGCGGCACCGTTCCGGGGTCGCTATTCGATGAGGCCGACGCCACCTCCGGCAGCCCGGCGCCCTCGCTGCTCCTGTATGGGTGGCCGGGCTCCGTGACGCTCGACACCTCCATACACCCCTTCATTCAGTTTGCCATCGACACCAGCAACTATACCCAGGTCAACCTGACCTTCGATGCTGAGCGCAAGGCCCCCGGGCCAACGACCAGTTCGATCTACTTAAGCACCGACGGCAGCAGTTGGACGCTGAAGAGCAGCTTCGGCACGACGACCTCTTGGGCCGCCTACGGACCGTTCGATTTCACCGCGCAGACCAGCACCACCGGGGTGACGTTCTTCAGGCTCTACGGGGTCGGGGCCAACAACCCCAACAAGGGCGCCGACCTGAGCATCGATGACGTCACCTTCACCGGCTGCGGCATACCCAACCCGCCGACGATCAGCAAGTCCTTCTCGCCCGATCCGGTGGCGGTGGGTGGCACCTCCAGCCTGAGCTTCACCATCACCAATCCCAACGCCGGCGTGGCGCTGAGCGGGATTCAGGTCTCGGACACCTTGCCGGCCGGCGTGACCGTGACCTCCGGATCGGCCTCCATCTGCGGCGGGACTCTCACCAGGACCGCTCCGAGCTCGATTTCCTTCTTCGGCGGGACGCTGGCGGCCGGCGCGAACTGCGTGATGTCGGTCAGCGTCACCGTGACCACCGCCGGGCCGCATCTGAACGTGAGCGGATTCATCTCTTCCACCGAGGGCGGCACGAACACTGGCTCGAGCGGCTTCGCCAGCGATTCGATCACCGCCATCTCGCCGCCGAGCATCACCAAGCAGTTCGCCCCCAACCCGATCCTGACCGGCGGGGTCTCCACACTGACCTTCACCATCACCAACCCCAACCCGGATGATGCCCTGGCTGGGGTTCAGTTCAGCGACACGTTCCCGACCACGCCCGGGGCCATGGTGGTCGCCAGTCCGACCGGCGCCTCGACCTCCGGCTGCGGGTCGCCGACCTACGCACCGGTGGCGGGGGCGGCCTCGATTTCATTCAACGGGGGCACGATCGCCGCCGGCGGCACCTGCATGGTCAGCGTGAACGTCACCGCCACCGCCACCGGGGACTACGACAACACCAGCGGGACCGTGTCGGCGGCCACCGCCGGGAATGGGAACACCGCCAGCGACACGCTGCTGGTGCAGCCGGTGCACCCGGGCGTGTCGGTGCTCAAGCAGGTCTCGACCAGCGCCACCGGCCCGTGGACAACCTTTGTGGCCGTGACCGCCGGCTCGAATGTCTTCTATCGAATGACGGTGGAGAACATCGGGGACGTTCCGCTCACCAGCGTCAACGTCACCGATCCCACCCTGACTGGCCTGGGCCTGGACCTCTCCGGGTGCGCCTGGGCCAACATGCCGCTGTTCGACCTGCAAACCTGCGTGGTCGGTCCGGTGACGGCGCTGTCGGGCTCACATCCCAACACGGCCACCTCCCACGGCACCTACAGCAGCACCGTGTATGACTCCTCGCCCTCCACCGCAACCTATGCGACCACCGGGCTGACGCTGGCCAAGAGCGTGGCGGAGGGCTTCTACACCGCCGCCGGCGAGGTATTGAACTACAGCTACCTGGTCAGCAACGACGGCGCGGCGCCGCTGGCCGGGCCGGTGACCATCGACGACAACGTGGCCACTGACGAGTCCTGCCCCGACGTAGCAACCGTGGGCGATCTGGACGCCTTCCTCGATCCAGGTGAGTCGATCACCTGTACCGCGACCCACACGGTGACCGCCGGCGATGTGTCCGCCGGATCGGTGACCAACACCGCCTCGGCCGAGGTCGGTGGGGTGACCTCGAACACGGACAGCGCCACGGTCTTCGTCAATCTGCCGGAGCTCAACGTCTCGAAGGCCAACGACGCCGGCGGGAGCGTCACGCTGGGCGATTCCTTCAGCTGGACCCTCACCCTGGCCAACCCCGGACCGGTTGCGGCGCCCTTCTCCGACGGGCAGACCATCGTGAGCGATCCGCTGCCCGCGGGCGCCACGTATGGCGCTCCCACCGCGGGCAACTTCACGGACATCACCAACTCGGCGAACATCGCCTGCTCGATCGGGGTTGGCGACGTGCTCACCTGTACGGCGAGCGGGGCGGCGGTGACAATCGGGGCAACCACCGGCAGCTTCACCGTCTCGTTCACCGTCACTCCGGGCGCGGCCGGCGACCTGGCCAACACCGCCACGGTGGATCCGGACGACGTGGTCATCGAAGCGGACGAGGGCAACAACACCGGCTCCGACACCGTGACCGTGACGCCAGTGCCGACGCCAACCCCGACGGCGACCCCGACCGATACGCCCACCGCAACCGCCACGCCGACCGACACGCCCACGAGCACGGCA
>Ga0209342_10004169_pt1 | contig 15064 bp, 14 predicted proteins | sample RifCSP16_2_FD_184023 | JGI IMG/M metagenome (GOLD analysis project Ga0209342, IMG submission 184023) | Soil microbial communities from Rifle, Colorado - Rifle CSP2_sed 16_2 (SPAdes) (version 2) | ecosystem: Environmental > Terrestrial > Deep subsurface > Rock core/Sediment | place: Rifle... | reverse complement strand
ACACGACCCGGGCGGCGCTGCGGCGGTTGATGGCCCAGAAGGTGGCGCGCGCCGAGCTGATCCTGAGAGGTCTGGCCCAGGGCGATCTCAAGGCGGTGCAGCGAGCGGCCGATGAGCTCGTGCAAATCGCCGCGCAGGCCAACTGGAGCGTTGACCCGCGGGAGGGTCGGTTCGCCGTGCACGAGGCCGAGTTCCAGCGCCGCGCCGCGCAGCTGGCGAAGTTCGCCCGGGATAGCGACGTGCATGCCAGCTACTATCAGTTTCTGCAGGTGATGTTATCGTGCTTTGACTGCCACGAGGAGTCTCGCCCGCCGCATCGCAGATGACGTGATCGGCGCTGGTGCCCGCCTGGCGCGGGGCCCCAGCGCCGACCCGAGCAGGTGGTGTAAAGGCAGCTTCATTTCCATTTCAGTTGCCGGCTAACCCGCCTTCTTCATTGTGATTTCAATAAGAAGCAGATCGTTACGCTCCCCGTTGGCTGCGTGGGGAGCGGGGCAACCACGGGGAGGTAGGCATGAGAATCTTCGCGTTGCTGCTGCTCCTCGCGCTTTGGGGCGGGACGGCATCGGCCCAACAAGCGGGCGGGAAAGCGCTCTACGACAGGCTCTGCGTGGCGTGCCATGGTCCGCTGGGCCTGGGTGATGGCGCGGCGGCGAAGGCGCTCAAGCCGCCCCCCACGAGCTTCGCCGACGCGACGTTCCAGGCGGAGCGGACCGACGAACAACTCGTAGCCGCGGTGACCAACGGCAAGCCGCCGATGCCGCCCTATGGCAAACAGCTTTCACCGGCGCAGATCAAGGAGCTGGTGGGTTACATCCGGCAGTTGGGAGCCCAGGCGAAGTAGTGCCCTGGCGCCGTGTGCTGCTGGTCGGGCTGCCGGTCGCGGCGCTCGTGTTGGTCGGCCTGGCGCGGCGTAGCCCGGCGGTCCCGCAACCCGTGGCGTTCAATCACCGGAAGCACACGCAGGACCTGCAGCTTACCTGCGAGTTCTGCCATCCGTACGTGACGACGGGGGCTCACCCGGGTCTCCCCGGTAACGCCACCTGCTCCATGTGCCATAGCGCGCCCCTGGGCGAGTCCAAGGAGGCGGCCCGGCTCACTGAGATCCTGTCCCGAGGTGACTCATTGCAGTTCCGGAAACTCTTCCGGCTCGCGTCACACGTGAAGTACACCCATCGGCGACACGTGGGGATCGCCCAGCTGGAATGCCAACAGTGCCATGGCGGCATCGCGGAGACGGCGCGGCCGCCGGCTCGGCCGTTGGTGAAGATCGACATGGACTTCTGTCTCGACTGTCACCGGGCCAGCGAGCAATCGCTGGACTGCGTGGCGTGTCACCGCTAGGGAGACGGACCATGCCCACCCGTCGTGAGTTTCTCTGGACGGCCGGCAGCGCGGCCGCGGTGCTCGCCGCGCAGGGGCTGCCCGACGTCACCTGGGCGCCCGAGCAGGCGGAGGCCGCCGGCTGGGAACCGGGCATCGAGGCTCTGCGCAACAGTACCTGCCTGTTGTGCCCCTCGCGCTGCGGCATCCGCGGGCGGATGGTCGATGGTCGGTTGGTGCGGATACTGGGCAATCCGCTCCATCCGCTGAGCCAGGGCGGCGCCTGTCCCCGCGGCATCGCGGGGGTCCAGCTGCTGTACCACCCGGACCGGCTGACGTCACCCCTCGAGCGGGGTGGACCCCGCGGCGGCGGGCAGTGGAAGCCGCTCGCGCCCGAGCAGGCGCTGGAGCAACTCGCCGCCCGCCTCCGCGCGCTCCGGACCAGCGGGCGTCCGGACCGGCTGGCGCTGGTCAGCGGCTACAGTCGCGGCACCATGGAGGATCTCTGGCGGCAATTCCTGCGCGCCTTCGGGTCCCCCACCTACGTCGCCGATGATTGCAACGACGCCACCGACGTCATGCTGGGTCTAATGCATGGGATCCAGCGCCGTCCCGCCTATGACCTCGAGCGAAGCGGCGTCGTGCTCTCGTTCGGTGCCCCGTTATTCGACGCGTGGTGGTCCCCGCTACAGGCGTACGTCGCGTTCGGCCGGCCGGCGAACGGAAACGCCCGGTCGGCGAGTCGCCCGCATTTCATCCAGGTGGATACCCGCTTCTCGCGAACCGCCGCCCGGGCGCACGAATGGGTGGGGATCCGGCCGGGCACGCACGGCGCGCTGGCCCTGGGCATCGCCTATGTGCTCCTCAAGGAGGAGCTGGTGGACGCGGCCTTTCTCGCCAGGCACGTGTCAGGGTTCGAAGATACTACCGACACTTCCGGCACCGTGCGCGAGGGCTATCGCTCGCTGGTGCTGCGGCACTACCGCACCGAAGAAGTGTCCGCGATCACCGGCGTGCCCGTCGAGCGGGTCGTCGCGTTGGCCAAGGCGATCGCGGAGCGGCGGCCCATGGTGGCCGTCTGCGGGGCCGACGTCATGCTCGCGCCGGACGGCCTGCTGCAAGGTGCCGCGGTCCATAGCCTCAACGTCCTGATGGGATCCATCAACCGGCCAGGCGGGGTGCTGGTGGGAGCCGACCCGCCGCTCACTTCCCTCGCCGAGCCGGTGCTGGATCGCGTGGCGGCGGCCGGCCTGGCCCGGGCCGCTGCCGTCGGCGCGCCGCCGTTCGGTGCCGGCGACGGCGCTCGGCAGTTCGCGGAGAGCATCGCGAGCGGCCGTGCGGAGCCACCCGAAGTGCTCCTGCTCTATTACGCCAATCCGGTAGAATCCTCGGTTCGCGGCGACCTGTGGGCGCAAGTGCTCGAGCGCATCCCCTACGTCGTGAGCTTCTCCCCCTTCCTCGACGGCACCAGCCGGCGGGCGGACCTGGTGCTGCCCGACCTGCTGCCGTACGAGCGCTGGCAGGACGGCGTCGGCCCAACGACCTATGCGTACCCCACGTGGAGCATCGTGCAGCCGCTGGTCGCGCCGGGGCACGCCGGCGTGGCGACGGGCGACACGGTGCTGCAGCTCGCCAGGGCGCTGGGGGGGTCGGTGGCCCGCAGCCTGCCCTACGAGAACATGGAGACCCTGCTCAAGGCCCGGGCGCGTGGTCTGTTCACTGCTAAACGGGGCCTGCTCTTCGGCGACGAGTTCAACCGGACGCACTATCGCCAGATGGAAGAACGTGGCTGGTGGCTTCCGGAGCACACCGAGTTCGACGCCTTCTGGGCCGACGCCCTCGAACGGGGCGGATGGACCGACCAGTTCTACGATGACACCGATCCCGCCAAGCTGGCGCGTACCCCCGACGGCCGGATCGCCTTGTTGCCGCCGACGCTGGCCGAGGCGGTCGCGGCCGAGGGTCGCGGGATCTACGCTCGTCCGGCGGAGCCCGAGCCCGGGCCCGCCACTGAATTCCCGCTGCGCCTGATCCCCTATCGCGTCGCCGGGATCGCCTCGGGCGGGGTCGCGCTGCAACCCTGGCTGCATGAGCAGCCCACCGTGCTTCCCGATCAACACTGGATCCCCTGGGTGGAAGTGCATCCGGCGACGGCCGACGGTATGGGACTCGCTGACCGGGCCATGGTATGGGTCGTCTCCGCGCGCGGGCGGTATCGGGCCCGCGTCAAGACCTACCCGGGTGTCGCCAAGGAGAACGTCAACGCCCCATACGGGCTACGCCACCCGAGCGGTGAGTCCGCCAATCCGTTGCACCTGCTGGACGACGCCGGCGATCCGCTGACCGGCCTGAGCGCTTGGTTCACTACGTTCGTGCGGCTCGAGCCCGCCTGAGGAATCATGACGCGCTGGGGCATGGTGATCGATCTGGATCGCTGCACGGGCTGCGGAGCGTGCGAGGTGGCCTGCAAGAGCGAGAACAATGTCCCAACGGTGTCGTCGGATCAGTCGGACATGGGGCGCACGCTGGCCTGGATGAAAGTGATGACGGAGGTCCACGGCGAGTTCCCCGATACCAGCATGCGCTTCATCCCGCGTCCCTGCATGCACTGCGACAATCCACCGTGCGTCCGGGTCTGTCCGGTGGCCGCGACGTACATCAATGAGGAGGGCATCGTCGGCCAGATCTACCCCCGGTGCATCGGCTGCCGGTACTGCGCCAACGCCTGTCCCTACACGGTGAAGTACTTCAACTGGTTCCCCCCGGAGTGGCCCGAGTCGGAGCGTGCCTACCTGAATCCCGACGTGTCGGTCCGGCCCAAAGGGGTGATCGAGAAGTGCACGTTCTGTCACCACCGCCTGCAAACGGCGCGGGAGGAGGCCCGGGCCGCGGGCCGTGAGCTGCGGGAAGAGGACTACCAGCCGGCATGCGCCGAGATCTGCCCCACGGGGGCCATCGTCTTCGGGGACCTGGACAATCCCGCCCACCGGGTCAGCCAGCTGCGGCACGACGCGCGCGCGACCCGGATGCTGGAAGACCTGGGGACCGAGCCCAAGGTGTACTACCTCCAGCCGAGGATCTGACCCATGCGCGGCGACGTGGGAGCGAAGCTGGCCCAGCTGGGCGCCGACGAGCAACGGCTGTTGCGGCCGCTGGTCGAGACGAGCCGGGGGTTCTACCTCGCGGCTGGAGGACTCGGCGTCGTCGCGCTGTGGGGGGTGTTCGCCTACTACCTCCAGGTTCGCTACGGACTGGGACGCACCGGCCTCAATCGTCCGGAGTATTGGGGCATCTATATCATCGACTTCGTCTTCTTCATTGGGATCAGCCATGCCGGAACCTTGATCTCGGCCATCCTGCGCGTCAGCAAAGCGGAGTGGAGGCGGGCCATCACGCGCTCGGCGGAGTTCATCACGGTGCTGGTCCTGGGGTTCGGCGCGATTCAGCCCATCGTGGACCTGGGACGGCCGGACCGGCTTCTCAACGTGTTCTTCCACGCGCAACTACGGTCCCCGCTCCTCTGGGACGTGATCAGCATCGGGGCCTATTTCACGGCCAGTACGATCTACCTCTACATCCCCATGCTCCCCGACCTCGCCATCATCCGGGACAGCGGGATCAAGGCGCCGTGGTTCTACCGCCTGCTGGCGGCCGGCTACCGGGATACACCGACGCAGCGTGCTCGGCTGGAGCGGGTGATCGGCGTGCTGGCGATCGCCGTGATCCCGATCGCGATCTCGGTCCACACCATCATCGGGTGGATCTTCGCGATGACCCTGCGCCCGATGTGGCACAGCACCATCTTTGGCCCGTACTTCGTCATGGGCGCCATCTACTCGGGCATCGCCGCCATCCTGATCGCGATGACCATCCTGCGCCGGGCCTACCGCCTGGAGCAGTACTTCAAGGACATCCATTTCGATTACATGGGGCGCCTGCTGCTGGTGTTCAGCCTGCTGTGGTTCTACTTCACGTTCGCCGAGTACCTCACCGCGTTCTACGGCGGCGAGCCGTCGGAAATGCGCACCTTCTGGGCGAAAGTGTCCGGACCCTTCGCGATTCCCTTCTGGACCATGGTCGCCACCTGCTTCGTGATTCCCCTGGCCCTGATGTGCCGCCGCTCCATGCGGACGCCCCGCGGCACCATGATTGCCGGTATCTCGGTGGTCATTGGGATGTGGCTCGAGCGGTTCAACATCGTGGTCCCGACCTCGGTCAACCCGCGGTGGGAGATGGAGGCCGGCGGCTACTACTTCCCCTCGTGGGTGGAGCTCTCGATCATGGCCGGGACGTTCGCGGGGTTCATCCTGCTCTACATGCTGGCGACCAAGTTCTTCCCCATCGTCTCGATCTGGGAGATCAAAGAAGGCCGGGAGCAGTCGGTGCACGAAGTCGCCGAGCGCGTGGCTGGATACCTGCCCGAGCATGCGCCGGCGCCGGCGGGGGACTGAGATGCGACGCCCTGGGCGGGACCGGGAAACCGGTCGGGTGGGACGGGTGCTGGGGCTGCTTGGTTTCCTGGCGTGGGCCCCGAGCCTGCCGGCCCAGTCGCCGCTCCCGCTGCCCGGAGATCCGGCGGCCGGCCGCCGGCTCTTCGAGGAGCGCGGCTGTCTGCGCTGCCACTCCATCTGGGGCAACGGCGGCACGCTGGGGCCGGATTTTGCGATCGTGGGCGCTGGGCGCAGCATGCAGCAGCTGGCCGGGCTGTTCTGGAATCACACGCCCCGGATGATCGAGACGGTGCGGTCGCGCGGGTTCGAGTGGCCGACCTTCACCGAGGTCGAATTGGCCCACCTCATCAGCTACGTCTACTACGTGAAGTTGTTCGACGAGCCGGGTGACGCCGGGCTGGGCGAGCGCTGGTTCAGCGATAAGCGCTGCGCGCAGTGCCACTCCGTAGGCGGCGCCGGCGGGCGCGTCGGACCGCCGCTGGATGGCTACGCCCGCTACATCGCGCCGTTCATGCTCGCAGAGGGCATGTGGAACCACGGACCGGCGATGCAGGCCCGGCAGACGGCGGGGGGCGTCCCCATCCCCACGTTCGTGGGTCGCGAAATGGCCGACATCCAGGCGTACATCCGGCGCGCGTCCACCCTTCGGAACCGGGGCATCGTGTTCTTTCAGGCGCCCAATCCACGGAATGGCGAGCGGCTGTTTACCTCCAAAGGGTGCAGCCGGTGCCACGGGGCGTCGGGGCGTGGAACCGATTTCGGTCCCGACCTGCGCATGGCCACCTCCCGGCTGCGGGTGTCCGAGATCGCCGGCGTGCTATGGAACCACTCCTTCCAGATGTCGGAGGCGATTCGCGCCCGCGGATTCACCTTCCCGCAGTTTCAAGGGGCCGAGATGGCCGACGTCATCGCGTTCCTCTATTATTTGCGATTCTACGAGGCCAATGGCGATGCGCGAGCGGGCCGGGGCGTCTTCGAGAGCAAGGGCTGTGTGGTGTGTCATGCGGCGTCGAGCGACGCTGCCATCGGGCCGGATCTGGCGCAATCGCTGGTGACTCGGACCCCCCTGGGCCTGGCCACAGCCATGTGGAACCACGCGCCCGAGATGTTCGACGTCACCCAGTCCCAGCGCGTCGAGTGGCCCCGGTTTGAAGGCGACGAGATGCGCGACCTGGCCGCCTACCTCGCGGCGCTGGCGCGGAAGTGAGACGTGAAAAGTGAGACGTAAGAGGTGAGATGTGAGAAGGGCGCGCTGAGCCGGCCTCACGCGCCCCTCTCACTTCTCACCCCTCACTTCTCACATTGAGGCTTGCGCCACCCTGACCGGCCCTTCCTCCCAAGGCGGCAGCACCTTCACCAGCAGCCATAGGATGATGAAGGGAAGTGCCATCAGGGCGATCGTCACTGCCAGTCCCTCCAGCCCCAGCAGCTCCACCTTGTAGACGGTGAGCCCTCGGAGGCTCTTCGAGAAGAGTTGTCCGCCGATCACCACGTTCCAGCGAATGCTGAAAATGCCGATCTCCACCAGGACGGCGGACATCAGGTAAATCAGCCGCCGCAGCTCGTCCGACCCGCGCGCCAGGCCCCGGTGCAGGGCGGGCGAGAACACGCCCAGGAACCCCAGCGGGATCACGGTCCCCACCACCAGTTGCAGCACGATCAGGCTGATGAAGAGCCGGCTCTCGATCATCTGCGAGAGGATGGTGATGGACTCCTCCGACTCGTAGAGGCGATGCACGAAGTCGAGCATTTCCAGCGAGACGTCCACGATCATAGCGTAGAACAGGAAGCTGGCCAGCTTGTCGAGACACCGCATGTCCACCGGGCGGGACCGGAACAGGCTGGTCACCATATAAATGATCAGGACCAGCGCGATGCCGGAGACGATGGCGGAGAAGAGGAACACCACCGGCATCAGCACGCTGCTCCACCACGGGTTGGCTTTGACCGAGCCGAAGATGAACCCCACGTAGCCGTGGAGCAGGAACGCCGAGGGAATCCCGATGATGGTGATCCAGCGTCCCGCGGCGTCGTCGAACTTGAGAGCGCCCGGGGAGACGTCGGTGGCGCCCAGCGTGAGCACCCGATACAGCCAGCGCCGGGCCCCGTGCGACTCCTCGGCCCAACGCACCATGTCCTGCCGATAATCGAACCAGATCTCCAGCAGCAGCACCACCGCCAGGTACCAGGCGTACACGAAGCCGAACATCGCCATGGCCGACTGCCGGTTCGGCGTGAGGAAGATCTCGTACGAGCGCTCAGGATGGCCCAGGTGTCCCTGCAACGGCAGGGGGGCCACCAGCAGGAAGGCCAGCGCGGTGAGCAGGGCCAGCCGATAGGTGGGCTGCACTTCCTTGACGTTGAACACCCGCTCCAGAGACGCCAGGATGAACGCGCCCGCCACCAGGCCCGTGATGTAGGGGTACAGAACGATGAGCAGGCTCCACTGGAGCTCGAACTCGTTGGGGTAGATGTAGCCCTGCACGCTACCGCACCTCGCCGTCGAGGTTGGCGTAATAGACCTTCGGCTTCGTGTTCAGGTGCGGCTTCAGCACCTGCACGTCGTTCATGCGGATGAACCGCGCCAGCGGCGTGGGACGATGCTCCACCTCCCCGAACGTCCGCGCGCCGGTGGGGCACACCTCCACGCAGGCTGGCACCAGCCCCTTGACCAGCCGGTGGTAGCAGAGGGTGCACTTGGCCGCGACCTGCTTGGCGGGGTGGAACCAGCGGGCGCCGTAGGGGCACGCCTGGATGCAGTAACGGCACCCGATGCAATACGTGTCGTCCACCAGCACCACGCCGTCCGGCGTGCTGAAGGTGGCGCCCACCGGGCATACCTGGACGCAGGGCGGATTGGCGCAGTGGTTGCACAGCTTCGGCACGAAAAACGAGCGGCGAATCTGGCTCTCGGTTTTCGGCGGCGGGAAGCCGTCGAACCCGCCGTTGGGACTGTCCACCGTCACGTCGCCGTTCTCGTCGATGACGTACCGCTCCACCCAGGTATTGAAATGGTGGCCGTCCATCGGGACGTCGTTCTCCGCCTTGCAGGCCGCGACGCACCGGCCGCACCCGATGCACTTCTGGATATCGATCCCCATGCCGTAGAGGTGCTCGGTGGCATCGTAGCCGGATTCCCCGGCCGGTCCCTGGGCGGCCGCCGCGGGGAGTCGGATCACCGCCAGCAGCAGCGGGCAGCCCGCGGCGCAGGCCTTGAGCGCGTCCTCCACGAAGCGGCGGCGGTCCGGGTTCATTGGGTCTTGGGGTCGTGGGGGTAATGACACTGCCAGCACAGATAGCGCGGGTTGTGCTCCGCCAGGCTGATGCGCGGGGCCTCCGCGCGACCCGAGGCGCCTTCCGCGTGACACCGGCCGCAGAATGCGCGGTCCTCCGGTTTCGTGGGACGGACCCCGCGGGGGGTCACCTTGTGCTGCTGCGGTACCTGGTGGCAGGTGACGCAGGGCAGGTTGGCGTGATGCGACAAGGCCTTTTGCCGCTCGATCTGGCCGTGGCAGGCGCCGCACTCCTGCGGGACCGCGGGCGGTACCGGCGCGTGCGGGTCATGGCAGGTGATGCACGGCGTCAGCGGATTGTGCGCCACCGGATCGATCTGCGGGAACCCGGTGGGCCGGGACGGATTGTAGGCGTGGCACAGCGGGCAGAAGCCGCGGTCGCGCGGCGCGGGCGGTTTGACATCCAGCGGGGCGTCCACGTGCGCCTGCTGGGGGCCGTGGCACACCTCGCAGGCCACGCCGCGATGATTGCCGGCCGCGCGTTTGGCCGCCAGGTCGTCATGGCAGAGCGCGCACTCCTGGTGGCCCGCGTATTTCTTGGGGTGCGCCGCGATCGAGTCGATCGCCGCGGCGCGGTAATGCCCCAGATCGCCGAACGTCGTCGGGACCAGCAGCGTCCGGGCCACGACCAGCGCCGCGACAGCCACGGCGAACACGGCTCCCAGATGGACCACTTGCTGCGGGAGCTTCACGGGGCAAACCCCTTGCGGGCGATCGGTGCCGGCCTATTTAGCCCGAGTCCCTTAAGTGATTCATGAAACCGGGCAGAAGAGCGGCTCAGACACTACCTTTGGCCGCCGTGCACACCGACGCGATTGGCTGGGGGGAAAACGGAGTCGTCCGAGTCCTGGACCAGACCCTGCTCCCCGGCGAAGTCCGCTACCTCGAGCTCCGGAGTGTGGACGCCATGATCGAGGCGATTCGTGCGCTCCGGGTGCGCGGGGCGCCGCTTATCGGGATCGCCGCGGCCCTGGCCATGGCGGCAGAAGCGGCAGGGGCGGCAGAAGGGGGAGGGGTGGGGCTGACGCCTGCGTGGCTCAACGGCGCGGCCTCGCGCCTGGCCTCCGCCCGCCCCACGGCGGTCAACTTGGCCTGGGCAGTGCAACGCATGCGACGGGTGGGAGCGGACGCCGTGGCGCGAGGGGAGCCGCCCGCCCGCCTCGCCAGGCGTCTGCGCGAAGAGGCCCAGGCCATCTGGGACGAAGACGCCGCCATGTGTGACGCCATCGGCCGGGCGGGCGCGGCGCTGGTTCCCGACGGCGCCTCGGTGCTGACGCATTGCAACACCGGCATGCTGGCAACCGGCGGGATCGGGACGGCGTTCGGGGTGATCCACACGGCGCACCGGCAAGGCAAAGGCGTCGACGTGATCGCGACCGAAACCCGGCCCTTGGGCCAGGGCGCGCGGCTCACCGCCTGGGAGCTCGAGCGCGCCGGGATTCCCCACCGGGTGATCGTGGACGGCGCCGCGGGGTGGCTGATGGCGCAGGGCGAGGTGGATCTGGTGATCACCGGTGCGGATCGGATTGCGGCCAACGGTGACGTGGCCAACAAGATCGGCACCTACGCGCTCGCGGTGCTGGCGCGGGCCCATGGGATTCCGTTCTACGTCGCCGCCCCACGTACGACGTTCGACCGATCGCTGACCTCCGGGGACCCGATCCCCATCGAGGAACGTGCCGCTCGCGAGATCGCCGGGTCTATCGCGGGCCTGAGCGCCTACAACCCGGCGTTTGACGTGACGCCGGCCGAGCTGGTCACCGCCATCATCACCGACCGCGGCGTGCTCCACCCGCCATTGGCTGAGGGGATCGAGCGCCTGTCGTCCTGACTCGCCTGCAACACTCCGCACCAAGACGCCGTTCCATAGACCTTCATCAACGACTCACGACGCCTTCACCTCGGCGGGCTTAATGAAGTTCCCAAAAAGGAGGGAGACGGTCGGGATGGCACGTGGAGGATGCCAACTGTGATGCACTCATGAAGAGTCCTGCAGACAACGGAGGGCAGCAATGAGAGCAGCGATGGCGAAGAAGGCGGCGGTCTGCCTCGGGGGCATGCTCGCGCTCGCGGCTACGACTTCGCCGGCAGCCGGACAGGGATTGATGGTGACGGGGTACGGGAACATGGAGTTCGTGGCCCCGCAGGGCGGCAAGAGCACCTTCGACGCGCACAATCTCAACCTGATCGTGATCGGGCAGCTGCGTGGCGACCTGTTCGCGGCCGGCGAGATCGAATACGAACACGGCGGCGAGGAGATCGCGCTGGAGTACGCCTATCTCGCGTTCACCCGCTGGAAATACGTGAACGTGGTCGCGGGGAAGTTCATCGTTCCATTCGGGAGCTTCAACGTCAATCACCCGGCCTGGATCAACAAGGTGCCGGGACGCCCCTTCGGCTTCGATCGCGTACTCCCCGCCACGTACAGCGACGTCGGCCTCCTGCTGCGGGGCGCGTTGGCCGCCGGGTATCTGTCGCGGGTCACGTGGGATGCCTGGATCGTGAACGGCCTGGCCGGGGCCCCGGGGGGCGATCTCCGCGGCATGCGGGACAACCTGCTCGACGTGGACGCGAACAAGGCCGTCGGCGGCCGCCTGGGGTACGTGTCCCGCGTGGGGTTCGATCTTGGCGCCTCTATTCATACCGGGACGTACAACGACTCGCTGGCGCTCGACGTGACGTTCCTCGGCGCCGACGCGACATTCCAGAAGGCCGGGTTTGAGGTGAAGGGCGAGTGGGTGCAGGCCACGCAACAGGCCGCGGCGGGAGACCAGAAGAAACGGGGGTATTATGCTCAGGCCTCCTACTTGCTGATTCCGCAGATGGAGCCGACGGTGCGGTTCTCGCAGATGGAATTCCCCGGCGACTCGCCGCGGGATCTCCGGGAATTCAGTTTCGGCTTCAGCGTGTATCCGTCCGACCTCGGCGCCCTGCGCCTATTCTACCGCGTCAACAAACAGGTCACGGTACCCGAGGTGAGGGACAACCAGTTCATCGCCCAGCTCACGGTGGGCTTCTGAAGGAGGGGTGGGACATGTCGCTTGCACGCCAGCACACACAACAGTGGGCGGGACGGTGGGCGGTCGCTGCGCTCGCCCTTGCCGTCCTCGTCGCTCCCGCCACAGCTCAGCAGAAGGCCAGCGGGGCGGAAGTATGGTCCAGCAATTGCGGCCGGTGCCACCGGGTACGCGCGGTTGACGCGTATGACGCCCGGCAGTGGGAGACGGTGGTGACACACATGGCCCTCGCAGCTCGCCTCACGTATGACGAGACCCAGGCGGTGCGCGAGTTCCTGGTTGGGTCGGCCCGCGCTCGGCAGGCCGGGTCCGCGGCCAACGGCGGTCAGGTGGCGGCCTCGACGGCGAACGGCGGATTGTTCATCGAGGCTGCGGCTCGGTGCTGCGACCCCAAGGTGGGTGCCTCGATCTTCAAAGCGCAGTGCGCCGCGTGTCACGGTCAGGCCGGCAAAGGTGACGGCCCGGCGGCGACGGCACTCAACCCCCGGCCTCCCGATCTGCGGGCGGCTGGTCGCGTCGCCGAGCTCCCGGATGATTCGCTGGTCCAGGTCATAACGGCCGGACGCCGAGGCATGCCGGGGTACGGGAAGACCCTCTCGGCGGAGCAGATTCAAGAGGTGGTCGCCTTCATCCGGACGCTCAAGCCGTAACCGCCTGAGGTCGCCCGTCGGCCCGGGATCCGGGGCCCTCGCTGCAAGCTGCTCGAGGGCCCCGGCTTACGGTTGGAGGCGCGTGACGGCCCAGCCGGTTCCCGTGCGGGTATAGCGGATCCGGTCGTGCAGGCGGTTGATCCGGCCCTGCCAGAACTCGATCGCCGCCGGCGTCAGCCTGAACCCGCCCCAGAACGGCGGCAGCGGAACATCCTGGCCGGCGAACCTCCGCTCGTACTCCTTCACACGTCCGTCCAGCTCGGCCCGGCTGCTCAGCTCGGCGCTCTGCCGCGACGCCCAGGCGCCGATCCGGCTGCCGCGGGGTCGCGTCTGGAAGTACGCCTCGGACTGGGCCTGGGGGAGCCGCTCGACCGTTCCCTCCACCCGCACCTGCCGCTGGAGTACGGCCCAGTGGAACACTAGGGCGGCCTGGCGGTTGGCGAGCAGCTCCCGGCCTTTCCGGGACGCGTAGTTGGTGAAGAACACGAAGCCCCGCTGGTCCACGTCCTTCAGGAGCATCATGCGGGCCGCCGGGACGCCGTCCGGCGTCGCGGTCGCGAGCGTCATGCTCTCCGGCAGGTAGATCCCCGCCGCGTGGGCTTCGCCGAACCACCGCTCAAAAAACGCGATCGGGTCATCGGCCGCGGTCAGGTCCGGCAGACCGCGGACGACGCCCCGACCGAGCGTCAGCAGGGCGCGAAGCGCGGAGCGAACTCGACTACTCCTTGGTGATCAACCGGAACTGGGTGTGACACGAAACGCACTGCGCCGAAAGGCGCGACATGTACGCCAGCGTGGTGTCGCGCGCGGTGAAGCCGCGAACCGCCTCTGCCAATCCGTCGAACGTGGCGCGGACTTCCACGCTCTGCCTCCGGAACGCCTCGGGGAGCTGCGCCCGCGTCGCCGAATCGTAGGACGCCATGGCCGCCGTGCCCGCCGCCTGCGCGGCGGTGCGAATGCGCGGGACGTCCATCTTGGTGGCGCCATCCATGATGGTCTGCATGGATGTCAGCATGGCGCGCATGTCCTGCAGGATCGCGTCCCGCTGGTCCGCGGCCAGGGCGATCGGCATGCGCTTGTCGATCTGCGCCTGTTCGCGCGAGCTGGCCTCGCGGGCTCCCACGCCCGCCAGCACGCCCAGCGCCAGGACGAACAGACCGTAGGCGATGGATTGGGTGCGGCGTTCCAGCGGTCCTGGTGTCGCCCAATGCTCCCGTGGTTGGTTCATGGTCAGGCTCCCGGTTATATAGTCGCGGCGCCTCCGCCCGAGAGCCGCTCCCGGCTCCCCAAGAGGCGCCACGCATAGGCCGAACTCGTGGATGCAGCGTACCGGGCCGGGTGTTAAGCGACGATGAAGCCCCTGTGACGGCACCGGCCGAGGGTTAGTTTCCCAGCGTGACCTCCGTGCTCGCCCTCGACCAGGGAACCACCGGAAGCACCGCGCTCGTTGTCCACCAGGACGGTCGGGTGCTGGGCCGTGGGTACCGCGAATTCCCCCAGTACTTTCCGCAGCCCGGATGGGTGGAGCACGACGCCGAGGAAATCTGGCGCTCCGTGCTGGACGCCGCGCGAGAGGCGCTCCGTGCGGCCGGCGAGACCCCCGCAGCGTTGGGGCTGACCAACCAGCGCGAGACCGTGGTCGCCTGGGAGCGCGCCACCGGCCGGCCGGTGCACCGGGCCCTGGTCTGGCAGGATCGGCGCACCAGCGAACGCTGCCGGGCGCTCCGTGCCGAGCTGGGGGACGTGTACGTGGCGGAGCGCACGGGGCTGATCTGGGACCCCTACTTCTCCGCGACCAAGATCGAATGGCTGCTCCGCGAAGTGCCGGACCTCGCGCGGCGCGCGGCGGCCGGCGAGGTCGTGTTCGGGACGGTCGACGCATGGCTGGCGTTTCGACTCACGGACGGGCGGGCATTCGTCACCGATCACACCAACGCCTCGCGCACGCTGCTCTACAACCTGGGGACCCGGAGCTGGGACCCCGAGTTGCTGGCGCTTTTCAGCGTGCCGGCGGCCTCGCTCCCGACCATCGTGGCATCGTCCGGGACCGTGGGGATGGCGGACCGGCGTCACCTGGGCGCCGAGGTGCCCGTCGCAGGGCTGGCCGGAGACCAGCAGGCGGCGCTGTGGGGGCAGGGCTGCTGGATGCCCGGCCAGGCCAAGTGTACCTACGGGACGGGGGCCTTCCTCCTGATGCCTGTCGGCGGCAGAGGCGGCAGCGGGGGCAGGCAGTCAAAGCTGCTCACCACCATCGCCTGTGACGCGAACGGCCAACCCGCTTACGCGCTGGAGGGCTCCGTCTTCATCGCTGGGGCGGCGGTGCAGTGGTT
>Ga0209342_10004168_pt1 | contig 15065 bp, 10 predicted proteins | sample RifCSP16_2_FD_184023 | JGI IMG/M metagenome (GOLD analysis project Ga0209342, IMG submission 184023) | Soil microbial communities from Rifle, Colorado - Rifle CSP2_sed 16_2 (SPAdes) (version 2) | ecosystem: Environmental > Terrestrial > Deep subsurface > Rock core/Sediment | place: Rifle... | reverse complement strand
TTAGATTTGACTATGATTATGAGCCAAGAAAAAGGAGCCACCCAGGGGCAGACCTTCAGGGCCGGAGCCAGGCAGGATACTTTCTATATCCGGGACTGGAATTACCTCCCCAGAACTTTTTATTACCTGGGCCGAGGTATAGGCCTGGGACACGAAGTCAACGACTTCAAAGTGATTACAGATCCTCAGGGGAACATTATTTACCGGGATTCGATTGTGAATATTGACCTCTATGTGGCGGAGGCCGCTTATAGTCAGGTTACCGAGAACAACGAGAACACTCAGAATCTGCGCTGGGGAGTAGCCTATGTTGACCCGACTCCCTATGCCGATACAACTATACCCAAAGATACTCTCACTCCGGAATACAGACGGGGAGAATATGCACCAGGCAAGAGATTCCGGCGTCTAACCCCTGATCAAGATTATTATGTCTCCCGGACTCAGTATTGGATCAAGCTGCAAAACCAGTTAGGCATAAATGACGTGCTGGCAGTTTACCTGGAGATCAGTCGGCAAGATGGCAGGATCGACACCATCGGAACCCTTGACTATGGTAGGCCGGATACGACCTACGTCCTAAAACTGATTAAAATGGAGAATCTCCAGTACCACTGGTTTGATCCTTTGGACAACAATAAGGAGAAGCCGTTTGTCACCTGGGACTATGAGTGGAAGAATGTGTACGATTTAGGAGTGGACAACTTAGATCCGGAGAATTTTAAGCTAAACATTTACCAAGGGCTCCCCGGGCAGGAGAATATCCAGATTGACAAAGACAGCCAAGACAGCATTCCCTACATTCGCATTCTGGGGTTGGATTCATTCGACCTGAGTGGCCAGAATCCGGTTCCGGACAACAAGGTAGATTTGCGCCACGTCCTTATACCTGGAGGATATTTGGTTTTTCCGGAAAGGCTCCCCTTTATTTCCCGCCAGAGTTTTACGGGTGATCGGGCTGACACCTTGTGGAACAAACCGGATTCAATCTATTACTCCATTCTACCGGAGCGGCGCCGCGAAGCGACCCAGTATTATATTTACTTCGAGAGCTCTCAGCGCCGAAATACCTACGAGCTGAACCCGCAGGGTATCTTGGAAAACTCCGAAGTGGTCAAGCTGAATGGACGGACTTTGACCAGAGGGTCTGACTACAATATAAACTATGAGTTTGGCGAGATTACCTTTCTGACCGAAGAGGCCTTAGATCCCAATGCCGATATCAGCGTAGATTACCAGTCCATCGACATCATTCAAGCCCAGAAAAAAAGCTTATACGGTATCCAGGGGGAACGGGTTTTTAGCAAGAACTTCGGCTTGAGATTTAATGCCTTGTATAAAAACGTCAAACCGGTGGATACCCGGCCCCGCATCGGCAATGAGCCCAACCGCACTTTTGTTTGGGACGTCAACTTCAACAGTAATTTTGAGCCGCAGCTGATGACCAAGTTAGTGGACGCACTCCCTTTGTTTTCCACCACCGCCCCCTCTCAGCTGACCTTAAACGGTGAAGTGGCCCAGAGCATCTCTAATCCCAATATTCGTGACCGAATTTATATGGATGATTTTGAGGGAATAGTAAATTTCACAGACTTGGGGGTGCGCCGGGCCAATTGGACCACAGCTTCTCCGCCAGTAGGAAAAGAAATTACAAAGCGGGGCAAGTTGATCTGGTACAATCCCTACAATCAAGTCCCTATCAAGGAAATCTGGCCAAATCGGGAAGCGGGAAGAAACCAGGAACGGGTAAATGTCTTATCCCTTAAGTTTGATCCTCAAAGTGCGGCTTCAGCCCCCGAATCATCCTGGGCCGGCATTATGCGCACTACCGTGCTGGGATCACACACCCAGAGCAACAGCAAGTACCTGGAAATCTGGGTCCAGATCGACAAAGGGAAGAACAACCCGGTCCTGCACGTTGACTTGGGAGAAATCTCTGAGGATATCAATGATAACGACAGCTTAGATACCGAGGACCAGCGCGAAGGAGGGGTTTATTACGGAATTCTGGATGCCGGAGAAGATGTTGGAATTGATGGGATACCGAATAACCAGGAGCCAGGTTATGACGGCAATAATAATCCTGACCCCAACGGAGATAATTGGGATTATAACTCCAGCCTGCCCGATGAGGTCAGCTATATCAACGGCACTGAAAACAACGCGGCTGACCCGGATCGAGGCCGGATTCCTGATACAGAGGATATTAACCGCAGCCAAGGTCTGGATCAGCTAAATAGATATTTCTCATTTGCCATAGACTTAGATGATTCAACCTACTTTGTCCCGGGCACTGAAAGCGGCTACGGCTGGAGACTCTATCGGGTACCCCTGCGCGACAGTACCGCCTATACGGTAGTTAACAACCCGATCTGGAGCAATATAACCTATGCCCGGCTCTGGCTTTCCGAGGCTGATACACTTTCCACTATCTCTATTGCCGAAATCAAGCTGGTGGGCAACCGCTGGCAGACCCTGCCTTACGATACCCTGGCCCAGACCGAGTTTTTTGACGTGGCGGCCAAGAGCACCCATGAGCATCCAGACTATGTCCCTCCTCCTGGAGTAGCTGGCAAGTATGACCCCAGTCAAAACTTCCGGGAGGCAGAACAATCTCTGGCCCTAATCTATAAGGACATAAACCCGGGCCGAATCTATTATGCTTACCGCAATCTTTTCAAAGCCGAGAACTACACCAACTACGGCCGGATTAAGATGTTTGTGCACGGTCCAGAGAACCCAGACCCGGTCCAGTTTTTCTATCGCCTGGGCCAGGACTCCACCAATTTCTATGAGTACCACACTAATATTTACAGCGGTTGGGATGGGCGCAACTGGGTCGATTTGGATTTTGCCACCGCTACGGCTCTGAAAATAAAGTTACAAGAGCTGCGCAAAAGCGCCCCAGCTACCTTTGAGATAACCGAGGGAAACTACCGGGTCAAAGGGAACCCTTCCCTTTCTCAAATCAAATGGCTGGCAGTAGGAATAAAGAATGCGGACACTCTCCAAACTATATCCGGAGAGATCTGGGTGGACGAAATGACCTCTACCGACGTGCGCAAAGAGCCGGGCTGGGCCATGCAAGCCACATCCAGCCTGGTCTTTGCCGATCTATTGAGGCTGAGTACGAGTTTCTACCGGACCGATACCGAATTCCACAACTTACGAGATGGTCCTCAAGAAAACCGGGGGAGTGGGGTCACCACTACTAGTTTTTCTCTGGATGGAAACTTAGAGGCGCATAAATTTCTACCCCCCAACTGGGAAATGACTCTGCCGATCAGATTCGGCTATTCTAAATCTTTAACTGTTCCCAGGCTCATCCGAGGAACTGACATAATCCTGCCGGAGGAATTGCGCCACCAGCAGAGATCTGAATCGACCAGAAAGAACTATCAGATAACTCCCCGCTTTAACAAAAACACCAAGAATTGGTTGTTGAACTGGACTCTCAAGCGGATCAGTTTCTCCTACAATAAGAGCATTGACCAAAGTTACAGCGTCAATCTGCCGGTCAATAAGTCCAGCGGCTATGGGACCAGTTTTGGATATGACGCCACCCTGGGAAGACAAGTGGGCCTTCCATTTTTTAAGTGGGCCAGCTCCCTGGGAGTGCCCAAGAGTCTGGCCCAGGCCAAGTTCGGCGTTTTCCCGCGCACTCTTAGGTTTTCTGGCAGCATCGGCAGCCGAAAAGTTCATTCCGTTTCTAATACCGGTGTGGTCACTAATACCTTTGAAAGAGGTTTTCAGGGGAATGCCGACGCTCAGATGGATCTTCTCAAAGGGATTCCCTTGAGCTACACCTACCGCAGCACCCGAGATTTAAGAAATAACGCGGACATAAGATTCTCCCTTAATCCTAAGAAGGCCAAGTTCGGAATTGAGACCTCCATGGGTGAGACTTTCAGTACTTCTTATAGTCCCAACTGGTTTAAGTTTTTGACTCAAAGTTTTTCCTACCGGGCCGGTTATAACGAGAATCCTGACCCCAAGCAGAATATCGGGGGTACCCGGCGGCTCACCAACAACAGCAGTTACGGGATCAACGGATCTTTTAACTTCACCTTTCTCTTGAATAAGCTTTTGCCTCAGCCGAAAGCCGGACAACCCGTTGCCAGCGACACTACCCAAAAAGAGGCCCCTAAAAAAGATACCCCGCAGAAGGGTACCCCCCAGAAAAAATCTAATCCGATTGGGGGCTTTTTTAAGGGGATAATTTCCATCCCCAAAAACATCAATCCCATCTCTTACAGCTATTCTAAAGACAGGAACTTCAGCCGCAACGGGTTGTTGGAGCGCCCCTCTTTGTGGTACCGGCTTGGTTTTCAGACCCAGACCGATGTCCCGCGTATTTCGGACATTAACCCGATCCAGTCTACCTCAGAGGGCTCCAGTATGAACGAGAGGTTCGGCCTAAAAAGCGGAGTCAGCCTATTTGGAAGCATAAATACTAGTTTTGGGTACAGTTCTGCCAAGGGGATTACCCAGGGGACCGGGGGGCCCCGTTTTCGCCGGGGAGTAAACTACCCTGAGTTCGGCTTGCAGTGGAGCAAGGTAAAAATTCCCTTTTTATTAAACAAGTTTTTCTCCAACGCTTCTTACCAGTTCAGATATGAACATAGCATTGAGGAGAGTGGAAACCAGAGAACCAAGGAAGTGGAAGACCGGAAAACATCGAATAACTTCTCCCCTTTAGCTGGCATAGCCTTGAATTGGAAGAACGGCATCACCTCCAGCATCCGGGTGGATAAGAGCAAAACTGAAGGCAAAGCGCTAAGAAGTGGAGTAGGGGGGCGCACCACTACTGTCACGGAGAACAAGGGAGTAGCGGTTACTTCCAATTATAGTTTCAGCTCCCCCAAAGGGATAACCATTCCTCTCTTAGGCCGGCTTAAATTTCAGTCCAACCTAAATGTCTCCTTCGATGTCTCCTGGCGCACCAGCATCACCCGGCGAGAAACCGAAGGTTTGGGGTTCAGCACCCTTTCAAGTAGTAGTGAGTTTTCGGTCTCTCCCCGGGGCAGCTATAATTTCTCCTCCCAAATCAACGGGGGTTTCCAGGCCCGCTGGTCTGACCGGCAAGACCGTAAGACCGGATACAAGACCCATTATCGGGAGCTGGGGATCTGGGCAGAAATAAGATTCTAAGCGGATGAAGCTTAGATTTCTTTTGTTTCTGGGTGGCTGCCTCACTGTGGTTAACTGTAACAGCCAAACTCAGCCCGCCTTTGATGGAAAAAAGGCCTATCAGTTCCTTGTGGCTCAATGCCAATTCGGTCCCCGCTTCCCAGGTTCTTCCGGACACCAACAAGCCTTAGAATACCTGAAAAGTGAGCTTGGAAAATGTTCTCAATTGGTCAAGCCTCAGAACTTTTCTGCTACCAATCCGGTTACGGGTGAAAACGTAGTGCTGACCAACCTAGAGGCCACTTTTCACCCTGCTGCAGAAGAAAGAATTCTTCTATGCGCTCACTGGGATACCAGGCCCTGGGCCGATCGAGATTCAGATACTAGCAAGCACGCAACCCCTATCTTGGGGGCCAACGACGGCGCCTCAGGAGTAGCAATTCTCCTACATTTGGCTCAAATCATTCAGCAACACCAGCCCAAGTACGGAGTCGACCTGGTCTTCTTCGATGGGGAAGACTTGGGGCAAGAGGGGAATCCCCAAACCTACGCCTTAGGTTCCCAGTACTTTTCCCAGAATCTCTCTGATTACAGGCCCCGCATGGCTATCCTGCTGGATATGGTAGGGGACAAAAATCTTAAGGTTTATCAAGAAGAGTATTCCACTAAATTTGCCCCCCATACGGTCCAGATAATCTGGGACAAGGCCAAAAAGTTAAGGCTGGACTGTTTTGTGGACTCGATTGGATATGCGGTCTGGGACGACCATATTGCCCTGCTTCAGAAAGGGATCCCCTGCGCCAACCTAATTGACTTTGATTATCCTTATTGGCATACTACCCAAGACACTCCGGACAAATGTTCCCCGGAGAGTCTGGAGAAAATTGGCCGGCTGTTGGTTTCGATACTGTACGACTGATTAGAAGGTTATGTGGGCTTTCACTCCGCAAGAGAAGCGCGCCATCTTGTTTCTGGTGTTAGCACTCTTAGTAGGTACCGGTATTCTGAACTATAAAAAACATAATCCAGAGTTTGCTCCGGAGTTACTGTCAGGCAATTATAAGGCTGCAAAATTCAAATCCCCGGCGCCTGAGGCCAAAATCCCCGAGCCAAGTAACTCGCCCGGAGTGCAGGCTGGAAGCCTCGGTCAGAGGCAGCTACAGAAAAAGATTAATCTAAATACGGCTACTTTGGAAGAGCTGGAAAGTCTTCCCCAGATTGGCCCGGTACTGGCCAAAAGGATAGCAGACTATCGTTATGAAAAGGGAGGCTTCACTTCCTCAGAAGAGCTAATAAGAGTCAAAGGAATAGGCAAGAAAACCTACTCACGAATCAAAGATTATGTAACCCTAGAAGAATAGAATGCGCATCACTTCAGGCAGCCTAAAAGGGAGGAGACTAAAGTCTCCTGGCCGGTTGAAGATACGGCCCCCTTTAGATCAGCTTAAGCAATCAGTATTCAATATCTTAGCCGGAGAAATAGAAGGGAAAGAAGTCTTGGATCTTTTTGCCGGCACAGGGAGTTTCGGATTAGAGGCTCTCTCCCGGGGGGCAGCCAGAGTAGTGTTTGTGGACTTTTCTTTTAAGGCCTGCCGCCTTTTGAAAGAGAATCTGAAGATTTTGAATTCAGAAGAAAAAGTCTCGGTCTTATGCAGGAAAGTCAATCAGACCTTAGAGGATTTTGCAGTAAAAGGGATAAAGTTCGAGCTAGTCTTTGTAGACCCCCCCTTTTTGGCAAATCTGTGCCAGAAAACTCTTGATAAACTAACAGAAGCAGATTTGTTAAGCCCGCCGGCTCTGGTAGTAATACACCATCATTTCAAGGAAAATGTAGAATCAAGCTCAGCCGATTTGGAGTTAGTCAAACAAAGAAAATTTGGTGATAATTTAGTCTCTATCTTTTTGTACACTCACAAGGAGAAGATATGAAAGTTGCCATCTACCCCGGTAGTTTTGATCCCATCACCTTCGGCCATTTGGATCTGATTGACCGGGCTTTGGTCCTCTTCGATAAGCTTTACGTGGCCATCGCCGTAAATCCGGTCAAGGAGCCTCTTTTTGCAGTGGAAGAAAGAGTAGCGATGGTAAAGCAGCTGACCAATAACAGAAAAAGAGTGGTGGTAATCTCTTTCCCGGGTCTTCTGGCAGATTTGACCAGAAAACTTAAGGCGGTTGCAATCATCCGGGGCTTAAGGGCGGTCTCGGACTTTGAATATGAGTTCCAGATGGCCTTGATGAATCGTAAGCTATACCACGGGGCCGAAAGTGTCTTTTTGATGCCCTCAGCCAAATATGTTTTTCTCTCTTCGAATTTAATCAAGGATGTGGCCAAATTTGGGGGGGATGTTTCATTATTTGTCCCCCAGCTGGTGGAGAGGAAATTGAAACAGAAATTCGATTTTTGACGTTAGAATCAAGAGAGCCTGACAAATAATCTTTAACCCGTCAACTCACAAGGAGTAGTTATGCCCCGTGTAATTCATTTTGAGATTCAGGCCGAAAATCCAGAGCGGGCGGTCAGATTCTATCAGAATGCATTTAGCTGGAAATTTGACAAATGGGAAGGGCCGGAAGATTACTGGTTGATTACCACCGGTCCTAATGACCAGCCCGGCATCAACGGCGGCTTGATGAAACGCCGCGGCCCAGGACCTCAGGAGAACCAGGCCGTCAACTCTTTCGTCTGCACCATCGGAGTGGAAAACCTCGATTCGGCCATGGCAAGTGCTACAAAACAGGGCGGGACGATGGTCGTACCTAAGATGCCAGTTCCAGAGGTGGGCTGGCTCTCTTATTTCAAAGACACGGAGGGGAATATTTTCGGAATTTTTCAGGACGATTCTTCAGCAAAGTAGTCTCACTACCAATCAAGAGCTTCTTGGGTAGCGTCCGAGCTTTGTCTCGGACGTTTTGCCTTGCCTGCTTGACTCTGTCTTTTGATGTTTCTATATTGAAATTCTTTATTTCAGATATGTCCGAGCAAAGCGACCTAATCCGTATAAGAAGAGAGAAGCTAGCCAAACTTCGAGAATTGGGCATAAACCCCTATCCCTATTCTTTTCAGCGGACGCACTTTTCCACTGAGATAATCTCTGACTTCGAAACTTTGTCCACTTCTGAAAAGACGGTCAAGATCGCCGGCAGAATTTTGACCCTGCGCCTGCACGGCAAGTCGCTCTTCTTTCACTTGTTAGATGACAAAGGAAAGATTCAGGTTTATGTCAAATCAGATCTGGTAGGGCCTGAAAAGTATACTCTTTTTGATTTGTTTGATCTGGGGGACTTCATAGGAGTAACTGGTTCAGTCTTCAAGACTAAAACCGGCGAGATTACGGTCAAAGCCACTGATTTTGTGCTCCTCTCCAAGTCCCTGCATCCTCTGCCGGAGAAGTGGCACGGCCTGCAGGATAAGGAACTGCGCTACCGCCAGCGCTATGTGGATTTGTTTTCTACCCCGGGAATCAAAGAAATCTTTCTTAAGAGAGCTAAAATTATCAAGGCAATTCGAGACTACTTGGACAATCACGATTTTGTGGAAGTCGAAACACCCATCTTACAGCCACTCTACGGCGGGGCTTCAGCCCGACCTTTTGTTACCCATCACAATGCCTTAGATATTGATTTATACCTGCGCATTGCGGATGAGCTTTACCTCAAGCGCCTGATAGTGGGGGGATTCGAGAAAGTGTACGAGTTCTGCAAGGACTTCAGAAATGAAGGGATGGATAAGAACCACAATCCAGAATTTACTATGCTGGAGTTGTATGTGGCCTACTGGGACTATCAAGAGGTAATGAATCTATTAGAGGAAATGATGAATTGGGTGGCTCATAACGCCTTAGGGAGTAATCAAATCACCTATAACGAACACCGGATTGATTTAACCCCTCCCTGGGGGAGAGTTTCGCTTTTGGATTCAATCCAGGAGAAAATCGGGGTAAATCTGCTCCACAAGAAGACAGATGAAATCTGGGAGATTGCCACTAATTTAGACCTGCGGGCCAACTTGATTAAGAATAGAGGAAAACTGATTGAAGCCATATTCGAAGAGAAAGTACAGCCTTCTCTGATCGCTCCGACTTTTGTCACTGACTATCCAGTGGAGATGTCCCCTCTGGCAAAGAAGCACCGCTCTAATCTTTATTTGACAGAGAGGTTCGAGCTTTTCATAGGCGCAGCCGAAGTGGCCAATGCCTTTTCTGAACTAAACGACCCCTTAGACCAAAGGCAGAGATTTGAAGAGCAGATGAAGCTGAGAAGTGCCGGTGACCAAGAAGCCCAGGTTCTAGATGAAGATTATCTGAGGGCGTTAGAATACGGCATGCCTCCAGTGGGAGGTTTAGGCATAGGGATTGACCGTCTGGTAATGGTGCTGTGCGACCAGCGCTCGATTCGAGATGTAATCTTATTCCCCCAAATGAAGCCAGAAACAGATGGCTTATGAATTTTTCATAGCCCGGCGCTATTTAGCCTCCAAGAAGAAAACCGGCTCGATCTCTATCTTCGCCTTTATCTCCATCGCCGGAATCACCATCGGGGTAGCCGCCTTGATTTTTACCCTCTCTATGATGAATGGCTTTGAGAAAGAAGTGCGGGGTAGAATTATCGGCACTATGGCCCATATCAATGTCCTCCCCTGGAACGAACAAGGAATGGAAAATTACTCAGACTTGATTCCCCAGGTCGAAAGAGTCCCGGAAGTCTTGGCTGCCGCTCCGTTTATTTACGCCAAAGTTGCCATTGCCTCAGGCTCCCAGTCCGATGGGATTGTTATCCGGGGAATCCTCCCGGCAATGGAAGAAAATGTCTCGCAACTGAAAAAATATATTTTCAGCGGCAGCTTGGTTTTAGACCGGGAGTCTGACGACAGTCTTCCAGGAATTGTACTAGGCTCGGTCTTAGCAGATAATTTAGGGGTCCTACCCGGAGATGTGGCCATTCTCTTTTCTTTAGACCAAAAGACAGCCGCGCTTTCTGCCACACCCAAGGCTACCAAGTTTAAAGTGGCTGGTCTGTTCGAAACCGGAATGTATGAGTATGATGCCGCCCTGGCATACATCTCTCTTTCTGAGGCTCAAAGGCTGTTAGGTTTAGGTCAAGCGGTTACAGGGCTGGAAGTCAAAGTCAAGAATTTCTACCAGGCCGATAGGGTTGCCGCCCGGATTGAAGAGCAATTAGGCAGCAATTACATAGCCTCAGATTGGATGCATATGCACAAGAATCTTTTCTCCTGGATCGCCCTAGAAAAATATGCCATGTTCTTGGCCCTAAGCCTGATAGTAGCAGTAGCCGCCTTCAATATCGTCAGCACCTTAGTGATGATTGTCTTAGAAAAAAGAAAAGAGATCGGAATCTTAAAATCTATGGGTTCCACTTCTGCTTCGGTCAGCAAGATTTTTATTTTTGAAGGCCTGATTATAGGCTCAATCGGAGCCCTCTTAGGAGCCGGGCTGGGCTTTAGTCTGTGCTGGATCCAGAAAAGCTTTAAGGTCATTTCCCTCCCTCCGGACATCTATTTTATTAACTCTTTGCCCATTGATATGCGTCTGTTTGACTTTCTTTTAGTCTGCTTAGCAGCCCTTCTAATCGCTTTTGCTGCCACCTTGTACCCGGCCCGCAAGGCGGCCCGACTCAGTCCAGTCGAGGCTATCCGCTATGAGTAAACCTGTTTTTTCAATAGATTTTCACCCGCTCAAGTTAAGTATATTCTTCAGTCTGGCGAAAATAGGTATAAAGACCAGAGGCCAGGCTTTTATTTTTTATGGATGAACGCATCGTTTTGAAAGCCATAGGGATAAGCAAAAGCTTTGCCACCGGCGGTAAAAAACTTGAAGTGTTAAAAGGAATTGAATTGGAAATTCCGAAGGGGACTCTGACAGCCATAACAGGAGCGTCAGGGGTGGGGAAGTCGACCCTACTCCATATCTTAGGTGGCTTGGATTCTCCAGATTCAGGAGAGGTCCAGTTAGATTCCACTAATATCTTCTCTTTGAGCGACACAGAGTTGTCTGATTTCAGAAACCGCACTTTGGGCTTTGTCTTTCAATTTCATCACCTCTTGACCGAATTTGATGCCTTAGAAAATGTTATGATGCCTCAGCTTATAGCAGGTCAGGACAAGTCAAAGTCAAAAGGAAAAGCGTATCATATATTGGAAGAGGTAGGTTTAAAGGAAAGATTCCATCACCGGCCCTCGGAACTTTCCGGAGGGGAGCAGCAGAGACTGGCGGTGGCCCGGGCTCTGGCCAACGACCCGAAATTAGTAATAGCAGATGAGCCAACCGGCAATCTAGACCGGCGCAGCAGTCAGGAGTTGATGGACTTGGTAATGTTTCTGAAGCGTGAAAAGGATTTGACCTTTGTGCTGGCCACCCATAACTTAGAAATAGCCAGAAAGGCAGATTATGTGTATGAAATCAGAGATGGAAAGGCCTTTTCCAAAGCACCAGAGGAGTTGAATTAAATGCTCTGTAAGGAATGCAAAAAAAGAGAATCGACCGTACACCTGACCCAGATTGTCAATAACCAAAAGGTGGCCTTAGACCTGTGTCAGGAGTGTGCTGAAAAGAGGGGGTTCCACAACCCCTTCTTAGGAGGCATCTTTCCCCTGGGAGAGATGCTGGCCAGCGTGACCTCCGGCATAGTAGAAAAGAAAGCGGGTTCAGGAAGCTCTGCCAAGTGTCCGGGCTGCGGGATGGTCTTTGCCGAGTTCGGCAAGGTGGGTCGCTTTGGCTGTGGCCAGTGTTACACTACCTTTAGACCCCAGATTACTCAGATGCTGACCAGAATCCATGGCTCCACCCAGCACAAAGGTCAGGTCCCCTTGGCGACCAAGGTCGACTTAACTAGTGAAGTGAAAAAAGAAAGAACCCTAGAAGAGCAGCTCCGCCAGGCGATCGCCGCAGAAGATTTTGAAAAAGCTGCCAAACTGAGAGACCAGCTAAAGAGTTCAGCCCCAGAGAAGAGAAAGAAAGATGTTTGAAGAATTGGCCAAAAAATTAACCCCCTGGTTAGTGGGGGACGGGCCCCAAGCCAGCATAGTCTTATCCACCCGGGTGAGGCTGGCCCGTAACCTGAGCGGATTAGTATTCTCCTCCCGCTCTTCTGCCGCTGAGAAGCAGAAGGTCTTAGAGCTGGTAAAGCTGGCGCTTAAGAAATGTTCCTTCCAGAAGGGGAACCTGGTCTCCTCGGCTGAAATCGACGGAATGGACCGGGATTTCTTAGTGGAGCGCCATTTGATCTCTCCAGATTTTATGCGGGATAAGGATGGCCAAGGGGTCTTCATCAGCAATGATGAATCCACCAGCATTATGGTCAATGAAGAGGACCACTTAAGAATTCAGGCCCTTAAGTCTGGATTCCAGCTCAAGCAATGTTACCAAGAAGTCAGTCGACTAGAGAAAGAGCTCTCCCAGTACTTAAAGTTTGAGCATGACAAACAATTTGGGTATCTGACCTCCTGCCCCACCAATGTGGGAACCGGCTTGCGCGGCTCACTTTTAATCCACCTCCCCGGAATGGTCTTGACTCGCCAGATAGAAAGCTTCATAGCTGGGGTCAACAAGGCCGGATTTGCAGTCCGGGGATTTTATGGCGAAGGCTCGGACGTAGCCGGCAATCTGTTTCAAATCTCTAACCAGAACACTTTGGGCCGCTCAGAAGAAGAGATTTTAGCAGACTTAGATAAGTTAGCCAGCCAAATAATCCAGGACGAGGAAAAAGCTCGCCAGGCCATCTTCCGGGATGCTAAAGAGGAAATCGAGGATAAGATCTGGCGCTCTTACGGTATTCTAAGACACGCCCGACTTTTGTCTTCATCCGAAGTGATGAATCTGTTGTCGGCCTTGCGTCTGGGAGTAAGCCAAAGTGTCCTGGAGGACTTGAGTTTGCCAATCATAAATGAGGTCTTGTTCTTATCCCAGCCGGCTCATCTCCAGAAGTATTTCAACCGAACAATGAATTCTCAGGAAAGGGACGTATCAAGAGCAGAATTGGTCAGGTCCAAATTGGCGGCCACTAAAAATGGCCGGAAAAAGAAGAGAAGCGGGCCGGGCCAGGAGAATTAGATTTGACAAACAGAGAATTCTGCTTATATTCACTAATGAGAGTCAAAGTATCAGACCTTTAGAGAGGTAAGGAGGCTAAAGAAGTTATGAATGAGATGTTTACCGAGCGAGCCCGCCGGGCGATCGAATACGCTCGGGATGAAGCGGCTCGCTTGCGCCACGATTACATCGGAACCGAACACCTGCTTCTGGGGATTATCAAGTTAGGTGAAGGCCGAGCCATTGAAATTTTGTCAAACATAGGGATAGAGCTAAGTGAACTAAAGCAGTCCATAGAGGACGTGGTGCAGCCTTCAGGCGGGACTATGACCATGGGGCAACTCCCCCTGACCGCCCGGGCCAAGAAAACCCTGGAGGTCTCCGGGCAAGAGGCTCGGGCCTTAAGGTCTAAGGACATAGATACCGAGCACATACTTCTGGCTCTCTTAAAAGACGAAGAGGGAGTGGCGGCTCAGGTCCTCTCTATGTACGAAGTAGACTATAAAGAAGTCTACGAGGAATTGAAGAACATAAGTACCGGCAAACCCTCTTCCTATGCCCGCAAGCGCAAGAAGAGCAAGACCCCGGCCTTAGACCATTTTGGCCGGGACCTGACCGAATTAGCCCGGCGCGGCAAATTAGATCCGGTGATTGGCCGGGAAAACGAAATCGAAAGAGTGGCCCAGATTCTCTCCCGGCGCAAGAAGAACAACCCGGTCCTAATCGGCGAGCCGGGAGTTGGCAAGACTGCCATAGCCGAGGGATTAGCCGAGAGAATCGTAGAAGGGAAGGTCCCTCAAATTCTCGAAAACAGAAGAATAGTAACCTTAGATATGGCGGCCTTAGTAGCCGGAACCAAGTACCGGGGACAATTCGAAGAGCGGATGAAGGCGGTGATGAGTGAGATCATCAATGCCAAAGATGTGATCATATTCATAGACGAGCTACATACGATTGTCGGCGCCGGAGGAGCAGAAGGCTCCTTAGATGCCTCCAATATTTTTAAGCCAGCTTTATCCCGGGGAGAGCTGCAGTGCATCGGCGCCACCACCCTGAATGAATACCGCAAATATATCGAAAAGGATGGAGCCTTAGAGAGAAGATTCCAGATAGTCATCGTAGACGCCCCCAGCAGAGAAGATACCATCAAGATTCTAAAGGGCTTGAGGTCCCGCTACGAAGACCATCACCACATTAAAATCTCCGACCAAGCCATTGTAACCGCAGTCTCCCTGGCAGACCGATACATCTCCGGTAAGTTTCAGCCCGATAAATCCATTGACGTGATCGACGAGACCGGCTCCCGAGCCCATCTGATGAGCAGCACCAAGCCAGCTGAATTCACCGAGATGGAAAGGGAGATTGCCAACCTGCAGAAAGAAAAGGAACAGGCGGTCAAGAACCAGGAATTCGAAAAAGCGGCCCAGATGAGAGATGAGATCAAACTCAAGAAGGAGCATCTGGAACAATTGAAGCGAGAATGGGAAGAAAAGAGAGCCAAAGAGGTAAGAGAAATAACCGAGGAAGATGTGGCTTTAGTGGTTTCCAGGATGACTAACATACCGGTCTTCAGATTAGAAGAGACTGAATCCAAAAAGCTTCTGCGGATGGAGGAAGAGTTGGCCAATAGGGTGGTGGGCCAGGAAGAGGCCATCTCAGTCTTAGCCAAGTCCATCCGGCGCAACCGGGCCGGGCTATCTGACCCCAAGCGCCCGATCGGTTCTTTCATCTTCTTAGGACCTACCGGGGTAGGTAAAACCGAAATGGCCCGTACTCTGGCCTCCTTCCTGTTCGAAGACGAGAGCAGTTTAGTGCGGATAGATATGTCGGAATATATGGAGAAATTCTCGGTCTCCCGCTTGATCGGAGCCCCCCCCGGATATGTGGGAT
>Ga0209342_10004167_pt1 | contig 15067 bp, 7 predicted proteins | sample RifCSP16_2_FD_184023 | JGI IMG/M metagenome (GOLD analysis project Ga0209342, IMG submission 184023) | Soil microbial communities from Rifle, Colorado - Rifle CSP2_sed 16_2 (SPAdes) (version 2) | ecosystem: Environmental > Terrestrial > Deep subsurface > Rock core/Sediment | place: Rifle... | reverse complement strand
ATTTCTAAAAGGATAAAAAACTGTGTTTTCTTCAGAATTGAGATAAGTAATATAGTCATGATATTTTGCGTAAGCAAAATCATCATAAAAAACAGCGGAGGGACCGACCGAAATAGGGTTTTTGATAACACGCACTTGCGGATTTTTAAATTCGGTCTCATAAACTAAAAGGTCTCCAAAATGAGCAATTTGCTTGAGCGATGCATCATTATTTAAAAGTTTTTCTGTTTCACCCTGAAAAAGAACTTCATTATTTTCTCCTTGTTCGGGAGCAATAATGCTTTGATCCCAAAGAATATAGGAAATATCATACTTTTGCAGCACGTTGTTTAGTTTTTTTTGATCCTGTGAATAGATAGCTTGGGACATTTCCCGGTAATATTGTTCATTTGCCGGGTTCCACCTGTCAAATTCCCGTTCCATTACAGGATCTTTAAGACCAAACCATAAGAATCCTGCGCCTTGATAGCCCCCGCCTGCAACGCTTGCGCTAGCATTGCGGGCAGGCCAAGAATAATAATTCCAACCCCAAAAATTATGAATCGGCAAAGTTGCTACCCGACCGTAAGGCTGATTATTAAGCAGGTTAAAAACAGAGAAATAACCGGAAGGAATATTAACTTTCATCAGGGGACTAATGAGATTGCCTTGGAAAGCAGGCAGCATATAATACAGAAAAGCCAAAAAGATTAAAATGAAAGAATACGTATTCAACTTTCTAATTAAAAGTTTTATACCGAAAGCAAAATAGCAACTCAGGGCAAGCATCAAAAGGATAGAAAATTTAGTGAAGGGAAAACGTATTGCTTCTTTAAAAAGTGGAATTGTATTTTGGAGAAAGCTAAACAAGAGCCCAAAAGGAGGATTATCAGTCAGAAGGAAAAAAGTTGCCAGTCCGAAAATTGCCAGCAGACAAAAAGAAATTATATTTTTCTTAATAACAGAATAAGCCAGTCCCAGAAGAGCGATTAAAAATAATCCATATCCGATAATTAACACAATAGGTTGCTGTAGATGGCTAATCCAGACTTTCAGGAGGGGTCCGAATTCACCATTACCAACATAAGCGTTCCAGTTAAAAAGGAAATTTTTAAAAATTAAAATATCGGGAATTGTCCCGTAAAGCTTATTATTCGCAAAAGCCTCTTCGGTGAAAAGAGATTCAATTTTGGAACTGCCGATTTGCCCCCCCTGACTTAGGATGAAATATAAATTAGGCAAAAGCCAAAATGCATTGATTAAAAATGTAATTAAAATAATTTTAAGAGAGCTTATCTTAATTTCTTTTTTTCGATGGATAAGATTATAGGCAAAAAGGAATAACAGAAGCGAAAGGAAATAAGCAAACCAGAGGGTGGAGGTGTGGGCGATTGAGGCAGAGAAAAAAGTGAAAATTGCAAATAGCAAAAGATATCTCTTTAAGCTAGATTGGAGAAATTGAACAACAAATAAGAACAGCCAGGGAAGTGTGGCGAAATGAGTTGCGAACATTTCCAAGGGTACAAAATAGTGCTGAACTGTTCCTAAATTAAATAAATAAAAAAGAGCTCCGCCAAACGAGGAAATTTTATTTTGAAGAGAATCTTCTTTCAAGATACCCCTTTTTATAAAATAATACATTCCCAAAGGTCCTAAAATTAAAGTAAGAAAAAAATAAGAGTAGCGGAGAAAAGAGAGCGGTAAGATAAACGAAAGGGGATAATAAAGAAGCATTCTGGGAAATTCCGAAGGATGAGCTTGAGAAGAAAGAGCGCCAAGCCCCTGATGCGATTCCCAAACTCCAAATAGAATTCTCTTAAAATATTCCGGGAAATTAAATTCGGGATGAAGAGTGTCCCAGCCGGAAAGGATTGTGCCACCTTTATAATTTGCCATCGCCAGAATTAGAGATAGCAAGATTAAAATAAAGACAAAAATATTATTTTTTAATATTCTTTTCATCACAGTAAACCCTAGAGATTATTATAGAATCTCTAGGGTTATTTGCAGACCTACAATTAAACCACTACTGTATAGAGGTGTAATTATAATTATCTCTCTCCTCGAACGTTAGTTCGAGCCCAATTATTATCAACAGCCCTATTTAAAGCGTCAGCTTCATGCGCTGCCGCGTTTGCAATCGGGACTATCGTTACTGCGCCATCAGTTATAGTGGGATTAAACCATGCTGGATAATTATTTCCAGTAGATCTATTCATCCGAATTTGAAATAATCCAGGACCTTCTCCATTGACAAAATAACCCTGTTCTATAGCTGCTTGGCCAGGATTAAGAGAATAAGGGACCTGCATGGTATTTCCCACGCCGGTTAATAAATTACTTATTGGCTGAACCATATGCGCGGCTATATTTACGGATTTTTTTGTCCGAACATCTATCAGATCATAACGTCCGGTAGATTGATTAAATCTGACACTATAAAAATCTCCGTATGGTGCTGGAAATATCTCACTTGGCCTTGGAGTAACAGGCACATAGACCGGCACCTCTTTTATTATTGTTTTTGGCGGCTTTTTTGCTGCAGCCTCTTCAACCGCTTTATCAAATTTTGCCTTTTCTGCTTCTCTCCTCGCCAATTCTTTATTTACTGCTTGTTCTAAAGTCTCTGTTGGCGTAGGTGTTCCCGTTGCTGGACTTGCAATTGGAGGAACAGTAATATTTACAGTTTTTCCCTCACAACCTGCTGCAGCGACACCTAATGAAGCAAGAAGTGTCAATGCCGTTAAGGTACCTACTAATCTCTTAGTTACTTGTTTCATTTTGCTTCTTGGCTTTTCTATTTCATGTTTCATATTTTCACCCCCCTCCTTGATTATTTAGGAAAAATTTTAGTTCCATTTAGGAATATTTCTTTTACTGGGATTCGGAATGGGAGAAAATAACCAAAATATTGCATTGTTGCCCAAGTTGCGAGCACAACTGCGGCTCCGGCTATAATAACCTTTTTATGACGTTTTATAAAGTTTCCGAATCTTCTAAAGACATTTTTATTCTTCTTTTCTTCAATTTCATGCAATAGTTTTTCTTTTCCTGCTTTTTCACCATTCTCTTTGGCTTTTTTAGCTTCTGACTTGGTTGCTTCTACTTCTTTTTTTGCCGCTTCTGCATCTTTTCTCGCCGCTTCTGCCCTGTCGTTTGCTTCTTTTATTACCTTATTTGCTTCATCTATTATTTTTTGCTCTCTTTCAGTTGGTGTTGGCTGAGTTGCCTCTGTTTCTTTGGTTTCGGTTTTCTTTTTTGCTTCTTCGGGTTTTGTTTCAGAGGCTGCAGCTAGTTTAGCTGGCGTTTGTTCTGCGGGAGCAATTTTTATTTCTGGCTGTTGTTTTGCATCCTCGATTGGTTTTATTTCCTTAACTGCTACCGATTTTTCTTCCTGTTTATCTTCAGCCGGAGCGGCGTTCATTAATTTTCTCAAGCGGTTTTGCGCAGCGTAATAATAGCTTTTGCCATCATTCCCTTGCGGTTTTCCGTCGCCTGACCAGTCAAGGTAAGCTGCCAATTTTATTTCTTCTTCCGTTGGCTCTTTTATGGATTGCCCTTCTTTTACTGGAGATTGTGAATCCGCAACTGGGGATTCTGCTGATTGATTCTTTCCGCGCCATATTCCGGCATTGTAACTAGCCTCCTGTTCGGCATTTGAGAGGCCTATCGAATCCTGTGCCGAAACCTCTTGAGGTTTTTCTTCCTGCGTGACTTCTTGTTTTTTCGCATTATCTTCAGCTATTTTTTTGGCTTCATCAGTAGCTTTTTGTATCGTAATAAGTGTATCATTGAGGTTCTGAATTCGTTGATCAGCTTCATCCAAAACTTCAGGCAAAAAAATAGATCTGTTCCCAACAATTTGCCGCTTTTATTGTATTCATCTGCTGTGTCTGTCTGCTTCTTTTTTCTAGATTGGTTTCTTTGTTTTAATATATTTTCCGCAGCAAACCAATCTCTCCAATCATTGCCGTCCTTTTTTCCATTTCTTTCAAAAATACCGTAGGCAATTTTTTGTGTTTGCTCAAATTTATTTAGTCTTTTTTTTGACTCCTGTCCATTTAGTGGTTTTCTTTCGAGTGTCATATTAGTTCAAACCCTCCTTTTTGATTGCTTGTTTTCTCAAAAACCATCCGGCGAGACCGGTGGGGATCATCGCGATTAAGCCAAAAGCTTCCGGGCCGGTTTTAGGAGAGGTAGCTACAGATACAGGAGAGTAGACCGGAAATCCGCCCTTGGTAGTTACAGTAGTTATACTCGGCGCGGCTTTTTCAATGCAGAATTGCGCGTTATCCTGGCTGACATTCGCGCTGTCAATCGTAGCAATTGCCTGATTTACTACACATACCACGGATCCCTGGGCAACAGGAATTTGATCCGCGTTGAGAATTCTGCCGACAATAGAATACTTACGTGTTTCATTTGGCGCGAGATTGGTAAGACTGAAAGAAAGAGTATTAGTATTGATATCAAAAGTTCCTGCTCCGGAGCCAAAACTGACGTATTGAGGAAAAATATCTTTGACGTCAATCCTGGCAACATTATTATTGCCGGTGTTGGTTATAGATATTTGAAAAGTGGCAATGAATCCCGGTTGGTACTTGGAATCATTAATACTTAAGTTATCAATGAATTGATTTGTCTGGGGATTGAGTACGGTTTTATTGACTACGATATTATTAGTAGTAACACAGCTTTGTCCGCCGCCGTAAATTGGCTGGCACGAAGTGTCGGCAAAAGCAGTTTTTGAAAATTGAGAATTGAAAATTGAAAATTGAAAAACGGACAATATAATTAAGGCCGTTTTTAATATCCTGCCCATAAGTAGTGGTAAGATTATCACAAAGCTATAGGCTAAGTCAAGTTACTCCTTGACCCCCCCGCTACGTCGCTTACTTGCTCCCTGGGGCAACAACAATCTCGCATCGCAAGAGCGCGCGTACGGGGTCTGCGTCGCAAATTTCATTTGCTCCTTGACAAGGCGGGGAAGTTATGGTGTAATACGGATGGTTCTGCATTGCAGAATAGTCCCTTCGGAGAAAAGTTCCACAAGATGTGAATAATAATTTCTAATTGACCCAATAATTAAAGTATAATTTATCATTTAACAGGTATCGTTTAACACTTATTTTTCACTGCCAAATTTTCAAATATGCCTTATAAAAAAACTACGCCTCAAAAAGATTCAGTTAAGGTACAAGTAGATAAAATAATCGGTTCTCCTTCCATTGCTTCCGCCTCCGCCAAGGCTTCGGCGGACAAGAAAACATTGGAGGGCAAACCTTCTGCGGCAGTTCTTGCTATAAAGCCTATTTCTGTAACACCAGCGGCTTCACCAGCTCAAGCTCAAGCCCAGCCAATCAACAATTTTGCCTATCGGCAAGAGCCCTCGATTACGGTTGAGGTTTCGGGAATTTTAGATATTCAGCCGGAAGGACACGGATTTTTAAGACCTAAATTTATTCCTTCTCAACGTGATGTTTATATTTCCCAATCTCAGATACGCCGTTTCATGCTTCGTCCCGGAGATTTGATCAAGGGAGTCGGGCGTCCTCCCAAAGATACGGAACGTTACTTTGGATTATTAAAGGTAGAAACCGTTAATAGCATACCGGCGGATGATTCTTTGCGGCGGCCTTATTTTGATGATCTGACTCCTGTTTATCCCAAAAAACAAATCATCCTATCAACCGGCAAGCTTCCTTTGTCAACCCGCATAATTGATCTGGTTTCTCCGATTGGATTTGGGCAAAGAGGAATGATTGTCTCGCCTCCCAAAGCCGGGAAAACGACAATTCTCAAAGAAATTGCCGCCGGAGTTGCTCAAAATTATCCCAAAGCACATTTAATGGCAGCTTTAATCGGGGAGCGCCCTGAAGAGGTAACGGACATTGCCCAATCTGTCAAAGGAGATGTAGTTGCTTCGCATTTCGATGAGCCGCCGGATAATCAAACCAGAGTTGCAGAAATAACTCTGGAGCGGGCAAAAAGACTGGTGGAAACGGGAATAGACGTGATCATTCTCTTAGATTCAATTACCCGTTTAGCCCGCGCCTACAATCTGTCTGTCGCGCCATCCGGCCGTACCCTATCCGGAGGTTTCGACCCTGCAGCCTTATGGCCGGCCAAAAAATTCTTCGGAGCAGCCAGAAATTGCCAGGAGGGCGGATCTCTAACGATTATTGGAACCGCTTTGGTTGACACTGGATCCCGCATGGATGATTTAATTTACGAAGAATTTAAAGGCACTGGAAATTTGGAATTGCATTTAGATAGGAGACTGGCTGACCGTAGGATCTTCCCTGCAATTGACATTACCCGTTCTGGAACAAGGCAGGAAGAGCTATTGTTATCTGAAAAAGATCTTAAAAAAGTCTCGACAATGCGCCGGATGATTGATATGCTCGGACCGGAAGAGCGGACCAGCATTTTTGTGGAAAGATTGTCCAAAACTACCACCAACGAAGAATTCCTCGAAACTCTCGGAAAAGGCTAGTCCAATTTTCAATTTGCAATTTTCAATCAATTTTCAATGATTAAATGTTTAAAAATTAAAACATTTAGATTTCATTCAAGATTTCGAATTTAAAATTTAAAATTTGACTCTGTCATCCATTTTTGTTACCATTTCTTCTCAACCATGATTAAGCCCTCCCTTAATTCTTTTGTCGCAGGCGTTTCGGATTTCGCTAAATTTTGTCAGTTCCTCTTTTCCTATTTCAAGAAAAAAATTGTCACCATGTCAGTTATTTTTGAGGCTAATAAAAATAGTCTTGTAAAATTGTTTACGATGAAAAGAGGGCGTTATAACAGGCCGTTTATGCATGTTGCAGCAATGGGATTTTTGGGAATCGGAGTAATTATTTCTCCATTTCTGGCAGACACCTATCCGATATTTGAGAATCAAGCAAGTAATCTCCCGATTAGCTCTTCGAATTCCAAAGAGTCAATTAGTGTAAGTTCGGATGTTTTCCAAACCGTTAACTCCGTGAAGCCCCGGGATAGAATTCTTGATTATACTGTTGAAAGGGGAGATACTCTTTCGACGATTGCCGAGAAATTTGGCATCTCCACGGAAACTATCCGTTGGGCGAACGATTTATCTAACGATAATATAGCAGTTGGAGACAGTCTTAAGATATTGCCGGTGACGGGAATTGCCTACAAAGTCGCCAAAGGTGATTCCGTATATTCAATTGCGAAAAAATTAGATACGGAAGCTCAAAAAATAGTTGATTTTCCCTTTAATGATTTTGCCAATCCGGAGACATTTACCTTGGTTGAAGGCCAAATGCTCATAGTTCCGGATGGAGTCAGGCCTGCAGAGCAGCCAACGTTTAGACGTCAAATCTATATAGCTTCAGGCCCGGTTACAATTTCCGGCTTAGGCTTTACTTGGCCGGTTCGTGGAGTTATCAGTCAATTTGCGTCTTGGTATCATATGGCAATTGATATTGCCACAGCTTACGGTACGCCGGTTGCTGCAGCGCAAAATGGAGTAGTGAGCAGCGTAAGTGTGGGAACATGGGATGGCGGTTATGGAACAAATGTTCGGGTTAGAAATGGTGATGTCGAAACTCTTTATTCACATCTTTCAGGCGTAAATGTCTCTGCCGGACAGACTGTAGTCGCCGGATCAACAGTTCTAGGCTGGATTGGTCTGACCGGAAGAACCACTGGTTCCCATGTCCACTTTGAAGTCCGCAAGGGAGGAACTCTGGTCAACCCGCTTCCATATCTGCAATAATTATAGTATCATTATTGTTCAAGGGCCTGTAGCACAGTTGGTAATGCGCTGCATTCGCATTGCAGAGATCAGCGGTTCGAATCCGCTCAGGTCCACTGGGCCTGTAGTACACCGGTAGTATAACTCCATGGCATGGAGTAGAAAGGGGTTCAATTCCCCTCAGGTCCACTAAAAATTTTGGTGCTTGCTATTTTGTTTTGGGTTGCTGTATAATATGCAATATATTAATCCATCCTCCTTTCTCTAAATTCGAGAAATAGGTAGGCGGAGTTTAGAGAAATTTTAATGATAAGCAAAATCCCAACAACATTATTACAGTTAAGCTATATTTTTTATGTTAAGCGAAGCCCGACTTCGCTAAAGCTTCGTCGGGTGAAAGGTGGTGAAATATAGAATGGCAAATTTTCAAGATCAAAACTTAACTTGTCGCGATTGCAGCAAACCTTTTACTTGGACAGCTTCTGAACAAGAATTTTACCAACAGAAAGGTTTCCAAAACGCACCGGTTAGATGTCCGGCCTGCCGCGCCTTAAAAAAGGCCCGTATGGAAGGAGATCGGGGAATGTCCTCTGGACAATCCTTTCCGATAACTTGCGCAACCTGCGGCAAGTCAGATACTGTACCTTTCGAACCGAAAGGAAATAGACCAGTCCTTTGTAAGGATTGTTTTAGAAAACAAAGACAATCTGCATAAGAGCGGATGTTATTTGGCCCCCTTCGCCCGTTGGGCTTCGGAGGGCTAAATGTATCGAAAGTATCACGGCTTTTTAGATTTTCTATTTAGATTTATCCAGCACCTTTTGGGTGTTGGATGAAATCCAAGCAGTTTTAATTAATTTTAGAAAGGTGCTGGATTAATTCTTATCGTGATACTTTTGGTATAAAGTATATTCTTGTACTTTTTTCCGCAAAAAGTACCAAAAGCTCTTTGCGAGTGAAAGTCGCGCCCCAAGGGCACTAGCTTCTTCGAAGCGGCGGCTATTTTGCTCGCTCACTTATCGGGTAATTTCACCCCCTCCTCAATCTCGCTTTGCCAAGTCTGACTTGGCTTTGCTCGCTGAGGAATTCCCCTGACGCGTTCGCTCACAAAAACTTAACGCTCTTTGTTTCAGTCGCAAAATTAAGACAGAAGAGGTTTACTTGGAAGATTGGGTGGCGGTAGGAGGAGCGGGGATTTTAACCGGCGGATTTTGTGCAGGAAGTTGTGCTTCCGGTTTATTTACGTTAAGGGTTTGATTCTCATTGGTTGAAGGACTGACTGCCGCTTGGGCTTTGCCTTGGAGAACGGCAATCTCTTTGTCGATTTGATCTAAGGAAGTTTTGTCGTTAGCAACTAGAGTTCTTACCGCTTGGTATTGTACTAAGGCATTTTGCAAATCTCCTTTTTGCTCCAGAGCATGACCTAAGTTATAATGTGAGTTTGCATAATCAGGCTTAAGAGAGACTGCGATTTGGAACTGGCTTTGAGCATTGTCCCATTGCCCCATTTGATAATAAATACCTCCTAAGGCGATGTATTCCTGCGGGTTATTAGGATCAAGAGCGATTGCCTGCTGAGCAGTGGCAATCGCGAAACTCTCTGCATTTTGACCAAATCCGATCAAGCCTCGATATACGGAAGACAAATTTTGCCAGTTAAGATAGGTTTGAGGAGCGACTGTCACTGCTCCTCGGGCGGCATTAATAGATTGCTGGATAAGTGTTGTGATATTTTGTTGGGTAGTTTGGCTTGGAGTAGAACCTGCCGACTGTTGAGACGCAAGAGTATTAGCCAAAGCCAGATTTGTTTGAGAAAAAACCCGATAAAACCCATCCCGATACTGGAAATTTGAAATTGCCTGTGCTTGCAGCTGATACGTCAAGGATCCATTATTTTGAGCTGCTGCCAGAAGAGATTTTTGGAAAGTCAGATCGGAAGTTACATAGGGGATACTAAAATAGCCTATAATTCCTACAATTGCCAAGATGATCACGCCGGTAATTACGGGGAGAATTAGACTTTTCTCATTTTTTGCTGCAGGCGCTTCCATTGCGATAAGCCCTTTTCTAAGGGCGACGATCCGAAGTTCAATGTCAAAAAATCTGTTTTGAGCTTTGTTGATTAAGCCTTGATTAGCGGCAAATAGTCCCAAGATTATGAAGAACAAGGTTTGCGACGTAAAGCTTAAAGGCAAAAAAAGCGAAATCAGAAGCAGTACGATTACAGAAACAAGCATTTTATTTTGAGGACTGATGCGTACCTCCTTAAACACTCTAATTAAGAGGAAGATGAAAGCGCATAAGCCCAATACCCCGGTTGTGGCTAAGAGTTCAAGTGCAAAATTTGAAGATTGGAAAAAAGTTAAATTCCAAAGATCCGAATTTTGATTGAATGAAGCTTGTTTCCATTTTGAAAAATCAGTAGCATATGTTCCAAATCCGCTTCCCAGAAAAAAGCTCTGCGCTACGCGTCCCGTATCCAGAGAAATTTCGGAAAAAGCCGTTTGAAATCCTGTTTCAATTGGCAGAAGAAGGGGTTTATTGAGCTTGAAGAGTGCATAAGTTGTAACAACAATGCCCATTAGAATCACCAAAGATGCTATTCCAAAGCTCACGGCTTTCGTCAATTCCCGACTGGACATGGAGGGATTAGCCGCATTTACAAAAGCGGCATCTGTTTGCGTCTTTGCTTTAAATTTAAGAAATCTGTAGATGTAATAAAAAGAGATGGCGAATACCAAAACCAGATAAATTTCCTGTTCGAGCATTGATCCGAGCGGCGTAAATGTCTGGACATGAGTTCCCGGGAAAGGCAGGATATAAATTTTAAAAAAAGACAAGGTTGCGGAGATAGATAATAAAACTGCGCCTATAATCAGAGAGGACATAAGGAAAAGAAGTGAGTTTTTGTCTTTAACTATATTAACAATTAGGAAAAATCCCAAGATCGCAAGGAAATAAGGGATAAAGGCTGTCAATGCGTCTGCCCTATTGATTGCAAATAGGCTTGATAAAAAAGCGACCAGCGCCAGTGAAAGAACCGGAATGTCAAAAGCTGTTCTGTGTAACTTTACTGATCTTTCAGCGAACATTCTTACGGCTTGAAGAACCAAAAGAACGAGAGCTACTCCTCCCAGCAACACCTGCTTGGGCAAAACAATAGGATTAGTAGTAATGGTCGTAAAAATAACCGGGAAGGCCATGAAGAGAATTCCCAAAAGGAATAAAGAAATATTCTGAACATATAAATTCAGTTCGTTTTTTTGTTCCATTAGCTTAGGTTAACAAGGACTTTAGGCAATGTCAAGAGGGGATATCCTGCAGAGAAATTTTCCGTCTGCCAACTTAATTAACGATTAGCCAATTAAAGTCAATCGGGTGATTGGTGGGTGACTGCACTCCGACAGTAAATGACCCTTCGGCTCCGCTCGGGGCAGGTCCACGGGAAATTTGACGCATCAAGAATGGAGTTTGAGCGCTAGGTGTTCCAGCAGGAGTTATATAAATTACAGATTTGCTTGTTACCAAAGCGTTTCTAATCGTAATTTCCGATTGATAAGGGGCAATATTGGCAATTCCCGCAGAAGAACTGGCAATCACTTCTGTCGCAGAAACAGCCAAAACCGGTGCAACAAGGCTGAAATTAAGCTTGGCAAAAGTGCCTGATCCTGAAGCTGCTAAATCTCCGGCTTGATTTACAGACAAAACACTTGAACCGCTGGCATTATTCACAAGTAAGTCGGACGAAGGATGCGGAGAAAGAATATTTACAGCCAACTTTCCGGTTACGGATAGATCTCCCTGAACCCTGATATTGCCTTGTGTATCAATGTAAATTAATCCGCCCATGATTGAAAGTCCTCCTTGTTTCAGACTTTGGAGGGATAAATCCGTGCCCAAAACTTCTAGGGAATTTTCTGTAATGTACATTATTCCTCCGATTGAAAGTCTGCCTGCAAGCGCCAGATCGGAAAGACTGGTCGGACCAAAGACCATCAATCCTTGACTGAATTGAGCTCGCTCTGCGGTCAGATCGGGAATGTTGGAAAATTGAGCGGAGTAAGACGCAATATCCATATATGCAGAAACTTTCGCCTCAAGGCCGTCGATAGAGTCGGCAAGAATATTTTCTGCCCACAGGGTACCGCTGATGCTTGCATTACCTGTTGTTAAATTACTACTATTAATAGTGCCGGAGAAAGAAGCATTACCCTGATCATCAATTTTGGCAATCGCAGACCCGCTTGAATTTTGGATTATGAATGATGAATCATGAATCTCCGCAGAAGGCGTTGCCAGTTTCACTATTAACGATTTACCTAAAGGTGAAATAATATTGGTAGATAGCTGATCTATTCTCGCGACTGATGAGATTATTCTCGGTTCTTGATTCATAATTCCTGATTCATTCACAACTCGAACAATATAATCTTTCAGACTCTGCCCACTAACTATTAGAGAATCGGAAGATACAATAAGAGTGTTCGTAATCACTTCAGAAGCGTTAATTAAACCTGCTACGGTCAGTGCTTGCGCATGAACGTAGCCTGCCTTAATATTTGCAGCTACGATTTCAAAAAATCCCCCGCTGTTGGTTAGAACTTCATTTTTAGAATTAGAAATAGAGTATCCGTTGGCGTTGGTACTGTTAATAATCAGGTCTCCGTTTTGGGCAAGATAAGCTCCCGGGTCATACCAGGAGACATTAATTAAGATTGAGATTTTAACAACGCGAACAATATTTGATTTCAGAGGAATGTCCGGGAAACTGGTTTTGCTTCTATACTCCTTGCTTTCGGGATCATAATAGCCAACAACTTTTGATTCATCTATAATGCTTAAATTCTCCAAAGTCTTTCCTATAATTTGTCCTGCTTTTGTGGCTTTTATTGTAACTCCCGGGATATCCGATGACGTCAGCATATCTCCTGCTTTTATTTCTCCGTTGATGGTTGCAGCAAATGCTTCAACTTGTCCCGTAAGACCAACTGCTATGGAACCATTGCCTAGATTCTGTCCTCCCAGGAATGCAGGGCGCTCGGAAGCAACCCCAATAATTTTATTGTTATCGTTGCTGCATTTAACAATCAATCCGTTGTCTTTTAAACAGACAGCAGAGCCATATTCTATTACTTGGTTATTATCTTTTTTGAAATACTCGGCGAAATCTGCGGTTCCGCTGGTTGCATAAGTTACACCTGTTCCCGTGCTCCCTTGAATAGATCCGACAATACCGATTCCGGCCGTTTCAAAACTAATAAAGTGATTTGAAGCGGCAACGGCACTCGTTAAAGCATTGCCAAGCTTAACTATCAATCCATCCGCATCCGTCCCCGTATCGGTATTAAATATTTGAGCCGCAGCAGTTGCCAATTGAGAATCTTGAACATCAAGTTTAAATAAGGGCGTTGTTGTCCCGATTCCAACATTGCCTGCATTGAACCAAGAATTATTTGATCCCGCAATGTTTGTTCCGGTTAATTTGATTAAAGCTGAAGATGTTGAGGTTGCTCCTAATAATAAATCGAGCGTTGTGTTGCCGGGATAAATTGCCCCATTAGCTTGATTAAAAATGCTGGTGACGGAGCAGGAAGTAAAAAATGGAGTAGTTCCTCCCATCAGACAATCGGAGCTTGAGCCGGCGGACGCCTGATAGATCTTTCCCGAAGCATTTGTATATAGAATACCACCGTTTGATGTTAAAGAAGAAAGAATTAGATTAGATTTTACTGTCGTATTTCCGCCTGAAATACCTAAATTAACGGTTGTGGCTGCGCCTCCCAAATTCAGGGTTGTAACAGTTGAATTTAGAAAATTGAAAGTGGTGGCTGCGCTCGTCAGGTCCCCGCCATTTACTACCAGGTCGCCGGTGAATTTGCCGGTTCCATCGTTCTCTACGACGAATTTGGCAGCCCCGGAGGTACTGGCGCTAATCAATGTCCCCGTTGAGTTTTGATTGATATACAGGGCTGCTTGCGCACTGGTGGTTGCCAATATTGCGACCGTATCATCAAACTCTACCGATCCCACGGCGGACACTAAATTGTTATTGTTTGTGCTATTCTGTATGGGTCTTGAGAGATCAATTTTTCCTAATCCATCAGGCGCGATTACGATATTGCTATTGCTTCCCGGAACAGTAGTCAAAGATAAAACTTTTCCCGAAAGCACAAGGCTTCCTCCAATTACCTGAAAGGTATGCGCTTGAGCGCCTGCGATACTTAAATTGCCGGAAGAATCCAAAGCTAAAACTACATTACTTACTTTGGCAGAATTGGTAATCGGTTCAAGGCCCTGCAGAGTTTCTGCGTTGCTGGCGAAAGGAACAGTTGCCAGTTCCTGACGAGGACGCAGCTCCGGACTATTTCCGACAGTAATTCCTAAGAATAGCTTTGAATTTTGGCTAAAAACAGTGTCGGAAATAGGAGTTTTCTTTCCCAGAAGTACTGAAAAGATTCCATCCGAATCAGGCTTGACAGCGTTGTTTTCCTGCCAGATGGCGGCTCCCGAGGATGCATTTTCATCATCATAAAGAGAAAAGAGAATGGCTGTTTCCTTAACAATTGGAGTTTCGGATAAATCGGTAAGTTTTCCCTGGAAAGACAAGATTCGAGGCGGAGCGCTGGTAGAAGCTCCCAAGATAGCATTTTTTGCCTGGGTATTTGCAAAAAAACTGCTGTATATTCCAAAGCCAATTGCAGTAGCCAGTATCGTCAGTATTGCAAAGTGTAAATAATGTGTAAATGAGTATGAATGATATCTTTTGTACCAGTTTGGTCTGACGTGACGGATGTAATGCCAAATTCTTTGATGAACCGGTAGATAGCGGGTAGAAACATTCAGGGGAGCATAAAAATCCTTTTTGATGTTTGATATCTCCTCAGGCTGAGCTATTTGAAACGTCTTCGGGGCAGTCTTTTTAAATACCTTTTTTCCGGTGAGCTTCCAGAATAGATACCGTGTTGTTTCAAGTGTCTGAGCGAATGGCAAGATAAACAGATTATCAAAAAGAGAATTAACTCCTTTTATGCTTTTCTGCATTAGTCTTTCCGGTGGGAAAGAGGAATAAGCCGCCTTGTCATCCTGAGTACCCTTCGGGGTATCTTCGTCTTGTTTCGGGATTTCCTTAAGATTAGATGCTGGGATAAATTCAGCCTGACTTGAAGTCTGACCCGAAGGAATTAGCCTCTGGGTTTTGGCCCAGCCTATATAGCTTCTTAAGGAGGAAAGTTTTCTGTTAATAGTTGCGGGAGAGAATTTGGCTGCAGTTAGTCTTTGTTTATACTCTTCAATAATAGGAAAATTAATTTTGTTCAGCAAATTTCTGTCTGCTAGATTCCAGCTATACTTTACTAAAGCTAC